>ERZ761607.2433-NODE-2433-length-20242-cov-4.955863_pt1 | contig 20242 bp, 10 predicted proteins | sample MGYA00511164_ERZ761607 | MGnify/ENA primary metagenome ERZ761607 (study PRJEB28899, sample SAMN02445080) | bioreactor sludge metagenome | biome: EBPR sludge | place: Australia: Brisbane, Thorneside Wastewater Treatment Plant | collected 2011-06-22 ... | reverse complement strand
CCCCGCCGACTCGGCGAAGAAGTCGGCGGCTGACCCCGCCGACTCGGCGAAGAAGTCGGCGGCTGACCCCGCCGACTCGGCGAAGAAGGTGCGCATTCCGTTCGGAGACGTGCTGCGCATCGCCGGCTGCGGTTTGCTCGGGATGGCGGCCAATCAGCTCCTCTTCCTCGGCGGGCTCGAACGCACGAGCGCGACCAACGCGACGGTGCTCGTCACCACGATCCCGATCTTCACCTTCCTCGTCGCGCTCGGCCTCGGGATCGAACGCGCGACGACGCGCGGCTCGGTCTGGTGCTCGCGTTCGCGGGGGTGCTCGCGCTGGTGAAGGTCGAACGCTTCGAGCTCGCGGCCAGCTCGCTCCTCGGCGACGCGATGATCGTCGCCAACGCGCTCTGCTACGCCTTCTACCTCGTGCTCGTGCGGCCCTACGTCGCGCGCTACGGAACGCTGCCGATCGTCGCGATCGGCTTCGGTGCCTCGACGCTCGCGGTGTTGCCCTTCGGCATGAGCCAGCTCGACGGCGTGACGAGCGCGGGCGCGCACGCGTGGCTCCTTTTGCTCTATGTGCTCGCAGTGCCGACGCTGCTCACGTACCTGCTCAACGCGTGGGCGCTGCGCTACGCGAGCTCCTCGACGGTGGCGATCTTCATCTACCTGCAGCCGATCGTGGGGCTCGCGCTCGCGGTGACGGTGCTCGACGAGCAGCTCGGGCTCCGCGCGGGGCTCGGCACGCTCGCGGTGTTCTGCGGGATCGCGCTCGTGACGTGGCGCGGGCGCGTGGCGTGACGTGGCGGGCCGCGCAACGTGACAGGCGCCAAGTGACAGGTGCCAAGTGACAGGTGCCAAGTGACAGGTGCCAAGTGACAGGGCGCGACGCCGACGGCGCACCGAACGGTCTGCGCTACCCTCGACCGTCTTGCGTGCGTTCCTCGCCTTCGTGATCGGTTCGGCGCTCGTGGCGTCCGCGCACGCCCAGAGCGCGGAGAGCGCGGGCGGGCTCGCGTCGCCCGCGCGGGCGTTGCCGCTGGAGCTGACGTGGAGCGCGCCGCTCGGATGCCCCGACGAAGCCGCGGTGCGGGCCGAGCTCGCGCGCGCGTTGATCGTGCGCGAGTCGGTCGTGCTGCAGACGCTGCACGCGCGAGGCGAGATCCGACGCGACGGCGCGCGCTTCGTGTTGGTCCTCGACACGCGGCTCGGAGGGGTCTCGGGGAGCCGTCGGGTGCACGCGCGCGAGTGCCGCGATCTCGCGCGCGCGGCGACGCTGGTGCTCGCGCTCGCGTACGGCGGGGGCGTCGAGGTGCGCGCGGAGAGCGACCCGGCCGATCCGGTCGCCGCGGGCGCCGTGGGCACGACCGAGGTCGGCGTCGGCACCGAGACCGAGTCAGAGACGGGGACAGAGACCGAGACCGACACGGAATCGGACACGGACACGGATTCGGACACCGACACGGAATCGGACACCGACACGGAATCGGACACGAGCTCCGATTCGGACACGGACTCCGATTTCACGGGCACGGAGTCCGACGCGGTCACCACGTTCGACCTCGCGCTCACCTTCGCCCTCGACACTGGCCTCCTGCCGACCCCGAGCCTCGCGCCCGGCCTCGCGCTCGGCGTCGCGGGGCTGCGCTGGCGCGTGCGGGCCCTCGCGTCGTTCGGCCTCTCCCGCACCGACACGGTCGACCCCAACGCGATGGACCCCGCCGCGATGGATGTCCGCGCCCACTACCGCGCGTCCTCCCTCGGCGCGCAGCTCTGCGTCGCGTCGTTGCCCCGCACCCTCCGCGTCGAAGCCTGTCTCGGCGGTCTCGCGCGCGTCGTGCGCGCCGAAGGCGAAGGCACCGACGACGACCGCGTCGCCCGCGCTCCCTTCGCCAGCGTGCAGCTCGAGCTCGCGGCGATCGCACGGCTCGGGCGTGGTTTCGAGGTTCGGCCTTCGGTGTCGCTCGGCGCGGAGCCTCACCGCCCGCGCTTCACGATCGACGAGCGCGTCGTGCACCGCGTGGACCCGTATTCCTTCGGGGCGGCGCTGGCGTTCGGCTGGCGTTCTCGTTGAGCGAGTCCGCGCATCGACGAGCCGGCGCCTCGCCGATCGTTCCTCGGTCCGGCGTCCCCGTACGTCGGCGACTTGATGCGCGGGGGGCGCCGCGGCAACCTGCCGGCCCAAATGAGCCGCGCCATCAACTTCTCCCCCGGTCCCGCCACTCTCCCCCTCCGCGTCCTCGAAGAGGTCCGCGACGAGCTCGTCGATTTCGGCGGCTCGGGCGTGTCGATCCTCGAGCACAGCCACCGAGGCAAAGAATACGAAGGCGTGCACGCGAAGGCGGGCGCGCTCCTCAAGGAGCTCCTCGGCATCCCCGACACCCACACGGTGCTCTGGATGCAGGGGGGCGCGAGCGGGCAGTTCGCGCTGCTCCCGATGAACTTCCTCAAGGGCCAGAGCGCCGACTACGTGAACACGGGCTCGTGGTCGAAGAAGGCCTTCGAGGCCGCCGGCTACTACGGCAAGGCGCGCTGGGCCGCGACGGGCAAGGAAGGCAGCGGCTTCGTGCGCGCGCCGATGACGCTCGACGTCGATCCGAACGCTCAGTACGTCCACCTGACCTCGAACGCGACCATCATGGGCGTGCAGTACGACGCGTACCCCGACGCGGGTGGTCGCCCGCTCGTCGCCGACATGTCGAGCGATCTGCTCTGGAAGCCGATCGACGTGTCGAAGTTCTCGCTCATCTACGCGGGCGCGCAGAAGAACCTCGGTCCCGCCGGCGTCACGATCGTGATCGCCAACAAGGAATTCATCGCGAGCGGCGAGCAGAATCTCCCCGAGATCTTCCGCTACAACTTCATCGCGGAGAACGACTCGCTCCAGAACACCCCGCCCACCTTCGCGATCTACATGGTCGGCAAGGTGCTCCAGTGGGTGAAGGACAACGGCGGCGCGGCCGGCATGGAGAAGCGCAACCGTTCCAAGGGCGAGATGCTCTACGGCCTCATCGACCAGCACGCGGACTTCTTCCGCTGCCCGGTGGAGACGGGCTCGCGATCGGTGATGAACGCGGTCTTCCGCCTCCCGACCGAGGACCTCGAGAATCAGTTCCTCGCCGAGACCAAGAAGGCGGGCATGCTGAACCTGAAGGGCCACCGCAGCGTCGGTGGAATCCGCGTCTCCATGTACAACGCGATGGAGCCGGAGAACGTCGCGAAGCTCGTCTCCTTCATGGACGACTTCCGCAAGAAGCACGCGTGAGTGCCGTTTTCGAGCCGGCCGCCAGGCCGAGCGACTCGCGGCACCGTGAGCGTCGCCGTCAGGCGACCGAACCATCGAACGGCGTGCGGTCATCGACGGCTCCTCGAAGGGACCCTCGGTGACCGCACGTGATCGCGCGGGATCGTTCATCGTTTCTCACGAGAGTTCTCCATGAAGACGCTCGGCTGGATCGTAGGCTCGTTCGTGCTCTTGGGCGTCGCGCTCTCGGGCGCGTGCTTCTGCGATCCCGGCCCGAGCGGCCCGCGCGGTTCGGCCGAGCGTTGCAGCTACCGACCGGGCGACGCCGCGCTCCCCGCCGAGCGCAGCGTCGAGGTCGGTGAGCTCCAGGACGACGTCTTCGCGCCGTGGAGCGAAGGCAGCGACGCGACGATCGTCCGCGGCTTCCAGGGCTCGGACATGTTGCTCCCCGTCGTGCGCGTGCCCGCGCTGCCGAGCGACACCGAAGACGAGGTCTGCGCCAACGTGCAGCTCCGCATCGCGACGAGCGACGGAGAGTTCACGACCGATCTCGCGTGGGTGATGCGCCGCGAAGGCGACTTCTTCCAGAGTGGCACCATCGAGCTGCCGCTCTTCGCGAGCGGCGCCGCGACGGTGGAGGGCTCCGTGAGCGAAGCGAGCTTCACGGCCACGATCGCGCCTCGCACCGTGACCCTGCGCTGAACGCGTGATGCCGCTCGCGGGTCACTTCCGCGTCACGGCAGTCCGATCACGCTCACCGGGGTCTCCGTGCTGAGCGCCGCGCCGCCGTCACCGAGCGCCCCGTTGGTGTCGGAGCCCATGCACGTCACGCCCCCGGTGCTGCGCGCGGCACACCACCGCGAGCTGCCGCCCGCGATCGCGACCACGTCGGTGATCGGGGAGCCGGGAAGCCCCGCCCGTCGTGCCGTCTGAGCACCGCCGCCGAGGCCGTCGATCCAGAGGATTCCCTGGACCTGACCCCAGCACCACGGCTCGAACGCGCCTCCTCCCACCGACACCCTCGCGCAGCCGCCGAAGTTCGCGAGAGACAGCGAGACCACGCCGGTGAGGCCCGGCATCGCGGTCGCGGTGCCGACGCTGCCCGAGCTCCCCGTGCCGAGCTCGAGCCCGCTCGAGTTTCGGCCCCAACAATAGCCGCGTCCCTCGCTCGTCCACGCGCACGTGTTCGGGCTCGAGGTGCCGTTCGCGAACGCGATCGTGGTGCCCGGCAGACCGACCACCTCGACGCTCGGGTGGTTGCGCTGCGCAGCCCCTCCGTCGCCGAGCTCGCCGTTGACGCCTTGCCCGAAGCACTCCGCGACGCGTGCGCCCGCGGGACCGCGCAGCACGCAGGAGTGTCGCTGGCCTGCGTGCACCGCGACCACGTCGGTCAGCGGGGTTCCGTCGGCGCGCCGGACCTGCGTCGGCGCCCAGTAGACGCTCAGCGGGCTCGCGTCGTGGCCGATCTGTCCGTAGTTGCCGGCGCCCCAACACCACGCCGTGCCATCCGCGAGCGCCGCGCAGGCGTGGAACTGTCCGGTCGCGACGTCGACCACGTTCGACAGCCCCGGCACCGGCGCGGGCCCCGGTCGGGTGCTCGCGTTGGTGCCATCGCCGAGCTGTCCGTACGTGTCGTCGCCCCAACACACCACGCGTCCCGCGCGGGTGCGCGCGCAGCCGAAGTTGCTGCCGGGATCGACCTCGACCACGTCTTCGATCGAGGTGTCGCTGGGCACGAAGACGTCGAACGCGTATCCGCTCACGCCCCCTCCGCTCGCACCCCACACGACGACGCTTCCGTTCGCGCGCCGCGCCAAGACGGTGTTGCCTTCCATCGCGAGCTCGACCACGGGCGAGACGTCGCAGGTGCCTGGCGTATCGCGCCCGCACGAGTCACCCACCGCGCAGCGTGTCGCGCAGTCGCCGCAGAACGACGCGGTCGTGTCGGTGTCGACTTCGCAGCCGGTGCCGAGCGTGCCGTCGCAGTCCGCGAAGCCGTCCGCGCAGTCGAGCACACACGCGCCCGCGACGCAGCTTCCGTCGGCGTTCGGGAAACGTGTGCAGCTCAGGTCCGCGCTTTCGTCGACGTTCGGATCGCAGTCGTCGTCGCGTCCGTTGCAGTCCTCCGGATTGCCCGGAAAACGTGAGGGATCCGAAGGTGCACAGTCGTCGCCGAACGCCGAGAGCAGACCCTCGGGCAGACACGTCGTGACCGGGTCGCCCGCGCCGCGTCCGTCGCCGTCGACGTCGACGTACCAGGTCTCGGTCACCGCCTCGTCGGTGCGACCGTCGCAGTCGTCGTCGCGTGAGTTGCAGCGCTCGGGCGCGCTCGGGAAACGCATCGCGTCGGTGTCGGCGCAGTCGCCGGTGCGCTCGCTGGTGCCGCTCGGGGCCTCGCACGCGAACACCACGCTGCCGACGTCGGAGGTGCCCCAGCCGTCGCCGTCCGCGTCGGGGAAGAACGCGAAGCGGATGCCGTTCTCGTCGATCTCCCCGTCGCAGTCGGCATCGATTCCATCGCAGAGATCGCGCACGCCCGGTCGCACCGTCGCGTCGGAGTCGTCGCAGTCGCCGGCGCGCGGCACGCGCAACGCTTGGGGCTCGCACGACTCGATCGCGGGCGCGTCCGGATCGCCGTATCCGTCTCCGTCGCGGTCGAGGTACCAGAGCGCGCTCGCGTCCGCGCCGTCGACCACGCCGTCGCAGTCGTCGTCGATCCCGTTGCAGAGCTCCTGCGCGCGCGCGTTCACGAAGGGGTTCGCGTCGTCGCAGTCGTCGCCGCCGCAGACGCGATCCGCGAAGCCGTCTCCGTCGTCGTCCTCGGTGTCGCCGGGTCCGGTGCCGGGCGCGTCGGCGAGGCCGTCGCAGTCGTCGTCGACGCCGTTGCAGAGCTCGCGCGCGGCGGGGTTGATCATGCGGTCGCCGTCGTTGCAGTCGCTCGAGCGCGTCGAGTAGCCGGGCACCGGCACGCACGAGATCACCACGACGCCGCTCGCGGTCCCGAAGCCGTCGTCGTCTTCGTCGGGATACCAAGGCACCGCGACGGGCGCCTCGTCGACGAGCCCGTCGCAGTCGTTGTCGAGCCCGTCGCAGATCTCGAGCTGCGCGCGATGCCGCGTGGGCTGTGTGTCGTCGCAGTCGTCGCGCACGGGCGAGAAGCCTGGCTCGCCCGGACACACCATCGCACCTTCGCTGTCTTCGTCGCCGTGGAGATCGCGATCGGCGTCCGGCCACTGCATGCGTAAGAGCCCCTCGTCGATCGAGCCGTCACAGTCGTTGTCGACGCCTTCGCAGACCTCGATCAATCCCGGATGGGCGTCGCGGCGCTGGTCGTTGCAGTCGTCGCCGCAACGCATCGTCGCGCCGTCGGTGTTGCAGCAGAGCGCGTCGACGTAGCCGTCGCCGTCCGCGTCGCGATCGCCGAAGGTCGTGGGGTCGCAGTCTTCGTCGCGGCCGGCGGCGTCGCAGATCTCGGTGTTCCCGGGGAAACGATCGGCGTCGGTGTCGTCGCAGTCGGCGCCACCGCACTCGATCGCTTCCACACCGTCGCCGTCGGCGTCCGCGTTCACGGCGCAGCTCGTGACGCAGCGTCGTTCGTCGGAGAGACAACGCTGCGTGTCGAGGCACGGCGGCTCGCCGGATCGACACCCGCGCGCGTCGGCGCCCTCACCCGGCGCGCAGGTCTCGGCGCCGTTGCAGTACACGCCGTCGTCGCAGTCGGGATCGCTCGCGCACGCCATCGGCAGCGCGGCGTCGCTCGTCGGTGGAGCGTCGTCGCTGCACGCCGCGAGCGCGAGCGCGAGCGTCCAGGCCACGTGCACGAGGCCCGTGATGCGCGTGTCGGTGCGCGCGCTCCGACGTCGTGCCTCGAGCGCCTCGTCCACGTTTCGCTGCACCCGCGACATCACGTCGCGACGCGGCGCGCCTCGTTCCCCCCGAGCTCGCATCGCACCCCCCTGGTGAGCCGCGAGGCTACCATGCGGTGATCTCGTGTTGAGCCGTTCTGCGTCCGTGACGTGCCTGACCTGTCGAGCGCGCCTCCGAGGCCGCTCGGAGATCCTCATGACGAGCTTCCCTTCACGCATTCTCGACCGGGTCGGCGGGGTCAGCCGCCGACTTCTTCCGCGCTCGCTCTCGTGCGCCTTCGCGGCGCTCCTCTTCGCGTTCGGCTGCGGCCGCTCGTTCGAAGCTCTCACGCCCGACGGCGATCGCGACGGCGGTTTGGCGGACGCGTCTTTCGAGGACGCTCCCTTCTGCACGTCCGACGCATGCGGATTCGAGCCCGACGCGGGCGACGCCGCGATCGACACCTGTCTCCCCGGCGGCTGGCTGCCGCCGCTCGCGCCCCGGTTCTTCGACGCGTCGGCGACCGTGCCCGCGGTCGTCGATCACGACGGCTCGACGTTCTACCTCGCGTTCCTCAACGGCAACCCGAGCCCCTGCGACGGCGCGTGCCCGGTGGTGATGGAGGCGACCATCGACACCGACTCTCGCACGGCGGTCCTCGAGACGTCCTTCGTGATGCCGGCGTACTGGTCCGACGCCGTCACCACCGCGCGCCTCGACGCGCGCAAAGCCGGCAGCTCCTCGAACCTGCTGCTGACGTCGGTGAGCGACGCGCAGGTCGCGTGGCAGTGGCGGCCGCTGCGCCGCGAGGGATGGCAGAACGACGGCACCTTCGACTTCTCCGATCCGATCTACGCCGCGCGTCGCGTGGCCGACGTCGCCCCGCTCGGCGATCACGCGATCCCGACGCGCGCGTCACGGGTCGCGATCGTGCACCTGCCCGAAGCCGCCGACGAAGAAGGTTACTTCGACGACCTCCAGGTCGTGGCGGTCGACGAGAGCGGAACCGCCGTGACCTACGACGACCTCTTCGTGGTCGACGGCGTTCGCGCGCCCCGCGTGGTCGATGGCAGCGCGTGGCTCGCGGCGATTCAGAACTGGGACTTCCCGCCCACCGTGCAGCTCGTGCAGATCGGCTCCGAGACGGTCGGGATCGCGGGGACGAGCTGCGGCGTGGAGAGCTTCGACGCCGTGGCAGCGACGGATGGCCGCGTCGCGGTCGCCCAAGACTGCCGCGACCGTTCCGAGATCGGTGGGATGGTCGAGCTCGAGCTGCGTGGGATCACGGGCGCGGAAGGTGCACGCGTGACGGTGAGTCAGCGCCGCAGCTTCGTGCCCTCGCGCGTCGCGTCGTTGCCGCAGACGATCGGCGGCGCGGAGGGCTTCGTGGTCGCGGTGGTGGAGCAGGGGGCGAGCTCGCCCACGCTGATCGTCGTCGATCGCGTGGAGGACGGGCTCGAGGTGCGCGAGTCGATGCGTATGCCCGTCGCGGAGGGACTTCGTCTCCCGATCACCGCGGTCGACGTCGTCGCGCGCGACGATCGCACGCTCCTCGTGACGTGGACGGGCACACCCGCCAACCCCGACGACCTCTGGGCGTGGGAAGGTCCGGAGGCCGCGTTCACGATCGTGCAGCGGTGCTTCTGCGCCGACACCGACTGCTTCTGAAGGAGGGCTGAAAGCGACCGTCTGAAAGCGACCGACTGAAAGCGACCGACTGAAAGCGACCGACTGAACGCGACCGACTGAAAGCGACCGACTGAAAGCGACAGTGTTTGACGTAAGGTCACGGTGGCGTGAGGAGTCGGGCGCGTTCGCCTTCCGGATTCTGTCTCCGCCCGAGACTCCGTGGCACCATCCGCCGCGATGCGCGTCCTCTCGTTGCTCTTGCTCGTGGTGGCCGGCCTCGGCTGTGCGTACCCACGCCGGTCGACCTCACTCTGTCCCGCGACCACCGAGGCGCGTCCCGCTCCGCCCGACGTCTGGCGCCTCGCGTTCCACGAGGTCGTGATCCCGCCGCGCCAGCGGGGCGATCAGCCGTGGGACGAGGACGGCACGCCGCCCGACGTGTTCGTGCGTGTGTACCGAGGCGACGCGTTGGTCTTCGAGAGCTCGCCCATCGAAGGTCTGCAGGTGAGGCTCGACGCGACGACCCCCAACCTCCACCTCCCCGGGGGCACCCCGACGCGCATCGAGCTCTGGGACCAAGACACCGTGATGCCGACCGTGATCGGCGTCTGGCGTGGCAACGGGCTCCCGAGCGGCGCGATGGAGGACGGCGACACGCGCATCATGCTCGACGGCAACGCGTCGGTCGGCTTCCGCGTGCTCGCGCCCGAAGGCTCGCGTGGCGCGGGCATTCCTCTCTACGAGGTGCGTCGCAAGGAGCTCCGGGTCCTCGAGGTGCTCGAGCATTCACCCGCGGGTCGCGCGGGCCTCGTGCCGGGCGACGCGATCGTCGCGATCGGCGGCGAGTCGATCGCCGACCTCGGCGAAGCGCGGGCGGCGGGAGCCCTCTCTCGCGCCTGCTCGGAGGCCACGCGCCTCACCGTGAAGCGCGCCGACGGACGTACCGAAGACCTCGTGCTCGACCGCGGCTTCGTTTGGATCGCGCGTTGATCGCGAGTCCGCGCCGAACCTGCACGTCGCGCATCGTCGTCGCGCCGAGCGTTCTCGTCTCGCCGAGCGAGCTCGCGTCGAATCGTCCGCGCGCGCCGGCCGATCCTTCACGTGTCGTGGGCGCGAGCCTGCGCGTCCTGGTGGCGATTGTCGCGCTCGCGACGCTCACGCCTTCGTCCGCGCGCGCCGACGTGCAGTGGTCCTCGCGTCTCGGCTTCGGCTTCGGCGCCGCGATGGGCGAGCTCGAGCGCGCGTTCGTGTACGAGAACACGATCCGCGTGGAAGCGCTCTTCGGCGGCCGCGGCGACGAGCACGTGCGCATCGGGCCCGCGATCGATCTGCGCACGCGCCTCTTCCGGAGCGCCGAGGGCTCGGCCGGGCTCGGGCTCTTGCTGCCGATCGCGCGCGGCTACCCGATCGTGATCACTGCGACCGCGGGCTACGCCTTTCGGCGCGACGACGTGCTCGCGGGCTGGGAGGACGGCCCGATCTTCGTCGGCACCGTCGCGTGGGGCTACCGAAGCTACGACTTCCACGATCGTTATCAGCTCGGCTTCCACGTCTTCGTCTCGTCGCGCGTGCACCTCGATCAGGTCTCGCGTTGGGAGCTGACGGCCGGCATCGAGCTCGACCTCGAGATGCTCTTCGTCGTGCCCGCGCGTTTCCTCGTCTCACTCTTCCGTCGCGGCCCGCCCGACGAGCCGGAGTGATCGTCGCGGAGTGATCGAAGCGCGCCTTCCACGCGCCTGACCTCGTCGCGTTCATCATCGTCCCGCGAGCCGGAGCGATCGAAGCGCGCCTTCTACGCACACGCAGCTCGTCTTCTCCCTCGCTTTTGCGACGCCGTCGCGATCATCGTGGCGCGTGGAAAGCCGACTCGGTCTCCTCGCGTCGATCCTCGGAACCTCACGTCGGTCGCGGTGTCGGGGGGCCATGCTTCGAGCCGCCGCTCCTCGCGCCGTCGTCTCCGCGCTCGTCCTCGCGTTCGTCCTCGACGCGCTGATCTTCCCGCGCGACGCTGCCGCGCAGCCACCCTTCGGCGGACTCGAGCTCGCGCTCCACGGCTCCGACGCTGCGACCCCCGGCCGACCGTGGCGCGTGGCGGGCCAAGCCTTCGAGGTTCGCGGCCTCGCGCGTTTGAGGCCGCTCCCGCGCGGTGAGATCGAGGCGCGCTGGATCGGCGAGGCCGACGACGCGCCGACCGGCGTGAGCACGCGCGTGGTGGCCGGCGTCGACGGACGTTTCGTGCTCGAGGTCCCGATCCCGGCGGGCGCGCACGGCGCCGGTCACGTCGAGCTCGTGCTCACCGACGCGGCCGAGCACGAGCGTTCGTTCGAGGTCCCGATCGGGCTCACCGCGGCCGAACAGATCTCCTTCCACACCGACCGGCGCTTCTACGAGCCGGGTGAGCCGGTGCACCTCTGGGCGCTCGTGCGCGATCTGCGCGACGGACGGCCACTTCCAGGTCGCGTGGTCGAGCTCGCGATCGGGAGCGTGCTCGAGCCGCGCGAGCTGCGCACCGACGCCTCGGGCGTCGCGCATCTGCAGATCACGCTGCCGAACGACGACGTCGTGATCCATACCTCGGCCAACGCTCGACTGGTCGACGTGCCCAACGGCCCACGCGCCGAGCAACCGATCTCGGTCGGCCGTCGCACCTCGGAGCGTCTGCTCGTCGAGCTGCGTGGCGTCGACTTCGAGGTCGCGCCGGCGGCCGCGTTCTCGCCGTCGGTGCACGTCACGACCACCAGCGGCGCCGCGGTACCGAACGCGCAGGTGACGCTGACGGTGTCGGGCCTCGAGCCGCTCGTCGGAACCACCGACCGTGAAGGTGTCGCGCGCTTCGAGGCACGCGCGCCCGCATACCTGCCGGGCGAGAGCGGCTCGGTGGGGATCCTGGCGCAGGTCGAGCACGCCGCGCACGGCAGCGCGCGCGCGAGCGGCCAGGTGACCCTCGCGGTGCCGCTCGCGCTCGAGCTCGAGCTGGTCGCGGAGAGCGGCGCGCTCGTGCCGGAGGTGCCGTCGGGGCTGCTCCTGCGTGTGACGGATGCGCGCGGTGAGCCCTCGGTGGACGCGCGGGTGCACGTGCGCGGGCCCGGATTGCCGCGCGGCGAGGTCGACGTGCGCACCGACCGTCACGGGCTCGCGCGGGTGGAGACGACGGTGCCCGCGCACGCGGTCGCGGCGCTGCACGACGGTTCGTGTGGCGAAGGGCGCGGCGCGATCTTCGACGTGCGCGTCGAGGGCCCGCGCGATCGTGTCGCGCGTCGCTGCGTGCCGGTGCACGAGGGCTCGGTGCGCGTGCGCGTGGAGCCCGCGGTGGCCGCGCCGGGCGAGCCGCTCGACGTCCGCGTGATGCGCCGCCCGCACGCGCGGAGCTGGCCGGTCGCCGTGATCGTCCGCGACGCGCGGGGGGAGCTCGTGGGCTTCGAGGTGCTCGGCGCGGGCCGCGATCGCACCCGATTCGACGCGCCGCGGGTGCACGGCGTGGCTTCGGTGGAGGCGCGCCCGGTCGAGCCGGACGGGACGACCACGCTCGGGATCGCGTTCACGGATGTGGTATTGATTCGTCCGAGCGCGCCATCGTTTCCACGATTGAGCTCCGACGCGCCGGTGCACGAGGTGGGCACGGAAGCGACCCTGACCATCGCGGACGCGCCCGCGGGCTGGGTCGCGCTCGACGTCCGCGATCTCGCGCAGCACGGCGGGGAGCGGCCGTTCGTCGCGTGGTTCTTGAACCACGCCTTCGCGCGCGCGGTGCTCGATCCGAGCACACCGGACGCCGACCGTCTGGTGCGCGCGGCGCTGGTCGCGCACGTGGAGCAGATCGCGCTCGACACCTCGATCGAGCCGGTGGTGGACGACTTCGGGCGCGCGGTGGAGTCCGAGCTCGACGCCGAGACCTGGGCGCAGCAGCTCGGCGATCTGCGCGATCCGCGGCCGGACGCGCTCGAGCTCGTGCGCCGCGGGCTCTTCGACGTCTACCGGGGCCTCGAGGCGGGGATCGCGGAGGGCAGCGTGTCGCTCGTCGGCGAAGGACCGCGGCGCCGCTTCGCGGACGAAGCACTCGAAGAGCTCGGGCTCGAGATCGAGACGGTCGGCGGCGAGCTCGCGACCCTCGCGGCGGTGGAGGACGCCGACCCGAGCTTCACCTTCGAGCGGGCGGCGCGCCGTGTGGCCCGCGCACGTCTGGTCCGAGTGCTCGCGACCCTCGCGGGCGCGCTCTCGGAGGGCCTGCTCGACGAACAACCACCCGAGCGTTGGCTCTCGATCTTGGTTCGGTCGGGCCGCCTCTCCGCGGAGGACCTGCGCGACCCGTGGGATCACGTGCTCGGTCTGCGCGCGCGTCCGGCGCAGGTTCCCGCGCTCGCTGTCGAGCTCGCCGGTCGCGCCTTCGCGTTCCCCGGCCCCGACGGAAGGCTCGGCACCGCGGACGACGTGCTCGATCCCTTCGCGCGCGAGGTCCCGGCCGGGACGCCGTACGCCGTCGCGTCGGGCGAGGACGAGCTCCAGCGTCAGCTCGCGCTCCTCGCGCCGGGTCCCGCGGCGCTGCAAGCGATGCTCGAAGCCTTCGAGCGCATCACGCGCGCGATGCTCGCCGCGCAGATCGGCGACGCCGCGACCGCCGACGCGACTCAAGGGCTCGCGGACTCGACGCTCTTCGAAGGCCACGGTGGCCTCGGGCTCTCGGGCGTCGGGGCAGGCGGTGGTGGCAGCGGCTACGGCTCGGGATACGGCGGAGGCTCCGGTCGAATGTCGCGCGCGCCGCAGATGCGCGTGGGCACGGCGGCGGCGGCGGCGATGGGCTCGTTACGTGGTCTCATCCGTGATGACCTTCCGGCCACGCTGCGCTTCTTCCCGAGCGTCGCGCTGAACGGCACCACGCAGGTCCGCATCCCGCTCGCGGACGCGGCGACGACGTATCTGGTCGAAGCGATCCATTGGCGCGAGGACGGCTGGACCTGGTCTGCGCACACACGATTGCGGGTCGATCGCGAGGTCGTGGTCGACGCGCCGGTCCCGGATGGCGCGACGGTGGGCGACGTGCTCGAGCTCCCGATCCGCGCGCGCAGCCGCGGTGCCGAGCGCACGCTCCGTCTGTTCACGCGTGGCGAAGAAGGCATCGCCTTCGATGCGCTCGACGCGGGCGAAGTGCGCGTTCCCGCGGACGACGCACGCTCGCTGCTCGCGCGGGTTCCGCTCGTGCGTGCGGGCCGAGGTCGCGTGGTGGTCGCGGCGTTCGAGGGTGATACGCCCCGCGACGCGCTCGCACGCACGATGGAAGTGTTGCCGGCCGGACGCCTCGAGGTGCTCGCCGTGGACTCGTTGGTCCCCGTGGGCGGCGCGTTGACGTGGACGGTGCCGGAGGGTGCGAGCTGGCGCCGCCCCGCCACGCTGCACGTGTCGCTCGCGTCGAGTGTCCTCCTGCGCGATGCCACCGGCTGGGCTGCGTGGGCGCGTCGGGTTCGTGGCCGGACGATCGACGCCGAGGAGCTCCGTCGGTGGCGCGAGCGTGTGCGCAGCGGCCACGTGAGCAACGCGCTCGCCTTCGGTCTGCTCTGGCACGACCGCGAGACGCGTGACGAGACGCTGCTCGAGTCGCTGCTGGCGTTGACGCCCAACGACGGGAGCACCGCGACCGAGGCCGAAGCGCTCGTGCTGCTCGCGCTCGCGCCCGCGCAGCGCGATCCGAACGTGCGCCCACGCGTCGCGCCGAACCTCCGTCGCCTCGTCGAGACCTTGCGTGGGCGCCTCGAGGACGAGGTCGCGCTCAGCTCTTCGCGCCCCGCGTTTCATGCGGCGGCGGCCGCGGCGCTCGCGTGGACGGGCGAGCATCGCTCGGCGCGCGAGGCCGATCGTCGCGCCTCGCGTCACCTCGCGACCTTCGGCGACGAGACTTGGCTGCAGGCCTACTCCGACGCCGCGAGCTCGCAGAACGTCGCGCCGACGGCGCTGCTCGCCCTCGCGCGCATCGCCGACGATCGGCGCCTCGAGGCGTTCCCGCTCGTCCGCACGCTCACGCGTTGGGCCTTCGAGACCTCGACGACCCCGCCCCGCCGCGCGAGCTTCGGGTCGACCGCCACCGAGCTCGCGATGGCGGCCTTCGCCTTCGACGCGCCCATGCCTCGTCGCGCGGTGCGGGTGGAGGTCGATGGCGTCGTGCACGACGTCGCGCTGGAGCAGGGGCGCGGCACGCTCCGTCTTCCCGAGCTCGCACCGGGCGAGCATCGCGCGCGCCTGGTCGAGGGTCCGCGCGATGGCGCGGTGCACCTGCGGATCGACGGCGAGGTTCGGCGTCCGTGGCGCGACGAGCGCGGACCGATCGCGCTGCGCTGGCGGATCCCGAGATCGGATGGATCGCTCGATCCCGCCGAGCCGGAAGACGACGGCCGTGCGCGTGTGCGCGCGCGCCGCGATGCCCGCGACGAGCTCGTCCTCGAGGTCCGCAACCGCACGCCACGCACCTTCCCCGGCGTCGTCGTGCAGGTGCAGCTCCCCGCGGGCGCCGAGCTCGACGAGACCGCGCTCGCGCGGCTTCGCAGCCAGGGCCGCACCGCGCTCGTGATGGGCGGCGTGCTGACGGTTCAGCTCCCCGCGATCCTCCCCTCGCGCTCCACGCGCATCCCGCTCGCGCTCCGCTGGAGCGTCGGCGGACGTCTCGCCGCCCTCGGCACCGCGGCGTGGCCCGTCGACCGCACGGACACGGTCACCTCGCTGCCGCCCGTCGCCCTCGACGTCGCGTCGCCGGAGGCCCGCTGATGTCTTCTTCCACCTTTCGTTCGTCGGATCGCTCGGATTTCGTGGGAGATCGTTCGATGCACGCGTTCTTGCTCGAGTCGGCGGGGGCAGCCGCCGACTTCTCTTCGCCTCGCCCGTCGCCGACGGTCGCGTTCGTCGCGTTCATCGCGTTCGTCGCGTTCGCGGGCGTCCTCGGTGCGCCCGCCTCCGCCCAGCCGCTTCGCCGCGCGTTGCCCGCGGGCGAGCTCAGCGGCCTCGAGCTCGGCATCGAAGGCCCCATGACCGTGACGCCCGGCACACGCGCGCGTTGGTTCGTGGTCGCCCACGAGGTGGTGCGCGACCGCGATCTGCGCCCCGCCCGCGACGCCCGCGTCGAAGCCTTCGCGAGCTACGAGCCGGCGCGCGCGGTCGCCGAGACCCGTACCGACGTGTACGGCCGTGCGGTCGTGGAGGTCGCGATCCCGGCCGAGCTCCCTTCGGGCTTCGAGCTCCAGATCGACCTGCGCTCCGAACGCGCGCGCCTCACGCGGCGGTTCCGCGTGCAGGTCGCGGTCGACACCAGCGATCGCCTGACCCTCGTCGCGATGCGTCCGACCCCACGTCCCGGCGAGCGCGTGGCCATCCTCGGCACCTTGAAGGATCCCCTCGGCGCGCCGCGCGCGAACACCACCGTCGCGCTCCAGGCATGGCGCGGCGCGGCGCCCGAGGGCGAACGTTGGGAGCTCACGACGGACGCGCAGGGTCAGTTCGTCGCGTTCGTCCGCGCGATCGAGGGCCCGCTCCGCATCGACGCCGAGGTCACGCGCGATCGCCGCACGGTGACCGCCCGCACCGCGATCGTCGGCACCCCGGTGGTGCCTCCTTCCCTCGTGCTCCGCGCCGTCGCGCGCACGCCCGTGGTGGCGCCGAGCGCGGTCGTGGAGGTCGACGTCCAAGCGCGCGATCCCCGCGGTCTCCCGCTCGAAGGCGCGGAGGTCCGAGGTCCCGCGCTCGATCCCGACGGAGAGGAAGAGCGCGCCACCACCGACGCGCGCGGCATCGCGACCCTGCGCACGCGTGTCCCCGCGCCGGAAGGCGATCACGCCATCGCGTTCTCGGTCGTGGTTCCAGGCCTCGCGCGCTCCGCGGTGTCGTCGACGATTCGTGTCACCCGCGGGCGACCGGTGGTGCGCGCGGTGGTCGAGGGTGGCGCGTTGCTCGCGGGCTTGCCGTCGCGGGTCTTCGTACGCGCGGTTGGCGCGGACGGCGCGGTGCTCGCGGAGACTCCGCTGACGCTTCAGGTGGGAGAGCAGTCGCTCGCGGCGACCACGGACGCGGCGGGCGTCGCGGTGCTCGAAGTGTCGATTCCGATGCCGACCGACGAGCTCGGCGAGCCGGACGGCTGCGGCGGCGGCACCGCGATCGAAGCGTCGGTCGCGATCGCAGGCACCACAGATCGCCTGTGTTTACCGACCGATCCGGACGGAGTCGTGCGCGTGCGCGCCGAGCCGCGCGAAGCTCAGCTCGAGGTCGCGGTGCGCCGCCGCGAGGACGTCGCGCGCGCGCCCGTGTCGATCGTGATTCTCGCCTCGCGCCCGCAGGGGCTCGTCCCCGTGCACGCGACGGTGCTCGCCGCCGGCTCCACTACCACACGTTTCCCTTCTCCGAACGAGCCCTGGGTGGTGCGCGCGCGTGCCCTCGTCGGCGAGACCCACGTCGAGGTCCGTGGCAGCACGCTGATCGTCGAGCCCACCGCGCTCCTCGACGCACGAATCGAGAACGACACCGTCGTCGCGGATCGTCCGCTCCTCGCCATGGCGCTCCCGGAGGACGAAGCGGCGGCCATCGTGCCCCTCCCGCGCTCGCCCGCTTTCCTCGCCGCCCGTCTCGCGGACGATGCGCCCTTCGACGACGCGGCTCCCGCGGTGTGGCGTCGCGGTCAGGTCGTCTTCCTCGCGCCGCCCGAAGAGCCCGTGAGCCGCGGGTTGCTCCGCGATCCGTGGCGCCAACGTGCGGTCTACCGCACGGGCCGGCTCGCCCTCGTGCTCCGCGCGCTCGAGGCGGAGGTCGCGAACGCGAGCGCGGAGGGCGATCTCGCGGACGTCGCGCACCGCGTCGGTGGCCGCTGGCAGCTCAACCGCGCGTTGCTCGAGCGCGCGATCAGCGGTCAGCCCCTCGGTGCCGAAGGCGCGCGCGATCTCGGCGGGCTCCCGCTCAGCCTCGATCAGCTCGAAGCGGCCGATCGCGCGATCGACTTCGATCACCTCGCGGCTCGCGTGACCCGAGCGCGCCTGCTCCGCGTGCTCGTCGCTCTCCGCGAGCTCGTCCAAGAGCGTGGCCTCGACCTCGTCTTCGCGCGGCGCGGCGACGTGAGCACGTGGCTCCTCGCCTTGGTCGACGAGGGCCGCATCGAGACCTCCGATCTGCGCGACGGCTGGGGCGGCGCGATCGCGCTTCGACCGAGCGCGCGCCCCCGCTTCTCGCTCTTCACGCCGGTCGCGGGCTACGAGCTGCTCGCCCCCGGGCCGGACGGAGCGATCGGCTCCCGCGACGATCTCTGGGATCCCCTCGCGCGGGTGCTGCCGAGCGGGCTCTACGCAGACGCGGTCGACGAAGAGGGGCTGCTCTTGCGACTGCGTGGTGTCTCGCTCGCGCACGCCACCCTGGCCGAGCTCGGCGCGATCTACGAGGCGGTCGACACCGGCGCCGGCGAAGGGGCGACTCCGCTCGCGTCGTGGGGCGACGTGCCCGTGCCGCTCACGACTCCGCCCATCGACCCGCGCCCCTTCGCGACCCGCCCGCACGCCGAGCTCGTGAGCCCCGGCACCTCGCTCGCGCGCCTCGCGCTCGGGGATCGTCCGGGCCGCTACACGGTCGTGCTCTACGACGCGGGCGAGCCGGTCGCGCGCGCCTCGCACGTGCGTGGTGGGGCGGCGAGCTTCGTGGGTCAGCTCCCGCGTCGTCTCCCGCGCGAGCCGTTGCGCCTCCGGCTGCCCTTCGTGGCCTTCGCCGCGCTCGACGGTCTGCGGGCGGAGCTCGAGGTCGAAGGCGCGCAAGTGCGTGTGCTCTCGTCGCCCGACGCGCTCACGCCCGGCACCCTCGGGATCCTCGAAGCCGAGGTGCGCGCGAGCGAGGACGGAGTGCTCGCGGTGCGACTCGTCGACGCGAGCGGCCGCGTCCACGCACGGGCGGGCGGTCGCTTCACCCTCGCGACCGAGAACGCGACCCGTGATCGTCGTGCGGCGGCAGTCGTGAGCGCGGGCGCGCCGTGGCGTCTCCCGACCGAGATCCCCGACGACGCGGTCGAAGTCCGCGCCGAGCTCGTCGCGCTCGCGCCGCGTCGTTGGCATCGCGATCCGACCTTCGTCGAAGCCACGCGCGCCCGCCCCGCCCTCGGCGCGTGGGCGGAGGTGCTCGGCGGTGGCGCGCCCGACGATCGCACCCGGCAGGTGCTCGCCGCGACTCCAGGAGACGCGATCGATCGTGCCTGCTCCGCGATCGTCGCGGCCGCGCTCGACGCCCCCGAGCTCGCGCGCACCCCGGAGATCACGGGCGATCTGCGCGTCGACGCCGCGATGCTCGCCGCCCTCGCGCCCGCCGCGCCGCCCCCGTGGCGCGTGGGCGACGACGTCTTCGAGCGTCTGCGTCGTGCGCTGCGCGACGCCTCGGTCACCCACGCGGACGATCTCCCGGTGCTCGCCCGCGCCGCGGAGGCGCTGCTCCTCGCGGCTGCGCGCGACGAGAGCGGCCGCGCGATCTTGGCCCGCGCGCTCGAGATCCTCGAGACCCCGCCCGAGGATCCCCCGTCCGTCTCGGGCGATCCGGAGCGCGACGCGCTCGCCACGAACGCGGCCCTCGCGCTCGCGCTGCACCGCGCGGATCGCCCCGAGCGCGCGCGCGAGATCCTCGGTCGCGACGCGCGCCGCGTCTGGCGTCTCTTCGAGCGCCCCGACGAGACGACCTTCTGGTGGATCGCGGCGTCCGCGTACGGCGTCGCAGGCCAAGACGCGAGCCTCGAAGGCGCGACCTTCGACGCGGACGGAATCGCACGCGTTCCGCTCGCAGAAGGAGCTCGAGAAGCACGTTTGAACGTGCGCGGTGAGGGCTTGGTCCTCGTGCGCTACGCCGCCCGTTACGAGCGCCCGCTCGCGAACCACGCCGGCACCTTCGGATTGTCGATCGAGGGCCACCCCGGCCGCGCCGATCGCCCCGCCGCGCTCGAGCTCGTGGTGCGCGCCTTCGAGGCGAGCGACGCCCCGGTGTTGCTCGTCCGCCTCCCCGCCTCGTCGGTCTTCGATCTCCCGGCACGCGAGGCGCTCCGCGCCGCTCCCGGTGTGCGAAGCGTCGAGGACGCCCGCGACGGCGCGCTCCTCGTGCGCCTTCAGCCGCTCGCCAGCAACGAAGAGCGCCGCATCCCGCTCCGCCTCCGCTGGCTCGCGTCCGGCACCCACCCGGGTCCGAGCCTCGCGGCCTGGGATGAGGGAACGCCGTGGAATGCGTCGAGCGTGGTGGGGGAGTCGATCGACGTGGAGTGACGAACGGCGCCCGACGGCGACGCACGCGCTACGTCGGCACGCTCGGCCTGTCGGCCGGCTCGAGCGTCGATCTCTTTCTGGACCTTTCGCGGTGTCCGCGCCCGATCGGAAACCGCCCGATGGCGACGCGAGAGAGGTGGCGGCCGCCGCTCGTCCGCCGCCGTTCCGCCGCCACCCCTCGCGCAGGTGTGCGAAATCGTTGAGGCGGGGTCCCGGTACGAAAGGTGATTTGAGCGGCGGCGGTGCATCCGCGGCTCATCACCGAAAATGCGTGTGTCGCGATCACGCGGCGGAC
>ERZ761607.2431-NODE-2431-length-20261-cov-7.452192_pt1 | contig 20261 bp, 15 predicted proteins | sample MGYA00511164_ERZ761607 | MGnify/ENA primary metagenome ERZ761607 (study PRJEB28899, sample SAMN02445080) | bioreactor sludge metagenome | biome: EBPR sludge | place: Australia: Brisbane, Thorneside Wastewater Treatment Plant | collected 2011-06-22 ... | reverse complement strand
GGCATCGTTGCAGAAAGTTCTGATGCGTCTGTCCGACCCGGCGGCTCGACAAGCCGTTTCATCCCGACGATCTGCGCCGTGTCATCGCCAGCGTGCCACCCGCGATCCGCTCCGATCCGGCGATCTCGATCCGGACCCGGGCGTCCCTCGACGGTACCGGCGACGATCGAGCGACACACTGACCCGCCGGCGCCCGGCCACCGGTGAGGAAGATCACGAGCCGGGGGTGGGCCGGGAGCGGGTTTTTGGTTGCGTCCCCCGCGGCCGCGGCGAGAAACTCGACCGGATGAGAGTCGTCCGTCCGCTCGTCGCCTCGTGGCTCGCGGTCGCCGCCTGTGCGAGCGGCACCGAGAGCGGGGGCGATTCCGTGGACGCGAGCGCGGGCGTCGACGCCGCGATCGAGACCGACGCGGCGGCCACGGATGCGGCGGCCACGGACGCGGCGGCCACGGACGCGACGGAGACCGACGCGGCGGCCACGGACGCGGCGGTCACGGACGCGGCGGCCACGGACGCGGCCGCGACGGACGCGGCGGCGACGGACGCGACGGTGACCGACGCGATGGTGACCGACGCGATGGTGACCGACGCGATGGTCATCGACGCCGGGTGCACCACCATGGTCCTCCAGCGCCTCACCAACCCGGCGTTCGACCTGACCCCGATGGGCACCGGCTGGGTCCAGACGCCGTTCAACGCCGCGTACCCGATCATCACCGACCAGGACGGCCTGGCGGAGCACACGGCGCCGTACAAGGCGTGGCTCGGCGGCTGGGACGAGCCCGCGACCGACGCCATGTACCAGGATATCGCGATCCCGGCCGGGACCACCCAGCTGACCTTGCGCGGTCAATACGCGGTCTCCACCTCCGAGACCGGCACGTCGGTGTACGACACCTGCAACGTCGAGCTGCGGAACACCAGCGGCGGGCTGCTCCAGAGCGTGATGGCGCTGTCGAACCGGACCACGACCACGGGCTGGACGGCGTTCCAGCTGACGTTCTCCAGCCCGCATGCCGGCCAGACGGTGCGCCTCCACTTCCGGAGTAGCAGCGACATCTCGCTTGCGACCGCCTTCTTCTTCGACTCGCTGGCGCTCGACGCTACTGTTTGCCAGTGAGGATCTGGATCGCACTGGGTCTCTGCGCCATGGCGGCGTGCTCGCGCGCCGAGAACGAATCGGCCGGCCGGCGCACGCCGGTCGCGCCGCCGCCGGTCGAGGTCGACGTCCCGAAGGACCTGCGGATCGAGCTCACGGTCGACGGCGTCGCGCGGCCGCCGATCGACGCGAAGACGCTCTCGGCCCGCGCGCCGGACTTCCGGGACGAGGAGCGCCGCGCCTGGAAGCTCGTGACGCTCGTCCCCGAGCTCGGTCGGGTCGGCGCGTCCGTCGAGGCGCGCGGCAAGCAAGGCGTCAGCGTCCGCCTCGAGCGGCAGGCGGAGACGGGCGCGCTCGAGCCGGTCCTGTTCCTCACGCGGCGCGGGGAGCTGGTCGCGACGATGGTCGATCCGGCGCACCCGTTCCCCGATTACCACGGGCAGGGCGGGCGCCTGCGGCGGCCGGGTGACACGATGCCGCACGTGTCGCCGGTGCTGGCGCTCCTCGTGCGCTCGCAGCCGTGAAGGGCAGAGGCCTCGGGCGTCGGGCCTCGGGCCTCGGGAAGAAGGCCTCGGGCGTCAGTTCCGGCGGCGGCGGCGGACGAGGAGAAAGCCGACGAGCAGGCCCGCGAAGATGGGAAGCGTGGGATCGGGGCGGCCGTCCGTCGAGCAGCCGAGGCAGCCGCCCGGATCGGGCCAGCACAGGCCGCCGCCGGCGCCGTTGGAGAGGCACGCGAAGTCGTTCGGGCACGCGTTGGCGTTGAGGTCGCAGCTCTCGACGCAGCGGTTCTCGCCGTCCTTGGTCGCGCACAGGCCCGAGACGCAGTCGGTGGCAGCGTTGCACTCGGTGCCGAGGCCGCCGGGCTGGCTCTCGCCGGCGACGCAGCGGCCGTCGACGCAGACCAGGCCCGCGCCCTGGGCCGCGCAGGCAGCGTCGTTGCCGCACGGCTCGCCGACCTGGACGTTGACCGAGGCGGTGCCCGCGGTGCCGCCGCTGTCGATCGCGCGGATCGTGACCACGTGCGGACCGGGCGCGATGGTCATCGGCGCGTTGAACGCGTAGGGGCCGGTCAGGACCGTCGACACGGGGGTGTCGTCGATGAGCAGCTCGACGCTCTCGACCCCGCTCTCGTCGGTGACCATCGCGCGCACGACGAACCCCGCCGAGACGTTGGCGTTGTTCATCGGCGTCTCGATCGTGATCATCGGCGGCGTCGGGGTCGACGGGCCGAAGATGTCCATCAGCTTCTGGTAGGAGTTCTGCATGTTGCCAGGCTCCTGGCACTGGCACTCCTGTGACGGCTGGCAGCAGCCCTGGGTGCCGATGCACGACGACGTGTTCTGGAACCGCTTCACCGCCGGGTTCGGGATGTACGTCATCGGATCGCTCGCGTTCATGGAGTGCGAGAGGCCGAAGGCGTGGGCGGTCTCCTGCGCGATGATCCAGCAGGCCTGGTTGACGTTGTTCGGGTTGGCGTTCAGGAAGCTGAACGTGATGGCGTTGTTGATGATGCCGCACGAGAACGGCGCCACGCCGCCGGTCGCCGACGAGAAGCCGATCTGCGTGGGGAGGCCCGCCGCCATCGCCTCGAAGTGCGGCACCTGGCCCGGGTCGGTCGCCGTGATCGTGACGTTGAACGGCGCGTAGGTCTCGCGCACGCACTGGACGATCGCGTTCCAGGTCGAGTCGCTGCCGGTGTACGCGGCGAGGTTGCCGCTCGCGATCGACGACGTGTTGGTGCGCGAGTTGTTGGAGCCGCGCGTGATGCGGCAGCCGGGCGCGCCGGTCGAGGTCGTCTCGCCCTTGCAGTTGTTCAGGTAGATGATGCGCGACCCGAGGTTGCCGTGCGGGACGGCCGGCTCGCCGGTGTGGATGTAGCCGGTGATGAGGCCGCCCGGCCCGTTCGGGCTCCCGACGATGTCGGCGCTCGTGTACTGCTGCGCGGCAGCGGTTCCGGCGAGGCACGTGACGGCCAGGGCGACGACGACGGCGAACTTCCGCATGGCCCGGATCATGTCGGCCGGTGCCTCGGGCTTGAAGGCCCGAGGGATGGCAGCGGATCACCGTCGTTGCGGGATCCGCGCCTCAGCGTGGCGAATTGCCCCGGATTTCGGCCAGCCAGGCCGCGGGGGCGCCGGTCTCGTCGAGGACCAGCGGCGTACCGCCGACGGGCAGGGGGCCGCCGAGGCCCAGGGTGAGGGGCGCCCCGCGGTGCTCGGCCCAGGCGCGCGCGACGAGCCCGAAGGTCAGGCGTGCGTTCAGCTCGCACATGGGGTGCAGCGCCCGGCGACCGGCGTGCTCGTGGACGAAGGCGTCGACCACGAACGGTCCGGCGTAGCCGGCGCTCGCGAGCGCGCGGCCCGCGGCACGCGCCGTCTCGGCGAGGTGCGCGCGCTCGCCTGGCTCGAGGGCGGCGCCGTCGTCGAGGACGATGCCGCGGATGACGCCGCCGTCGTCGACGAGGGCGCGGTGCGGCGGCACGAGCGTCACCTCGCCGGCGTCATCGACCCGGCCGCCCTGGCCGACGTCGAGCGTGCGCGCCATCCACGGCTCGAACACGAGCGCGCCGTGCGCCGCGAGCAGCCGGGCGAGGCGCGTGCGCGTCGCGTCGTCGAGCGTGTCGCCGATCCGCCGGACCCGGTCGCGCCCGGCCGCGGTCCACGCCGCCTTGGCCACCCACGCGCCGGTGGGGCTGGCGCTCGCCCCGCCCGCCGCCAGGTGCGCCGCCACCTCGTCCACGCTCGAGACCACGCGCGCGCCGGGGAGGGCGACGCCGAGCTCGGCGGCGAGCGCGGCGGCGAAGCGACGATCGTTGACACGACGGGCGACCGCCGCGCGCTCCGACGGCGCCACGCGCGCGTCGTCGCCCCAGCGCACGCGCGCCTCCCTCAGCTCGCCCCACACCAGGCGCGGATGCGGCCCCTGGTCACCCGGCGGCCGCCACGTTTCGTGGACGGGCGCGGGCACCCACAGCTCGTCATCTTCCTCGGCGTACACCCGCAGCGTCGTCGCGAACAGCGCCACCCGCGCTGCCACCCGAGCCCCGAGGCCGTCTTCCCGAGGCCCGAGGCCCGTCCTTCGACTCGCCGTCGCTGGCGCTCGGGCTCGCTCAGGATCAACCGGTCTGCGCCATTCCACCTCGCAGTCGAGGTTCGCGGCGACGAGCCCGCTCATCGGCCGCCGCCGCCGGGGCGACGCGGGGCGATGTCGCGCAGGCGCGCGATGAAGTCGTCGTCGAGGCCGGCCTTCCGGCGCGCCGGCTCGTCGAAGCTCGCGCCGCGCGCGCGGTGCGGCCCGAGCGGGTGCGTCGCGACGCGGGTGTACGCATCCCACGCCGCCTCGCCGGGCGCGAGCCGCCCGAGCCAGGTCCAGGCGAACCGCACGTGATCGACCTCGTCGGCGTGGACCATCTCGAGCACGTCGGCGGTCTCGCCGTCCCCCGCGGCGCGCGCCGCGTCCGCGTACTCGCGCGTGAAGTCGAGGTTGGCGTTCTCGAAGGTGAGGCCCATCGTGCAGACGAAGCCGAGCGGCGTCGCCAGGCGGTCGAGCTTGTTCCAGAAGTGTCCGGTGACCGGACAGTCGCCGAGCTCGCAGCCGAGCGCCCGGGCGCGGGCGGCGTAGGCGAGGCAGTGGCGCTGCTCGTCGGCGCAGATCGCCAGGAGGCCGGCGCGGAAGCCGGCGGGCTGGTCGGCGAACGCGAGCAGCGCCCACGCGAACAGCTCCGCGGCCTGCAGCTCGTGGTTGGCGAGCGCGTGCAGGATGCGCGCGCGCTGCGCCGGGTCGCGCATGCCGGCGATGGGCGGCACCGAGACCTCGCGGCCAGGTGCCATCACCAGGTTGGCGGGACGTCCGGGCGCGTCGTGGCGCTCGGGCGCCGCGGGCTCGTCGACGGTGAGCCCAGCGGGCGGAGGCGCCAGCTTGGTCGCGAGGTCCGCCGAGAGGAGCACCCGTCGCGCGAACGCCCGCACCGACGGATCGGTCGCGGGCGCGGGGACGGGCTCGGGCACGGAGCGAGGCTAGCGCTCAGGCCGCGCGCCGGCGACGGCGCACGAGCACGAAGGCGAGCAGGAGGCCGGCGCCGATCGGCATCGTCGGGCTCGGGCGGCCATCGGTCGAGCAGCCGAGGCAGCCACCGCCGCCGGGCCAGCACAGGCCGCCGCCGGCGCCGTTCGAGAGGCAGCTGAAGCCGTCGGGGCAGGCGTCGGCCGCGAGGTCGCAGCTCTCGACGCAGCGGTTCTCGCCGTCCTTGGTCGCGCACAGGCCGGAGATGCACTCGTCGGGCGAGTTGCACGTCGATCCCAGGCCACCCGGCGTGTTCTGGCCGGGGACGCAGCGACCGTCGACACAGACCAGATCCTCGCCCTGGCCGCTGCAGTCGCTGTTGCTGTTGCACGGGTCGCCGACGATCACGCTGATCGTCTGCGTGCCCTCGGAGCCGAGCGTGTCGTAGGCGCGGATGGTGACCATGTGCGTGCCCTCGGCCAGCGTCATCGGCGCGTTGAACGCGTAGGGCGCGGTCGAGAGCGTGGCGATGGCGGTGTTGTCGATGAGCAGCTGGACGCTCTCGACGCCCTGGTCGTCGGTGACGTTGGCGCGCACGACGAAGCCGGGCGTGACCTGCGAGTTCGCCGTCGGCGTCTCGATCACGATGGTCGGCGGCGTCGGGTTCGACGGGCCGAAGATGTCGAGGAGGCGCTGATACGAGTTCTGCATCGTCGGGCCGCACTGGCACTCCTGCGCCGGCTGGCAGCAGCCCTGGGTGCCGATGCACGCCGACTGGTTCTGGAAGCGCTTGCTCGGCGGGTTCGGGATGTACGTCATCGGGTCGGCGGCGAGCATCTCGTGCGAGAGGCCGAAGGCGTGCGCCGCCTCCTGCGCGATCGTCCAGCACGCGTCGTTGACGTCGTTCGGGTTCAGGTTGAGGAAGCTGAAGGTGATCGCGTTGTTGATGATCCCGCAGGTGAACGGCGCGACGCCGGCGACGCCGTTGGAGAAGCCGACCTGCGTCGGGGTGCCGGCGGCCATCGCCTCGAAGTGCGGCACGTTGCCCGGGTTGGTGTCGGTGACGGTGATGCCGAACGGCGCGAACGTCTGCCGCACGCACGTCATGATCGAGTTCCACGTGTTCGTGGAGCCCGAGTACGCCGACAGGTTGCCGCTCGCGATGGTCGAGGTGTTGGTGATCGAGTTGTTGCTGCCGCCGCGCGTGATGCGGCAGCCGGCGCCCCCGGTCGACGTCGTCTCGGCCTTGCAGTTGTTCACGAACAGGATGCGCGACGGCGGCGGTCCACCCGGGATGACCTCGTGGCCGGTCTCGCCGGTGTGGATATAGCCACGCAGCGTGCCGTCGTCGGTCGCCTTGCCGATGATCTGCGACGAGTCCATCAGGATCGGGGTCTCGTCGGGGGCGCGGTGGCCGCCGATCTGAGCGGCGGCGGTGCCCGTCCCCAGGGCAACGAAGGCGAACGCAAAGGCGAAGGCGGCGTGCTGCTTCATGACATCTCTCTCGCGAAGGGGGCTCCTTGATACCGGGATTGGCCGGACCCGATATACCCCCGCGTACTCTCAGTCGATTACCCCGGTTGCTCCTTGGACATATCAGCCTCCGGGGCCGGCCGATCCCCATCCGTAGTTGTTGGATCTCTGACCACCATCGCACGGAGGCCGTTGTGATTCCGATGATCTAACTCACGCCTCCCGGTGGTCCCCGGGTTGCACACACGCGCCTCCGTGCGCCGCTGGATCCTCGGAGTGATGATTGCGGTCGCAGCCATTGGTTGCACCTATCGGCGCACGGTGCGCGAACCGGCGCTCGCGACGTTGCGCGAGGCCGGCAAGGACGACGGCGTCGTCCTGCCCACGACGTCGGCGTGGCGGATCCGGCTCGCACCTTCGAGCCAGGTCCGCTTCCGCGACCGCGCCGGTCGCTGGACCGACTGGCTCGACGCGGACGCGCTCTACGTCGACGCGCACGCCGTGTTCACCGACGGCGAGCTGCGCGGCGCGCCGGCGCGGGTCGGCTGGCGCTGGGCGGACGTCGACACCGCGGAGGTCCAGAGCGTCTCCGGGCTCCGCACCCTCTGGGGCTTCGTCGGCACGCTCGCGGTGTCGGCGTCGCTCGTGCCGCTCGCCGGCACGCCGGTCATGACCCCGGCGGCGCTGGCACCCGCGCTCGCCGGCCCCGCGCTCTCGACCGCGCGCTGGGGAGGCGCCCAGCTCGTGCGCGCGGTCGCGCCGCGACGCGAGGGTGCGCCGGGTACGTGGCGACCGGCGCTCGCCGGAGACGTCGCGCGGGACGCGAGGCCGCTGTTCGCCGGCGGCGCGCAGCGGCGCGCGGTGGCGCGGCTCGTGATCGCCGCCGACGTCGCGGCGACGCTCGGCGGCGGCGGGCGGGACCCGCTCGGCGTCGATCGCCTGATCGACGGCGTCACCGTGGCGGCGCGGTTCGGCGAGCTGGTCGAGGTCGGCGGCAGCGTCCGCCACGTCGCCGGCCGCGGGCTCGAGCGCGAGGGCGTGTGGAGCTCGGCGCCGGCGGGTGCGTTCTACCTGGGCGGGCACTTCGCGGTCGACGCCCACCACCGCGTCGCGATCCCGCTCGGCGTCGAGCTCGGCGGCTCGAGCGCCGGCGGCTTCGTGCGCGCGCGCGCCGGGGTCCGCGTGCGCGTGAAGGACGAGTGGTTCGTCGGCGTCTATCCGTTCTCGCCGACGTTCACGGGCACCGACACCACGCCCGACGTCCTGCCTCGCTGGTCGTTCCCGACGGCGCTCGAGGTCGGCGCGAGCTTCTGAGTCGGGCGCGGGTCAGAAGAGCCCGGCGGCGACGAGGAACGCGACGTAGCCGGCGATGAGGATCACGCCCTCGAGGCGCGTGACCTTGCGGCTGCCGCGCATGAACACGACGGCGAGGATCGTCAGCGCGCCCAGGCCGATCGCGTCGACCGGGTGCATGCGCTCGCCGACGCGGACGGGGTTGAGGTAGGCGACCATCCCGAGCACGAGGAAGACGTTCAGGAGGTTCGAGCCGATCACCGTGCCGGCCGCGAGCCGCTGCTCGCCCTTCCACGCCCCGAGCACCGAGGTGAGCAGCTCGGGCAAGGACGTGCCCAGGGCGACGATGGTCATGCCGAGCATGCGCTCCGAGATGCCCCACTCGCCGGCGAGCCGGCGCGCGCCGCCGACGAACTGCTCGCTGCCGGCGACGATGAGGAACACCCCCAGCGCCGACAGGACGAGCGCGACGATGCGCGAGCCCTCGTTGCGGCGGTCGGCGATGGCGGCGTGCGAGCCGGTGAGCGCCGGGTGCGCGCCGGACGCCGCGAGCTCGCGCGACTCGCCCATGGCGCTCACCGTCAGCGTCACGACCGTGAACGCGACCGCGCAGCCCACCATGATGAGGCCCTCGGTGCGCGTGATCTCGCCGTCGTAGAGCGTGATGGGGATGGCGACGACCGAGAGCAGGAGGGCGGGGGCCTCGCGGCGGATGATGCGCCCCTCGACGATCTGGGGCGTGATGACCGCGGTGATGCCGAGGATGAGGCTGATGTTGGCGGCGCACGCGCCGATGACGTTGCCGAGCGCGACCGGCGTGAGGTGGCCGACCGCGGCCTCGGTCGAGACCGCCAGCTCGGGCGCCGAGGTGCCATAGGCCATGACCGTGAGGCCGATGACCAGCGGGCTGATGCCGAGCGTGCGCGCCAGCGTGGTCGAGCCGCGCAGGAGCGCGAGGCCACCCGCGAAGAGCAGGAGCAGGCCGATCACGAGACGCGCGATCGCGATCGGCGTGTCGAGGCCCATGGCTCGGTCGTATCACACGGTCGCGGGTTTATCGCGCGGCCGTCTGCGTCTTCGGCGGGGGCTTGCGCACGAGGTAGCGGGCGTGCTTCATCAGCTTCTCGATGAGCGGCCAGTCGTCCGAGTCGTAGTAGCCGCGGATGTGGGCGCGCTGGTCGAGGAGGACGAAGTGGCCGCTGTGGGTGATGTTGGGCGCGCCCGAGGGCGTGACGCCGCCCAGGTCGTCGAACCCCATCGCCATCCCCTGCTCGACCAGCTCGCGGATCGCGCTGATGTCGCCGCGGACGAAGCGCCAGCGCGAGGCGTCGGCGCCGAACTTCGTGGCGTACGCGTCGAGCGCCTCGACCGTGTCGTGCTTCGGGTCGACGCTCACCGAGAGCAGCTTGATCGCGTCGGGCAGATCGTTGGTCTTCTCCTGCACCGTGCGCATCTTCATCGTCGTCACCGGGCAGATCGAGTCGCACCGCGTGAAGATGAAGTTGACGATCGTGACGTGGCCCTCGAGGTGGGCGCGCGTCAGCTCGGCGCCCGTGTGATCGGTGAGCGCGAACGGCGGGATGACGCCGCGATCGTCGAGCTTCGGCTGTTCGGGTGGGAACAGGACCGTGGGCAAGAACACCGTCGGTACGATGATGGCGATGATCACGCCGACGAGCGCGAGGAACAGCGTGGGCCCGCGGATGCGGCTCATGGACGGGAGGAGGTACCATCCGGGCCATGAAGCGCAACCTCTCGCTCCCGATCTTCGCGATCCTGGCGGCGGTGGCGGTGGCGGCGATCGTCCTGCCGGCCCGCCCGGCGCGGGCGGAGGTGGGCATCGGCCTGTTCGTGGGCCAGCCGACCGGGCTCGACGTGAAGCTCGATCTGCAGCGCAGGACGGCGCTCGACATCGTCGTCGGCTGGAAGGACTTCGACGACGACGGCCGCGACGGCTACGCCCACGTCACGTTCCTGGTCAACCTGGGCAACGCGCGGGGCCGCTCCGTGGTCGTGCCCTTCCGGGTGGGCATCGGCGGCGCGGTCTGGGATCGCGGCGGCGACTTCGGTGACGACGTCAACCTCGCGGTGCGCGCCCCGTTCGAGGTCGGGCTGCGCTTCCGGCGCACGCCGCTCGAGATCTACGGCGAGCTCGCGCTGGTCCTGGTGCTGCTCGACGAGCACGGCAACGAGGACAACGTCGACGCCGACGGCGGCGTCGGGCTGCGCGTCTACTTCTGACCGGCGTCGATCACTCCCCCGTCGACCTGAAGGTGAACGGATAGCTCACCTGCACGCCGCCGCCGCCCTTGGGCTTGGGGAAGACGATGCTCTTCACGACCCCGGCGATGCACGAGGCGACCGTGGGGTCGACGCCGGTCGCGTCGACGCTGGCGACATCACCGTTCGGGGTGATGAAGAACTTGGTCGTGACGGTGCCCTGGAGCTTGGGGTTGGTCAGCAGCTCCTTCTCGTAGCAGTACTGGAGCTTGGGGACGTTGCGCTTGATGTAGCGGCGGATGATCGCCTTGTCGAGATCGCCGGCGGACAGGGGCTGGCCGATCGAGACCGACGGGCCCTTGCTGCTGCCGCTGCTGAACGAGCCGCCTGGGCCGATCGTCCCGTAGCGGCCGGTGCCGATCGTGCCCCAGCCGTTGCCGCCGCTGCCGAGGCCGCCCTCGGGCGGCGGCGTCTGGAGCCGCACCGCGCGCGCGCCGGCGGCGAGCGCCGCGTCGATCGCGCCCACCAGGTCGGCGAGCTTCTCGTGGTCGCGCACCGTGAGCGTCATGTCGCGGCGGTCGCCATCGCCGACGCGGTCCTCACCGAAACCGCCCACCTCGTTGCCGAGGAGCGCGACGCCGCCGGCGTCGAACACGAGCGGCAGCGCGGCGAGCCGGCCCTCGTGCTCGATCGCGACCACCGCGCCGCCGTGGAGCGCGCTCAGCACCTCGAGCAGCACCTTCGCGGGCGCGTCGCGATCGGCCAGCACCACGACCTGGTCGTCGACGGGCGTGCTGGTCAAGCCGAGGACGCTGTGCGAGGGCCCGAAAAGCCCTCCGGAGAGGTCGCCCGTGCCCGTGAGCGACGCGAACGCGCCACCCCGGGCGAGGTCGGGATCGCCGAGGATGCCGGCCTGCCGGGCCTGGTCGATCGCCTGCTGGCGGGCGAGCTGCGGATCGCCCCCGTGCTTCTTCATCACGTACTGACCTTCGTGGCGATCGGAGTCCCGCTTGCCCATCCGGCCCTCGTCGAGGGCCATCGCGGTGCCGGTGCCGCCGTGGTCGTCATCCTCCTCTCCCTCCTCGTCCTCCTCGGGCTCCGGCGGCGGCGGCGCCTTGGCCAGCGGAGTGTCCGTGGTGGCGTCGCCGAGCTCGAGGCCGAGCACGCGGACCTCGTGCAACTTCTTCCCCATCGCGACCGCGTCCGTGAAGTCCTGCGTCACCGCCGCCACGTACGTGGCGCCCGTCGGCGTGAAGCGCGCGGCGTGCGTCGTGCCGGCGCGGAGCGCGCCCTTGGCGTCGATGCGGACGAACGTGCGCGCGCGGCCGAGCGTGCCGGCGTGCTTCGCGCTCGCGGCGCTCACGCCGGCCATGGCGGCGGTCGGGGCGAGCGGCACGGTGAAGTCGGCGAGCGCCGTCTGGTACGCCTTCCGGTCGGCGCCGTCGGCGCCGTCGTAGGCGTCGGCGAGGTACTGTCCCGAGACGAACGCGACGAGCCAGTCGTCGCCGACCTGCTTCGCGCTGGCGGCGGTGAGGCCGATCGCCTCGGGCGTGCACGCCGTGGCCAGCGCCGCGAGCCGCTCGCCCGCCGGGGCGGCGACCGCCCTGGCGCGCGCGTCCGGCGTGCACACCGACGGGCAGCCGTAGAGCGCCGCCGCCTTGTCAACCGCGTCGGACGTCGCCGCGGTCGCGAGGCACGCGCAGCCCTTGCCGCACACCTCGGACACGCCCATGCCGAGGCGCAACACGGTGTCGGGCTCGTTCATCCCGCGGATCGCGTCGATGGTCCTGATGAGGAACGCGGCCGACGCCTTCTCGCCGCCGGGCACGCGCTGCTTGCCGCCCGAGCCCTTGCACGACGCCAGCGCGGCGCCCACGACGCACAGAACGACGACTGCGATCCCCCGCTTCATGCGCGCGAGAGTACCAGGTCCTTCGACTCGCGTTCGCTGGCGCTCGCGCTTCGCTCAGGACGAAGGGGGAGGTCAGTCGCGGCCGAGCGCGGCGCGCACCGCGCGCGGTGTCTTCGAGGCGAGGTAGATCGCACGCAGGTCCGGGTCGCGCAGGCGCGCGAGCTTGACCTCGATCTCCTTGTCGGCGCGCGCGAACGTCGCCTGCGCGGCGGCGGTCTGGCCGGCGGCGCCGAGGACACACGCGTGCCAGTAGAGGACGTGCTCGGCGCCCTCGGGGCGCGGTTGCTGGTCCTGGAGCGCGACCGCCTCGGTCGTCGCCGCGACGGCTTCCTGGTGACGCCCCAGCCGCGAGAGCGCGCGGCCGGCGATCGCGAGGCCGTAGATGATGCCGACGATCATCGGCATCTTGCGCGCGAGCTCGGTCGCCGAGCGCGCCAGGTCGAGCGACCACTCGGGGTGGCCGCCCTCGAGGTGGGCGAGCGCGATGTACTCGAGCCCGCGGATCTCCTGGAAGCGCTCGCGGTTCTCGGTGGCGAGCTCGCGCCCGCGCTCGAGCAGCTCCAGCGCGCCGGCGGCGTCGCCCTTCGCCAGCTTGGCCTGGCCCCACGAGATCGCGGCGTCGGCCATGCTCGACGGATCGCCGGTCTGCTCGCCGAGCTTGAGCGCCTTGGCCAGGTAGCTCTCGGCGCGCTCGACGTCGCCGAGGTCGGCGTAGGCCTGGCCGATGTTGCCCAGCTTGAGCGCGATGCCCGAGCGATCACCCAGCGCCTGGTCGATCTTGAGGCTCGACTTGTAGTGGGCGAGCGCCTCCTCGTACTCGCCGAGCGACGAGAACACGATGCCCATGTTGTTGAGCGCGCGCGCCTCCTGGCGCGGCAGCTGGAGCGCGCGATAGATGACGAGCGCCTCGGCGTACGCCTCGATCGCCGCCTCGAGCCGGCCCATGTTCCAGAGCGTCGTGCCCTGGTTGTTGAGGATCGTCGCGCGGGTGAGGAGGCTGCCCGAGCTGTCGCCGCCGGCGGCGCCCGCGCCGGGCACGCACATCGCCAGCGCCTGCTCGCACAGCCGCAGCGACTCCTCGTTGTTGCCGACCAGCCGCGCGATCGCCGAGCGCAGGCGCAGCGCGTCGGCCTCGGCGAGCTTGTCGCCGGCCTCGCGCGCGTACTGCATCGCCGGCGCGACCGCGCGTGACGCCGCCGGCGCCTTGCCGACGTCGATGTAGAACTGCGCGGTGAGCGCGTGGGCGAGCGCGAGCTTCTGCGGATCGCCCAGCGCCTCGGCCTCCTTGCGCAAGGCCGCCAGCTCGCGCAGCTGCTGTGGGCGGCGGGCGAGGCGGCGCAGGATCTCCTCGCGCTGGCGGCGGGCCTGGAAGCGGCGCAGGTGATCGCCCGGCGGCAGGAGCTTGAGCGCGCGCGAGAGCTGGCGGAAGGCGTCGGCGTTGCCACCGACGTCGATGGCGTGGGCGGCGGCGCGCAGATAGCGCTCCGCGGAGAGCACGGCGTCGCCGGCGAGCTCGAGGTGGCGCGCGACGTGGGCGTCGTCCTGGCCGGGACGGTACGACGGCGAGGTCGCGATGCGCTCGGCGACGATGCGGTGGAGCCGCGTGCGATCCTCGGCGGGGACCATCGCGTACGCGACCGTCATGATCATGTCGTTCTTGAACCGGTACTCGCCCTCCTGGGGGCCGAGCAGGCCGCGGCGGACGAGCTCGTCGAGCTCGGCCTTCACCTGCCGGCTCATCATCGCGGCGACCGCGGGCGGCGAGACGACGCGGCCGAGGACGCTCGCGGCGAGCAAGACCTGCTTCTCGGCTTCGGGCAGGCGATCGATGCGCGTGACCAGCAGATCCTCGACCGACGTCGGCACCTGCAGCGGCGCGTCGGCCTTGGTCCACGTGTAGAGCCCCGGGTGCGCGGGATCCTCGGTGAGGACGCCGCGCTCGGCGAGCGTGTCGAGCAACTCGAGGATGAAGTAGGGGTTGCCGCCGGCGCGCGCGATGATCTGCTCGGCGAGCTCGCCGATCTCGGCGCCGGGCACGAAGCGCGCGGCGATGAGGCGCCGGCGCGCGTCGAGATCGAGCTCGTCGAGCGTGATCATCTCCGCGCCGATCGACGGCCCGACATCGAGGATGCGCTTGTCGGGGCGCGTCGTGACCACGCCGAGGATGGGGCGGTTGGTCGGCACCTTGAGCAGCGCGCTGAACAGCTCGAGCGACTCCTGATCGCACCAGTGCACGTCCTCGCCGACGATCACCAGCGGGCGATCCGGATCGAGGCGCTGCTCGACGCGCAGCATGATCTGGAGCATGCGTTGCCGCCGCTCGTCGGGATCGATCGCCGCCGCGGGCGCGCCGTCGCCGCCGGCGGGCGGGCGCACGCCCAGGAGGAGGCCGACGACCTCGGCGGCGCCCTTGGCCTCGCGCTCGTCGGCGTCGCCGCCTGCATACACGAGCGGCATGGCGCGCGCGATGCGCCGCTGCACCTCGTGCGGCTCGGCGCCGTCGGCGAGCCCGAGGATCTCGCGGGCGAGGTCGGCGATGACGCCGTACGGTGTGAGCGCGGTGGCGACGCGCGTGGTGGTGCGCAGGATGTAGGCCTCGCCGGCCGGGATGCCGGCGAGGAACGCCGACACCAGCGAGCGCTTGCCGACGCCGTGGTCGCCGACCACGCCGAGGAGCCGCTTCCGGCGCGCGACGAGGACGTCGCGGTAGGCGTCGCGTAGCGCCTTGAGCTCGAGGTCGCGCCCCACGAGCACGCCGAGCTTGCGATCGCGCAGCCGCTGGGCGCGCTCCTTGGGCCCGCGCAGGCGATAGACCCGGGCGCGCTTCACGCCCGGCTCGGTGTCCTCGTCGGCCTTGAGCGCGGCGTCGCTGGTGTCGGTGGTCGCCGGCAGGTCGATCGCGGCCAGCGCCTCGAAGTTCCACTCCGCGCGCGCGCTGCGGAAGACGCGGCCGCCGACCAGGATCTCGGCGGGCTGCGCGGCGCGCGCCAGGTGCGAGGCGAACCCGGCGGTCATCGCCTCGAGCTCGAAGGTCTGCGCCGAGCCCTTGCGGATCACCGTGGCGGCGCCGCGCTGCACGCCGATCGCCAGCCGCAGCTCGGGCTCGACGTCGGAGCCGATGCCGTCGAGGGCGTCGACCAGCGCGAGCGCCAGCCGGATCGTCTTGCCGGCGTCGTCCTCGCCGGCGAGCGGCAGGCCCACGACCAGGCGGATCGCGTCGAGATCGCGGTCGGCCTTGTCCTCGAGGGCGTCGTGCTTGAACGCGATGTCGCGCGCGACGCGGCGGAACTCCTCGACGATCCTGGTGGCGCCGGCGGCGCCGAGGCGGCGCTCGAGCGCCGTCACGCCGCGGATCACGCCCTCGACCACGAAGACATACTTGCGCTCGCGGTGCTCCTGGCGCCGGCGCGCGTCGGCGCTGGACTCGGCGCCGGCGGCGAGCGGGCTCATCGGACCCAGCGCCGAGATCTGCGCGGAGATCTGGCCGGCGAGCGGGCCGGTCGGCGTGCCCCCCGGGCTGCGGCGGTCCTCGCTGCCGAGCGGCATCACCGGCGGCCGCGAGCGCGTCATGCGCCGCTCGGGCGGCACGACGCCGGCGAGGAACTGGGCGAGCAGCGCCGAGTCGACGAGCTCGCCGGAGCGGTGGCCCCACTCCAGCTGGAAGCGGCCGAGGTCGGTCTGGAGATCGCGCGCGGTCTGGTAGCGATCGTCGCGGTGGAAGGCGAGCGCCTTGAGGATGATGCGCTCGAGCGACTCGGGCAGGTCGGGCGCGTGCTCGCGCGGCGGCGGGATGGCGCCGGCCTTCACCTGATCGAGCGCCTCCTTTCCACGGCCGGGGAAGAGCGGGCGCGCGCAGGCGAGCTCGTAGAGCACGATGCCGGCGGAGAACACGTCGGAGCGGCAGTCGACCGGCTCGCCGCGCCCCTGCTCGGGCGACATGTACGCGAACTTGCCCTTCACCACGCCCTCTTCCTCGTGGACGTGGCGCGCGCGCGCGATGCCGAAGTCGACGATCTTCACCGCGCCGTCCCACGACACCAGCACGTTCTGCGGGGAGATGTCGCGGTGGACGATGCCGAGCGGCTCGCCGAACTCGTCGGTCTTGCGGTGCGCGTAGTCGAGGCCCTTGGCCATCTGCTGCACGACGTACGCCGAGAGCCCGTAGGGGATGCGGCGCTTCTCTCGCGCGCAATCCTGGAGCAGGCGGAGGATGTCGAGCCCCTCGATGTTCTCCATCGCCAGGAAGTACGTGTCGCCGACCGAGCCGAAGTCGAAGACCTGGACGATGTTCGGGTGATTGAGCCCGAGCGCGATCTTGGCCTCGTCGACGAACATGGCGACGAACTGGCGCGAGCGCGCGTACGCGGGATGGATCTTCTTGATGACCAGGGTCTTGGCCAGGCCCTGCGCGACGGTGGTGCGCGCGAGATAGACCTCGGCCATCCCACCGGTGCCGATCTTCCGAACGAGCGAGTATTTACCGAACTGTTCCATCACCGTCGGGCACCCGGGCCCGCGCGCCCCATCATAGCCGAAGAAGTCAGAGACGCTTGATCACGAGGTTGTCGAACCAGGTGTCGGTCTCCCAGTTGTTGAACGCGAAGTACTCGTGGCCGACGCCGGTGAGCGGCGTCGGGTCCTGGTAGCGGAGGAACGGCGTCGTCATGTCGTCGATGAACCACTCGATCGTGTCGCGCCGGCGGATGATGCGCCAGTGGTAGCGCTGGTTGGCCACGACCTTCGGTGACGAGCGTGACGCCATCTCGTCACCGTGCTCGTCCATGCGCGCGATGAGCGACTTGGAGTTCTTCCAGCCGCCGAAGACGAGCACGTAGCCGGTCGCCTTGTAGCGGTTGCCATCCGGATCGAACGAACGGCCGTCACCGAACACCTCGACCTTGATGTCGCCCTCGGGCGAGGTCGACCAGGCGTCGAGATCGATCTGGAGGTCGCCGGGAGGCAGCTTCTTGGCGAGCCACAGGGGGTGGTTGTGGGCGCCCTTGGCATTGAGCGCGCCGTCCTTCAGGCGGTAGCCGCTCCCCGTCCGGTTGTAGTCGCCGCCGAAGCTGCCCCGGTCGAAGTTGTCCACGTAGCTCGACTCGATGGGCGGCGGCTCGCGGACCTTGCAGCCCAGGGCCAGCGAGGCGGCGAGGAGGAGCGAGACGAGGGGGACGACGGGGAAGTCGGAGCCCGGGACGAGCACGTGGGCGGCGCGCCGCATGGGGCGCACTATCACCCCGAAGACGTTCATGGATCCAGCTGATCGGAACCATTGAGGATTGTCGGGAGAGATCGCGCACAATGGCGAGATCGTTGTCAGAGTCGGCGCCTAACCTGGGCACGCGTTGCGGACCGACCAGGCCAATCTCCAGCTCGATTTCGGGCCGACGTACGCGCCGCCACCCGCGCCCGAGCGGCCCGATGGCAACGACGCGGCGCCGGCGGCCCGGAAGCGGGCTCGCAAGCTGAAGGCAGTTCCCCTGGAGCCGTCGCCGGCGCCCATCGACGCGGTGGCCGAGGGCAGCGCGCCGGTGCCGGCGGCGCCCGAGCCGGCGCCGGTCGTGCCCGAGCCGGCGAGCGCGCCGCGCAACGATCACGAGGTGCTGGTGTTCGACGTCGAGACCACCGGCACCGACAAGCGCCGCGATCAGGTGATCGAGCTGTGCATGCAGTTCGGGCTCGAGGGGCCGAGCCGCACGTGGCGCTTCCGGCCGAGCTGCCCCATCTCGCCGGGTGCGCAGGCGGTGCACGGCATCTCGATCGAGGACCTCGCCGACTGCCCGACGTTCGCCGAGTGCGCCGAGGAGATCGCCGCGATCTTCACGCAGCACGAGGTCATCGTCGGCTACAACCTCTCGTTCGACATCGACATGCTGCAGGCCGAGTACGAGCGCCTGCGCGTCGCCGCCGCCGAGCGCGGCAGCCTGCCGGTCGCCCAGCTCGACGTCCGCGGCAAGGTGATCGTCGATCCGTACCGGCTGTGGCAGCAGTGCGAGCCGCGTAGCTTGCAGCACGCGCACCAGCGCTTCGTCGGCCAGACGTTCGAGGCGGCGCACTCGGCGTCGGCGGACGTGGCGGCGACCGGGCGCGTGCTCGCCGGCATGCTCAAGAACTTCGGGCTCGAGGCGCACGACTGGCGCGGCGTGGCGCAGGTGTGTGATCCCAAGCGCCCGAGCTGGGTCGGTCCGACGCGCCACCTGCAGTGGGACGGGCCGGCGATCGTGATCACGTTCGGCAAGCACGCCGGCGCGCAGGTCCACGAGCTGGCGCGCGGCGAGTTCCGCGACTACCTGCGCTGGGTCTGCGAGAAGGACTTCCCCATGCACGTGCGCGAGGTCTGCCAGCGCGCGCTCGAGCTTCCGGCCGAGGAGTTCCTCGGCTGGGTGAAAGGCGAGTTCGGCCATGGTCAAGTCGGCTGCTGATCACGCTGCCATCGAGGCCCTCGCCGCCCGTTCCGTGCGGGCGCGGGGCACGTTGCCGCCCGAGGCGGTGCCTCTGACGAAGGCGGACCTCTCGATCACATGTCCTACATGCAGCACGCTCATGCAGCCCGAGCACGCCCACTACAAGTGCCCGCGCTGCGGGTACCGAGACAGCTGCTGCTTCTGACGGCGCGCTGACGTAGCATCGAGGGGTGGCAGGGCTGCCTCCGCACGTCGCGCTCGCGACCCTCGCGACCGTGGTCTGCGCGCTCGGCGCCGGCGCCGGGTGCACCGGCGAGATCATCGATCCCGACGTGTGCGGTGATCCGTCGCCGCCGGCGGCGCCCGCGATCCTGTCGCTCGGACCGCGGCAGGACTTCGTCGTGCCGGGCGAGGTCGAGCTGGAGGTGTCGCCGCTCGTCGACGTCGACGGCGATCCGTTCGAGGCGCTCGAGGTCGAGATCTGGACGCGGAACGACGACGGCACCGCGCGCGAGCGGGTGTGGTCCGCGGTCACGACCGATCCGGCGCGGCGGGTGCGTCTCGCCGACGGCACCTTCGAGGGCATCGCGGCGTTCCTCGGCGACCTCGAGGCGTGGCGTGATCATCTCGTGCGCGCGCGCCACGTCGTGCAGGGCGCGGGCGGTTGTGCGAGCGCGGGCGCGTGGAGCGACAAGGTCGACTTCCGCACCGACGACGGCTCGGCCACGATCTTCGACGCGGCGGTCGTGCGCGACTACCGCATCGACCTGCCGCCCGAGAGCGTCGCGTCGATCAACGCGGAGGCGATCCCGCCGGGGTGCGTGCCGTACCAGCGCAGCTACTACACCGGCACGTTCAGCGACGGTGCGACGACGCTCCCCGGCGTCGGCGTGAAGGCGAAGGGTGGCTGCGGCTCGGCGCGCGACCTGAGCCGCAAGACCGCGCTCAAGGTGCACCTGTCGTGGGACGACGCGCAGGTCGCAGGCTGTCCGGCGAAGCGCCGGCTCGCGGGGCTCGAGCGCTTCACCTTCAACAACATGGTGCAGGACCCGAGCATGTCGCACGAGCACCTCGCGTACGCGCTCTACGACGCGATGGGCGTGCCGGTGCCGCGCGCGACCTTCGCGCGGCTGCACGTGAACGGCACGTACTACGGCCTCTACCTCAACCTCGAGACCATCGATCGCCGCTTCCTGGCGCGCCACTTCGGCTCGAACCGCGGCGCGCTCTACGAGGGCACGTACTTCTGCGATCTCGTCGCCAGCAACGTGCGCGACGACGACAGCGGGTGCCTCACCCGCTCGTTCTCGCCGGACGCGTGCGACGGCACGCCGGATCCAGGCGACGACCCGCTCGACTACACGCCGCTGCGCGACCTCATCGCGAAGATCGACGCGCTCCCCACGACCGACGTCGCGCCGGCGATGGCCCAGTTCCTCGATCTCGACGAGTGGCTGGCGGTGTGGGCGGTGGATCTCGTGCTCGCGCACTGGGACGGCCACTTCTACAACCTGCGCAACAACTACCGCGTCTACCACGACCCCGCGACCGATCGCTGGTCGCTCATCCCGAGCGGCGTCGATCAGACGATGCAGCACCGCCACGTCGGCGACACCCTCCTCAACCCGTCGGCGCGCCTCGGCCAGATGTGCCTCGCCGACGCCACCTGCGCCGCCGCCTTCGCCGCCAAGGTCCGCCAGGCCCTCGACCTGTTCGCCTCGATGAACATGACCTCGCGCCGCCAGGCGCTCCAGGACCGCATCGGCACCCTCGTCGTGCCCGACGCCGGCCGCGAGTACGACGCGACCCGCACCGCCAACAGCCACACCGACACCCAGCGCTTCATCGACGAGCGCCC
>ERZ761607.2428-NODE-2428-length-20271-cov-17.573951_pt1 | contig 20271 bp, 14 predicted proteins | sample MGYA00511164_ERZ761607 | MGnify/ENA primary metagenome ERZ761607 (study PRJEB28899, sample SAMN02445080) | bioreactor sludge metagenome | biome: EBPR sludge | place: Australia: Brisbane, Thorneside Wastewater Treatment Plant | collected 2011-06-22 ... | reverse complement strand
GTATGAGCCTGCCCGTATGAGCTTGCCCGTATGAGCTTGCCCGTAGGGGGGGTTCTTAAATAATTTTCCTCTTTGGTTCTGGCTCGTCCGGGTTAGTTGGGATATTATTATGGATTTTCAGTTTGACAACAAACTTGTTTCATTTTTTTAATATATATATAACTAAATTGCATTATTTTATATATTTGCATTTTTTAATGCAACATAATTTATGTTCAGATATTGGCTTATCGTTTTGATATTTTTTATGACAGTTTTTCAATCCTTCGCGCAGGGATTGGAATTCAATTACAAACAGTTTTACCTTTCGCCATTGATGTCATTTGGCAGTCCTGCCATCGTCAGGCAAAATAATTATGGATACAGCTCTTTAGCTTACCTGGCTACTCCGGGTTTTCAAACTGGAATTTATTTCGGCAGAGACCGGAATATGAAAAGGTCTTTTAAAACGGGCGTGATCCTTTCTTTTTGGGGCCAGCATTATCGTGATACATTCAGTGGTAAAAGGGTTGAAAAAACCATCAACAATCGCTATGTGCAGATTCCCTTGATTTACAAATATGTTTTGAACAGAAAAATCAGAGATGACTACCATATTGGTTTGACCTATCTGCAGGGCGGTCTGTTGATCGGTTACCTTGTCGGTTCATCTGTACAGTATTTCAGGGAAGCAAATCCGGGCTTGATGGTGGAAGAAACCGTGGTGGATTTTGTAACCAATGGTGGCTGGAATCAAAATACAGAAGCCATTTTATCAATGGGAAATCCGGAACATTCAAGGGATCTTTTTTCTCCATTGGACATCAACCTGGAAATCGCTTACGGATACCAGAAATTCATCAGCCGGCGAACTGCCATCTGGGTTGAAGTACATGGCGTGTTCGGACTAACGGACATCAACGCATCTCTCTGGCGATTAAAAAATAATTATGGCAATTATTTTGGATCTTATAATGTATATCCGGGTATCAAAGCCGGTGCAAATATTTACCTGTTCTGAATCAGGATTTACCATCCACTTTAATGGTCACCATCTGGCTTGTTTTGAGGCTGGATTGCATGATATGGCGCTTCTTCCGTCCTTTGTGCGTATAATTGATGCCAATGGTATTGGGAGGAATGCTTCCTTCATTTACCGCATGTAAAATCAGGTAGTTTTCTCCAGTTGAATTAAGTTTCAGGATAAACTTTTTAGGTTTTGATTCCATAGACAACTCTTTAATGATCCAGTCTCCGTTAAAATTCAGGGAAATGATGTCTCCGTCCTGGTGCAGATAATCAAATATTTCTATCTCTGTTTCATAGCTGTCCACTAAAATTTCCTGCGCCTTTTCAGCAAGTACTACTTTTCTGTCTTCCAGTTCATCAGGCAACCTCACTATTTCCTGAAGGGTTGAGGCAATGACGGGTACTTGTTGCTCCAATTTGACCGGATAAATCACTTTAAGATGATGGGGCAATTCAAGATACTGAATTTCATTGGGTTGAAGGTTTGCCAATAGCTGGTTGATAAGCGTTACCAAACCATTTCCATACCGGTTAAAACGACTGATCAGTTTGGTATTATAGTAGTAATAACTGGCTCCGTAAAGATCATAAGTATCCGGGATCGGTTGGTTGGCTTGAAAATCCTTAGTCATTTCTATGATCTCTTGTATATTTTCAAACAGCCTGATCCTAAGGTTTTTGGCCGTCGTTTGTTTTTTTTCGATTTCAGGAAAAAGCGGGTTAGTCTGTAATTTTTTAGCTGCGCTGCCGAGTTTTGTCAGCTGTTCGCTGATTTGGGATTTATCCTCAGCTTTTACAGCCAACAGCAGTTTTTGAGCGCTTTTAAAAATCTCATCAAATGGTCTTTCGATGGATTGGTTTTGTGTTGCATCATTTTTTCCAGTCAGCTCTTTGGTGCTGAGCATCAACTGATGTTCCAGATTGATCATTTGCGCCAGCATCAGGTCAAACTGATCCACCGCTTCTTCCAGCATGTCATATATCCTGTAAATGTTTTCTTTATCCTTCAAATCCAGGGTGTTGATGGATTCTCCGATCGACAGACGAAGCTGGTTTGTACGAGTGTTGACATCCTGAATTTTAGTAGCGATCTTTTGCAGGGCTGTAAACTCATCGAGTTTGATTTGGCTGTAATTATCAAGGGTTTGCATGTATAATTCGGAAGGAGAAACTTCGTAGAACCAATTCTCCGGATCTTCAAAAATATTGGCCGGGAGATCCGAGTTACTGTAAAAATTTAGCTGATGTCCCGGCAGATCAACAAATTTATTAATATCCTGATTATAGTTTTCAAATAATCTGTGTGCAATCAACATACCGTGTACTGACTCGTTGGCAAAACGTACATATTCGTTGAGTGCATTTGCCTGTTCCTTGCTTAACGCTTTTTGTGTAATGACTGGATGTGCAAAACAAAATGCCATTAACAACAGCATTATTTTACCTGATAAATGATTCATATCTCAGTGTTTTTTCTGAATTTCTTTTTAAAATTCTGCGGCAAAATTAAGAAATTATTCAATGTGTGATGTTTTAAATATATTTACCTAAAAACCAGTTGACTCCCAATCTGTAAAACCTTTAGGAAACCTGATTTTTTATTCTGTTTTGCTATTTTGATTCCTTCTGTTTTGAAATCTGAAGGGCATTTTCTGAACAGAAAAAATATCCTTTTCAGCCAACGCTTCCTTTGGTAAAAATCAGTGTTTTTTACATCAAACGAGTATTTTCTGTTGTTTTATATACCCAAATGATCTAAAAACAACAAAAAACACAAAAAATTAAAACTTGTAATTGAAATCATTGCTATTATTGTATTTCAACTTATTATTTTAATTAAAACAAGGTTTATGAAAATTAAAATTGGACTTTTCGTATTTATATTTTCATTAATAGGTTTTTCTTTGATTGGCCAGCGTTCCCAGACAATCCGGGGCACCGTTATAGACCATGATTCGAAATTTCCTCTTATTGGTGTTAATGTCACCATTGGAACTGACGGAGATAATTTAATGGGGGCTTCAACCGATACTGATGGCAGTTTCAGGATCAACAATGTTCCGGTTGGCAGACATGATCTGATTTTTAGTTATCTCGGATATCAGGAAATCGTCATGAACAATATTTCTGTAACTTCAGCAAAAGAGGTTTTGCTGACCGTTGAGATGGAAGAAGCGCCGCTCAAACTTGAAGAAGTAACCATTGTTGCCAAACGTAATGGTGAAGTTGTCAATGAAATGGCTATGGTGAGTGCCCGTGAATTTAGTGTAGCTGAAACCAACAGATATGCAGGAAGCCGCGGTGAGCCAGCCCGTATGGCATCCAATTATGCCGGTGTTCAGGGCGCCGATGACTCCAGAAATGATATTGTGGTAAGAGGTAATAGTCCGACAGGTGTACTCTGGAGGCTGGAGGGTATCAATATCCCCAACCCTAACCACTTTTCCATTCCCGGGACCGGTGGTGGACCTGTAACCATCCTCAACAATAAATTTCTATCCAATTCAGAGTTTTATACCGGCGCTTTCCCTGCTGAATACTCCAATGGCATTGCCGGTGTTTTCGATCTGAAAATGAGGAACGGAAACAACGAAAGACATGAGTTTAGCGGACAATTGGGTTTTCTTGGTACTGAATTTACCGCAGAAGGACCGATCAACAAACAATCAAAATCATCATACCTGGCCATGTACCGCTATTCTACCCTTCAACTTTTCCAGTTTATGGGTATTCAGGTTGGCACTGATGCCATTCCCCAATACCAGGATGGTGCTTTCAGACTCAATTTTCCTCAGAAAAAGGGTGGGAATATTGCCTTTTTTGGAATGGGTGGAACGAGTACCATTGACATTATTTTAAGTGAACTGGAAAAACCGGATACTTCGACCTTGTTGTATGGCGATAATGAGAGAGATCAGTATTTTACCTCCAGAATGGGTGTAGTCGGTTTAAGTTACAGCAAACCAGTCAACCGCTCCACATTTATGAAAGCAACCCTTTCGGCTTCTCAATCACGGATTGATGCGCATCATGATCTGATCGTCAGGCATGTAGATGAAAATGGCTTTTTCATGGTTGACAGTCTTCCTCCTATGTTGAATTACTTCTTCCAGGAAGATAAATATTCTGCCAATATTCATGTCAATAAAAGGATCAACAGCCGCCTCAATTTTAAATTTGGAGCAACTGTTGATCTGATGCACCTTCAATATCAGGACAGCGCACGACTTTATGGTCCTGATTTTGACTATCCTGACAATATTGACTTAAATCCATGGTTAGTAAGGTGGTACACAGATAAATTCACTACACTTTATCAGGGTTTTGTACAGTTTAAATATCATCATTCTGAAAAACTGAGTTTTACAGGTGGTATCAATACCACATATTTTGATTTTAATAAAAACAGTTTTTCACCGGTTGAACCTCGTTTGGGCATTGCTTACCAGATGGATAAAAAACAAAAATTATCTCTTGGGCTCGGACTTCATTCACAAATGATCTCCCCATATATATTTTATTATAGCAACCAAACTATTGGTAGAGATCCCCAGGAATACAATCTGGATCTTGGATTCATAAAGAGTGCTCATGCAGTATTTTCATATGACCGTTACATTGCCAAAAACATGCGTGTCAAAGCCGAAACCTACTATCAATATCTATATGATATTCCAGTTGAACTCACCAGTAGTTCTTACTCTCTGATCAATGCAGGATCCGGATTCTCCAGGTTTTTCCCCAATGCGCTCCAAAATGCCGGAACAGGCAGAAATTACGGACTGGAACTTACTGTTGAAAAATTCTTTAGTAAAGGCTACTATTACATGTTCACAGGTTCTATATTTGATGCAAAATATCAGGGAAGCGACAAGGTGTGGAGAAATACCACTTTTAACGGCAAATATACATTCAACGCCTTGTTTGCCAAAGAATTCAATTTAGGTAAAAATTCTGCATTCAACATTGGCGGTAAAGTCACTTATGCCGGAGGCAGATGGTATGGAGATGTAGATGACGCAGCATCTAAAGAAGCCCTGGAGGTGATTTTTAAAGATGAAACGGTGAATACCAAGCAGTTCAGACCTTATTTCAGAACAGATTTCAAGGTGAATTACGTATTTAATGCGAAGAGGTTTACTCATGAACTGGCCGTGGATCTGATAAATATTTTTGCGACTAAAAATATTTTAACTTTGACTTATGCGCCTGATCATCCAAGCGGAAATCCAATTGTTGAAGAATATCAGTTAGGCTTTTTCCCGGTATTCTATTATAAAATAGATTTTTAATGACCATTTTATCTTACTAACTTATAAAAGCCACTCCGGAATTGGAGTGGTTTTTTTATTTTTGCCAAAACATTAAAGATGATTGGTTCATTTAAGCGTAAAGAGATCGAAAAGTTACTGAGGGCGTATTTTCCACAGCTGAGTCAGGAACAACTAGTAGAAGAAATCAGTGAGTTTGGTGAAATCACAGGAAAGGACGGCGGTGAAATGGTGATTGATTTTGGCGCTTATGTACATTTTTTGCCACTTGTTATTAAAGGATCGCTGAAAATCAGCCGGATGAATGCAGCGGGAGAAGAGATTTTTCTTTATTTTGTGGGTCCGGGAGACACCTGTGCTTCTTCCTTCAGTTGTTGCATGACCCAAAAGAAAAGTTTATTGAAAGCAGAAGCCGAAGAAGATGTCAGTTTCATTTCTGTACCGCTCAAATATGCTGATCTTTGGATGAGCCGTTATCCTCAATGGCGCAATTTTGTGGTTCAAATGTATGATAAGCGCTTGATGGAGTTGATAGAAACCCTGGATGCCATTGCTTTTTCCCGCATGGATGAACGTTTGATGGAATACCTTCAAAAAAAATCAGACATTCTCAATACGTCAAAGATCAATATCACTCATCAGGAAATCGCTACTGATATGAATGCTTCCCGTGAAGCTGTGTCCAGAATATTAAAGAAAATTGAAAAAGACGGATTGATCAAATTAGGTCGAAATCAACTGGAACTTAAATTATAAAGACTGTAGACTCAAAGTTTTGTTTGTTAAGTAAAATTTCAGTGGGATTTTTTACTGCGGATTGAGAAAGATCTGTTTAGTGTCTTAAAAATTGAATTCGTATTTTTTTTGGCAGAACTTTAAAGAAATTTGATGTAGAAATAAAGCAACACAGAATATTTACCCCGTAGGATGTAAATCCAACGGGGCAGGCAAGGATTAACGATTTTAGAATAAAAACTCCAGATCTGAAATCGTTATTCGGTGTTCCTTGTTCATAAATCAATTTCCTCTTTGGTTCTGGCTTGTCCAGGTTAGGACTTTACCCTTTAGTTGCCTGCTCTGCGGCAACATCATTTAATTCACTTCTGGATGTTTTCCAGGTCTTCCGGTGTATTAATATTTTTGAGCGTGTCTGGTGTTTTGATACCGATCAGATTCAATTGATCCCGATCAAAAATACGCTGCATGGAGTACTCTTGCCTGAAAATGGCCTTTTTCAACTCCAGATAAGCTGATGGTTCATATATGGCACATAAGGGTTCAAGATAGCCGGAATTTTTGTGTATGTACATGGTGGCATATTTCTGCGTATCCCTCTGAGAGATGAGCCGGGACAGTGTATTCAAATCCATCAATGGCATGTCGGTTGCCAACACCAATAAACCTCTTTCCGGATTTCCTACGGTTTCAAATGAACTTACAATACCTCCTATGGGACCGATGGCTGTATATTTATCCGCTATAAAGGGAATGGAAAAGTCTGTGCAAGAGATGATTTGTTCTACCTTACCTGAAATATAAACATTTGAACAACAATTACTTAGTAATTCAATACTCCTCTCAACCAGGGTTTTTCCCTGATATCTGAGCAGCGCTTTGGGCTGTCCCATACGTTTACTTTCTCCTCCAATCAGGATTATTCCGTTCACCTTGATTCATTTTAATACAAAAATATGGAATTTAAGATGAATTCCTCAGGTTTGTATATTATGTAAGGAAAAGCAGAAGCTCAAAGGAAAGAATAGTTATACCATCCAAAGGTTGCTTGAACATATCCGTATTTGTAAAATGACCTTCAGCGGAAAATTACCTAGTGGCCATTGATAAAAAGTATTTTTGTCACGATGGCATCAGGTTTTTCAAGTGTTTCTGTTCCGCTGGCAAAAACAAGATAAACCCCTGAAGCAGCTTTTCGTCCATTGTAATCTCTTCCGTTCCAGATTGCCTGCCCGCCAAGGGCCTTTGTTTCGTATACCATTCTGCCATTTATATCTGTTATCTTAACATTTGAATCGCGGGCAAAGCCCTTTATGGCAATCGGTCCTTCATATTCCGGTCTGACAGGATTCGGATAAGCGAAAATTTCTGAGTTGTGTTTATTGCCTCCTTTTGTAGTGAGTGTCCGGATGGACACCACACCTTTGGCGGTAGCGATGTACATCCTGCCGTTCGCACCATCATATGCCATGTCTATGATGTGATTGTCGGGCAATGGGCTGTTTTCACTGGTAAAATGGTAAAGTTGATCTTCGCCTGTGGGTGATTGGACAAAAACACCGTTGAAACATCCAAACCATTTCCTGTTGGCTCCATCCACTTCAATGGCTGTGATCGAGACATCATCCAACACATAGGCGGGAATTCCTTCTAATACGGTCTTTCTCCTGCTGCCTTTGCATTCTTCTCTGAACACATCTGAGCCGCATTCGAAAACCACCGGACCATCTTCTGTTCCAACCCAAACATTACCATCAAGATCCATTTTCAATGCATTGACTTTATTGCTTTGCAGATTGGTATTACTCTTGGATAAGATCCTTTGTTGATCATCTGATTCATCCATTGGTGTATTACGATCATCATAGAGCAACACACCATCACCATCTCTGTCAATGATAAACCATTTAACATTGTTTTGGTCGATGATCACATCCCTAAGATCAAGACTTGATTGAACATCAAAGGATTTCCAGGTACCCTCACCGGAAAAAACTGAAATCGGTTTGAGCGCTCCAAAATTACTGATCCACAGGTTATCCTGATCATCCAGTGCCAACCCGCTGATCCTGTCATTGCCGTCATCTCCGGGTTTTCCTGCGAGTGTGGAATTCGTTTTATTGTAAAATGCCATTTCTTCCGTTGAATGATCAAGTACGATCAGGCCACTGGTATAGCTTCCTATAAAAACCTTCTCACCTGCAGGATGAGGTAATATTCTGAACAAATCCTGTATATTTCTGTTTTCGAACTCCTGTAATAGAAAACGATTATAATTTTTCCATCTTTCTCCGTCCCAGATAAAAAAGCCGTCCTTTTTATACAATGGAACATAAGATCCGTCCACTCCGCCTCCTGCAATAAACAGTTTACCATCCAGGGCTGAAATATCACTGACACTTGCTGACCAGGGTGAATTAATACTAATAACCGAACAATCTCCATCCAGTGCAGTGGTATATCGGATATCACCGGTTTCATCTGCATTCCAAAGTACACCGTACTGATCCATCACTGCATGTGTGATTTTATTGCTGCATCTCCAGTTGGATTCCGTATGTTGGTCAGCTGCATCAAAAAAATATATCCTGCTGTTGCCCCATCCGTGTCTTACACCCAACATCAATCCTTTAGCTGAAGGACTTAAAAAAGCATAATCGCTGTCTTCTCCTGAAGAGAATATTTTGGAAAACCGGAGTGTTTGATCTGATTTCCATAGCTCCCTTTGAGTGACCATATATATATTTCCAAATGATCCGGTCACATCCAGACTGGAATAAATGGCGGGTAGTTTATTTTCCTGACCGAGATGCACCCATTGTGAAAAATCTGCCGGATTAGATTGTGTTTTTCTGTTAAAAGCATAAAGCCCGTCTTCTGTAGAGATTATGTAAAAATTTTCATTGGCATAAGTCTGATTGACGGTCAAACCGGTAAAACAGGTAAAATAGAATTTATTGTCATTTAAATCAAAACTTGTTAATCCAAAACCACAACTAAGGTAGGCAATATCATCTTCACCTATAAATATATTATATATCTGTTTATCACCGGATATATTGCGGTTATTCCTAATATCCGGTATATACAATGTTTTTTGATCACTCAGTAAATCTATTCCTGAATCTTCATAGAGTACTATAAGCTGGTTTCTTTTTTGATCAAAAACTATTTTAGTGATGCCTGTATTGCTAAGTCCGTTTGTTTTATCAATTTTTTCAATACTAAAATCTTTTTTATCAATGCTTACTATTGACCAGCCCGTGGAATAGAATACTTTTTCTTCACTTTGGGTTACGTATTTTCCGGTCGTATACGGTAAGTGAGTTTCCCAATCTCCTAAAGCAAGTGAATCCTGGGCTTTTAAGGTGTTAAATCCCGATATAAAGAAAATGATTATGAAACCGATGTTTTTCCAATGAATCATAAAAACCGATTGAATAAATACTTATTATTTTTCTGAATTCTTTGCTAAAATAAAACAGGCAAACAAATCCTTTAACTTCAAAAAGATTGATTTATTGCAAAATTGAGAAAATTTAGTGGATCTTGCGTCATGCTGAGTTTTTACTCCTTCAGGCAAAATTAGTTTTGCAAAAAAATGCCTGTTAGTAAATTGTTAGTAAATAATCATTATATTTTTCCAGGCGAGACCCCTAAAATTTCCCAATATATATAAATTTGTTTTATACATTTTTTCCATATACAACCAACATTCATTTGAGTACTTTAAAAAAAATTTATTAACATTTATATTTATTAACATAAACGGAGTTTTTGTTAGTTATTTAATAATTAATGATTTAAAATGACGGAATGTATCGTTGACTGTAAAGTGAATGTGAATATCTTATAGTGCAAGAAATGTGAAAATTATTTATTAACATATTAACAGGACTAATGATAAATTGATTTTTTAGAATTTTTATTTAATATATAATTATCATGTGAGTTTGTTGGTCAATGGATATAGAAATAAAAGAATGTTGTATTTGGCAACAAAGTACTTAAATTTTTCCCTTCCGAAGTAAAACCTTTTTCGAACCGCTAAAGGGTTAAAAGATAAGTTAGATTAAATATATTCAGCGAACAAATAAATTAAGAACACCTCCCATACAGGCAGGCCCATACGGGCAGGCTCCAACGGGCGAGCTTTACAGTCAGGCTCCGATCAACGTTTTCTGATTTAACAAGCAGATTACATCTTTAAATATATCTGAACTGTTAGATCATTGGCATTACTTGTAAGTATTTTAACTGATGTTTTTGTTATTGTAATTTTGGTTTATAATATAATATTGACTTTATTGTTGTTACAATTAGCACTTAAGTTTTTAATCGTATATTTGAAAAAAATTAAATTATGGAAGATAAGATAAGAAATTTGGAACCGAAGGTGTTGTGGAATCATTTTGCTGACATCAATGCAATTCCACGGCCTTCGAAGAAAGAAGAAAAAGCAATTCAATTTTTAAAAGAGTTTGGTGAGAAACTGGGATTAACTACTTATGTGGATAAGGTAGGTAATGTGATCATTTCAAAACCTGCAACTAAAGGAAAAGAAAAGTGTATACCAGTTATTCTTCAGGGGCATATTGATATGGTTGCACAGAAGAATGAAGGCGTTGATTTTGATTTCGAAAGGGAGGGCATTAAAATGGTCATTGACGGTGACTGGGTTAAAGCTGATGGTACCACATTGGGTGCAGATAATGGAATTGGAGTAGCAGCTGCCATGTCCGTTTTGTCTTCAGATGATATTGCACACGGACCATTGGAGGTATTGGTAACTATGGATGAAGAAACGGGTATGACAGGAGCAAAAGCATTGGAAGCTGGAAAGATGAAAGGAAAGATCATGCTGAATCTTGATTCAGAAGATGAAAATGAGTTGACTATTGGATGTGCCGGAGGAATTGACGTTAGTATTACAGGCAACTACGAAGAGAAAAAAGTTAAAAAGAGTCATTTGGCTTATAAAATTACTTTAAAGGGTCTTAAAGGTGGGCATTCCGGGATGGAAATACATTTAGGAAGAGGAAATGCTAATAAAATCATGAATAGGATCCTATTTAATTTAGATGAGGAAATTGGTATCGGTATCAGTTATATCAATGGTGGTGGTTTAAGAAATGCCATCCCGAGAGAAAGTAAATCACTTATAGTGATCAAGGAAAACGATGAAGACTTGATGTTAAAGTATTTCAATGAAATGGTGTCTCAACTGAAATTGGAATATAAAGTAACGGATCCTGATATGGAAATTTTTATTGAAGAAGAAGAATTACCAGCCAGGATCATGAAATCATTTTTCATGCGAGATCTGCTAAGTGCAATTTATAGTAATCCCAATGGAATATACAGGATGTCTCCGGATGTAGCGGGATTAGTACAAACCTCCAATAACCTGGCGAGGGTTTTTGTGGAAGGAGGTACAGTTGAGATAAACAACTTAACCAGAAGTTCGGTGGATTCAGAAAAGATGGATTTAGCGAATGCAATTAAGGCATCTTATATCAGATATGGGGCTGACATTTCAATGACGGGTTCGTATCCTGGTTGGGCTCCAGATCCTAATGCCGGAATTAATAAAGTGATGTCTGATCTGTTTGAGAAAGAATACGGTAAGAAGCCACTTATAACTGCATGTCATGCAGGGTTGGAGTGTGGAATTATTAAGAATAATTATCCTGATGTGGATATGATATCATTTGGACCGAATATCAGGGGGCCACACTCACCGGATGAAAAAGTTCAGATTTCTTCTGTAAACAGGTTTTGGATCTTTTTAAAGAATACTTTAGAGAATATTCCTGAAGTATAATTATTGTAGGAATGTTAGAATGTTCCACGTGGAACATTCTAACAAAGCCTTACACCATTCATATCAATGGTTGTCTGAAAACTTTGAAGTTCTGTTTTATGGGGTATAAAACAAGTTCTAACCAATTCATTACATTCTTCTGCAATCAAACTATTTGGACTTAAAACATAAAATGCAGGACCCAGGCCTGCAACACCCATACCAATAACACCTGTTTTTTCTATTGCTGCCAAAGCATCCAAATATCCTGGAATATTTTTTCCCAGTGACGTATCCAGCTCATTTTTAAAAAAGCAATCTTTCATTAAGTTTAGGTTGGATGTATACATCGAACTTATAAAACCGCACATTTGATTTGTATAATTAAAAAGCGTTTGAGCTGAAAAAGTAGTGATCCAGCTTGTGAACTCAGGTGCTTTGTATGCAATATTTTGAGGATAGAAAACATTCAGAAATAGTCCTCTTGGTAAATAAAGTTTTTGAAATGATTCGCTTTCTGAATTCCTGGAAAGAATGGCACCTCCAAAAATAATGGACAATACCTGACTGTCATCAGTTCCGGGAATGAACTTTCTGGTCGCTTCTATCGCAAAGGATACCAAATCATATCTTTCCAAAGGTCTTCCCAACAATTCATTGACTGCGAATGCACCACCAACTGCAGATGCAGCACAAGAGGACAACCCAAAACCTATTGGGATCTTATTATGTATATCCAACTGGATCCCTTCATCCGCCTTCAGGAAATTGCATAATAAATCACCGGCCAAAACAGCGCTGTTTTGAGAAACATCCAAACTCAATCCTTTTTTAAATCCTGTAATTGCATGAGCTGTTACACCTTTTCCATCATAGAATCTGCCAGTTATTTCATCACCCGGTAGGCTTGATGCCACACTGATACTACCCTTACCCGAACCAAAACCTGCGATGGCACAAGGCACAAATACTTTAATGCCTGTATTTTTATCTCTCATATTTAATGCTTTAATATTATTCGTCAGAAAAACTTACCATAATGTCTCTGTACTTGGAATAAACCGCTGATCTGGAAAGAAATCCAACATACTTACCTTCATCCAATACAGGCAAATTCCATGCCTGGCTGGAAGAAAACTTTTCCATCACTGTTTCCATATAATCTTTGATATCTATATAAGTCATCACATTGTTCATCAATTGCTCGACACGTACTTTTTCATATAATTTTTCATTAAAAATAATGTGTCGGATATGATCCATATAAACCACACCTTTTAAATGTTGTTTCGAATCAACTACAGGAAAAATATTTCTTCTGGATCGCTGAATGGCTTTGACCACTTCACCTAAAGTTGATTGTGGCAGAATTTGGATAAAATCATTTTCCAGAATTTCCTGAATATTCATATAATGCAGGATGACCTGATCTTTGTTATGTGTCAACAATTGTTTTCTCTCTGCCAACTGTCTGGTATAAATACTATGCTTAACGTAAATCCTTACCATTAAATAGGAAATGATGACCACGATCATCAAAGGTACCATCAGGGTATAACCGCCAGTCAACTCTGCGATTAGAAAAATCGCCGTCAAAGGTGCAAACAGAATTCCTGCAAAAACACCGGACATACCCAATAAGGTAAATTGCACCGGGTTCACTTCTATTTCTGCAAAAGTATTCAAAGCCATCGCAATAGTAAAACCAAGGGTTGCTCCCGTGAATAAACTGGGCGCTACTACACCTCCTACACCACCTGCAACCAATGTCAAACTCGTGGCAATCACTTTAAAGAAAACCAATCCGGTCAACAGAAAAAAGAAGATCCAAAGACTGTCTGTTGAATTGAAAAAAGGGTTGTGAGAAAAGATTTGCTCATAATTCCCCTGTAGTATTAAATTGATGGTATGATAGCCCTCACCGTATAATGCAGGTATACAAAATATCATCAATCCCAAAACAGCTCCGCCTATGATGAATCTATACCAATAGTTGCGGACTTTTTTAAAGAGTTTTTCTATATACCAGAAAGATCTGTTGAAATACACAGAAACCAATCCGGTGATGATCCCTAGAAGGATGAAGAAAGGTATATCTGCCACCTCAAAACCTTCTATCAGCCGAACACTGATCAGGTAATCACCGCCAAACATAATTTTCGCCACCAATACACCGCTGATAGATGCCCCCAACAAGGGTAAAACTGAATAAGCAGTCAAATCCAGCATCAGTACTTCCAGCGTAAAAATCAAGCCGGTTATGGGTGCATTTAAAGACCCGGCCATTGCTCCTGTAGCGCCACAAGCCAACATTAATGAAGTGTGTTTTTGATTTAAACGGAATTTTTGAGCGATTTGAGAACCAACAGCACTACCCGAGGCAACCGCAGGGCCTTCAACACCTGCAGACCCGCCAAATGCGGCCGTAATTGCAGCAGTGATCAACGGACCAAATACAGTTTTGATCCCCATGATGCTTTTTTCTTTGGCAATGGCATACAAAGTTGTAACAATCCCATGTCTGAAAACCTGTTTCATGCCAAAACGCATGATCAAGATCACTATTAATATTCCGATCAATGGAAAAATAAAGAAAAGCAGATTGAAATATTCAAAACCTACAATCTTTAAAACATTGTTTTTTACAAGATTCGCACTGGCTTTCATAAAATATGAAGCCAAACCAGCTATACCTCCCACTAAAAAACTGATTATCAACAAATAGTATTGTTCGTTCAGGTTTTTAATACCCCAATTTTTAAATCCCGGAAAGCTTAGTATCTTTTGTAAATCGATCATGTTTTTCTGATAATCTGACCATCGAAGTGGCAAATTCTGTCAAAAATATCAACTTTTGACGAAAGTCTCTTAAACCAACCCAGGAATGTCACTTCAAGGGATCAAAAACCGGTTTAATCAATATTTATTGGCTTATCTGTCTCACAACAGAAATTTCGATTGAAAAATCTAAAAAAGGATTTTCAACCATTGATGCAACCTTTTGATGGTAATTCATTTGAAAGTAACAAAGTATTGTGCCAATCTCTTTCATCAACGAATTGGATTTTTTGGAGTAGATTCAAACTAGATTCACGACAAGATTCCGGCGAAGTCATCAAATCTTTGGGAGAATATAGAATAATTTTGTGAGTAAATAAATTGGGGGGAAAATTAGCATTGAAAATTTATCCGGGAAATATTTGAACGATCAGGTTTAAAACCATGCATAATAAAACGGGCTATAGGTTTTTGTTTAGTGTCTGCACGAAAACAGATGTTATTTTAGTCTTTTATAAGAAAACATTTGGGACAACGCTTGCGAGGGATATTTGAAGACAGAGATTATCCTGATTGTAAATGCCGGTTTCAAAAACAGACAAAACGCAGGATTTGACATTTTATGTAAAGCCTATTTACCTATGAACCTTACAGTGGATTTAATTGGGTAGTGATCAGAGTACTTTTCGCTGTACACTTTGTAGGAAGCAACTTCAAAATCCTTTGAAAAAAATAAATTGTCAATCCGAAGCAGAGGGATCCTACCTGCATAGCTGGAACTGAATCCCTCTCCCTGAATGGTGAAAGCATCCTGAAGTCTGGATGAAAACTTGCGGTGAGTGTAAGAAATTGGAGGATCATTCAGATCAACCCCCATTATGATGGGATGTGGACAGTTGTCCATATGCTTACGTACTTTTCTCGCCTGTTCTGCCCTGATGATCACATTATTCTTGTATTTGGCAAGTATAGAACGGATCCTGAAAAACTTAAAACTCTGTCGGTTCTCAACGTCTTCAAAAACCTGATCCGCATCTTTTGTTATATTATTTGATTGAAAATGAGCACTATAAACTCTTACCGTATCTTTTTTAACCAACAGGTCAGCCCAAACGCATGAATTGGTTATCCCTCCAAAATCAATAATGCCTTTGTTAATAAAAGGGAATTTTGAATATATTGTCGTACGAACATTGGGACTACTGGCAATGTAGGGATAATGTCCGTTGAGTAATTTTTCCAAAAAACCATTGATTTCCTGGCCACACAAAATATCAGCATCGAGGGTATCTGTCAAAAAGGATCTGAATACCTCAATACTACCCTGATCGTATTGCTGACTGCCAGGGAGAAAAGTTCCATAAGCGTAATTCATGTTGTAGGAAGCTACTGAAATTGAATAATCATCAGATGATTCTGTCCCCCGGAATGAAAGGATGTACGGAGAAATAAAAATACCACCCATCAGTATCAGGATGCTCAACCAAGAGTGTTTCCAGTCTGTTAACCACCAGAATAGAACAAAAACTATGTTTAATAACATTAAAACAGGAAAAAACAGACCTAAGAATGAAAAAAACCAGATTTTTTCAGGACTGATATAAGGTGAAAGGAAAGCAAAAAGACTGAGCGCTACAAGAATAGCATTCAGAATAAATAATATTTTTTTGATCAGCTTCAATCTTCGTTTTTCCCTGCGTCAAACAAAACTTTCTTTTCTTCTTTTGTCAGGCTATCATAGCCATGTCTGTGTATTTTTTCAAGGATTCTGTCTACCTCAAGAAGATGTCCGGATTTATTAGCCCCATACTTGTTTTCGTGTTTAAATCCGCGACTTTTGTGAGCCACCCTCAATTTTGGTTTAGATATAATTCCTGAAAATCTATCCATCAAATATCCAACAAATTTATTAAAACCAATGGATAAATCATTTCCGGATTTCAGATTGGATATAAAAATCCATCCGAATATAGCTCCGCCCAAATGGGCAAAATGGCCACCGGTATTGATCATGCCGGTAGTTCCGACCAGATCGGAGATCACCATGAAAAGCACTAAATATTTGATCGAAACAGGACCTATCAGGATCAGGTGTAATTTATAATCCGGTGCGAGAAATCCGGCTGCTACCGTAACCGCCATGACTGCAGCTGAAGCGCCTAAAGCGAACGCGCCAATATAATGCTCCGGTAGAATAAAATGATAGGAAACCAGATATAAAACGACACCTGAAAAAGCGCCATACATGTATAACGAAAGAATTTTTTTATCTCCGATCAGGTCACCCACTATATTTCCAAACCAATAGAACTGCAACATGTTCCACAGAATATGCCAGATCCCTGCATGAAGGAAAATATGTGTGATGATGACCCATGGATGTGTCAGATTCCACACAAGGTCAGAGGACAAAGCAACGTAAGGTACCAACCAGTTGTATACATCAGGAAGAAATGATTTCAAAATAACCCCGAGCAATACAAATAACAACACGTTGATCAGAATAATTTTGGTTACGGTAGAACCAAACCTTAAGCTGTATTTTAGGTCTTGAAAAATGGATTTGAACATCAGAGATTCAATTTATATCGAAACTTAAGCAGTATAAATCCAAACAAAGCCCCGCCAATATGCGCAAAGTGAGCTATATTGGAACCACCGCTGAAACCTGCAAAAAACTCAAAAATGATCAGAATGGGTATAAAAAACCTCGCCTCTATCGGAATAGGAGGAAATAACAACATCAGTTTATGCCTTGGAAACTGTAGACCAAAACCCGCCAGCAAGCCATAGACTGCTCCTGATGCACCAACGGCAGGGATGTTCACGTTCAGATTCAGCTTTGAAAGGACAGGATCAGTATAATTTTCTCCCCTTGCCAGCACCGCATATCCCTCATTGAATACCTGTTGAACCAATTCAGGACTCATATCTGATGTCAACATCTGAATGCTGATATATTTTACGAGAAAATGAAGGGCAATCGCACCAAAACCGGAAACAAGATAAAATAAAAGAAAAAATCTGGGTCCCCAGTAATGCTCTAAAACCGTTCCGAACATATACAGTGCAAACATATTGAAAAACAAGTGTGGTAAATTGGCGTGCATAAACATATGACCTACCAGCTGGACAGGAAGGAACTCACTGGAAGCCGGGTAAAACGCCTCAACGAAATAGCTCCAGTCCGGCATAAAAAATTTAAAAACCACAAATATCAGGATATTTATGATGAGCAGGTTTTTGACAATTGGTGTGATATTATTGAGCATAAATTTTGATTATATCCTTGAACTTCCCGCAAATTTGCGGGTTATTTCGTTCAGGTCATAAGTAATAAAACATTTTCTGCCGATCGGACTATTATAAGGATTTTCACAGGCAAAAAGTTCATCAATCAGCAGGAGCATATCTTCAGCAGTTAGTTTTTTTCCTCTTTTTACTGCAGCATTCACCGCAAAAGACCTGGCCAGATTTTCGTGAATGCCCAATTGAAACTCCAGGTTATCCGTATAACTGTCAATGATGTGCAAAATCAGATCCTGCGGATTAGAGTTGGTCTCCAGGCCAACCGGCATACCTTTGATGATAAAACCATTCCGGCCAAATTCTTCAATGATAAAGCCAAGCGCATTCATTTTGGGCAACAATTCCAGTAAAACAGCAGCTTTTTCTGGGTTCATTTCGAGCGAGATCGGAAACAATTCCTGTTGGCTCGGAATTTTGGCATTTTCCATTGCCGAAAGATATTTTTCATACAGTATGCGTTCATGCGCACTTTTTTGATCTATCAGGATAAAACCGGATTTTATTTGACTTAAAATATAGCTTTGGTGAATTTGAACCGGCAGGTTCATCGCTTCATAATCCTCATTATCAATGGTTTTTCCTATAAGATCAGGAGATGACTTCTCAAAAGATTCCAGATTCAGACCGGATTCAGAGATCAATTCAGTTACAGGATCTGATTTATCCCTCCAAAGATCCTTATACAATAGTTCCCAGTCATTATTTGCAGTTCCACCACCGGACGGATGAGGCGGGCGGGAATCAGATTCAATTGTTCTGTTTTGTCTGGAAAGCTGGATCATTTGTTCAAACGAAGTATTGGTTTCGATATCGAGTAAAGGTGTATTACTGAATTTCCCCAGCGCCTGCCGGACAGTTACCCGAAGATAATTGTAAATAAGCTTTTCATCTTCAAATTTAATCTCCTGTTTGGTTGGATGAATGTTCACATCTATTTTCTCCGGATCTATTTCCAAAAACAGAAAATAAGGTGGATATTCATCCCCTGGAATGGTATTTTCATACGCAAACCTCACAGCATGAGAGAGGTAATTATTCTTTATAAATCTTTGATTTACAAATAGATATTGATGATTGCGAGCCTTCCTTGACAATTCGGGTTTTCCAATCAGTCCGGAGATATGGACGGCATCAGCGTTTTCAAGCACCGGCATCAATTTTGAGCTGAATTGTTTACCGAATAAGCCCGAGATCCGCTGAACCAGATTGCCGCCGTTGAGGTGGTACATTTCCCGATCGTTGTGATGCAGGGAAAATTTGATCTGGGGATGCGCCAGTACAATGCGCATAAATTCATCTGTGAGGTGTTTCAATTCAACGGTATCAGACTTCAGAAATTTCCTTCTGGCAGGAACATTATAAAAAAGGTTTTTTACAGAGATCCTGGTACCCGTAGCCGCCTGGCAATAAGTCTGTTTCACGAGCGTACTTCCCTCCATGATCAATTGGGCGCCAAGATCCTGTTCGCCGGTTTTTGTGATCATCTCCACATGAGCGATGGCTGCAATGGACGCCAGCGCTTCTCCCCTGAAACCTTTGGTTTGGATATGGAACAGATCATTGGCCGTTCTGATTTTGGAGGTAGCATGTCTTTCAAAACTGATGCGTGCGTCCGTTTCCGACATACCACTGCCATTATCAATCACCTGCATCAGTGTTTTGCCAGCGTCTTTAATGATCACCTGTATGATATCGGCTCCGGCATCGATGGCATTTTCCATCAATTCCTTGATGACGCTGGCCGGCCGCTGGATGACTTCTCCTGCGGCGATCTGATTGGCGATGGAATCGGGTAAAAGCTGAATGATATCAGCCATAAAGCATCACTTTTTAGTGTATTAAGCAAATAAACAGACAAATTTAAAAAATATTATGAAAAACCCTGATTTTCGACAGGATCGATGGTGCCTTGTTAGGCTGTAGAAATTAAGCGATACGAATGCTTACCCCGGTCAGCAGGATATTCCGGCGAAATTTATCCGGAGATGCGTTTATTTTGGTCCTGACAAAGTGGCTCTGTTAGGTCGGAAAATTCATTGTTTTTCCAACTTGTCCGGGACCAATTTTTTTAAAAATTTTCACTTTTAGAATTCTTTGAAACATTTTTTATTTCATAGACATAATTTTTCTTGAACATAATCACATTTGGTTATAATTATTTGTAAATACAATGGTAAAAGGTTGGTTGGGTACAACGGTTACGTATATGAAACGTTTGGCATTTCGAAGCACTTTCCTGTCAAGTTACAACAACTTTCGATACGAGCTAAAACGCTCGATAAACCACTGACTGCCAAATGTTTTATATACAATGTTGAACTAAATCCCGCTTCAGCGGGATATGCTTTCAAAAATACCCGATTCTTT
>ERZ761607.2427-NODE-2427-length-20272-cov-5.734135_pt1 | contig 20272 bp, 18 predicted proteins | sample MGYA00511164_ERZ761607 | MGnify/ENA primary metagenome ERZ761607 (study PRJEB28899, sample SAMN02445080) | bioreactor sludge metagenome | biome: EBPR sludge | place: Australia: Brisbane, Thorneside Wastewater Treatment Plant | collected 2011-06-22 ... | reverse complement strand
GGCTCGGCAGCACGCCAGCAGGCGCGGTCGCACCCGCCCCGCTCGCCATCGCTTCCCCGAAATCCCTCATAGATCAGACGTTAGACGCGGCCACCGACATTCCGATTCTCGTCATCCACACACACCGAAACGACCGGTCGAAAGGCGCCCGGATAGCCCCAAGATGCCCGATGAGCGGACGTAGGCGGAGCGCGTAGGCGCAGCGACTGGTCCTACGCTGCGTGGGTGTTCGAGATCGAGATTCAAAGCCCGACGCGCATCCGCCTTCGCGTCGGCCGATTGCACTTCCGCACCTGGAAGTCGCGGCTCATGGTGCTGCCGCGCGGCTACCGATGTGCCGACATCGTTTACTCGGTCATGGAGGATGTCGACGGCGAAGCAGCCACCAACTTGGGAACGTTCTACTCGCAAAAGGCCGCTGAGGAGTGTGTCGAACAACTTCGAGCCGAGGGGCGGACTGGGCTAACGCTGGACCTCAAATCTGTCTACTTGCGCCCGCAGGACTGGGAGTTCAACCGCTAGGGCTGCCGGATCTGCCGAGATCCGACTGACGGCACCCCCCGCCCAGTCGAATCGGTGCCGAGCGCGCCTGCGACCGCCTCTCGAACTGCTATGGGAACATATGTTCGAGGTGATGACCATGGAGCCGGCCCGGCACGTTGTCTATGCATTTGGCGTGAGCACCGCGCTCGTGTTGCGCGCTCCTCGGACTCCGCGGCCAACATCTCGCCGTAGGAATAGAGACGCTCTGCGCGGAGCGGTGATGGAGGACGGTTGAGTGACGAGGATCCGGACCTTCAACGGGTCCGGTTCTACGGCGTCGACGACCTTGCGGCTGGTTGGCATGTCCCGCGGGCCGTCGAACTCGTTGAGCAGTTCGATCCGAACAACGCCCCGACGAACACCGTAGACGTCCTCGAACTCCACAACGTTCAGAAGTACCTCGAGCACGGTCTCCTCCCGAGCACCCTCACCGACGCAGAGAGAGAACGCGTCAAGGAACGGATTCCTCAGATCCGTAGCGCCGTCGCGCGGCACTTCTCGCAAGTCGACAACTCCAACTTCGCGGCCAAAGTGCATGGCATCGGCCACGACTATCACGCAGATCTTCTCGATCTGCTGGGCCGGAGCGGGGCCTTCAACCGCTGCGACGCGTCCACGGTGCTTCCCGCCCTCACCTCTACTTGCGTCCGCCTCGGCGATCTGTTGGCGAGCAAGAAGCTCGTGACCGCCTACGACGGCGAGATCCGGGGCATGCTTTTTGCCTCGCCTCGCGGCGCTGAGCACCTGGTCAAGAAGTACCTGCAGGCCGACGTACGAGCTGAGATTCATCTCCCGCCCAGCCTTACCTCGGTCGATTCAGGTGAGCTCTTCGAGAGGTACGTCGACAGCACCGATGCCAACCCGAACTACCTGGGCCTGATTGCAACGTCGAAAGAGCATCCGGAGGCGGGGATCGACGACAAGCTCAAGTTGCGCGCCCAACGCCGCCGCGCGGAGATGAACGCCAAGTTCTTCGAGCAGAACACCGGTTTCAAGACAGGCTGCGAGGTCGGCATCGCCGACGACCAGGCCGAACCGGTGCTCGAGGATCTCCGCTCGACCGACGATGAACTGGTAGCCCGATACACCTACAGCCGCAGGTGGTTGGACCAGACACTCGATAACGCCAGCATCCTCAACAACTTCGTCCACCTCTTCGACTTCGTTGACCGCCATGCGCTGTTGCACTTTCCGTCCTACCCATCCCAGCTGGGTGTGATGGAGCGCTTCATGGGCACGCCAGGGAAGACCGAGTACCGGACGGGCGCCGCATTCCGTGCGATCGACTGGAGCTCACTGCTCCAGATCCGGCTCTACATCCACTACCTCGAGACCAAGGACCTCAACCTTGAGCAGGTCATCTCATGGTTTTCCAGGAATACCTCGTCGAGGAGTTCAGCGCCGCGAACTTCTCCTTTGCCCCTTCCGTCTCAGGCACTTCCTACCTGCAGAGAGTCAGACACCTGTTCGCCGAGATGGACAGCGTGGCGCAACAGTTCGCTCTCTACGTGAGGGACGGCGAACTCGACCGAGACCTTCTGTCAGTGGGTTCCAAACCGGTTGCCTTCAAGGATCTGCCCAGCCTCCTCGACGGCAAGTACATCTATCCGAAGGAGGACTCTGACATAGGGGGGATCCTGCACGCCCTCTTCTCCGACCAATCGAGCTTGACCTACATCAACGATGACCTCCAAGACGACAACGCCGCCATGCTTCTCGCGCGCCACGACGTCGCCTACATCGCCTTCCACGACTACCAGAAGCCCAGCATCGACCATCTGATCCGCCTCGGCGTCCTCGAGAACACCGGAGCACGGGTACAGCTCGCGAACGTCGAACAGTTCCTCATCCTCAACGCCCTCTTCACCACTCAGGCAGCGAGCTACTACCGCCTCTCCCTCGCTGGACAGGCCGAGGTGGACGCGATGATCGGGAAAGGCTGGGCGACCCGCCGCTCCTCACTACTCACCGAAGCTGAAGGGAAGTACTTCAACTACTTCCTCAACGCCCAGGAGTTCAGCAACGGACCTGAGTTGCGCAATAAATACATACACGGTTCACAGGCCAACACAGAGGGCGAAGACGCCCACTTCCACACCTACCTGATCGCCCTCCGAATGACACTCGCGCTCGTTATCAAAATCAACGACGACTTCGTTCTCGCGGCGACGAACCGAGCCGCACAAGAACGGCCGCGTTAGACGCCAACCTGTGCCTACGCCAGCCAGCATGCTCCGTCCGACCACGCCGCGATGTCCAGCCGACGCGCGAACTAACCGTCACAATCGAGGCCGGATGTCGACACTAGTCTTCAACGAGTGCTTGAACGTCCACAGAAGTCAACCAGCCGCGAGTTGGTCGAGACCGGTGCCGAAGCAGGCATCAACATGCTGCCCGTCGTCGGTAGCACGATGGCTGTCGCCTTTGCCTACGCCGTCAACTACAGCTTCAACAAGCGCCTCAACCACTGGTTCGATGAGCTCGCCGCCGCAGTCGACGACCTGCAGCAGCAGATGGACGAGCCACTTGCGTTTGAGGACCTAGCCCAAAATGAGACATTCGTTGATGCGGTGATCAACGCGACGCGCGCCGCTCAGGCAACGCACGCTAGGGAGAAGCTAGAAGCTCTCCGAAACGGCGTCCTCAACTCAACCCTTGTAGGTGCTCCAGATGACGACGAGCAAGCGCGATTCTTCCGACTCGTCGAGCAGTTCACGCCGGCCCAGTTGCTCATGCTTACCTACTTCGATGACCCGCACGGATGGTTCGCGGCACGGGGGATCCAGCCTGAGCAGTACATGGCCGGCTCGCGCATAAACGGCCTCCAGCCGGCACTACCCGAGTTCCGGAACAGTGACTGGGCACATCTGGTGGCCAAGGACCTCGCCGACAACAGCCTCCTGATTGCGGGGCTCAGCGGCATGGTCTCCGGATCTGCGGTTTATGACCGGCTCACCACACCCTTGGCCCAACGCTTCCTCAGATTCATCGCTGACCCTCGCGAGCTCAACACCGGCCAGGACGAAGAGGACGGCTGGACGTAGATAGTCGACCATGCCGGGCTGAGCGCACCCGGATCTGCCGCGACCCGCTCACACATGGTCTGCCTTCGTCAACACGCCTAGCCAGCACCACCGGAGTGGCCGCCCGCGTCGTACCAGCGCAGCACCCGCAGAGCACGCAAGGTGTTCCACCGGCTGGGAGTGCCGTCGGGTTCCTCGAACCGGAAGTGGACCGCACCAAGATGGGTGTTCTCGAGCAGCCAACGCCCGTCGGGTTGGCGTTTGGCGCGGACGCGTTCGACCGCTTCGGTCAGCCGCGGATCAGGAGGGCCACCACGCTGGGCGAAGTAGTCCGTGGCCTTGAGCAGGTCGTAGTGCCACCGTGGCGGGTAGGAGAACAACGCCCACTCAGGGTTGACCTCCTCGCCGGTACGCAACGACCGGAACAGGTGGCGCCGGAGCAGGTACTCCTCGCCGTTACGGCGGACCTCGCGGACCTCGAACGATGACGGCGCGGGGCGGGTCTCGGCCCAGCAGTTCCAGCCACCATCGGGCATCTGATCGGCCACGAGCCGCTGCACCACCGGCTCGACGTCGACGCCCAGATAGGTGCCGATCAGGATCGTGCCGGCGTTGATGCAGCAGTCCACCTCGCCGCCGAAGAACGGCAGCCCGTCGTACTCCCAGCGGCAGTTGCGGGCCACCAGTTGCGCGGTCTCCTGCATGACCACACTGTTCGGGGGGACGCCGAGGTGGCACAGGTCGAGCAGGACCGGGTACGTCGCGGTCCAGGGCTGACCCGGCTCGGACCCGGGCGACTCGGCCGAGGGCCAGGGCGGCGGTGGGTCGCCGGCAGCCCGCGCCTGTGCGGTGGCAGCCGCGAACGCAGCGGTATCGGGAAAGCAGGCTCCATTGGCCCACAGCCCATCAGCAGCCCGCAGCGCCAGCAGCCGAGCACCCCAGCCCTCGTGCTCGACCCGGGCTCGCTCGGTCGCCACCACAGTCTCGTCGGCGTCGAGCAGATCCCGCAGGACCTGCCAGCGGATCGCCGGGTCGCCCTGTAGCAGCCACTGCACCACTGGCTCGTCCACGGCTCAGTCCGGATGGGCGGCGCCGAGCAGCGCCGCGCGTACCTCGGGTTCGGGCTCGGTCGAGCGGCCGCTGGCCAGGTCGAAGAAGACGACCACCACATTGGCGCGCGCGAGGACGACGTCGCCGTCGAGGAACTCCGACTGGACGGTCATCGAGCGGGTGCCGACCCGGGTGATCGTCGAGCGGCAGTCGTACGGCGTCGCGCGGAACAGGAGTGGGCGCACGTAGTCGACGTCGGTCTGCGCGACGACGACGCTGAACCGGCGTACCGGCACCAGGTCGTTGACCATCGAGATCCGCGCCTCTTGGAGGTACTCGAAGTACTTCACGTTGTTGACGTGGCCGTAGACGTCGACGTCGGAGAACCGCACGTGGATCGGGTAGTGCGCGGTGATCGGCTCGGGCAGTGGCGGCGTACGCCGGCGCGGCTGGTGATCGGGTTCGAGATGCACCTCGAGAGCGGCCCGCTCCTCGTGGGTGATCCGCCGTGGGCGCTCCTCGGCGAAGACGTACGGCGTGAGCACCGTCGTGGCGCGGAGGTAGACCACTCGCTCCCCCGCGTCACCGTCGTCGAAGATCTCGTAGGCCATCGTGAAGGTGGCGGCCTTGATGTCGGTCACCCAGCACTCGATGGAGACCGGCCGGAAGTCGTAGGTGAGCGGCTTGAGGAAGGTCACCTCGTGTCGAGCGACGACCAGCCCCTCCACGAGCGCCGAGGCGAGGGCCTCCGTGCCGCGGCCGTGGGCCCGCAACATGTCGACGCGAGCCTCTTGGAGGTAGTCGACGTACACCACGTTGTTGACGTGACCGAGCTGGTCGAGGTCGGCCCAACGCATCGGGCACTCGTAGCGATGGCGCACACCCCGACTCTGCCAGAGGCGGCGAGCCGGGGCGTGCGAGCGGGTCAGTGGGCCAGCACGAGCCGGCGGTAGTACGTCGGGATGCTCTGGTGCCGGGCCACCCGGAGCTGGTGGTGGCGGACCACGGACTGACCGAGGACGGTGACCGAGGCGATGCTGCCGACGAGGGCGAGCAGGGCGACGATCACGACGAACGGGAGGACTGCGCTGAGTTCGTACGACATGATCGATTCCTTTCTACGTCTGTAGAAATCTTCTACGTGTGTAGAAAGTACGCTCCTGGCCGCCCCGCCGCAACTCCTTGGGTAGATTCGTTCGACGTGCCCTCTATCACAGCCACCACGAGCCCGCCGGCGCTCACTCCGCGCCGCCGCGCGCTCATGGACGCCGCCCTGCACGTGGTCGCCGACGAAGGGCTGCGCGGCCTCACCCACCGGGCGGTGGATCGTCAGGCCGGGCTGCCTGAAGGCACCTGCTCGGCGTACTTCCGCACCCGCCAAGCGCTACAGGTGGCGGTGGCCGAGCACGTGGCCGCGACACTCGCGGCCGACGTGGACGAGCTCGCCACCGAGCTCGTCGCGTGCTCGGGCGAGGACGAGCGGGCGGTCGCACTGACCCTCGCACTCTTCGAGCGCTGGCTCGAGGAACGCGAGCTGATCGTGGCCAAGCTCGAGCTGTCGTTGGAGGCACCACGCAACCCCGAGGTGGCCCAGACGCTGACCGCTTCCCGCACCCGGCTGGTCGGGGTGGTCGACGGGATCCTCACCCGGGCCGAGAAACAGCACGACGACGGCCGGGCCGAAGCCCTCGTGGCGTCGTTCGACGGTCTGCTCATCGGTGCCTTGCAGAAGCCACCGGGCGAACGCCGCCCGTTCCTGTCGACCTCCTTGGCGCTGGTGCTGCACGCTCTGACGCAGCCCTGATCGAGCCAACCCCGTGACGGTGCCCACATCCCGCTAGAGCCGCCTCTCCCCTAGGCTCGAAGGCATGCCTGAAGCCGTCATCGTCTCTGCCGCTCGCTCGCCCATCGGCCGCGCCAACAAAGGTTCCCTCAAGGACCTGCGGCCCGACGACCTGACCGCCACGATCATTCAGGCGGCGCTGGCCAAGATCCCCGAGCTCGACCCGGCGACGATCGATGACCACTACCTCGGCTGCGGCCTGCCCGGCGGGGAATCGGGCAACAACATGGCCCGGATCGTCAATGTGCTGATGGGCTATGACGAGCTGCCCGGCGCGACGATCACCCGCTACTGCTCCTCCTCGGTGCAGACCACCCGGATGGCCTTCCACGCGATCAAGGCGGGCGAGGGTCACGCGTTCATCTCGGCCGGCGTCGAGACCGTCTCCCGGTTTGCCAAGGGCACCTCCGACCACTGGCCCGACACCCAGAACCACCGCTACGACCAGGCCCAGGCCCGCACCCAGGAGCAGGCCAAGGGCGGCACCCTCTGGCACGACCCACGCCAGGACGAGGAGATCCCCGACGTCTACATCGCGATGGGCCAGACCGCCGAGAACGTCGCGACCCTGCGCGGCCTGGACCGCAAAGAACTCGACGAGTTCGGCGTCCGGTCCCAGAACCTCGCCGAGAAGGCCATCGCCGACGGGTTCTGGGAGCGCGAGATCACCCCGATCACCACCCCCGACGGCACCGTGGTGACCAAGGACGACGGCCCCCGGGCCGGAGTGACCTACGAGGCCATCTCCCAACTCCAACCGGTCTTCCGCCCCGACGGCGTGGTCACCGCCGGCAACTGCTGCGCACTCAACGACGGCGCCGCCGCCGTCATCATCATGAGCGACACCCGCGCCGCCGAGCTCGGCCTGACCCCGCTGGCCCGCATCGTCTCCACCGGCGTCAGCGGACTCTCCCCCGAGATCATGGGCCTCGGCCCCGTCGAGGCCACCAAACGCGCCCTCGCCCACGCCGGCATGAGCATCAGCGACATCGACCTGGTCGAGATCAACGAAGCATTCGCCGCCCAGGTCGTGCCCTCCTACCAAGACCTCGGCATCGACCTCGACCGACTCAACATCAACGGCGGCGCCATCGCCGTCGGCCACCCCTTCGGCATGACCGGCGCCCGACTGCAGAACACCATGCTCAACTCCCTCGACTTCCACGACAAGACCACCGGACTGATCACCATGTGCGTCGGCGGCGGACAAGGCATGGCCCTCATCCTCGAGCGGCTCGCCTGACCATTTCCCGGCCCCAGGAGTCCTAGACTCGCCTCTTGTGGAGCTCGTGAAGGCGGAACCGACGCGCTGGCTCGACGCCGGCCAGCAGCGGTCGTGGCGGGCGCTCGTGATGGGTACGACACTGCTCTTCGACCGGCTCGACGACGACCTGCGCGAAGCCCACGACATCTCCCTCGTCGAGTACGAGATCCTGGTCCGGCTCTCCGAGCGGGACGGCCAGATGCGAATGGCCGCGCTCGCTGACGCCTTGGCGCACAGCCGCAGCCGGGTCACCCACACGGTGACCCGGATGGAGAAGGCCGGGCTGGTCCAGCGGTCGAGTTCTCCCGACGATGGGCGCGGCATCGTCTGCACGCTCACCGACAAGGGCCACGACCTGCTCACCAGAGCCGCCCCGACGCACGTCGACAGCGTCCGCGCCCACTTGGTCGACCTGGCCTCCGACGACGACTTCGCCGCCCTCGGCAGGGTCATGGACGCCGTCTCCGACCACCTGATCTCCGCCCACCCCGAGATGGAGATCCGGACCCGGCGCTAGACACGGGACCGCGGTGGAGCGCCCCGTCGCCGGGACTCAGTCGCGGGTGAGCCGCCGGTGCGTCACCCGGTGCGGTCGGGCCGCCTCGGCGCCCAGGCGCTCGATCTTGTTGTCCTCGTAGGACGCGAAGTTGCCCTCGAACCAGAACCACTTGGCCGGGTCGTCCTCGTCGCCCTCCCACGCCAGGATGTGGGTGGCGATGCGGTCGAGGAACCACCGGTCGTGCGAGGTGACCACGGCGCAGCCCGGGAAGTCGAGCAGCGCGTCCTCGAGCGAGGAGAGCGTCTCGACGTCGAGGTCGTTGGTCGGCTCGTCGAGCAGCAGCAGGTTGCCGCCCATCTTGAGGGTGAGCGCGAGGTTGAGCCGGTTGCGCTCACCGCCGGAGAGGACGCCGGCCTTCTTCTGCTGGTCGGGACCCTTGAAGCCGAACGACGCGACGTACGCGCGTGAGTTCATCTCGAAGTTGGCGACCTTGATGAAGTCGAGGCCGTCGGAGACGACCTCCCAGACGTTCTTGTTGGGGTCGATGCCGCCGCGGCTCTGGTCGACGTACGACAGCTTCACCGTCTGGCCGACCACCAACTCGCCGGCGTCCGGCTTCTCGTCGCCGGTGATCATCCGGAACAGCGTGGTCTTGCCGACGCCGTTGGGGCCGATGACACCGACGATGCCGGCGCGGGGCAGTGAGAACGACAGGTCGTGCATGAGCAGCCGGTCGCCGAAACCCTTGCCGAGCCCCTTCGCCTCCAGCACGACGTCACCGAGGCGCGGGCCGGCCGGGATGTTGATCTCGGAGGTGTCGATCTTGCGGGCGCGGTCGGCCTCCGCCGCCATCTCCTCGTAGCGCGCGAGCCGCGACTTGCTCTTGGTCTGCCGGGCCTTGGCGTTGGAGCGGACCCACTCCAACTCCTTCTCGAGCATCTTGGCGCGCTTGGCGTCCTTCTGGCCCTCGATCTTGAGCCGTTCCTTCTTGGTCTCGAGGTAGGTGGAGTAGTTGCCCTCGTAGGGGTGGGTCTTGCCCCGGTCGAGCTCGAGGATCCACTCGGCGACGTTGTCGAGGAAGTAGCGGTCGTGGGTGATCGCCAGGACGGCGCCGGGGTAGCTCTTGAGGTGGCCCTCGAGCCACTGCACGGACTCAGCGTCGAGGTGGTTGGTGGGCTCGTCGAGGAGCAGCAGGTCGGGCTGTTGGAGCAGCAGTTTGCAGAGCGCGACGCGGCGGCGTTCACCACCCGAGAGCGTGTCGACGAGGACGTCGGACGGCGGGCACCGCAGCGCGTCCATCGCCTGCTCGAGGCGGCTGTCGAGCTCCCAGGCGTTGGCGTTGTCGAGGTCGGTCTGGAGGTCGCCCATCTCCTTCATCAGGGCGTCGAAGTCGGCGTCGGGGTCGCCCATCGCCTCGGACACCTCGTTGAACCGGTGGAGCTTGCCCATGATGTCGCCGACCGCCTCCTGGACGTTCTCCAGGACGGTCTTGCCCTCCGTGAGCGGCGGCTCCTGCTGGAGCATGCCGACGGTCGCGTCGGGGTCCTTGATGGCGTCGCCGTTGTTGGCGTGTTCGAGGCCGGCCATGATCTTGAGCAGCGTCGACTTGCCGGTGCCGTTGGGCCCGACGACGCCGATCTTGGCACCGTGCAGGAACGAGAGGGTGACGTTGTCGAGGACGACCTTGTCACCGTGGGCCTTGCGCACGTTGCGCAAGGTGAAGACATATTCCGCCATGGTTCCGGAGCCTAGTTGTGAGCCACGAACCATCCACAATCGCCTCGCACCGGCCGGTCATCCACAGGGGGTACGGCGGCCGCGCCCGATTGTCGGAGCCGTGCCGGAGCGTCGGGGTCAGGCCAGGAGGACTGGCACCGACTCGAAGGAGACACCCCTGATGAACGAGACCTATGTGACCCTGCGCGGCTGGCTCGGCGGCGACGTCCGCCACCGACTCGCGGGCGACACTCCGGTGGCGGAGTTCCGCCTCGGCGTAACCCCGCGCCGCTTCGACCGGCAGCGATCCGAGTGGGTCGACGACCCGACGCAGTGGTACACCGTCAAGGCCTGGCGTCAGCTCGCCGACAACTGCCGCGACTCCCTCCGCCGATCCGACCCGGTCGTGGTCCACGGGCGGCTGGCCCAGAGCACGTGGATCAAGGACGGCATCGAGCGCACCTCCGTCGAGGTCACCGCAGTCTCGGTGGGCCACGACCTCGGCCTCGGCACCAGTGAGTTCCGCCGGACGGGCACCAGCCGGCGCGAGGGAGTGGTGGCCGAGACGGTGGCGGCGTAGGGGTGGATCCGAGCTCAGCTGGCCAGGGCTGCGTCGAGGCCGGTGCGCACCGTCGCGAACGCCTCCAGCTCGGCCTCGATGGGCGCCACCACGAGCTCGGCCGAGACGCGGTGCACCGCGTCTCGGAGCTTCCGGTCCGCCGCAGCCGCGCGGTTGCGTGCGGTCAGGTCGACCAGGAGCCGACAGAGCAACGCCAGCAGGATGCCCACCACGACACCGCCGAGAAGCAGGAGGATCGGGAGGTCGATGCCACCAAGAGCCGGCACCGAGTCGTCGCCGAGCGACCCGGAGACGGCGAGCGCGACGGTCCACGCGGCGCCCACCAGGGCGGCCACGATGAGCACCCACTGAAGCACCCGCACGACGTTCGCCCAGGCCGGGATCCGGGCCACGCCGAGATCGGTGCCGGCGATCTCGGCGTCGAGGCGGTCGCTGACGTCACCGAGCTGAGAGGTCGAGGCCCTCCGGACGGCCTCGGCCCACGGTGGGGTCATCCCGGCCGATACGTCGTCGGCCAGGGCCCGCACCTCGGTGTCGACCTTGGCGCGCTGCACCGGTGACGCCTCGGGGATGGACGTCCGGGCTCGTCCGGTCAGGTGCTTGCCAGCCGCGCCCAGGTCGAGGTGGAGGCGGCGCAGCGGGTCGGGCTTGAGCCGGGAGATCCACGAGACGACCGGCCAGCCCGTCGCCTGGCGGGCCCGCATCCGGGTCGAGCGCTCGATGGCGGAGACCACCGTCGGCACGCCCGCGGAGTCGGCCAGCGCCTCCTCCAGGGCACCCACCCGGCCCGAGGCCAGGGTGCGGGGCTTGCCGCTGCCGCACTCCTCGTTGAGGCGACCGGCGACGGCGCGGAGGTCGGCCTCGATGCGCTGCCGGGTGGCTCGCTTGTCGGCGACGCGGTGGGCGATCTCGCTCCGCAACTCCGCGATGCCCTGCCCGTGGCGCGCGCTCAGGGCCAGCACCGGCACCTCGGCCAGCCCGTCCTGATCGAGGAGCCGGCGCACATCGGCGAGCATCGCGCCCCGGCGCTCCTCGGGCACGGTGTCGATGTGGTTGAGCACGACGAGCATCACGCCGGCGTGGCTCGCCAGCGGTGCGAGGTAGCGGTCGTGCACGGCTGCGTCGGCGTACTTCTGCGGGTCGAGGATCCACACCAGCAGATCGGCGAGCTTGACGATCCGGTCGACCTCGAGGTGGTGGGCGACCTCGGTGGAGTCGTGGTCGGGCAGGTCCAGCAGGACCACGCCCTCCATCTCGCGGTCCTCGCGCGGGCCGGCGATCAGGCCGGCGCTGTCGAGCATCGAGTCGCGAGTGATCTGGTGGCGCGGTGGGATGCCGAGCCACTCGAGCAGCTCCTGGGCGCCTTCGCTCCCCCAGACACACGCGGTGGCCCACGAGGTCGTGGGTCGGCGGACGCCGACGGCCGACAGCTCGAGTCCGGTGAGGGCGTTGAACGTCGACGACTTGCCCGACCCGGTCGCACCCGCGATCGCGACCACGGTGTGGTCGGCCGAAAGCCGGAGCCGGGCGGCAGCGCGTTCGACGACCTCCTCCGCCTCGTCGACGACCGCGTCGTCGAGGCGGCCACGGGCGGCCCCGACCGCCGACTGGAGCGCCTCGATGCGGCCGCCGAGGTCGGATCCGCGGGCCACGAGCCTGCGGGCACCCTCGAGCAAGGAGGTCATCGGCTCCCTCGGTCTAGCGGCGTGTTGGCGGTCCTGGCCGTGTTGGACGGGCCAGCAGATCCACCCTATCGGTGCCTACTCGGCGCGCTGTCCGGCGTACCTCGCGTCCTCGACCCGGCGGGAGGCGCGGCGCAGCTGCTCCGGGACCTCGGCGTCGAGGCCGAGGCTGTCGAGCAGGTCGGTGTAGCGCGCCTGTTCGGCGGCGAACAGCTCCCGGACGCGCGCCTCGAGTGACGTGCGCGCCTGCTCCGCGAGGCTGCGCACCGCCTGGTCGCCGAAGACCGCTTCGAGCAGCTTCTGGCCGAGCAGCGCCGAGCCGCCGGCGATCCCGACCTCGGCCCCCATCAGGCCGTAGGAGTAGGAGAAGACCACGATCATCAGGGCGACCGCGAGCCCGTTGACCCCGAAGGCCAGGAACCGCGCGGTGGTGCGCTTGTCCTGACCCTGGGTGCGTACCAGGTTCAGTACGTCGGCCTGCCACTCGCGCACCGAGCGCTCGGCGTTGCGGCGCAGCTCGCGCGAGGCCCGGCCGAGCTCGGTGCCGGCGTCCTTGAGCAGGGCCTGCCCGGACGCCACTTGGCGCCACGACGCCTCGGCCCGCTCGGCAGCGGCCTCGGCGTGCTCCAGGATCAGCATCTCCAGCCCGGACTCGACGGCGACGGTGACCCGCTCGGCCTGTTGGGGCTTGCCCTTGACGGTGTTGACGATCCGATCGCGGAGCCGGCCCACCCGGCTCTCCAGCCCCTTGAGCAGCTCACCGGTGCCGACGAACTCCTGCCAGCGGGCCAGCACCTCCCCGCGCAGCAGGGTGCCGTCCTCCATGCCGGCGATCACCGCCGAGACCGCCTCGTCGTAGGCCGCCACCGCGTCGCCACGCAGCCGGTCGGCCGCCTCGGTCTGCTCGGCGGCCGCGTCGGCGACCGGGTAGGTGCGTCGGGTGAGCGTCCGCACGGCGCCGTCGAGGGTCTGGATCACGACCTGCTGCCGGGCGGCGATGTCGCCGGCCAGCGTCTGCAGCCAGGTGCGGATGTCGACGACGTGGTCGTCGGGCAGCAGCCCCTCGTCGCTCACCAGCCCCTCGTGGACGATGAACAGCGGTGAGTCCTTGAGCCCCCGGCTGGCCAGCATCCGGGCCAGGTGGGTCGCCACCGTCTGCACCGCCTCCTCCGGCGTCCGGTCGAGGACGATCGCCACGGCGGTGGAGCGTTCGGCGGCCTGGCGCAGGAACTCCCAGGGGACCTGGTCGGCGTACCTCGCGGCCGAGGTCACGAACAGCCAGAGATCGGCGGCGGCCAGCAGTTGGGCGGCCAGCTCGCGGTTCTCCTCAACCACCGAGTCGACGTCAGGCGCGTCCAGGATCGCCAGCCCGGGCGGCACCGAGTCGGCCGCCACGAGCTGGAGCGCGGAGGGGTCGGTGGTCATGTGCTCGACCCGTTCAAGGTCCGGTAGCAGCCGGTCGGCCCCGAACCACGCGGCATCGTCGGGATGGTGCACCAGCACCGGCGAGCGCGTCGTCGGGCGCAGCAGTCCGGGCTGGGTCACCTTGTGGCCGACCAGTGAGTTGACCAGCGTCGACTTGCCCGCGCCGGTGGAGCCGCCGACCACGGCGAGCAGCGGGGCCTCCAGGGTGGTCACCCGCGGGATGACGTAGTCCTCGAGCTGGTCGACCATCTCCTTGAGCCCGGTGCGCTGCTCGGCGACGCCGGGAAGTTCGAGGGGCAGCCGCACGCCCTGCAGCGCGTGATGCAGCCGGACGAGCGCCGTCAGCATCACCGTGCCGTACGAGCCGGCGGTCGGCGTACCTGCGCCGTGGGCGACGTTGAAGGGGTTCGCGGGGCCGGGAACGGTCGTCATCGGACGGGAACCACCTGTCCTGGGAAGGCAATGCCGGGGCGGATGGCGTTGATCCGGGCGAGGAAGTCCTGGCCGCGGACGGCATAGTCCTTGGGTGCGGTGCCGCGCAGATAGCGGTGGTGCAGGAAGCCGAGTTCGATCGCGGCCTGTTGGTAGTCGCGCATCGCGTCCTCCCCCGGCTTGCCGGCGGTCTGCTTGGCGTAGGCCCGGGCGGCGCGCCGGGCTCGCAGGTCCACGACCCAGCCGATGTCGGTCGCCGGGAAGAGTCCGCGTCGCGCCGCGTCGTCGAGCGCTGCCGCCAGCATCCTCCGCTCGGAGTGGCGCGACCAGACCCCGAGCCAGATCAGCCCGGCGAAGGCCGGGACCATGATCAGGAAGTAGGCGAAGATGAACCCGTCGTTGCCCCAGATCGTCGAGGCGTTCCACAGCGCGTGAGCCAGCACAGCGCAGAGGTACCCGACGATGGGGGCCACCCAGCGCACGACCGGATTGCGGGTGGACACCGCGATGCCGACCCCGATGCCGGTGAAGGCCGTGAACAGCGGGTGCGCGAACGGGCTGAACAGGCAGCGCCACACGAACGTCTGGGTCAGGCCGGCGACGCCACCAGGCCCGAGGCCGTCGGTGCCGTTGTAGGCGGCGCCGAGGTAGAGGATGTTCTCGGTGAAGGCGAAGCCGATGCCGATCATGCCGGCGTAGACGATGCCGTCGAGGATCCCGTCGAGCTCCGCCCGCCGCCACCACAGCAGCAGGAGCAGGAACAGCCCCTTGCTCGCCTCCTCGGTGACGGGCGCCAGCAGGGCGAGGCTCGTGTTGGAGCTGACGCCGGCGAACAGGCCGCCGATGCCCTGCACGACCAGCGCCCCGAAGGTCGCCGCGAACGCTCCCCACAACAGCCCCATGAGCAACAGCCGTCGGGGTTCGGGCTCGTAGCGGTCGAGCCACAGATAACAGAGCACCAGCGGGACGACCGGGATCGCCGCCAGGATCGTGGCCACGATGGCGATCGAGGGGGCGCTGGAGAGGGCGATGATCAGCAGCATCGGCAGCGCGCCGAGGCAGACCAGGGTGATCACCACGACGGTGAACACCCGGCTGTCACGACGCGGACCGGCGGCCATGGCGGGGAGTCTAAGTCGAACGGGACTCGGGCCCGCGCCCCGGCGTACAGTGACGAAGGTGAGCGAGCAGAACCACGACGCCGTAGCCGAGGACGACATGAAGACCCCACGTGAGCTGCACGTCGAGTCCCACGACCCCGCGGTCCCGGAGGCCTACGCCGCGTTCATGCGCACCGGCTGGGGCGACCGCGAACTCGACCTCCCCCGCCAGCCGGTCGCCGATCGGGCCGCCGAGCGGCGTGCCACGTTGGCCTCGATGTTCCCGGGCGAGCAGATCGTGCTGCCGGCGGGCACCTTCAAGGTCCGCGCCAACGACACCGACTACAAGTTCCGCTCCGACACCGCGCACACCTACTTCAGCGGCAACCAGACCAGCGACGCAGTGCTGGTGCTCGAGGACGGCGAGGCGGTCCTGTATGCCCGCCCGCGCTCGTCGCGCGACACCGACGAGTTCTTCCGCGACCGCCAGTACGGCGAGCTGTGGGCCGGTCGGCGCCCCTCACTCCACGAGCTGTCGTCCTCGCTCGGGATCGAGTGCCGCCATATCGACCGGCTCCAGGACGCGTTGACGTCCAACGGCACTGCCAAGACCCGGGTGCTCCGCGGCGTCTCGGCCGAGGTCGACCGGATGGTGGCAGCCGACGAGTCGCTCGACGCCGACCTGCAGCGCGTCGTCGGCGAGCTGCGGCTGATCAAGGACGACTGGGAGATCGCCGAGCTCCAAGAGGCGTGCGACATCACCACGCTCGGCTTCGAGGACTGCGTCCGCGAGTGGCGACAGGTGCTCGCGTACGGCGAGCGGTGGATCGAGGGCACCTTCCACCGGCGGGCTCGCGCCATGGGCAACGACTCGATCGTCGGCGGCGGCCACCACGCGACGACGCTCCACTGGATCGACAACACCGGCCCGATCACTCCCGGTGAGCTGGTGCTGCTCGACATGGGCGTCGAGGGCAAGAACCTCTACACCGCCGACGTGACCCGCACCCTGCCGATCGACGGGCGGTTCACCCCGCTGCAGCGCGACCTCTACGACCTCGTCTACACCGCCCAGCAGAAGGGCATCGAGGCGACCGTCGCCGGGTCGCCGTTCCTCTCCGCGCACAACGCCGCGATGGACGTGCTCGCCCACGGGCTGGAGGACCTCGATCTGCTCCCCGTCTCCGCGGAGGAGGCGCTCGACCCGGAGTCGAAGGTCTACGCACGCTGGACCCTGCACGGGACCAGCCACATGCTCGGCATGGACGTCCACGACTGCAACGGCACCTCGCCGGACATCTACCCCAAGGGCGACCTCGAGGTCGGCATGGTGCTGACCGTCGAGCCCGGCCTCTACTTCCAGCAGGACGACCTGCTCGTCCCCGAGGAGCTGCGCGGCATCGGCATCCGCATCGAGGACGACATCGTCGTCACCGCCGACGGTCCGGTGAACCTCTCCGCATCCCTCCCGCGCACCTCGGCGGACGTCGAGGAGTGGATGGGTCAACACCTGGGCTGACCTAGGCAAGGCCGGTCAGTACGGCGTGGTCCGGGCCACCGCGAGCGCCCGCTTCAGATCGAACGGGTCGGCCTGCATGAACAGCCACGGGCGCCCGATCCACAGGTAGCCGTCGACGTACGCCGCGGCGTTGGCCGCATCGGTCGGCGAGAGCCCCCAGGCCGGGTTGGCGACGTCTTAGGTCGGCGGGATGCCGAGGGTGACGCAACCTTGCTGGCCCCTGGTCTTGCAGGTCGCGGCGTTGTCGAAGTTCGGGCCGCGGTAGTCGTAGCCGTTGAACGGGGCGCCGTTCGCGGCGGTGTTGATCACGAAGTGCTTGTCGACGTACCCGGCGGTCGCGAGGGCCTGCACCACCGCGGTGCCGTACGCGATCTCGTCGGAGGTCGCGGCGTAGTGCGTCGGGTTGAGGGCGAAGCCACGTGCGGTGTCGATGCCTGCGGGCACCAGGATCCGCAGTGCCCTGGCCGGGTCCTTGCGCAGCCAGTCCGACGCGCCCGCGTCGATGTAGACGCTGGTGTTCGGCAGCGCGCTGAACACGTGCGAGGCGTACCCGACCAGTTGCGAGGGAAGCTGCGAGCCGTGCGGCGCGCAGAGCGCGAACGGCCCGTCCGGCTGCAGGACCAGCGCGACGTGCGCGGCCCCGATCCCCGAGGCGAACTGGTCGATCCACTTCTTGTACGTCCGCTGCTCCTTGGCCGTCGGGAGCCGCCTGCACGCCTCTTCCTCCCACGGCTTGAGCCGGAAGACCGTCAGCTGGACCAGCGCCTCGGGATCACCGGCCTGCGCGTTGGCGATGTGGTCTCGCACCTTCGCCGCCACCTGGTTCGTGGGGATCCACTGGCCGTACCACTTGGCCTTGGGAGCCAGCGCGATCTTGGCCAGCAACTGCTTCCGCTTGCCGGATGCGCGCAGGTACGGCGTCCAGGCCTGGTCACCGCTCCCCTTGTAGACCCCCCAGGTCCGGTTCGCGAGCGGGTTGATGTCAACCGGTGTCCGCTTCGCGACCGCCGCAGGGACCGGCGCCTGCTCGCCCGTCGCCGTGCTGGGCGCCCCCATGAACAGCGCACCCGTGAGCGCAGCCGCGCCCAGCACGGACGACATCGACAACACGGCTGTTCGCCGTGCGGACTTCCATGACACCTCCCCAGATGACCACGCCCGGGAGGCCCGGCGAGGCGGTTCGCCGAGGAATCACCCTTTCGGTCAGCATCCCTGGTCCGGGCCAACCCGAATCGCCCGCCCGCCCCCGCTGGGCCACAATGGGCCGCGCGCCTCCGTAGCTCAGTTGGATAGAGCGAGTCACTTCTAATGACTTGGTCGCAGGTTCGAGTCCTGCCGGGGGCACTGCCGGGGGCACTGCTGTGCGCGCTAGGGCAAGAAATCGTCCGGCTCGGCGCCGAGACTCGGACTGTGACTGCCCAGGACGCACTCAAGGCCGCCCTCCGAGACATTCTGGGGCCGGCCGCTCGCGGCAACGGGTACAAAGGATCTGTCCCGACATGGCGCAAGTCATCGACACTGGGCGACTGGGCCGTCGTCAACGTTCAAATTTGGTCCTACAGCAGCGCCGAGAAGCGTGAGTCCCCTGGAGTGGTGGGGTTTTGGGGTAGGACGGCGGGGCTCCGACAGGTAGAGGGCCATCGGCGGGATCTTCGGTGTGAACGGCGAAGAACACACTCGAAGGAGAACCCACCGATGGCCTTACCCCAGTCTGCCGTGTCCGAGCTGCTTGAGGCGTTCCGTGCCGGTGATGGCGTTGATCTGGTCCGTGAGTCGGTCCGGATCGTGATGCAGGAGCTGATCGAAGCCGAGGCGACCGAGCGGATCGGCGCCGGCCGGTATGAGCGCACCGAGGACCGTCTCACCGACCGCAACGGGGCGCGGCCCAGGTTGTTGGCCACCCAGGCCGGCGACCTCGAGCTGCGGATCCCCAAACTCCGCAAGGGCTCGTTCTTCCCCTCGATCCTCGAGCCCCGGCGCCGGATCGACCAGGCGTTGTACGCGGTGGTGATGGAGGCCTACGTCCAGGGCGTCTCGACCCGCAGCGTCGATGACCTGGTCGAGGCGCTCGGCGTCGGGTCGGGGATCAGCAAGTCTGAGGTCTCGCGCATCTGTGAAGGGCTCGACGAGATCGTCGGTGCCTTCCGGACCCGGACCCTGGGCCATATCGACTTCCCCTACGTCTACCTCGACGCCACCTACCTCCACGTCCGCCTTGCTGGCACCACCGGGCAGCCCGGCCAGGTCACCTCGATGGCCGTCGTGGTGGCCACCGGCATCGCCGCCGACGGGTCCCGGGAGGTCCTCGGGGTCGATGTCGGCGACAGCGAGGACGAGACCTTCTGGCGCGGGTTCATGACCAGCCTGAAGCAGCGCGGTCTGGGCGGGGTCCGGCTGGTCATCAGCGACCAGCACTCCGGGCTGGTCAAGGCGCTACGGCGTTGCTTCCAAGGCGTCGGGCACCAGCGCTGCTGGGTCCACTTCGCCCGTAACCTGCTCACCCACGTCCCCAAGTCCCACGCCGACATGGTCGCCGCGGCCTTCCGCACGATCTTCGCCCAACCCGACGCCCAGGCTGTTGACCAGGCCTGGGACGAGGTCCGCGACCAGCTCGCCGCCCGGTTCCCCAAGGTCGGGCCACTGATGGACGACGCCAAGGCCGAGGTCCTGGCCTTCACCGCGTTCCCCCGCGCGCACTGGCGCAAGATCTGGTCGACCAACCCCCTCGAGCGGGTCAACAAGGAGATCAAGCGCCGCGCCCGCGTGGTCGGGATCTTCCCCAACCCCGCCTCGGTGATCAGACTCGTCGGTGCCGTCCTGGCCGACGCCCACGACGAATGGCAAGCCGGCGACCGCCGCTACCTATCCGAAGGCTCCATGGCGCTGCTCTTCCCCGACCGCGATAATGAACTCACCGCCGCCCCCAAGGACGGCGAGTAGGCACCGAGGATCACCTCAAAGCCCACCACCCCGCGGGACGCCGCCCGCCGAGAATCTGCGGTGCGTGCTGAACCTCGCTTTCGCACCTGAGCCGTGGCTGAGATGGCAGGCGGAGGTCCTTGGCCTCGCGATGCCCAAATCCGTGTCTGAGGCACTGGGCCTATATCGGGAGCGACTTCACCCAAGCGAGACCCCAGACGGCGTCGACGGCTGGTGGGAAGTATCCGACGATCGCTCAGCACGTGCGGCGGTAGCCGATATGACCGATCAACTGGACCGTGCCGGGTGGCACGTGCTGGAGCGAATGTTCCCTCGGGAGGCGCTGACGACCCGACTTCACGACCGTGATCTTGGTCCGATGCGACCTCCCACCTTCGACGCGTTCTTCGTTCGCGCCGAAGCTCTCTTGTTGATGGACGACGGACCGTCCGAAGAACTGGATCGTCGGCTCGACTCCTTGCTGAGCAACGGCATGCCAGAACATCGAGAGCACGACGAGCAGTTCGATGCCTGGGTTCGCGCCCAGGCGGCCGCCTGCTAGGGCGGGTCGTCCTCGGGGCCCGGTTGGTCAAGCACATACGTGCCGGTGCGGTCGACGAGTCGGTAGAGGCCGTGGGGTGTGCGCCAGAGGTAGATCCCGGGGCCGAGTTGTCGGA
>ERZ761607.2423-NODE-2423-length-20284-cov-5.152603_pt1 | contig 20284 bp, 16 predicted proteins | sample MGYA00511164_ERZ761607 | MGnify/ENA primary metagenome ERZ761607 (study PRJEB28899, sample SAMN02445080) | bioreactor sludge metagenome | biome: EBPR sludge | place: Australia: Brisbane, Thorneside Wastewater Treatment Plant | collected 2011-06-22 ... | reverse complement strand
TGCCGCGGGTGAGCGAGGGGCAGGCTGCCGGCTCCACGGCGACGATGCGCGGCTTGGCGCCACCGCGCAGGCCGTGGCCGATGAAGGGGAAGGCGATGCCGGCAAAGTTCGATCCGCCGCCGGTGCAGCCCACCACCACATCGGGCCACACATCGGCCATCTGCAGCTGCTCCATGGCCTCCAGGCCGATGATGGTCTGGTGCAGCAGCACGTGGTTCAGCACTGAACCGAGCGCGTACTTGGTGTCCTCGCGCTGCACGGCCAGCTCCACCGCTTCGGAGATGGCAATGCCCAGGCTGCCCGGATGGTCGGGGCGTTCGGCCAGCACGCTGCGGCCGTACTGCGTTTCGTTGCTGGGTGACGGCAGGCAGCGCGCGCCATAGGTTTCCATCACGGCGCGGCGGTAGGGCTTCTGGTCATACGACACCCGCACCTGGAACACCAGCACTTCGAGCCCGAAAATCTGGCCGGCGAAGGACAGCGAGGTGCCCCACTGCCCTGCCCCCGTCTCGGTGGTCAGCCGCTTGGTGCCCGCGGCGGCGTTGTAGAAAGCCTGCGGCACGGCGGTGTTGGGCTTGTGGCTGCCGGCCGGGCTGACGCCTTCGTACTTGTAGAAGATCTTGGCCGGGGTGCCCAGCGCCTTTTCCAGCCGGTGGGCGCGGTACAGCGGCGCGGGGCGCCAGAGCTGGTAGATGTCGCGCACGGGCTCGGGGATTTCGATCTCGCGCTCGGTGCTGACCTCCTGCAGGATCAGCTCCATCGGGAACAGCGGCGCCAGATCGGCCGGACCCACCGGCTGCATGGTGCCGGGGTGCAGCACCGGCGGCAGGGCCTTGGGCAGATCGGCCTGAATGTTGTACCAGAACTTGGGCATCTGGCTTTCCTGAAGCAGGAACTTGGTCTGCATGCTCATCGGCGCTTTCTCCTCTTGGAACGGTGGAAACATCTTTTGGATCCGGGCCCCGCCGTACCGGGCGGCCGGCCGGACCCCCCACAGTATGCACCCGCCGCGGTGCGCGCCGGCCACCTCAGCAGCGGTACGCCACCGTCATGGGGGCGTCGATCAGGCCGGCGGAAGGCCCGAAATCCGTTCGAAATAGGAAACATGGGCGTCAGACCCCGCAGGCCAGTTGGCCAGAAACAGCGTCTGCCAGCAAGCTGCGTCATAGGCCACCGGCAGTGCATCCACCCAGGCGCCACACAGTTGCATGCCATAGGCCACCGGGTGTGGTGACGGGGTGAGTGCAACCCGCGTGATCAGCCCCGGCCACCGCCCGCGCGCGTTGGGCATGCCGGCGGCGCCGTTGTTGATCACGGCGCGCCGGTGCCCGTCGGCCGACCATTCGCGCAACACCGGCTCGCAGGTGTGACTGGACGCAAACAGATCGACGGCAGCACGCGGGAACCAGCCTGTCAACGCGGCGAGTTGCTCGGGCCGGTCGATTTCGTCGACACCAAAGCGCCAGCCCGCCAGCGATTCGGCGTCGCCGTGCACTACCCCGACGCGACAGACACCCACCCGATAGCGCCGCACCATGGGCAAGGCCTGCAGCGACGCGCACAGCATCGGATGGCGTCGAGCGGTGGCCTTGAGCCGGGCGTGAATTCGGTTGGAGCGGTCGACCACGGCGGCGTCCACCGAATCGGGGTAGGCACAGCCGCATCCGGCCTCGTCGCCTTCCGCGCCCAGCTCGGCTTCCACATTGCCCGCCAGGGCGTCATGGCACAACACACGCCGGTTGATCGCCGCAAAACCGGCGTCATCCACGTTGAACCAGTTGAAGTCGCCGTTGAAGCACAGCCTGACCGGGCCGGCTTCGGCGGCGGCCATAGCCTCTATGGTGTCGAGTGCCGGCAGATTGCCGTACAGCCCGCCGATCACGTACAGGGTCGCGACCGACTGTTCGGGTGCGGCCGCAATGGCCTGCGGCCCGTAGCGGTAGCGCAGCGGGCAGGTGCGTCCGGCAAGCGCCGGGGGCGTTTCTTCGATCATGGGGCCATTGTGCCGGCGGGACGGTTCGGATCGGTACGGATCCCCCTTACCTGCGCACGCGTCATCAGGCCGCTGCGGACGTGCCGGGGTCGGCGCACGCACCAGCAGACGGGTCCGCCGGGCCTGCGCTGCCTGCCCGGCGGGGCGGCAGCCAGTGCAGGGGCTGGATGCCGGCTGGCGCACCGGTCGTGCTGCGGGGGGGCAATGAGGTCGGCCAGGGCGGTTTGATCGAGCACCTGCATGAAGGCGTCCAGCGCCCGACCCAAGGTGGCCTGGAGACCACAGTGGCCGGTCAGCTGGCACTGGTTGATCTCGGGGTCAAAACACTCCACCAGCACCAGGTCACGTTCGCCCAGACGCACCACGTCGCCCAAGCGGATTTCCTCCGCCGGGCGCAGCAGGCGCAAACCCCCACCCCGACCGCGGGTTGTCTCCAGCAGGCCGTGGGCAGCCAGGTCCATGACAATTTTGGTCAGGTGACTGCGCGAGATGCCGTGCGCCTGGGCAATTTCGGTAATCGTGACCGGTGCCTCGCGCCCCGCAGGAATGGCGGCGCAGTACATCAACACCCGCAGGCTGTAGTCGGTCCACTGGGTCAGGCGCATGTGGCGGGTCTTTCGGCAGCTTTTTGTGCGATCGATCGAAAAGCACCGTTCAGGCGCGGGCCCGGCCGACATGACGGTGGGTATTGCCATGTTGTCACCGGGGTCAAAAGATTCATATGGAATGTATTTTATGGCAGAATAGATTCATATCAAATGAATCTATAAATACACCTATGACCGACACCACGCTTGCGCCTCCCGACTCCGTTACGCTGGCCGACCAAACCCTGGCACAGCTGGCCATTGCTCTGCCTGGCGCCACGGCGCTTTTTCGCCGCCACAAGCTCGACTTCTGCTGTGGCGGTCAGATCAGCCTGCGCGATGCGGCGGCCGCCAAAAGGCTGGATTTGCCCATCCTGGAGGCCACCCTTGCCGCCTTTGAACGCCCTGACCGCTCCACCGAGCCTATGGATCCGCCCGCTCTGATCGACCATATCCTGAACCGATACCACGCCGTCCACCGCGAACAATTGCCGGAGCTGATCCGCATGGCGCGCCGGGTGGAAGCGGTTCACCGCGATCACCCGCAAGTGCCTGCCGGCCTGTCCGCCCTGCTGGAGGAGGCCGAGCACGAGTTGCTGGACCACATGGCCAAAGAGGAGGAGATCCTGTTTCCCATGATGCGCCGCGGGTCTGGCGGCGGCATGGCGCAATATCCCATCCGCGTGATGCGCCAGGAGCACCACAGCCATGGCGAGTTGATTGCAGCGCTGATGGCCCGAACCCAGGACGCCACACCGCCCGAGGGCGCCTGCACCACCTGGAGGGCGCTGTACGCCGGCCTGGCCAGCCTGGTCGATGACCTGATGCAACACATTCACCTGGAGAACAACCAGCTGTTCCCGGCTTTTGAGCCCTCGATAGCCGCCGCAGCTTGAATCGAGCCGCGATTTTCGCTTTGTTTTTAATAGCGTAAAGCGACCTTTTTACGGTGGGTATTGCCATTTTTCGCCGATAATTCGGCCATGACACCGGTTTTTGACGCTCGACGCCGCCTGCTGGCGACCGCGGGGGCGCTGGCGACACTCGCCGCCCTGGCTTTGGGCCCGGCCACCGCGCAGGCCAATCCATTCGATCTGCCACCGATCGACCGTATCGTGAATTACCAGCCGCGCCAGCCTTTGCAGGTGCTGACGGCCGACGGACACGAGATCGCCCAGTTTGGTTCGGAACGACGGGAATATGTTCCGCTGGCCCGCATTCCCCGCCAATTGCAGGATGCCGTCCTCGCCGTCGAAGACGCCCGCTTTCGCGAACACGCGGGCATCGACCCGCGTGGCATGGCCCGCGCCGCCCTCGCGCTGGTCACGGGCGGGCGCCGCCAGGGCGCCAGCACCATAACGCAGCAGCTGGTGCGCACCATGCTGCTGACGCGCGAGTTCTCCGTGGAACGAAAGACCAAGGAAATCGTTCTGGCGCTTCGGGTGGAACAGGCGCTGAGCAAAGACCGAATTCTGGAAATTTACCTCAACGAGATTTTTCTTGGACAACGCGCCTACGGCATGGCAGCCGCCGCGCAGACCTACTTCGGCAAGCGGCTGGAGCAACTGACCCTGGCCGAAAACGCGATGCTGGCCGGTCTGCCGCAAAACCCCTACTACGCCAATCCGGTTGCCAATCTGGAACGGGCGACCCAGCGACAGCGGGTCGTCCTGGAACGCATGCGGGCCACCGGTGTCATCACCGACGCGCAACTGGCGGCCGCCCGTGCCGAAAAACTGGCGCTGCGCCCGCCGGGCAGCCGATCGGTACCCGCCGGCCACGTGGCCGAAATGGCCCGGCGCGCGGTGGTCGAGCGGTTTGGCACCGAGGCTTACAGCGCCGGGCTGCGGGTCACCACCTCACTGCGCGCTGCCGACCAGCGCGCCGCTCACGAAGCGGTGCAGCGTGGTGTCCTGGCGCATGACCGCCGCACCCCGTGGCGCGGCCCCGAGGACGAAGAGGACCTGCCTGCCAAACTGACCGGTGCCGAACTGGAGCGCGCCGCCGCAGCTGCGTTGAAGGACCATGCCGACGACGAGTTGCTGCGGGTCGCCATCGTGTTGCAGGCCAGCGCCCGTGCGGTGGTGGCGCAACTGGCCAGCGGCGAACGCATCACGCTGGAAGGGGAAGGTCTGCGCTGGGCGGCTGCCGCCCTGGCACCCGGGGCGCGGGCGCCTCTGCAACTGCGCCGAGGCGCTGTGATCCGCGTCACACGGGCCAATGGATCGTCATGGGCCATTTCGCAGTGGCCCGAGGCCGAGGCCGCCCTGGTCGCGCTGGATCCGCGAACGGGCCGCGTGCGGGCTTTGGTGGGCGGATTCGATTTCGGCCGCCAGCCCTTCAATCACGCCACCCAGGGCTGGCGACAGCCGGGGTCAGCCTTCAAGCCGGTCCTGTTCTCCGCCGCGCTGGAAGAGCGCATCATGCCGGCCACCGTGGTAGATGACCTGCCGTTCACCGCTCCCGACGGCTGGAGCCCCGCCAACGCCGGTGGTGGCTACGCCGGGCCGATCACCGTGCGTGAGGCGCTGGCGCGTTCGAGCAACCTGGCCAGCGTGCGCATCCTGCAGCACACCGGCATCACCCGCGTGCGCGACTGGGCAGGCCGCCTGGGTCTGGATGCCGCCCGGCAGAGCGACAACCTGACACTGGCGCTGGGCACAGGCAGCGCAACGCCGATGCAGATGGCACGCGCCTTTGCCACTCTGGCCAACGGGGGCTGGCGGGTCCAGCCCGTGGTCATCGAGCGGATCACCGACGCGCAAGGCAAGGTGCTGTTCGAAGCGCCCGCGCCCGACCCCCAGACGGAGGACAACCGCGCCGTTTCGGCCCGTAACGCCTGGCTGACCGGCAGCCTGCTCCAGGAGGTGACCCGCACCGGAACCGCCGCGCGGGTACAGGCCCAGTTGCGTCGGGCCGATCTGTACGGCAAGACAGGCACCACCGACAACGTGGCCGATGCCTGGTTCGCGGGCTACCACCCCACCCTGTCCGCCACCGTCTGGATGGGACACAGCAAGCCCCGCAGTCTGGGCGACCACGAATCCGGCTCACGCCTGGCCTTGCCGATCTGGATGGACTTCATGGGCGCGGCGCTCAAGAACGTGCCTGAGCAGCCGCCCGCCGATCCGCCGGAGGGCATCAGCCGGCAGGGCAGTGACTGGATCTACACCGAATGGCAGCAGGGCGGCTGGGTCGCGCGCCTATCGGACGGACGGGAGCCGGTTTACGCCCCCGCGCCGGGCGAGGCAAACACCGTCCCGGCAACGCCGGCCGCCGTGTTCAACGCCAACTGAGAGGTGGCGCCGTGCCGATGGCTCAGCCACGGCACAGGCGCTCGCGGGCCTGTGCGTATTCCCGCTTGAAGCGGGCGATCAGCTCGGCCGCCGGCAGGACCTCGCGGATCGCGCCGATGCCTTGGCCACATCCCCAGATGTCCTTCCAGGCTTTGGCGGCGTTGGCGCCCTCGCCGGTACTGAAATTCATCTTGCTCGGATCGCTGACCGGCAGGTTGTCAGGGTCCATGCCGGCGTTGCGGATGCTGCCCTTGAGGTAGTTGCCGTGCACCCCGGTGTAGAAGTTGGAGTAGACGATGTCGTCGGAATTGCATTCCGTGATCATCTGTTTGTAGCCATCGACCGCGCGCGCCTCCTCGGTCGCAATAAAGGCCGAGCCGATGTAGGCGAAATCCGCCCCCATCGCCTGCGCGGCCAGGACCGCGCCGCCCGAGGCGATGGAGCCCGACAGCGCCACCGGGCCGTCGAACCACTCGCGGATTTCCTGGATCATGGCGAACGGACTCTTGACGCTGGCATGGCCACCCGCGCCGGCGGCCACGGGAATGAGGCCGTCGGCGCCCTTTTCAATGGCTTTGCGGGCAAACACATTGTTGATGACGTCATGCAGCACCACGCCACCCCAGCTGTGCACCGCCTGATTGACGTCCTCGCGCGCACCCAGGCTGGTGATGATGATGGGTACCTTGTACTTGGCGCACAGCTGCATGTCGTGCTCCAGCCGGTCGTTGCTTTTGTGCACGATCTGGTTGATGGCAAAGGGCGCAGCCTTCTGGTCGGGGTGATCCCGGTCATGGGCGGCCAGGGCCTCGGTGATTTCGGCAAGCCACTCATCAAGTTGCGCAGCCGGGCGGGCATTGAGTGCCGGCATGGACCCCACCACACCGGCCTTGCATTGGGCAATGACGAGCTTGGGGTTGCTGATGATGAACAGCGGCGAACCGATAACCGGAAACGGCAGGCGATCGAGCGGGGCAGGCAGACGAGACATGGTTTCTCCGAAGTTGCAGCGGATCATTGTGACCACGGCGGGGGGAGGCCGGGTGTCAATCGGGGGACAAGGGAGCGCGGCCGGCGGAACCCGGTCCGCCGCCGCGCCGACGCATCCGAGGCGGGAGGGCTCTGCCTCAGAATGCGTCGAGCGCCATCGCCAGCGTGCCTTCTGCGCCGCTGACGACACTGTCGCGCAGACCCGGGGTGCGGCTGAGCAGGTGGTCACCGTAGAAGCGCGCCGTAGCCACTTTGGCTTGCATGAAGGGCACATCGTTGCCCGACGCGATCTGCTCCAGGGCGACCAGCATCGAGCGGCCGAGCTGCCAGCCGGCCATCAGGTTGCCGGCCAGCATCAGGTAGGGCACGCTGCCCGCGTAGGCGGCGGCCGGGTTGGCGCGCGACTGCGCAGCGATGAAATCGACCACATCCAGGAATGCCTGGCGCGCGGCACGCAGGCGCTGGCCCAGGGCCTTGGCGTCAGCATGGGCATGTGCCAGCAACTGCGACTCGGTGGCTTCGATCTGCGCGGCGATGGCACGCGCGGTCTGACCACCGTCCCGACCGGTCTTGCGACCCACCAGGTCATTGGCCTGAATCGCGGTTGTCCCTTCGTAGATGGTGAGAATCTTGGCATCGCGGTAATACTGGGCAGCACCGGTTTCTTCGATGAATCCCATCCCCCCATGGACCTGGACGCCGAGCGAGCTGACCTCCAGACTCATTTCGGTGCTGTAACCCTTGACCAGCGGCACCATGAATTCGTAGAAGGCGGCATTTTGTTTGCGCACTTCGGCATCCGGATGGTGGTGCGCAGCGTCGTAGGCGGCGGCAGCCACACTGGCCATGGCCCGGCAACCCTCGGTAGCGGCGCGCATGGTCATCAGCATGCGACGCACGTCCGGATGGTGAATGATGGGGCCGGCCGCGTTCAGGCTGCCATCGACCGGGCGGCTTTGGACGCGATCGCGGGCATAGACGACGGCCTTCTGATAGGCCCGCTCCGAGATGGCGATCCCCTGCACGCCCACCCCATAACGGGCGGCGTTCATCATGATGAACATGTATTCGAGGCCGCGATTCTCCTGGCCCACCAGGTAACCGATCGCCCCGCCATGGTCGCCGTACTGCAGCACGGCGGTCGGGCTGGCCTTGATGCCCATCTTGTGTTCGATGCTCACGCAGTGCACATCGTTGCGCGCACCCAGGCTGCCATCGGCATTCACGAGGAATTTGGGCACCACAAACAGGGAGATGCCCTTGACGCCTTCTGGCGCGCCCTGCACCCGGGCCAGCACCAGATGCACGATGTTCTGTGCCATGTCGTGCTCGCCGTAGGTGATGAAAATCTTGGTGCCGAAGATCTTGTAGGAGCTGTCAGGCTGCGGCTCGGCACGGGTACGGACTGCGGCCAGATCGCTGCCCGCCTGCGGCTCGGTGAGATTCATGGTTCCGGTCCACTCGCCGGAAACGAGCTTTTCGAGATAGACCGCCTTCAGTTCGTCGCTGCCGGCCGTCAGCAGCGCCTCGATCGCCCCATCCGTCAGCAGCGGACAGAGCGCAAAACTCATGTTGGCGGCATTGATCATCTCGCCGCAGGCAGCGCCGATCGTCTTGGGCAAGCCCTGCCCGCCGAAGTCGGCCGGGTGCTGCAGCCCTTGCCAGCCACCGGCAGTGAACTGGGCATAGGCCTCGCGAAAACCCGGTGTGGTGGTGACCTTGCCATCATGGAAAGACGAGGGGTATTTGTCCCCTTCCCAGTTCAGCGGGGCGATGACCCCCTCGTTGAACTTGGCGCACTCTTCCAGGACGGCCTGCGCGGTCTCCAGCCCGGCATCTTCAAAACCGGGAATACGGGCAACCTGGTCAATGCGGGCCAGGTGCTCGATGTTGAACAACATGTCCTTGAGGGGGGCTTGGTAGGTCATGGAATGTCTCCGGGATTCGATCAATCGGGGGGCCGATGGAAAAAAGGGCATCACGGTGGATGCCCCTGGAATGGTGGTGGATGCTCAAAGCGCCTTGACCAGTTCCGGCACCGCCGCAAACAGGTCGGCCTCCAGGCCGTAGTCGGCCACGGAGAAGATCGGCGCCTCGGGATCCTTGTTGATCGCCACGATCACCTTGGAGTCCTTCATGCCGGCCAGGTGCTGGATGGCGCCGCTGATGCCGGCGGCGATGTACAACTGCGGTGCCACGATCTTGCCGGTCTGGCCGACCTGCAGGTCGTTGGCGGCGTAACCCGCGTCCACCGCGGCACGGCTGGCACCAATAGCGGCGCCCAGCTTGTCGGCCAGCGGCGTCATCACTTCGTTGAATTTCTCGCTGCTGCCCAGGGCGCGGCCGCCGGAAACGATGATTTTGGCTGCCGTCAGTTCCGGACGATCACTCTTGGCGATTTCGCTGCCCAGGTAGGTGGTCTTTGCACTCGCTGCCACGGCCGCAACGGTTTCAACGGTGGCGCTGCCGCCGGTGGCGGCCGCGGCGTCGAATCCGGTGGTCCGCACGGTGATCACCTTGACCGCGTCGGCGCTTTGCACCGTGGCAATGGCGTTGCCGGCGTATATCGGGCGCTCAAAGGTGTCGGCACTCTCAACCTTGGTGATTTCGCTGATCTGCGCGACATCGAGCCGGGCCGCGACCCGCGGGCCGATGTTCTTGCCCGATGCGGTGGCCGGCAGCAGGATGTGGCTGTAGGAGGCGGCAAGCGTCAGGATCTGAGCGGTGATGTTTTCCGCCAGGCCATGGGCAAAGCCTTCGCCGTCGGCATGCAGGACTTTGGCGACGCCGGCGATCTGCGCGGCGGCGGCCGCTGCGGCGCCAGCGTGGTGGCCGGCCACCAGCACATGCACATCCCCGCCGCAGGCTGCGGCAGCGGTGACGGTGTTGAGCGTTGCACCCTTGATGGAGGTGTTGTCGTGCTCGGCGATGACAAGAGCGGTCATGTTCGGTTTTCCTCGGAATCGTTGCGGGCGGCGGCGGTCAGATGACCTTGGCTTCGTTCTTGAGCTTGTCCACCAGTGTGGCGACATCGGGCACCTTGATGCCGGCGCCCCGCTTGGGTGGTTCGCAAACCTTCAGGGTTTTCAGGCGCGGGCTCACATCCACACCCAGGTCTTCAGGCTTGACGGTTTCCAGCGGCTTTTTCTTGGCCTTCATGATGTTGGGCAATGTCACGTAGCGCGGTTCGTTCAGGCGCAGGTCGGTCGTGATGATTGCAGGCAGGGACACTTCCAGTGTTTCCAGGCCACCGTCGACCTCACGGGTGACTTTGGCTTTGTCGCCGGCCAATTCCACCTTCGACGCAAAAGTCGCCTGCGGCAGATCGGCCAGCGCCGCCAGCATCTGGCCGGTCTGGTTGGCGTCGTCATCAATGGCCTGTTTGCCAAGGATCACCAGTCCAGGTTGCTCTTTGTCGATGAGCGCTTTGATCAGCTTGGCCACCGCCAGTGGCTGCAGTTCCAGGTCTGCCGGTGTCTCGACCAGAATTGCGCGGTCCGCGCCGATAGCCATCGCAGTGCGCAGCGTTTCCTGGCACTGCGTCACACCACAGGAAACGGCAATGATCTCGGTGGCCACGCCTTTTTCCTTCAGGCGAACGGCTTCTTCGACGGCAATCTCGTCAAACGGGTTCATGCTCATCTTGACATTGGCGATGTCAACGCCAGTGTTGTCGCTCTTGACTCGAACCTTGACGTTGTAGTCCACGACACGCTTGACGGGGACGAGGATTTTCATGACGGCGGCTCCAGGAGTTGGTGTTTTGATTGACGTTTACGTAAACGTCACATTCTAGGACGAATCGCAATGGTCGAATAGAACGATCGTGCTTTTTTCATTATAGGTGGCGCAGACTCTTAGTTTAGAGTCACGCGCCAAAACCCGCTGTCCATGCGACGACATTTGATTTACCGACCGCATGGTTGGTTAATTCGGGAAAGCCACTAGAACGAAACCGCAGCCGGGCGGGTACATTGCGCACTGCAACAAACTGCTGCTTTCGGAGAACCCCGCATGAAGACCTTCGCCCTTTCCGCCGTCACCGCCGCCGCCTTGTTCAGTGCGGGTGGCGTCAGTGCCCAGACCGTGTTCACGGTGTCCAGCTGGTTGCCACCAACCCACACTCTGAGCATGGCTCAAAAGGAATGGTGCGACCAGCTAGAGAAAAACAGTAGCGGGAGAATGAAATGCAACATCTTGCCCAGAGGCGTGACCGCTGCTCCCGGAACCTACGATGCAGTCAAGAACGGCCTGGCCGACATTTCGTACACGGTTCATGGCTACACACCGGGGCGCTTTGTGCTGACCCAGATGTCCGAACTACCGTTTCTGGGCAACAACGCGGAACCGGTAGCAGTGGCTTTCAATCGCATTGCCAGCAAATACCCGGAATTCGCAGCCGAACATGTGGGAGTCAAGGTTCTTTCCTACTTCACCCACGGTCCTGGCATTGTCTTCAACACCAAACGGCCAATCGCCAAAGTGGAAGACCTTTCCGGTTTGAAGTTTCGGGTCGGTGGCGGCATGGTCAACGAGATTGCCAAGACCCTCGGCATGAACGTCACACTCAAGCCGGCGCCGGATTCCTATGAGCTGTTGTCCACCGGTGTGATGGATGGGACGCTCTTCCCGGCCGAGTCGACGGAGTCGTTCAAAATCGACAAGATCATCCGCCACGCAACAACCTTCCCCGGTGGTCTATACAACACCAGCTTTGTCTTCATGATGAACAGTGCTAAGTTCGACAAGCTGTCGCCGGAAGACAAAAAGGTCGTCGATGCGCTCAGCGGGGAGCCCGCCGCGCGGATCTTTGGACGCGGCTGGGACAAGGTCGACACCCGCGCGTTTGGACTCATGCAGGCCAACGGCGTGGTTGTGACCAAGGCGGACGCCAAATTCGTTGCCGACGTCAAGAGCAAAACTGCCGGCCTGGAACAGAACTGGGTGAAGGCCGCCGAAGCAAAGGGACTTAAGAATGCCTCAAAAGTTCTGGCGGATTTCCGAGCCGAAATCGCCAAACTCGAGAAGTAAGTCACTCCTAAAAAACTTGATTGTCACCGCGCAAAGGCGGGCCGGCGGTACTTGCAACGCATGTACCGCCTTTTTTCCTCGGAGTGTCCTTGAAACGCCTTCTTGAAGCGAGCTGCGGTCTTCTGGCCGGGTTAGCACTCTTCTCCATCATGGCCCTGACCTTCCTCGACGTCAGCGGCCGAAAACTGCTCGATCACTCCATCACCGGATCACTCGAACTGACCGAGTTGCTCATGGTAGTGGTCATATTTGCCTCGCTGCCACTGGTTTCCTTGCGCGGAGAACATGTTGTGTTCGACTCACTGGATTCCTACCTGCCGGACACTGTCCGTAAAGTTCAGCGCATCATCGTCAACCTGATCTGTGCAATCGCCTTGATCGGACTGGGCTGGCTGATGTGGAGAACCGGTGGAGACTTCAGTGAAAGTCGGGAGACGACTGCCCAACTCGGCATCCTGAAAGCGCCGTTCGTCTACGGCATGGGCATCTTGTGCGCGTTGACCGGTCTCGTGCATCTTTCATTGATCGTGAGCGGTGGCAACGACTCTAGTAGCGACGGGGGCACGCTGTGACCGAAGCCCTCATCGGATTTTTCGCCATCTTTGTCATGGCATTGCTTCGTATCCCGCTGGCTTTTGCCATGGGCACCGTCGGCATTGTTGGCATGGGGCTCACTCGGGGATGGATGCCCGCAATGGCCAGCACAGCCCAGGTCGTCCATGAGACCGGTTTCGCCTATCTGCTTTCCGTGATCCCGTTGTTCATCCTGATGGGCAACTTTGTTGCGCGCGCCGGTTTGGCCCATGAATTGTTCCGGGCGGCCTACATGTTCATCGGCCACCTGCGCGGGGGGCTCGCCCACGCGACCATCCTGGCCTGTGCCGGTTTCGGAGCCATCTGCGGCTCGTCCATCGCCACTGCCGCGACCATGAGCAAGGTCGCTTACCCGTCGATGAAAAAGCTGGGCTACAGTGACACCTTGTCGACCGGCGTCATTGCGGCGGGCGGCACACTGGGAATCATGATTCCCCCGTCGACGATCATGGTGATTTATGGGATCGTCACGGAAACCCACATCGGGAAACTTTTCGCGGCCGGTGTGATCCCGGGTCTGTTGACCGCGTTGCTCATGATGGTCGGTATTGTCATCATGGCGTCACATGATCCCGAGCATGCGCCGGCGGGTGAGAGAGCAAGCTGGCGAGAACGTTTGGCGGCGCTTCGGGGTATCTGGGGCGTCCTGCTGTTGGTTTTTGTGGTCCTCGGCGGCATTTATGGCGGCGTCTTTACCGCCACAGAAGGGGCCGGGATGGGTGCGGCTGGCGCATTTCTGTTTGCGCTTGCGCGACGGGCGCTCACGGTCCGGGTCTTACTCGAGATCCTCGCCGAGTCCGCGCGAACCACCGCCATGCTATTCACCCTATTGATCGCGGCCAACCTGTTCTCAAATTTTGTCAATTTCACAACAATGCCGGGTGATCTGAAGGAGTGGATCGTCCACCTGAACATGTCGCCCATCATGCTGGTTGGAGCCATGATGTTCATCTACATTCTTCTGGGGACCGTCATGGAAGAACTGAGCATGGTTCTCTTGACCATTCCGCTGTTCTTTCCGATCGTGGTATCCCTAGGTTTTGACCCCATCTGGTTCGGGGTTCTGATCGTCATGGTGATCCAGATCGGTCTGATCTCGCCCCCGGTGGGCATGAATCTGTTTGTGATCAATACGCTGCTCCCCCGCGTTGGCCTGATCAGCATTTTTCGGGGCGTCTGGCCGATGGTGATCGTTCAAATCATTACCTTGGTGATCCTGATGGCCTTCCCGTCCCTCAGCTTGTGGCTGCCCTCGTTCATGCGCTAAGAATTGCCGACCCAGAACGGACGTTTGGCGTTGGCCTCAAGTTTCCCCGACGTGGTAGAAGGTCAATTGGAAGGCTGGGTATGGACCACCCGCTGCGGAAACGGAATCTCCACCTGCTCCCTCCGGAACGCCTCCAGGATGGCAATGTTGATGGCAGAGCGGACATTGAGCTGGCCGTTCTCGGGGTCGGCAATCCAGTAGCCCAAGGTAAATTCCAGGCCGTCGGCACCGAAGGCGGACAGGGATGCAGTGGGGGCGGGGTCACGAAGAACCCGCTCCTCCTGTAGAGCAGCTGCCAGCAGCAATTCGCGTACTTTGGCGATATCGCTGCCGTAACCGACGGAAACCACCGTTGTCTGCAAGACACGGCTGTCAGCCAGGGACAGGTTCTCCACACGGTTCGTGATCAGCAGCTCGTTGGGCACGATGGCCTCGCGTCCGGTCATCGAGCGGATCACGGTGTAGCGGGCCTTGATGTCCGAGATGCGTCCCTCGAAGTTGTCCACCCGCACGTTGTCGCCGATCCGCATGCTGCGCTCGGCAAGGATGACAAAACCACTGACATAGTTGGCCGCGAGCCGCTGCAGGCCCAGGCCCACGCCGACACCCAAGGCCCCGCCCAGCACCGACAAGGCCGTCAGGTCTATGCCCACCGCGGAAAGCGCCAGCAACAGGCCCACCAGCAACAGAAGAGCCCGCGTCGCATTGCTTGCCGCCATCCGCAGGGACAGGTCACCGCCCCGTGCCTCGCGCAACAGGCGCGACTCGATCGCCGACGACACCCACAGAGCCACAATCAGCACGGCGCCCGCTGTCAGCGCACCCTCGATCATGGTGCGGACTGAAATATGCGATGAGCCCACCTTCCAGGTGATCTGGTCAAGTTCGTCGAGCACCAGGGGCAGCAGGCCACTCACCCACATGACCATGGCGCCCCAGGCGACCCAGGAGATCGTTCGCTCCAGCACGACGATCCATCCGGTCGACGCAAAAGCCAGATGCAGCACCTTGACACCCATCCGGATCGCCGCCAGTGCCATCAGGGCGGGGATTGCGACATGAAACAAGGCACCACCCGCCGGGAAGTAGCGCGCCACCAGTCCCCGCGCAATGACGGCCAGACCCAGCCACAAAAAGGGAAACAGTACGCCGTCAACCAGACGGCGCCCGAACAGGACCGAACGGGTGCGCTTCTCTGCGGGGGCCGGCCGCATCAGGGCGACCAGCCCAGCGGCCGCCAGCGCACAAACGGCCAGTGCACCCAGCCCCACCAGGGAAGCCGGCTGCAGCAAGGCCGCGAACCAGTCCCCCAGATCGTCCACCCGCTTCACGCCCGCCATGACGCTGGTCGCTTGTCGATGAACGCCTGCACACCCTCTTGCGCCACATCCAGGGCCAGATTGCAGGCCATGGTCTGGCCCGCAAGCTGGTAGGCCGCCTCAATTCCCATCTCGCGCTGACGGTAGAACAGATCCTTGCCCATGGCAACCGCATCCCGCGGTTTGTCCAGGATCGCATCCACCAGCCCGGCAACGGCTTGGTCGAGATCAGCCTCGGCAACGGCCCGGTTGATCAGCCCGCATTCGAGCGCCTGCCGCGCATCGAGGAATCCGCCGGTGAGGAGCATCTCAAGGGCTTTTTTGGGCGGGATGGAGCGCACCAGGGGCACGCTCGGCGTGGAGCAGAAAAGGCCCAGATCAATGCCGTTGACACCGAACCGTGCCGTGTCGGCGGCAACCGCCAGGTCACATTGGGCCACCAGCTGACACCCGGCGGCCGCCGCCACCGCCTGCACCCGTGCAATCACCGGTACCGGGAGCTTCTGGATGGACAGCATCAGCCGGGAACACCGAGCAAACAAGTCCTGATAGTAGGCCAGCTCCGGGCGGGCCTTCATTTCGCGCAGGTTGTGCCCGGCACAGAAGGCCTTGCCGGTCGCAGCCAGGACGACGACCCGCGCGCGCGGGTCGTCACGCACGCCATCCAGGGCGGACTGCAAAGATGCCAGCATGGATTCACCGAGCACATTCAACGACCTAGGGGCATTGAGCGTAATTGTGTGGACTCCGCGCGAATCGCTGGCGTGCAAAAGCTCCGGCGCCTCCGCTGCGGCCGGTGAACGGGAAACGGGTGATTCGAGGTTCATCCGCGCATTCTGGCCCAAAATGCGACGATCCCGTAAATCCCCGAAAGGCGCCGCTCAGGCGCCCGCCAGTGCCGCCACGTGCGCCTCGACACTGCGCGCCAGAGCGTTCAGGTTGTAGCCCCCCTCCAGGCAGCTGACAACACGTCCGTGGGCGTGGCGGTCGGCAATATCGACCAGTCGGTGAGTGATCCAGGCATAGTCCGCCTCGACCAGCCCAAGCTGGCCCAGGTCGTCGTCGCGGTGGGCATCGAAGCCGGCGCTGATGAACAGCATCTGGGGCCGAAACCGCTCCAGGCGCGGCAGCCACATCACGTCGATGAGCTCCCGGATGTCCATGCCCGAGGTGTAGGCCGGGACCGGCATGTTGATCAGGTTGGCCGCGTTCGACCGGGAGCCGCCGACGGGATAGAACGGGTGCTGATAGAAGCCACACATGAGGATGCGGTCGTCGCCCGCCACAATATCTTCCGTGCCATTGCCGTGGTGGACATCGAAGTCCACGATCGCCACGCGCTCCAGCCCGTGCCGGTCCAGCGCATACCGGGCGGCAATCGCCACATTGTTGAAAAAGCAAAAACCCATGGCCTTCTCGCGGGTGGCGTGGTGGCCGGGTGGGCGGACGGCGCAAAAAGCGCGACTCATTTCACCGGCGATCACCGCATCGGTCGCGTCCAAGGCGGCGCCCGCGGCGGCCAGCGCTGCGTCCCAGGTGTGGATATTGAGCGTCGTGTCCGGATCAACCGGGGTGTGGGTTGGCCCACCCGCGTCGATTTCCTCTCGCAGCACCTCGGTCAAACCCCGCAGTGCCGCGACATGGAACCGATCGTGCGCCAGCTCGACGTCCGTCAATGATGCGGGATTGCTTTCCCGCCAGAGCAGACGGTCACCGAAATGCGCGGCACGCAGGCGTTTTTCGATCGCGACCAGGCGGTCGGGGCATTCGGGATGCCCGGCGCCCATTTCGTGGCGCAGACAGTCGGCATGGGTAAATAGACCGGTAGGACGCATCGAGGACTCGTTTTTCGGGTAACGTCGTGCCATGGATACACAGCACACACTCAGGCTGGTTCTGAACCAGCTTAACACGGTGATGGTCGGCAAATCGGCCCAGGTCAGCGACAGCCTGGCCTGTCTGCTGGCGGGTGGCCACCTGCTGATCGAAGACGTCCCCGGCGTCGGCAAAACCACCCTGGCCCATGCTCTGGCGCGAACACTGGGTCTGCAATTCTCACGGGTGCAGTTCACGGCCGACCTCATGCCCAGCGATCTCACCGGAGTTTCGGTTTTCGACCGCGGCCGGGAAGCTTTTGTCTTCCATCCCGGTCCGGTGTTCGCGCAGGTGCTGCTGGCCGACGAGATCAACCGTGCCAGCCCCAAGACCCAGAGCGCGCTGCTGGAGGCCATGGAAGAAAAGCAGGTCAGTGTGGAAGGCGAAACCCGTCCCCTGCCCTCACCCTTTTTCGTCATTGCCACCCAAAACCCCCACGACCAGTTGGGCACCTACGCCCTGCCCGAATCCCAGCTCGACCGTTTCCTGATGCGGGTTTCGCTGGGCTACCCCGATCGCGCAGCCGAACGCGATCTGCTGGCCGGAAGCGACCGCCGCCAGATGGTCGAGCAACTTGCAGCGCTGCTGGACCCTGCCTCGCTGCACACCCTGCAGCAAGCCGTGCTGGCCGTCCATGTTTCGCCCGCCCTGCTGGACTATGTTCAGGACCTGATCGAAGCCACGCGCAACGGGCGCTGGTTCCTGCAGGGGCTTTCACCCCGCGCCGGCATTGCACTGGTGCGTGCGGCGCGCGCGCAGGCACTGCTGGCCGGGCGCGACTACGCCGCCGCGGACGACGTGCAGGCCATCCTGCCGCAGTGTGTTGCCCACCGCCTGATTCCGGTCAGCGATGCCGGCCGCGGCTCGGTGGAGCAGGTGCGCGCCCTGATTGACGCGGTACCCCTGCGCTGAGCAAACGGCCCGCTTCCAGCGATGTCGGACAACGCGCCTGTCGATCCCCCGCTGGCCGGCCCACGCTGGCGGCCTTTCGTGCCCGTGCGGCAGCGGATGCAGCAGTGGTTCGAATCGCGACTGCGTCGCACCGATACCCTGACGCTGACGCAGCGCAACGTCTACATCCTGCCGACCCGGCCGGGATTCATGCTGGCACTGACCCTGGCCGTGTTGCTGGTCGGCTCGATCAACTACCAGCTCAATCTGGGCTACCTGCTGACCTTCCTGCTGGCCGGCAGCGCGGTGGTGGGAATGCATGTGTGCCACAACAACCTGCGTGGGCTGGTCTTGCACATGACGCCGCCGGCACCTGCCTTTGCAGGCACCGCCTCACCCCTGGAACTGCGGCTCAGCAGTGAACGACCGGGCGACCGCCCGGCCATCGGTCTGGCCGTGGTCGGCAGCGACCGCTGGGCCTGGGTCGATGTTCCCGGCCAGGGCAGCGCTACGGTGCAGGTTGCCTTCACCCCGCAGCGGCGCGGTCTGCAGCCCGTGCCCACACTGACCGCTGAAACACGCTATCCGCTTGGGACCTTCCGGGTCTGGACGGTATGGCGACCGGCCAGCCCGATCCTGGTCTACCCGCGCGCCGAACTGCGGCCGCCACCTCTGCCACCCGGCGAAGCCCGCGCCGGCGGTGGTGCGGCCAGCCGCCGCCAGAGCAGCGGCGAATTCGACGGCGTACGCGCCTATCAGCGCGGCGACCCGGTCAAACTGGTCGTCTGGAAGAAATTCGCCCGCTCGCAGGAACTGGTCAGCCGCGATCAGCAGGCCAGCCAGTATCACGAACTGTGGCTGGATTTCACCGGCACGGGGGTCTCCGACATCGAAGCGCGGCTGTCGCGCCTGTGCGCCTGGGTGTTGCTGGCCGACCGGCTGGGCCAGGCCTATGGCCTGCGACTGCCCGGCCGCGAAATCCGCCCGGACACCGGCACCGCCCACCGGCTGCGCTGCCTGGAGGCACTGGCACTGTGCTGAACCGTCTCCACGCGCTGCCCCGCGACACACGCGACACCTTGTTCCTGCTGGGCGTCATTGCCTGGGTGGTCCTGCCGCAGGTGCCCAACCTGCCGGTCTGGTGTGTCGCGCTGGCGGCGACCATGCTGACCTGGCGCGGCTGGCTGGCCTGGCAGGCCCGGCCCCTGCCGGGGCGCTGGTGGCTCCTGGCATTGCTGGTGGTGACCATCGCGGCCACAGTCGCCACGCACCGGACGGTGCTGGGACGCGATGCCGGCGTGACGCTGATCGTGGTCCTGCTGGCGCTCAAGACCCTGGAGCTGCGCGCCCGGCGCGACGCCTTCGTGATCTTCTTTCTGGGCTTCTTCACGATGCTCACCAACTTTTTCTTCTCGCAATCCCTGCTGACCGCCGCGGCCATGCTCGTTGCCCTGCTGGGTTTGCTGGCGGCGGTGGTCAATGCCCACATGCCGGTGGGCCGGCCGCCGCTGATCCGGTCGATCCGCGTTGCCGGTCGCATGGCCCTGTTGGGCGCTCCGATCATGGCCGTCCTGTTCGCCCTGTTCCCGCGCCTGGCGCCGCTGTGGGGCATACCAGGTGATGCATTGACGGGTCGCAGTGGCCTGTCGGCCAGCATGCAGGTGGGCAACATCGCCAAGCTGGCCCTGGATGAGACCATCGCCATGCGCCTGCGGTTCGACGGCCCCCCGCCCGCGCAGAGTGACCTCTACTTCCGCGGCCCGGTGCTGTCGCGGTTCGACGGGCGCGAGTGGCAACCACGCCGGGATGAGCCCTGGCGCTACGGCCCCGACAGTCCGGCAGCCGGACTGCGCCTGCAGGGCCCGGCCGTACGTTATGAAGTCACGCTGGAGCCAAGCAGCCGCCCGTGGATCTTCCTGCTCGAAGCAGCCAGCCAGCCCCCCCAGCTACCCGGCGGTCTGGTCGCGACACAAACCCGCGATCTGCAATGGATGGTCTCGCGCCCCGTGACCGACATCCTGCGTTACCGGGGAGAGAGCCATCCCCAGTTCGCCTACGGCCCGGTAGCGTCCGACCGGGCGTCACAGCCGCGCCTGCTCGACGAACTGGAGCTGCCCAGTGGCTTCAATCCGCGGACCCTGCAGCTCGCGCTCGACATCCGTCGGGAAGCCGCCGCTGCGGGGGACAACCCCGCCGCCATTGTTCGCCGGGTCCTGGATCGTTTGCGCACGGGCGGCTACACCTACACCCTGGAACCGGGCGTCACCGGCATCCACAGCGCCGACGAATTCTGGTTCGACACCCGGGCCGGCTTCTGCGAACACATCGCCTCCGCGTTTGTCATCCTGATGCGCGCGCTGGACATCCCCGCCCGGGTGGTCACCGGTTACCAGGGTGGCCAGATCAACCCGGTCGACGGCTACTGGACCATCCGCCAGAGC
>ERZ761607.2420-NODE-2420-length-20301-cov-80.810975_pt1 | contig 20301 bp, 19 predicted proteins | sample MGYA00511164_ERZ761607 | MGnify/ENA primary metagenome ERZ761607 (study PRJEB28899, sample SAMN02445080) | bioreactor sludge metagenome | biome: EBPR sludge | place: Australia: Brisbane, Thorneside Wastewater Treatment Plant | collected 2011-06-22 ... | reverse complement strand
ATTCGCGCCCGGCGCCCTGATAGCAAAAGTTGACATAATACAAATTATCAGTAATTGCATGGCGGGTTCGCACACGCCGGCGGCTTCGCCGATTGCGTCGGGTTCCTTGCGTACTCGGCAGCGACTCGCGAGACACCATGGTGCCGTGGTCAGTCTGCACTTGCTGCTGCGTCGCCGGCCCATCCGGTTCGCTTTCCTTCGAATCAGTGGTAGATTCGCCTTCCATCGATTTCCTTGCCACACCCGCTTGCGGGGACTCTTGCCATGCCCACAGTGACTGCCAACAAGCTTCAGATCGAGTACGAATCCTTCGGCAGCGATGCCGCCCCGGTGATCCTGCTGATCATGGGACTGGGTGCCCAACTCAACCGCTGGAGCATCGAACTCTGTGATGCGCTGGTTGACCGCGGTTTTCGCGTGCTCCGTTTCGACAACCGCGACTGCGGCCTGTCGAGCAAGCTTGACGAGGCAGGAGTTCCGGACATCGGCCGGGCGTTGCGCAGCGGCGTGCCGCCGGACGCGCCTTATTCGCTCGAGGATATGGCGGCGGACTGCATCGGCCTGCTCGACGCACTGGGAATCATGGCAGCGCACGTGGTCGGCGCGTCGATGGGCGGTGCCATCGCCCAGATCGTCGCCGCCCGCTACCCGCAGCGCAGCCTGTCGCTGACCAGCATCATGTCGACCAGCAGCCATCCCGACCTGCCGCCGCCCACGTCGGACGCTGCGCAGGCATTGCTCGCGCCACTGCCTGCGGCACGCGACAGGGAGAGCCTGGTCGAGGATGCGATCAGGCGCCAGCTGGCGGTTGCCAGCCCGGAGTACCCCAGTTGCCCCGATCGCCTGCGCAGTCAGTTGGTCGAGGAGCACGAGCGCGGCTTCCATCCGCGCGGCGTTACCAGACAACTGGCGGCCTTCCTTGCCAGCGGCGACCGGCGCGGGCTGCTGGCGACGATCAAGGTCCCGACACTCGTCCTGCACGGCGCTGACGACCCGCTGATCCCACTCGCCTGCGGCGAGGATGTGGCAGCGCACATTCCCGGTGCCGAATTGCGCGTCATCGAAGGGATGGCGCACGATTTCCCGCTCGCGCTGACCGATGTCTTCGCCGACGCCATTGCCGCGGTCGCCAGCCGCAGCCAGCGCTGAGTGGCCGCCTGGATGCCCAGCGATGAGTCCTGCATCCTCGCGCCGGAGCCAATGGTCTTCGTGGACCTCGAGACGAGTGGTGCCAACTTCGCCAACGATCGAATCATCGAGGTCGGCCTGGTCGAGGTCGACCCGGACGGTGTCCGGGAATGGAGTGTGCTGGTCAATCCCGAGGTGCCGCTTTCCCCGTTCATCACCAACCTCACCGGCATCAGCGAGGCCATGCTGCGCCCGGCACCGACCTTTCGCGAAATCGCCCAGGAATTGCTCGATCGCCTGCGTGGGAGGCTGTTCGTCGCGCACAACGCCCGCTTCGATTATGGCTTCCTGAAGGGAGAGTTCGGCCGGCTCGGGGTCGACTTTCGCTTGCCGAGCCTGTGCACCGTCAAGCTGTCGCGCAAGCTCTACCCCGAACATCACCGGCACAACCTCGATACCCTCGTCGAGCGGCATGGCCTGGCTGCCGGCGGCGGGCGTCATCGAGCCTTGACCGACGCTCGCCTGCTCTGGAGCCTCTGGCAGTGCTGGCACCGTCAGCTGCCGGCGTCAACGATACGTGACGCAGTCGGAGCGATCGTCGGCCGGCCGGATCTGCCGCCGCAACTCGACGCGTCGGCGCTCGATGACCTGCCCGAGGCGGCTGGCGCCTACGCGTTCTACGGCGAGGACGATGGCCTCCTGCTGACGCGCCGCAGTGTCAACCTGCGTCGCGAGGTGCTCGGTCACTTCGCTGCCGGCAGCCGCGACAAGGCGATTCGCCGCGAGACCTGGCGAATCGATTGGCGCGACGCGGCCGGCGAACTGGGCGCGCGTCTGCACGAGCTGCGCTTCAAGCGCTCGGCGCCGCCGCCGCCGGCGTCGGCGAAAGGGGCCACACCGCGGCGCCTGCCGGTCGATGAGCTCTGTTCCTGGCAACTGCAGCCGCACGCCCCCGGCGACTACAGGCCGCGGCTGGTGTTTGGCGAGGAACTGGATTTCGCCGTCGCCAACGATCTCTTCGGGATATACACGAACCGCCGCGAGGCGCAGCGCTCGCTGCGCGTCCTGGCGGACGCGCACCAGCTCTGTCACAAGCAGCTCGGCATCGAGCAGGCGGTTGCCGCGTGCAGTGCCTACCGGCAGAAGAACTGTCGCGGCGCCTGCATCGGCAAGGAGGCGGCGGCGCAGCATGGCGCGCGCCTGCTGAGCGCGCTCGCCCGTGTAAGAATCAGGAGCTGGCCCTACCGGGGCCCGGTTGCAGTGATCGAGCGCGACGATTTCGGCATGCGCCAGGACATCCACCTGATCGACCGCTGGCGGCTTCTCGGCACGGTGCAGAACGAAGCAGAGCTGCAGGCGCTGCTGGCTGCCGGACCCAGCCAGGAGGATTTCGATCCGGAGGTCTATCGGATCGTCAGCCGTTTCCTGAGCGCCGGCAAGGTGCTCGTCCGCCCCCTGACTGCCTTCTCACCTTGACGCCGCGTCCGCCGGCGGGGTGCCGGCGCGACCGCCAGCTTTGCGCAACAGGTCGGCGATGTCGGTGTTGTCGGACTTCAGTGCCCAGTCGATTGCGGTCGCCCCACGGTCATTGGCCATGTTCGGATCGGCCTTGTTGCGCAGCAGGAGTTCAACGACCTCGAGGTGTCCGAAGCGGGCGGCGAACAGCAGCGCCGTCGACCCGTTCGGGGTCGTCGCGTTGACTTCCGCGCCCTTGGCGAGAAGGTATTCGACGACAGCCGTGCGGCCGCTGAACGCCGCGTAGACCAGTGGCGACCAGCCATAGAGGTTGACATCGGCACCCGCCTCGACGAGACGCTTGACGAAAGGCAGCAGGCCCTTGTAGGCAGCCAGGCTGAGGGCAGTCTCACCGTTGCGGTTGCGGGTGTTCAGCCGTGCCCGCCGTTGCACGAGATGGTCGAGAAAGTCCATGTTCTCGCGCTGGACGCACTGCATCAACAGCGTGTTGCCGGCGGCATCGACCGAATTGACGTCCATGCCGCGGTTGATCAGTTGGATGGCCCAGGCCGTATTGCCGGAGATCAGGGCCTCCTCCATGTCTTCGTAGGCACCGGCCGCGGCCATGGTCGGGATCCACAAGGCGAACAACAGGGCAAGGATTTTCATTGGGCAACCTTCGTGCGGGCTTCAGGAAAGAGATCGAAGAAATTGGCCGTCGTGGCGTCGGCGACCTGTTGGTAGCTGAGGCCGCGCAGGCGCGCGACCTCTTCTGCGACGTGCCGGACGTAGGCCGGTTGATTGGTCCGGCCACGGTAGGGTACCGGCGCCAGATAGGGCGAGTCGGTCTCGATCAGCAAGCGATCCAGCGGCACGCGCTGAGCGACCTCCCTGACGGTGAGCGCCTTCTTGAACGTGACGATGCCGGAGAGCGAAATATGGAAACCGAGATCGAGTGCCGCCTCGGCAACCGGCCAGCTTTCCGTGAAACAGTGCATGACACCGCCAACCTCACCGGCGCCCTCCTCCGCCATCAGCCGCAGCGTGTCGGCGGCCGCCTCGCGGCTGTGGATCACGAGCGGCTTGCGCGCTGCACGGGCAGCCCTGATGTGCGTACGAAAGCGCGCACGCTGCCATTCCGGAGAATCCTTGTGCCAGTAATAGTCGAGCCCGGTCTCGCCGATCGCCACCACGCGTGGGTGTGCGGCGAGGTCCACCAGGTCGTCGACCGTTGGCTCGCGGACTCCCGTTTCCTCCGGGTGCACGCCGACCGTTGCCAGCAGCATCGGCCAGGCATCGGCGAGCGCAAGAACCCCGGGCAGGCCTTCCAGGGTGACGCCGATACACAGCGCGCAGCCGACGTCATTGGCCCGCATCAGGGCGATGATCTGCTCGATGCCGGCCGCCAGCTGCGGGAAATCGAGATGGCAGTGCGAGTCGACCAGCATCAGGCCGCCATCAGATGGTGTGCGTTGGACGGCCGGACTGCATGACGCCACCAAGCAGACTCTCGATGCGCCGGCGCGCTTCGGCACCGCTCTCGTCACTCTTGAACTGCACGCCGATCCCCTGTGCCTTGCTGTTCTGGGCCCCCGCCGGAGTGATCCAGACGACGGTACCGGCAATCGGCAGCTTGGCGGGATCGTCCATCAGCGACAACAGCATGAAGACGTCGTCGCCGATCGAATAGCTGCGTGTGGTCGGAATGAAGATTCCGCCATTGCGCAGCAGTGGCATGTACGCAGCGTATAGAGCGGATTTCGAGTTGATATTCAGCGACAGCACACTGGGGCGCGGCGGCGCCGCAGGCGCTGGCTTGCCGATGTCAGTCTCTGCCATCTTCACTCGGAACCGATCGGTCGCCCAGTTGAGCGCAGGCCGTTGCTCACTCGCTGATACCTCACTCGTTCATCACCCAATAAGGGAGTCACACCGCCGTACCAGAGACAACCGGCCGCAGGGCGTGCTGCGCGCCCTGTCGCGGCGCAGCTCACCTGCCCTCAGGTGCTTCGGAAAACCCGCGCGTAGCCGAGGAAGAAGTCCTCGAGAAACAGACGACTGTTCAAGGGCTGCTCACACTGGGCCTTGTATTGTAGCGCCATTCGGCTGAATGCCAAGATCCTGCGGCTGTCGGTTCCTCTCGCGAGTTCCTGCAGCAGTACCGCCTGGCGCAGGAAATAGCGCGGTGGCAAATCCTCCGCCGCCAGATGCAGGTCGAACAGCCACTTCTGCGCCCACTCGAGCAGCCTCTTCAGCGGCGCCGGACGCTTCTCGGCCTTGACGACCCGCTCAAGCGTGGCTGCGGATGCCAGCGGATCGACGTCACCGCCACCGCTGACCTCGGCCAGGAGCGCTTCGAGCAAGGTCCGCTCGCCACTGCCGCTCAGGGCGAGCGCCAGGAGCGGCGCGCCAGCAGCCAGTGCCAGCCAGTCGTCAGCCTCGGCCACGCCGGCGTCGTGCAACCACTTGGCCGCGATTGCTCGCGGCGGCAGCGGCACGCTGACTGTCTGGCAGCGACTCCGAATTGTCGGCAGCAAGCGATACGGATCGCTGGAAACCAATAAAAACAGAGTATCTGTGATTGGTTCTTCAAGTGATTTGAGAAGAGCGTTCGCGGTTGCACGATTCATCGCCTCGGCCGGGTTCAGGAGAACCACGCGCGCGCCGTGACGGTGGGTGCCGACGTGCAGGAAATCGTCGAGTGCCCGTACCTGATCGATCGTGATCTGCTGACTCGGCTTTTTCGTCCCCGCCGCGTCGTCGCCCTCGCCGGCATCGCCAGCCATGGTGGCGAGAGACTGCGGCTGCAGCAGGCGCAGGTCCGGGTGGTTCCCTTGCCTCAGCCAGCCACAGGCGAGGCACTGACCACAAGCCTCTCCGGCATCCCGGGGCTTCTCGCAGAGCAGCGAGGCGGCGAAGGCAACGGCAAGGTCGAACTTGCCGATCCCCTGCTGACCACACAGCAGGAGCGCGTGCGGCAGTCGCGTGCGGCGCGCCATGAGTTGCTGCCAGACCGCATCGTGCAAGTCAATAGTCTTCATCACCATAGGTTTGCAACCGCTTCTTCGAGCTGTTTGGCAACTCTCTCCGGGGATTGGTCGGCGTCAATGACCGTGATTCGCTGCGGCGCCGACCGCGCCCGCTCGAGGTAGGCGAGTCGGACCCGCTCGTGGAAATCGAGGCGCTCCTGCTCGAAACGATCGCGGTCGCGCGCCTGGCCAGCGATGCGCCCGGCCGCGACCGCGGCCGGCAGATCGAACAGCAAGCTCAGGTCAGGTTGCAGCAGCGGGTGTACCCAGCTCTCGAGTTGCGCGAACTTCGCCGGGTCGAGGCCACGGCCGCCACTCTGATAGGCGTAGGTGGCGTCGCTGAAGCGGTCGCAGACAACCCAGTCACCGCGCGTGAGTGCGGGTTCGATGACACATGCGATGTGCTCGCGGCGGGCGGCGAACATCAGCAGTGCCTCGGTCTCGAGATGCATGGTTTCGTGCAGGAGCAACGCACGCAGCTTCTCGCCGAGCGGTGTGCCCCCCGGTTCGCGGGTGCTGACGACCGCCAGTCCGCGCTGGCGCAGAAACGCGGCAATGGCGGCTATATGGCTACTCTTGCCGGCGCCGTCAATGCCTTCGCAGGTGATGAAGCGGCCGCGCAACCGCGCGTGTTCGTGGTTCAAGGTCTGCCACCTTTCTGATAGCGCAGCACCGCCTGATTGTGTTCCGCCAGCGTGCGCGAGAATTGGCTGCTGCCGTCGCCGCGCGCGACGAAGTAGAGCGCGTCGCTTGCCGCCGGGTGCAGCGCCGCTTGCAGCGAAGCAAGCCCGGGCATGGCAATCGGCGTCGGTGGCAGGCCGCGACGCGTATAGGTATTGTACGGCGTGTCGGCGAGCAGGTCGCGCTTGCGCAGGTCGCCGTCGAAACCATCACCGAGGCCGTAGATCACCGTCGGATCGGTCTGCAAGGGCATCCCCAGCCGCAGGCGGTTGATGAACACCGCAGCCACCTGCGAGCGATCCTGATCACGCCCGGTCTCCTTCTCGATGATCGAGGCGAGGATCAGCGCCTGATAGGCGTCGCGCAGCGGCAGGCGGTCCGCCCTCGCCTGCCATTGCTGCTGCAGGTGTCGCTGCATCGCACGGTGGGCGCGCGCCAGCAGCTCGAGATCGCTGCTGCGCTTGGCAAAGAGATAGGTGTCGGGAAAGAAGGCTCCTTCGGCAGCGAGTTCCGGAGCACCGAGCAGGCGCATGATCTCGCCATCCGGCAAGGCGCTCGTTTCGTGACGCAGATCGGGATGGGCATCGAGTCGTTGGCGCATCTGACGGAAGGTCCAGCCTTCGATGAAAGCCAGCTCGGCCTGCGTGAAGTCACCGCGCGTCAGTTTGCGCAGCAGGTCGAGTGGCGTCGTGCCACGGCTGATCTGATAGCTTCCCGCCTTGATCGAAGCCTCGACGCCCATCAGTCTCGCGAGAGCGATCAGGACCCACGGCTCGATCCCGACGTCGCTGGCGGCGATCTCGCGCGCCGCTGCGCGCAGGCTGCTGCCGGGAGTGAGCGTGAACTCGACCTGCTCGCGCGGCAGGCTGATCGGCAGCAGCGCGACGTAGGCGGCGGCTGCTGCGACCAGAATCAGCGTCAGGAAGGCGAAGGCGAGGAGCAGGCGAAAGGTCTTGCGCATCGGGCCTGAGCAGCCGTCGGGCTGCTGCGCGGGTGGTGGATTGGGTCGCAGGACGGGCGTCGAGTCGTCCTATAATAGCCGAAACTCGCCCCGCCAACCGGGACCACGAATGCATGCCGGGCCGGCAACCGCTGCCGGCCGTGCTCCGCGGCGGATCGACCGCCGGTCCGCCGGCCAACCAGATGAGACGACGATGAACGCGAACTGGCAGGAATTCCTGCGTGCCTCGGGGGCACGAATCGACCACGACCAGATCACTGACTTTGGCGACGCTGCGGCCGAACTGGCCGCAGCGCGCGAGGCGACCATCATTGCGCCGTTGAGCCATCTCGGCCTGCTCGAACTGAGCGGGCCCGATGCGGCGAGCTTCCTGCACAATCAACTGACGAGCGATGTCAGGCACCTCGCCGCGGGCAGTGCGCAGCATTCGGCCTGGTGCTCGGCCAAGGGCAGGATGCTGGCCAGCTTCCTGCTCCTTCATTGCGACCCAGACTACATCCTGCAGTTGTCTGCCGACCTGCTGCCGTTCATTCACAAACGCCTGTCGATGTTCGTCCTGCGCAGCAGGCTGAGCATCAACGACCGCTCCGGTGAGCGCCAGGTGATCGGTGTCGCAGGTCCGCAGGCCGAGAGCGCGCTGCGCACGGCCGGCCTGCCGGTTCCTGCCGCTCCGCTGACCGTCGCCGCCACGGGAAGCGGCCTGGTCGTCCGCCTCGACGACCTTCGCTTCGAGTTCATCGCCAGCCTCGATGCCGCCCCGGATTTGTGGCGGCAACTGCAGGCGCAGGCGCGCCCGGTCGGAGCGGCTGCCTGGCAGTGGCTCGACATCCAGGCCGGCGTGCCGCTGATCAACGAGCAGACCCGGGAAGAGTTCGTTCCGCAGATGGCGGGCCTCGAGGGACTCGGAGCCGTCAGCTTTCGCAAGGGCTGCTACCCCGGGCAGGAGATCGTTGCCCGTACCCAGTACCTCGGCAAGGTGAAGCGCCACCTCTACCGCGCCCACTGTGCCAGCCCGATGACGGCCGGCCAGGCGATCTACTCGGCGAGCAGTCCGCAGCAGCCCTGCGGCATGATCGCCAACGCGGCGGCAGCACCCGCCGGCGGCCACGATGCCCTGGCCATCATCCAGGAGAGCTTCGCTGCGGTCGGCGGGCTGCAACTGGGCAACCCGGGTGGTGCCGCGATCGACGTCGAGCCGGTCGTGGCGCCGGCGGCGACACCCTGACCAGGGCCGCCGATGTGCCTGATCCTGCTTGCCTGGCAGGCGCACCCGGACTATCCGCTCATCGTCGCGGCCAACCGTGACGAGTTCTTCACGCGCCCTTCGGCAGCCGCCGCATTCTGGGCGGATGCACCGCAGGTGCTCGCCGGCCGCGATCTGGAAGCCGGCGGCACCTGGCTCGGGGTCAGTCGCGAGCAGCGTTTTGCCGCCCTCACCAACTATCGGGAAGGGGGCGGGCAGCGCCCGGGTGCACGGTCGCGCGGTGCGCTGGTGGCCGACTTCCTCGTCGGCCGCGAGACGCCGGAAGCGTACCTCGAGGAGGTCGCGGTCCTGGCCGGCGAGTACAACGGCTTCAATCTCTTCGTCGGCGACGCCGACCAGCTCGGCTACTGCAGCAACCGTGACGCACGCAGGGTGCGCTGGCTGCTCCCCGGCATCTACGGCCTGTCGAACCACCTGCTCGACACGCCCTGGCCGAAACTGGCAAGCGCGAGGGCCGCCTTTGCCGCGGCGTTGCGGACACTGCCGCAAGCCGCGCCGTTTTTCACCCTGCTCGCCGACGGGGAGGTGGTTCCCGATTCGCACCTGCCGGAGACCGGTGTTCCGCTCGAATGGGAACGCATCCTCTCGGCCGTCTTCGTCAGCTCGGGGAACTACGGAACGCGCGCATCGACGCTGCTGACCAGACGGCGCGACGGCCTGGTCACCCTCCACGAACGCAGCTACGGCGCTGGCGCAACGCCGATCGGCGAGGTTTGCACGAGCTTTCAGTCCTCGCTGATGTTGACCGGCGTGTAAGGGGGTACGAGCTCGAAAAGCTCGACGATGTCGGCATTGCGCATGCGAATGCAGCCGATCGATCCGGGCCGGCCCATCGGCGCCGTATCGGGACTGCCGTGGATGTAGATGTAGCGGCGCATGGTATCGACGTCGCCCAGACGGTTGCGGCCCGGCTCGCAACCGGACAACCAGAGGATTCGCGTCAGGATCCAGTCGCGCTGCGGGAAGCGCTCGGCCAGTTCAGGCGAGTGGACTTCACCACTTGGCCGGCGGCCGATGAACACTGTGTTCGCTGGCTGCTGCGCACCGATCTTGGCGCGGATCAGGTGCCGGCCACGCGGCGTGCAGAAACTGCCCTTCCGTTCGCCCGCACCGCGTGTCGCCGTCGACACCGAATAGCTGCGCACGATTGTCTCCGCGTCGTCGAGAAGATTCAGTGTCTGCCTAGCGATCGAGATCTCGATGCGCACGTCCGCCCTCCCCTCCAACTGCGCTGCGGCCACGTCGTTGGGCAAAAAAAGCCGACAGCAGCTGTCCGCACTCTGCCGCCAGCACGCCGCCCACCACCTCGGTGTGATGATTCAGCCGCTCGACGGCAAACAGGTCGACGACGCTGCCATGCACGCCGGTCTTCGGATCGCGCGCGCCGTACACCAGGCGGGCAAGACGTGCCTGCAGAACGGCACCGGCACACATCGCACAGGGTTCGAGCGTGACGAACAGTTCGCACCCGGGCAGTCGATAGTTGCGCAGATTGCGCGCCGCGTCACGCAAGGCCGCGATCTCTGCATGCGCCGTCGGATCGTGGTCGCCGATCGGCGAATTGAAGCCGCGCCCAACGATGCTCCCCGCCTGCACGACGACCGCGCCGACCGGCACCTCGCCCAGGCACTCGGCAGCTAGAGCGAGCGAGATCGCCTCACGCATGAAGAATTCGTCGTTCATCGCCAGCGATTGTACTGCAACGAGGCTGCTGGCCGAGCCCCGGAACCCGCCGCACCGGCACCGCCGGTCAGCGGCCGAGGCTGCGGAAGAAGTTCGAGTAGAAACGGGCCTTGGTCAACATCCTGATCCGCCCAGGTTCCCGGCGTACCCTCTCCAGACGTGCGCGGATCTGGGCGGCCGCATTGAGCGTCCACTCGAGCCCGCGACTGTCGGCCTCGAGGCGGAAGATCTCCCAAGCGTTGGCATTGCGGTCGCGGCTGTCGATCGCCGGTTCTCCTGCGTACTGCGGGGCGAAATCCAGGCACTCCTGGGCAAGCGCCAGGTAGCGTCGGCACTCGTTCTCGTAGCCGTGACGAGCGAAGCGCTCGTGCAACTTGGGCCAGTCGATCGCGCCGCCATACCGCTGGCTGGCGAGGACGAACTCGAAGAGCTGTCGCAGCGACACGCGCTGCAGTCTGAGCAGCGTATTGTTGAGAAAGCTGTGAATCAAGTTGTGCATCAGGAAATGCGTCTCTGAAGGGAGCGCACAACACCCGCCGCGCCAATCCGGCTGCCGTCCATCGGCGAACACCTCGTCACTCGGGAGCAGCCCGGCGAAGGGCAGATGAACCGGATGGACGTGCAGTTCGACACGGCACGACCAGTCGCTGGAAATGAGCGCAGGATAGTGGTGCACGACCTTGTCATAACCGACTGGATCGGGCAACCGTTCTCCGGCATCAACGGTCGGGCGATAGCCCACTGCTGCCAGAGCGTGCAAGGCCTCGGGCAGCCTGTTCGCCGGAACAAGAACGTCGAGATCCGACATCATCCGCTCACCGGCAGTCGGGTACAGACCATCGATCAGCGCCGCCGCTCCCTTCAGCAGCACTGGTACGACGCCGATCCCGTTCAGTCGGGTGACCAGTTCCCGCAACTGCTCTTCGCAGCCGCAGTTACGTTCCAGATTCAGCGTGTAGACCGCATCGAGGTAGTCGGCAACTTCGGCCGGCAGCGCTGCCCACAAGCCCTGCTCACGCAGCGCCCAGCGCAACTGGGGCACGACCAGGTGCTCGCCCGAGAGGCGCAGAAGTCCCTCCCACTCGCTTTGACCTGCCGGCAGATCGGTGCAGGCGCGCGATGATACAAGCGCCCTGGAGAGGCACCAGCAGAGATAGCGGAAGGCATTCCTAGTGGCAGGTGGCAAGCAGATCCTCGACAGCCAGCATGGCTTGCGGGAGCTTGGAATAGCGCAATTCGTAGGCCGGGGTTTCTTCAACGAAACGGATCAGTCGTTCCAGTTTGTCCTCGGTTGGCGGTAGGGCCAGCGCTGCATGGGCACCGACCAGACGGATCATGGCCTGCAGTGCCGGCAAACGGCTCAAGCGGGTCTGCTCGCCCGTCGCGAACGCCGGGAAGACCAGCGCCACTGGCGCCGGTGCCGAATGCATCGTTGCGAAATTACCATCCGGTCGCACATACCGCAGGCGACGGCCATAGCGATCGATGACCGGCAGCTCCGGCAGCACCGGAAAGAAGGGTTCGAGAACGCTCCACGAACCGGATTTCACCGAAAGGCAGGTGGGCAGGGGCAGGAGCCTTGCGTCTTCAGCGCCGATGGCGATGCTGTCATCCGCCAGGTAGGCAAATCCGTGGGCGACCAGGAACGCGCACAGCGTAGACTTGCCAACGCCGCTGTCTCCAGGCATCAACAGCCCCATTCCGTTCCGGCTGACCGCGGCAGCATGACAGAACATCATCGGTTCGGCATCGGGATGCTCGAGAGCCAGAACGAGGCGCGCGACACGGGATATCAGCCTGGTCGTCGTCGCTTCCTCAACGGTGCTTCCCCGAAAGCGCAAGCGATAGTTGGCTGCCGTCTCCGAAATCTGCAGAAGCTCGGCACTGCTCACGCCGTGCACTGCGCGGTGCTGGAAGCGGGCAAAGAAGCCGGAGCCCCCTTCCGGGACGCTTGAAACGATGCGCAGCACACTGTCGCCGAAACGATAGGTGCCGCAATCCTCGCACGATGCTTCGCCAGCCCCCGGGAACTCGTTCCAGCCACGGAGCGTTGGCGACGGTTGCGTCTCGCGCTGGTCAGGTGGGCAGGCTCCCGCCAGGTCATTCAGGAGCGAGTCGACATCCCGACCGGCCCTCTCGATCGGTACGCCGAAGTGTTCCGCGAACAACGCCGCGACTTCATCCCGACCATAACCCTGCGCCAGCAACTGCCACGCCGCCTTCGCGCTTGGATTGAGCACCAGTAGCCGGTCGGCCGCGGGGAAGTAGAGAACCCAATGTTCGCCAAAAGGGCGGAGAAAGGGCTCGTCGCCGGTCGTCTCGAGGCCGCTCACATCTTTACCCCGCAAAGGCCGGCACCCCCGCTACTGCCCGGCGCGCCTTTCGGAAACCATGCCGCCGCTCGACATTCAGGCAGGAGAAAAAGAACCGGTCGACCTGGCATCGTTCATCCCCAGCAACTGAGGCCGGGCACCGCCTGGTTGACCACACCCGCAGCCGACGGCCAAACCACACACGGGGTCTGGTGGCCGCATCTCAGGCGTCGGCCCGCCCAGACGCGGACCCGTTAGGACCCCTTGGTGTCGCGGCAATCGCAACACCAAAGCCAAGGTGCGCAACGAATCTCAGTGGCGGTTAGTTCAAGCTGCCGACAGCATGGGCGCTGTTCGACTTGGTCACCGAAAGGACAGCAAGGACAGCCGGCGCCGTGTAAACCGCGTGCTTGCCGACCAAGGCCAGCGCTTCCCGGCGCGACATCTTCTTCGGCTCCACTGCTTCGTTCTCCGGCCCTTGCTCCCGCTGACCGTTGCTGAAATGCTCTTCGCTCATTGATCCACCTCAAGAATTGACCGAGGTCGCGGCGCCCTGGGGTCGTGGCCAGATCAGCACAGCGACTTCCCGAACGACCGGACTCCCTCGGTATTGCATCCACCTGCCCGTCGTCGGACCACCGAGCAGCCGACGACGGTGCAAGCCCCTTTCCAACCTGTGTTTTCGACACGGGCTGCCATCTTCTTCGCGGTGACGAGATGGCCCCACATGCTCTCGGCCCCGCGACACGCGCCTTGGGCAGCTTGTACCGTGTTCAGACACCCCGCCACGCGCCCGGAACACACCGCCAGCCCGTGCGCGATGGCAACATAAGCACGAATTGTTCCAGGTGTGATGAGATATATCCAACTGTATGCTTTAATAGGGTTTCAATCCGGCGCATGGGTGTATCGACCAAGGCCAAGGCAGCCCACTGTAAAGAAATCCGACATCAGAGGGCGGACCGGAGGCGCGTCACGACCAACGTGGCGCGCAGCGATCTGGCGGGCGAGTGGCAGGCTGGCACCGCTGGCGGCAGCGCAACCGCGAATGCACGGGCGCCAATGCGGTAACATCCTGGTCACACACTCGTGACCCGTAGTCATCCAGGCGAGCCGGAATGCGAATCCTCTTCGTCCACCAGAATTTCCCGGGCCAGTACCGCCACCTGGCGCCTGCCCTCGCCGATTCACCGGCAAACGAGGTGCTCGCCATTGGCGAGGAAGCCAGCATCAGGCGCATGCAGGGCTTTCATCCGCGCGTCCGTCTGCTTGGCTACCCGCAGCCGCAGGGTGCCTCGCGGCAAACACACCACTACCTTCGCAGCAGCGAGGCGGCGGTCCGGCGCGGTCAGTCGGTAGCGCGGCTGGCACTCGAACTGCGCCGGCAAGGCTTCGTTCCTGACGTCATCTGCGCCCATCCCGCCTGGGGCGAAGCGCTGTTCCTGAAGGATGTCTTCCCTGCCGCACGCCTGTTGCTTTATCTCGAGTTCTTCTATCGGGGCAGCGGCTCTGACGTCGGTTTTGACCCCGAGTTTCCGAGTTCCTTCGACGACCGCTGCCGCGTCCGTGCCCGCAACACGACGCAACTGATCAGCCTCGACGCGAGCGATGCCGGCGTCAGCCCGACGCACTGGCAGCGCGACCAATACCCGGAAGTGTATCGGCAGCGCATCGAGGTGATTCACGACGGCATACGCAGCGATCTCGCCTGCCCGGGCGACGTTGCCGGATTCGTCCTTTCCGAGGGCCGCGGGATCTTGCGCTCGGGTGACGAGGTATTGACCTACGTCGCCCGCAACCTCGAGCCGTATCGTGGTTTTCACACCTTCATGCGGGCACTGCCGGCAGTCCTCGCTGCGCGACCCAGACTGCAGGTGCTGATCGTCGGCGGTGACGAGGTCAGCTATGGGCGCCCATTGCCCGGCGGCGCCAGCTACCGCGAGCATTACCTGCGCGAACTCGGCAGCGGAATCGATGCCAGCCGTGTCCATTTTCTCGGCAAGATCCCCTACCCGCGCTTCATCGATGTCCTGCGCCTGTCGACCGCGCACGTCTACCTCACCTATCCCTTCGTCCTCTCCTGGTCCCTGCTCGAAGCAATGTCCTGCGGCTGTGCGCTGATCGCCTCCGACACAGCGCCGGTCCGCGAAGTGCTGCAGCACGGGCACAATGGACTGCTGGTCGATTTCTTCTCGCCTGCTGCGCTCGCGGCAACGATCGTCTCCGTGCTTGCTGACCCGGAGTCGACGAGGCCACTGCGCGCGCAGGCGCGGCGTGACATCGTCGACCACTTCGATCTCGCTACCCGCACCCTGCCTCGCTTGGTGGCGCTGGTCGGCGACCTCGCAGCACAGGATCCGGCCGGTCTCTGAATCCCGGAGACTGCGGTAGCCGCATGCCGCTGCCGGCAGGCAGCACCCATGCAACAGCCTCCCACAGCCCCCTTCTGTTCCGCGATCGGCCGCTGCAAAATACACTTTCGACCCTTGGCGACGGAGAACGCGATGGAAATGGTCCGATTCCTGCAGGATCAGCCGCTGTTCGGCGGCGTCGGCGACGCTGCGATGCAGGCGATCATGCGGTTGATGCGGCCGCAGGAGTTCGCGGCCGGCGACGTGATCGTGCACGAAGGCGAGGACGGTGATTCGCTCTTCGTCATTTGCAGCGGCACAGTCGAAGTGCTCAAGGCGTGCCCGACAGCGGCCGACCCCCTCGGCAAGCGAATCGCTGTCCTCGACGTCGGAGACGTCTTCGGCGAAATGGAGCTGATCGACATGCAGCGCCGCTCGGCCAGCATCCGCGCGCTGCAGCCTGTCCGCGTCCTGGCGTTGAGCAATGGCGGCCTGTTCCAGATCTACGAGTCCGACCTGCCGACCTTCACGATCATCGTCATGAACCTCGCCCGGGAGCTGAGCCGTCGCCTGCGCTGTATCGATGAGCTGGCGGTACGCTCGCCGTCTGTCGCTGCACCCGCGACAGCCGATTGAACTGGTTGCCCTTCCCGAGGTTCGAGGTCGCTCATGGAGCTGCCGTCACGGAGACGGCTTCCCCGTCTGGACTGCGTGCCGTTGGCCCTGCGGCGTTGACGCGGACCGGCAATCTGCCCGGTGCACTACGCGTCGCTGACGATTCCCTGCAGCAGACGCGCCTGCCATGCACGCATGGCCAGCGCAAGCCGCCCTGACAGCGTCACGTAGTCGCCGTAGAGGAGCGTGTAGGCCTCGGCAGCCTCGCCTGCCGCGGCACGTTCAACGACTGTGGCAGCCAGTTGATGAAACTCGGCATGCAGGCGGCGGACTTCGTCGTAGCTCTCAGTTGCACGGTCCTCCGCTGACAGGCGCGGGCCGTACAGCCACTGCCCGAAGTCACAGCGATCATCGGCACGGATCGCTTCCACGTCCGCGCCGGAGTGAGCATCGAGAACGGCCTGCCGGAGTTCCGACATCCAGCGCGCATGGGCGCCAATTGCTTCCTCGATGTCCCGCACCCTGTCCATTCGAACCTCTCCCGAACACCCACCCTATCGACCCGGGAAGAATTCTACCTGAACTGCCAGCAGCGTGGTGGCGACTGCCGACCCACCTTCGGTGGGCCGGCATGTCGTGCGTCCTGCTGCTACACGAACAACCAGCCGGCGTCGCTGACCGGCGCCGCCTGGTTCCCCTCGATGAGGCTGGCGAGATCGGGAAGCTCAATGCCGGCAGCGGCGGCGTCCTCGGCCGCCACAGCGAAATAGACGTCGGTCATGTCCGCTGAGCGACCGTCCGCCATCGTGACGCTACTGCGCTCGAGATGCAGGTTGCCTTGCCGGTCGAGGAAGGGCACTTCGGTGTAAGCGACATCCAGTGAGATGACGCCAGCCTCGCTCAGCGTCATCAGCTCGCCATCGTCGGTCGCGCGATTGCCGTTGGCGTCCCGCCAAATCCGCAGGTCGGCGAAGCCGCTGTCGGCCGCGCTGATCAGGCCATCCGCGTTGCTGTCGTAGGCGGCCAGTTGCGCAAAACCCGCTCCCTTGGCCGTACCACCGAACAGCTCGCCCACACCGTTGATGTGACCGTCGCCATTCCTGTCGACAGCCAGGAAGCCGTCGCCACCACTGATCCAGCCCGACGCAACAGCCGACCCGTTGCCGAAAAGGTCGAAAGTGCCCGCGCCATCGCCACGGCTGGTAGTCTGAATGCCGTTGCCGTCAAGGTCGATGACGATCGGCGTGATGCCCGCATCCCGGCTCATGTCGCTCTGGCCGGACTTCAGCGTGAACGTACTCGTCTTCGTGACATTCGTCTTATCCACCGCGTTGCCAGTGACGTCCGAGTCGATCTGATCGTTGCTTCCGACGTCCTTCACGGCCCACTTCCAGTTGCTCATATTGTTCCACTGCCCGTACTGGTAATACTGAACGTTGGTCTTGTCGAACTGCAACTGGTAGGTACCGGGATTGAGATCAGTGAACTTGTAGTTGCCGTAAGCATCGGTCGTCTTCGTCTGCAGGACCGTCCCCGACGCGTTCAGAAGCTTGACCGTGATGCCCTTGATTCCTGGCTCGCTGGCGTCCTGGATGTTGTCATGGTCCATGTCGTCCCAGACCTTGTCACCAACCAACGCCTTGCGGTAGAGGCCCGCATCGATGGTGAGATTGGTCTGGCCACCGCTGACCGTGTAGAGCTGGGTGAGGCCCGATCCGTCGACGTCCGAATCGACCGCATCATTGCTGCCTTGGTTGCCCTTCGTCGCATGATAGCCGCTCGGCCGGACTACCTGCACCTTGTAGGAACCCGGGTCGACATCGAAGGAATAGTAGCCGCTCGAACCGGTCGTCGTGGTCCGCAGGACACTGCCACTGGCATCGAGCAGCTTGACCGTGACATTGGCGATGCCGATCTCTCCACTGTCCTGAATGCCGTTGTAGTTGCTGTCTTCCCATACACGGTCGCCAATCCGGGCAGTCAGGCCGCAGGCCGGTGTGCACAGCTTGAGCATCTCGATCTTGAACATGTCCTCGGGGCTCTTGTCGGTCGTGTCGGCGGCAATGACGATCACGTTGCCGGCATGATCGCCGGCGTTCAGATCTGCCCAGCGAGCACCGGTCAGGGTGGTCGTGTTGACTTCAGTGAAGCTCATGCTGCCGAGCACGCCGTCGTTGAGCGCGAGATGGTTGTCGAATGGTCGATCAAAGGTTCCGATCCACACCTGCAGGTCGCTGTCGTTCACCACGTAACCGAGGAAGGCCTCGTCCAGGAGAACCGTCTGGTCAAACTCGAAGAGGACGTAGTTGTCGCGCCCGCCAAGGTTGTCGACCGTGTGGGTGTTGTTGCTGCCGTCGCCCTCACTGCCGTCCGTCACACCAAGCCCGCCGCCATAGCTTCCAAGATACGCTTGTGACCACTCGCCAGTCGCTTTGACACGACTGAAGGCGCTGGCATGCACATCGAGCCCGGCCTGACTGATGGTGCGGATGTTGCCTGCAGCGTTGCCACCGGCATTGGTATTGCCGGTCAGATCGAGGTCCAGGCAGACGGCGGTCGTGGTCAGACCGGCGTCCCAGCTCCGGTCGCTCTCACCCGAACTCAGGCTGGTAACGGTGGTCCTGCCGGTCGTCGCATCGGCGTCCGAATCCTTCTCGTCGTCAGTTCCTTGGTTGGCCAGCGTGAACAGGTAGCCGTCCGGTCGTACGACCTGAATCGAATAGTCGCCCGGCTGCAGGTTGTCGAACAGGTAGTTGCCTGTGTAATTGGTCGTGGTCGTCCTTTCCACCGCCCCGGTGCTGTTGATCAGCCTGACCGTGACGTCTGCGACCCCGACTTCATTGGCGTCCTGAACCCCGTCGCCGTCGCAATCGAGCCAGACCCGGTCGCCAATCGAGGCACGGGCGAACACGCCGGCGTCGATCGTCGGGTCGTTGCCGCCGGAGGTCAGCGTGACGATCTGGCTGAGCCCCGTAGTGTCGACGTCGGAGTCCTGCGTGTCGTCGCCGCCGAGGTTCTGGCCGGTATAGACGTACCCCGTCGGTTTGCTGAACTGCACCTGGTACTCGACGCCCGGGGTCAGTCCGGTGAACTGGTAGAAGCCATCCGAGCCAGTGGTCGTGGTGGCGGTGGTGTTGTCACCCACCGTCGAGATCAGGCCGTCGGTGCCGCCACCGATCAGGGTGATGAGCTGCCCGCTGATGCCGGTCGCGCCGTCGTCCTGCTTGCCGTTGGCGTTGGTGTCAACCCACAGCAGGTCGCCCAGGCTGGCGGTCTGGTACACGCCGGCATCGATCGTCTGATTCGATTCACCGACTGCCAACGGGACCACTTGGCTGCGGCCAGAGCTGACATCAGCATCGCTGTCGCGGGTGTCGTCAGTCGTGCTGACGTCCTGCGCCGCCAGCCGGTAGCCTGGAGTGACGAACTCGACCTGGTAACTTCCCGCCTGTAGACCGACGAACTGGTAATACCCGTACTCGATCGCTGCCGTGCTGTGGTCGTCTCCAGTGATTGTGCTGGCCAAGTAGTTCCCGGAGCCGTCATAGAGTTTGACGACGATTCCGTCGATACCAGCCTCTCCGCTGTCCTGCACCCCGTTGGCATTGGCGTCCAGCCAGACGAAGTTACCCAGTTTGGCGCTCTGCAGTTGCACGATCAGCGGCTGTACCGTCCCTGCCGGGTCGATTACCCGTGAAAACGAACCGCTCACCGGGGAGACGCCCTGGCCGCTCGCGACGGCACTCTGTGCCGCCGAAACGAGAAAATCGATGTCACCCTGCAGGACGGTGTTGCGGGTGTTGTCGTTCAGCCAAGGATCGGTGTCAGGATCAGAAACGGAGAAGCCGAGGAGGGTCCACAGGGCCGCCTGCACTTCACCATAGTTGAACTGCCCGGCAAACTTGGGATCCCAAGTGAAGTTCTGCGCCAGCAGCCAGTTGATCCGGTCGACCTGTGTCTGCGTGATCGCTGCCAGACCAACTGGATCGTACGAGGCCTCGCTTTCGCCCGCATAACTCTGTGCCGTGTACGTCGTCGGCGACACCGTGATCCTTTCCTTTGGATTCAGACAGTAGGCGTCGTACGTCCCATCCGGCAGCAGAGCGTCTGTGCTATTGGTGACGTACAAGTCGAAATAGCTGGGCTTGAGCAGGTCATCCTGCTGGCCGAAGGCAGTTCCCGCTGCATTGGTGGCTGATGAGGTGACACGTATGGTGGTCATGGTATTCATCCTGGGCAAGTATCAATGAATCAAGGAGCAAGTGCCGCGCAAGAGGGATGGCACCTGCCAGCGATCAGGAGAATGAGCGGGGTGCGCCGCAGGAGCGCGATCGGCGATTCCCCGGTACGACCTGGAAGGTTCCCAGACGGCGCGAGCAATGTGCGACTGCCGACGACAAACCATCGTCCCGAACAGTAGCAACGATGACAGCCTCCCCCGAAACGAGAACCCGCAGGTTGTAACCACTTCAAGCAGACGACCGCAGTCCGCCGACGCCGGATCTCCGACCCCCTCCCGATTCGAGATCGCATCCAACCGCCGCCCAACCGTCCCCGACGTGATTCCGCGAAACCTAAAGCACGATCCGTGCCTTGTTCCGAAGCACGCTGATTTAACGTTTTTTCCGTTGATCGCTCAGAAGCTGCTGTTGCTGCCTGTGTAAGATTTTCCGACAGAGCTTCGCAGCAAGGTGGCACGTCAAGTGAATCGCGCTACGAATGCGGAAAGTGCCGCGTCGGCGCCGCCCTGCCCGTAATTACGGAACGAGCGACCACTCGATCCGATCGCTCCGCTCGACGCCAGCGGTCAGCGAGCGGCACA
>ERZ761607.2414-NODE-2414-length-20319-cov-5.663196_pt1 | contig 20319 bp, 18 predicted proteins | sample MGYA00511164_ERZ761607 | MGnify/ENA primary metagenome ERZ761607 (study PRJEB28899, sample SAMN02445080) | bioreactor sludge metagenome | biome: EBPR sludge | place: Australia: Brisbane, Thorneside Wastewater Treatment Plant | collected 2011-06-22 ... | reverse complement strand
CCGGGTCGACGCTGACCCGCACCACGGCGAGGTCGCCGGCCTCGATGGTCTCGCCACGCTTGATGTCGTTGCTGACGACCAGGACCTCTTGGGCGTCGTTAACCGAGGTGAACGCGAACGCGGTCCCCAGGCCGCCGGCAGCGACAAGAGCCGCGCAGAGTGCCAGGACCCAACGCCTGCGGCGGCGCCTCAGCCGTGGAAAGTGGTTGTGGTCGGGAGGTGCCTTGATACTGGCGCCAACCTCGTCCCGTGCTTGTTGAGCAGTGTTCATCGACATGGATCCCCGAGTCCTCTCTTGTCTCGATCACCTACGTGTCAAGACGTGCCGGGAGCGGTCATCGCGAGCCCGACTCGATAGAACCACACTAGTGCATTTCTATCGAGAGAATCGTTATCCACAGCTGACCGATTCCGAGATGTCATCGCCCGAGTCCTGACCGGAAGTGGTTGCGTGGCCCAATCCCCCCGATGGGACTGAGCGCTCGCACGCACCGAACATCCAGGTCAATGGGACCACAAATCATGCGGACTTTTCGGGAGGAGTATCTCCCTGTGGATTACGGTCAAACTCGGCGCCAGGCGCGCCCGTCTACGGCCCTGGACCTACCCGCGCCGCAGACGCTGCTGCCGGGCTTCCTGGAAGGCCGCGGCGACGACGTCGACTGTGTCCCCCAACCCACGCGCGAGACTCTCAAGCTGCCTGGCTGCTGGGAGTCGGGTCCAACGGCCTTGCTCCCAGGCGTAGTAGGTCGGCACAGCCGCGTTGACGGCCGCAGCCAACTCGGGCACCGTCAGCCCCGCCTTCAAACGCAGTGCTCTGAGATCAGGAACCTCACCCTCCATGTGAATTAGACGAAGGGTCGGGATGTCGAGCGCTCTAGCAAGCTTGACCAAGAAGTCCGGCCGAGGAACCGACGCGCCCAGCTCCCAACGAGATATGCGCTCCCCACCGGCGGCACCAACTAGACGCGCCAACTCATGCTGGGTCAGGCCCGCCTTCTCGCGAGCGGCGCGCAGCACTGAGGGGTCAATTCCGGAAACCATCGCTGACAGACACTAGTCGGAGCAAGCGGGAGCCCCCGCCGCGAATCTCCTCACAAGTTGAGCGACCTACGTGATACCCGCGCTGGGCAGAGGGCGCTGGGACACGCCGCTGACTCGCGGTGGAGCGTGACAACGGCGATGCCTACCGGTCCTCTCGAAAGGCGTGGGCCTCATCAAATCCGGACGCCCGCAGGTAGCACCGCCTCTGAGCCGCGTCTGCCTCGTACTGTCGGAGGCGACTCGTACCCTCAGAGAGCCGAGGCTCTCCAGATTCCTCGGCAGAAGCGAGGTGACCGGGTGGGAAGCGGTAAGCAGGTCAGCCGCAGCGCGCACATCGGCGATGCTGGTATCGCCCTTATCCACCAGCGGGTCAGCGCCATGGATCACGCCTGGCACGAGCGCACAGTCGACGCCGGGATCGATGGCACGATCGAGCTGCGCGACCCTGCGACGGGCGAAGTCAGCAACTGCCACCTCCAGGTGCAAAGCAAGGCCAGCGACAACGACTTCCCCGGTGAGACCGCCGACCGGTTCCACTACGACTGCGACGAGCGCGACCTGGACTACTGGATGAAGTCTTCAATGCCCGTCCTGCTGGTCTGCTCACACCCCAAGCGGGGCGAAGCCTGGTGGGCGCACATCCAGTCCTACTTCGCGGATCCCGCCCGTCGCGCCAGCGGACGTGTGGACTTCAACAAGATCACCATGTCCCTTGAAGGGGACGTCTCCGACCGGCTGTTCGCGGTTGCGGATCCTCACGGCCGCGCGCACACGCCCGTCGCTGATCTGCGTGATGAAACGCTGGAGTCGAACCTGCTGCCCGTGACGATGCCCGACGTGTTCTGGGCATACGACGCCGCGGTCACACTCCCCCGGAAGGTCTACGACCTACAGCGCGAGAGCAGCCTCGACATCCGAGACGACTTCACCCTCTTCGGCGGCCGGCTGCTGACGTGGAGCCCCGTCGAGGACACCGCGTTGGCGGGCGCGGTGAACGGTGACCCGACGATCGAGGCCACCGGCGAACTGCTCGACGGCAGCCCGGACAGCGAGCGAGTACTGGTGCGCTTACTCAACAACGCCTTCCGGCAAGACCTCCGCGATGACTGCGCCTTCCACGGCAAGCGCCACATGCTCTACTTCCGCGCCACCGACGACCTGTCGCCACGGAGCTGGAACACAAGCGGCACCCATTGGCGCTCCGTCTTCAAGCCGCACGCCAAGAAGACCAACCCATCGCAGGTCAGCTACTACAAGCACGCCGGCCTCAAGTGGCAGTTCCTCAACCTCGACGACGAGTGGTTCTGCGCCCTGACGCCCGACTACTACTACTCAATCGACGGCTACCGCGAGTCACGGTTCACAGCCCAGTACCTGAGCGGCATCAAGCGGCTCGAACGTAACCCCGCTGTGCTCGGCGAGACCCGCATGTGGGCCGCCATCCTCGCAGGTCGCGAGGGCGGCCATGACAGCTTGTTCAGCCAGAACAAGCGCATCCTCGACTTCGGCAAACTCGTCACCTTCGACACCGACCGAGGCATCGACGAGGCGAAGTGGAAGCGAGCGGCAGAGGCGTCGGACCCGACCGATCCTCTGGCTGACGGGGAGCTGGCGGAGACGGCATGAAACTCACGTTCATCGAAGAACCGGACCTGGAATTCGGCAACGGCAGCCGCCACATCGACCCACGTAGCGGCATCAACAACTACGGTCCGGCCGACCTGAGCAATACGGGAGTCCGGACGATCCAGATCGGCATCGTCGGCACCAAGGAGGCCATCGATGGGGTCAAGGCATGGCTCGACCGCTGCCGCGAACCAATTGCACCCAAAGAAAGCCCGCTATCGCACCTCTACTTGCCGTTTCCTGGGTTCCATACCAGCGTCGGCTTCCGCTCGACGATCATCTGGAACGGACGGCTGGAGCGCACACTCGACAAACGAGCCCTGGAGAACATCGCAACGCTGAGTCCGCTGCAGGCTGTGCAGAAGGGCGTCGAACTGTACGAGGCCGAGCTGAGAACGCTCGATGAGGAACCCAACTGCGACGTGATCATCGTCTGCCGTCCCGACGATCTGCCGGAACACGAGGAGCCGAAGACCAACCCTGACCGACCGTGGGAGCAACCAAAAGCTGCGTCTATCGGCTTCGACTTCCACGAACTGCTGAAGGCACGCTCGCTGAGCGGTAGTCGTCCCATCCAAATTATCCGACGCGAGACCTGGGACCCGACCTACAAGCCAAAGGGCCGCGACAGGCGACGCCAGCAGGACGAGGCAACCAAGGCCTGGAACCTGCACACGGCGTTGTACTACAAGGCCGGCGGCGTGCCATGGCGGATGACCCGCCATGTCCGGGACCTCACGACCTGCTACGTCGGTGTCGCCTTCTACCGGAGCACCGACAACGAAACACTGCAGACGAGCGTGGCGCAGGTTTTCAACGAGCGCGGCGACGGCGTGATCGTCCGTGGCGCGCAGGCCACTCAGTCGAAGGACGACCGACAGCCACACCTCACCGGTGACGACGCCAAGGACCTCCTTGAGCAGTCGCTGGCCCGTTACCGCATCGAGCACAAGACGGCACCCGCACGCGTCATGCTGCACAAGACCTCTTCGTTCACGCCTGAAGAGCTGGAGGGCTTCCGGGCTGCCGCCGAGGCGGAGCGCCTGGCCATGCTCGAACTCGTCTGGATCCCACGCGATGACTCCCCCCGGCTGTTTCGGCAAGGCGAGCAGACGACCCTACGAGGCACGCTCCTGTCGCTCACCGACACCCGGCACCTGCTCTACACCCGTGGGAGCGTTCCGTTCTACCGGACTTACCCAGGGATGTACGTGCCGTCGGCACTCCCCTTCCGCCTTGTCGACGTGCAGTCGAGCGCGGCCGAGATCGCGACTGAGCTGCTCGCGCTCTCCAAGATGAACTGGAACGCCACCCAACTCGACGGACGGGTGCCCATCACGCTGCGCACAGCTGACTCGATCGGCCGGATCCTGAAGCACCTCGGCCCGAATGAACGCCCGGCGCCGCGATACGCCTACTACATGTGACTTGGCTCGGTGGGTGTAGCTGGGATTGAGCTCGTCGCTTCTTCGGATCGCATCGGCGCACAAGACGGCCAAGCATCGAGAGGTGCCCGCTCCGAGCCGCCAGCGAAGTGCGCGCCGCCCTCCGCGAGTTCACGCACAGCCTCAACACCCCAGACAGCGTTAACGTCATCGCAGCTTGGCCCCGCCACGCCGAGGCACCCGCGACGTTCCCCAACGCGCCCAACGGCACCGAGGCGGTAGTTTGAGGACGAGGACGTCTTCGTAGTGGAACGCCCCTGAAGGGCCGACAATCGCTCGGCTGTTACAAACGGGATACAAATCGCCTGAACGAATCGGAGTTTGCGCAGGTCAGCATGGGTCAGTCAGTCAGTACTACGACCTGTAGTTGACCTGTAGTCACTTCTCACGTAGAGCTCGAACTCAGTGTTCGACACGAGGGCTTCGGCATCCGCCGAAGCCCTCGTCGCGTCCAGCCCACCCAGCATGGGCACTCCGTTGACTAGGGCGGCTGCCTTCTTGCGGCCGAGGGGGATCAGGACGGTCAGAGGTGCATCCCGGCCCAAACCGAGAGCAGCTGCAGCCGGTCGGCAGTCTGTGTGTTCGCGTCGGCGGTGAAGGTGGTGACTGATAGCCCGGGTTCGCCGGGCAGGGCAAAGACGTCGTAGGTCAGCTCGAGGTCGCCGACCTCTGGGTGTCGGTAGAGCTTGGTGCCGGTGCGGTGCTCGTGAACGTCTTGGTCGGCTCAGTCCTTGCGGAACTGTTGGCTGCGCATCGACAACTCACCGACTAGCGCTGTCAGCTCCTCGTTCAGCGGGTCGCGGCCCGCCTCGTAGCGCAGCATCGCGGCTGTCAGGCTGCAGGTCGTGACCCGTGCCTCCGAGGCAGACCGCACCTTGGCCGTGCTCAGCGACGACCCGGGCATCGCCGGAGTGCTCCCCGCACAGCCCCCGCCGCCGACGGCGCCGACCTGGTACTGGTCCAGGCCGTCCCGACGGTCGACCCCTCCGACCAGCAGCTCGGCGCAACCGTCGACCAGCTCCGCGAAACCCTGCCTGCCGGCGCCCAAGTCGACGGCGCCGCCGTGGAGAACCTCGACCTCAAGGCACAACTCGACAAGTCCACACCCCTGGTGATCGGGGTCGTGCTCGTGCTGGGCTTCCTGCTGCTCCTGATCGCGCTCCGAGCTCCCCTGATCGCCGCGCTCGGCACCCAGGTGAGTCTGATGTCGACCGCGGCCGCGTTCGGGTCGCACGACTGCTCGTCCAGGAGGGCATCGGCGCCGACCTGCTCGGCTTCGAGCCCCAGGGCTTCCTCGACGCCTGGGCACAGGTGTTCTTCTTCGCGATGATCTTCGCCATCGCCATGGACTACACGGTGTTCCTGCTCGCCTCGGCCAAAGAGCACTACGAGCGCTCGGCCGACCCGCATGAGGCGATGGTGGGTGCCGTGGCCCAGTCCAGCCGGGTGATCTTCGCAGCCGGCGCGGTCATGGTCGCGGTGTTTTTCACGTTCGCGCTATCCGGTCCGCTGCCACCCAAGGAGATGGGGATCGTGCTCGGTGTGGCCGTGCTGCTCGACGCCCTCCTGGTCCGGCTGGTGCTCCTGCCGGTGCTGCTAAGCCTCACCGGCAAGACCGCCTGGGCGGTTCCCCGTTGGCTGAGCCGCGTCCTCCCCAACATCCACTTCGCCCACGACTGACCATCGATGGGGGTTGATTGCCTGGTCGTCAATCACGCCAGGCCCGCGTCGCACGGGTTAGCGCCTCGATTTCGTCGGGCGCTAGGGTGATTGCGAGCGCCTGCGCGTTGGCGCGGGCCTGGGTCCCGTTCTTCGCCCCGGGGATCGGCAGCACGGAGTCGTTCTCGATCAACCACCGAAGCGCGACCTGCGTCGGCCCGGTGCCGTGGCCGTCACCGATCTCCCGGAGCAGGGCCACCACAGAAGCGACCGACTCCCGACGGCTCCTGCGAAAGAGCGGCATGAACCGCCGCAGGCCACGCGGCCGTGCCCCGGCCAGGTACTTGCCGGTGAGCGCACCGCTGGCCAGGGGTTGGTAGGCGATGAGCGTCACCTCGAGCTCGCGGCAGGTGTCCAGGACACCATTGGTCTCGGGCTGGCGGCGCAGCAGCGAGTACTGGACCTGGTTCGAGGCTAGTGGAACGCCCCGGCCGGCCAATGCGGCGTGGGCGATCCGCATCTGATTGGCGGAGTAGTTGCTCACCCCCACCGCCCTGACCTTGCCCGCCTCGACGGCATCGGCCATCAGCTCCATCAGCCGGCCGATGTCGACCCTGTTGGCGGGGTAGTGGTGCTGGTAGAGGTCCACGGTGGGGCGTCCCAGCCGCGCCAGGCTCGCCTCCAGGGCGCGCGGCAGGTCCTCGGCGGTCGCTCGCATCCTCGGCGGGAACTTGGTGGCGATCAGTGCCGCCGTACCGTGGGCCAGCTCGCCCAGCCGCCGCTCGGAGGCGCCGTGGCTGTACATGGCGGCGGTGTCGAACAAGGTCACGCCGGCGGCCAGGCTGGCCTCGAAGGCGCGTGCCTCCTCCTCCGCGCCCTCGGCCCCGCCGTACGCCATCTTCGCCGGGGTGAAGCGGCTCAACCCCAACGGGTCACCCCACGTCATCGCGCCCACTCCCAGCCGGGGCACCCGCAGTTCACTTCGACCCAGCATGCGTGTTGTGCCCATGCCCTACCTCCTCGTGGTGGAAGCGAGCTGCGGGTACCCGCGGCATCGTTAACGCCGTACTGATCGGCCCGACTGCGCCTTCTTCGGTGGGCTCAGCGGACGATCTTGAAGTTGAAGTTCGGTGTGCCGAGAGCACCCATCAGCCGGAGCCACACGGGCAGCAGCATCTCGGTGCCGCGGGCGGTGGAGAGGTCGCCGAGGTCGATTACGTCGGTGTGGCCGAACTCCTTGAGAAGCGTCGACACGACCGCCTTGGCCTCGGCGTCGTCCCCGGACACGAACACGCTCGAGCCCTCGGGCAGAGTGTCGGGTCGGACCATCAGGCCGGCGGTGAGGGTGTTTAGCGTCTTCACGACCCGGACCGCCGGGAATGCGCGCTGGATCTGCTCGCCCAGCGAGTCGGTGTCCTTCACCAGCAGTGTGGGCGGCATGCCGGCGGAGAAGTCGAGCGGGTTGGCGATGTCGATGAGCACCTTGCCCGCCAGGTTCTCCCCACCGGCGAGGCCGAGCACCTCCAGCGACGCCTCGCCGCTGGTCGCGTTGACCACGACCTCGGCCGCGGCCGAGGCGTCGGCAAACGAAGCCAGCCTGATGCCGTTGTGCTGGGCGGCCCACTCGGCGTAAGGCGGGTTGCCCATCCCGTCCGCCTCGGTGCGGGCCAGGGTCGCCTGCGGGTCGCGGGTGCCGATGGTGACGTCGTGGCCTAGCTCGTCGAGGCGGCCGCCGATGGCCCGGCCGACGGTGCCGGTGCCGAGGACTGCGAACTTCATGTCATGCTCCAGATTGGGTAGACGGATCTGTCTAGGTGGCGATCTGGACGCTAGCAGACAGATCTGTCTACTTGCAAGGTAGGATGCGACCATGACGACCGCACCCGCCCGTCCGCGTGCCGCCCGTCCGCGTGCCGCCCGTCCCAGCGCCGCCCGGCAGCGGATCCTGGACACGGCCTTCCGGCTGTTCTATGCCCACGGGATCCGGACAGTCGGGGTGGACCGGATCATCGCGGAGTCCGGCGTGGCCAAGGCCACGTTCTACAAGCACTTCCCCGCCAAGGACGACCTCGTGGTCGCCTACCTAGACACGGTCGACGGGATCTGGACCCAGCAGCTGCGCGACGCCGCCGAGGCCGCGGGACCCGCGCCGGCCGACCGGCTCGTCGGCATGTTCGACGCCCTGGGCAGCGCGTGCCGACGCGACGGCTACCGCGGCTGCGCGTTCATCAACGCCGCCGCCGAGAACGAGGCCGGCACCCCGATCCACGACCGCACGCTGGCCCACAAGACCGCGGTGCTCGACTGGGTGCGCGGCCTGGCCGCGGACGCCAGCGCCGCGGACCCCGACCTCCTCGCCCGCTCTCTGACCTTGCTGCTCGACGGCGGACTAGCCAGCGGGTCCCTCGACGGACTTCCCGACGCCCCCGCGGCCGCCAAGGAGGCGGCCCGGGTCCTGGTGAGCCTCGCGACGGATCAGAAGTGGACTGACAGATGTTGATATCTGTCCGTCGTCGGTGCAGTATTTGTCGCATGACCTACGCACCATCCGCGGCCCTCGACTGCAACGCGCTTGCCGAGTGACCGACCCAACCACCCAGCTGACCACACAGCCGTTGACCCGGGAGACGATCCTGGATGCGGCCGAGGAGGTGCTGCGCCGCTACGGCCCGGCCAAGGCATCCGTCATCGACGTCGCACGGGCGCTCGATGTGAGCCACGGCAGCGTCTATCGACACTTCTCCAGCAAGGCCGCGCTGCGCGATGCGGTCACCGAACGGTGGCTGGAACGGGTCTCGAACCCGCTGGAGCAGATCGTGGGTCGGCGCGGCAAGGCCTCGCGCCGATTACACGACTGGCTGGTGTTGCTGGCCACCACCAAGCAGAGCATCGCCACCGACGATCCCGAGCTGTTCTCCACCTTTCACCAGCTGACCCTGGCCTCCCGCGAGGTGGTCGCCGACCACGTGGACCACCTGGCCGACCAGGTGGCCCGGATCCTCGCCGACGGGATCGCCACCGGCGAGTTCGCTCAGGCAGACCCCTCCGTCGTCGGCCGCGCCGTCCTGCACGCCACCGCGCGCTTCCATCATCCCGCCCTAGCCGGGGAGTGGAGCGACCGGACCAGGCTCGCGGCCGAGCTCGAGGCCGTCTACTCGCTCCTCCAGCGCGGCCTCCTCGCCGGCGACTGACCGCACGCACACCAACACCCGACCACCACTCGACAACAAGAGAAGGAACATCATGGAGATCGCGGATCGCGTCATCATCATCACCGGTGCCAGCTCGGGGATCGGCCAGCACACGGCCACGCACCTGGCCGCCCTGGGTGCCCGGCTCGTCCTGGCCGCACGGGACGCCGAGGCCCTGACCATGCTGGCGAAGGAGCTCCCCGGGGCTCTCGCCGTCCCTACCGACGTGACCAAGCCCGACGAGGCCGTGCGGCTCGTTGAAGAGACCCTCGCCCGGTTCGGGCGGATCGACGTGCTGGTCAACAACGCCGGGCGGGCCATGGCCAAGCCCGTCGAACACATCGACCTCGACGAGTACCGACAGCTCTGGGACCTCAACGTGATCGCACCGCTGCGGCTGATGCAGCTGGTCATCCCCGGCATGCGCGAGAGCGGGGGAGGCCAGATCGTCAACATCAGCTCCCAGGCCTCGACCAAGTACATCCCGTTCATCGCCGGCTACGCCTCGACCAAGTTCGCCCTCAACAACCTGTCGCTGACAGCCCGCGAAGAGCTCGCCAAGGACGCGATCACGGTCAGCATTGTCAAGCCGGGCATCGTCGACACCGACTTCGGCAAGAACACCCCGAGCCCCGAACCCGACGCCCTGCGTCTCGCCCCCGACGGCACCCTGCTGCCGCATGTCATCGCCCCCGCGGCGGTCGCCGCCGCGGTCGCCGACGTGATCCGCTCCGGAGAAGCCGAGCTCGACCTCGTCGAGGGGTAGGCGTCAGGAGCCGCGACAGTCCCGGCCCGATCGGGCAGCTGGATCAGTGGTCGTGGAGAATCCGCGTCTGCCAGGTCTGTCCGTCGTCGGTCGACTCGTACACGCCGCTCTCGGTGGCCGCATGCCATCTGCCATCCACGGCATCGAGCGCTTCGGCCGGGCCGTCGAGTTGTCCTGCCTCCTGCCAATTGGTGGCGTCTGAGCTGCTCATGACGGTGCCGTCGGCGGCGATGCCGACCAGCGGTCCGCCTGGTTGCCAGTCGATCGCCGTGAGCGTCGGTGCGCCGGGTACTGGTCGGGGTTCTTGTCCGTTGGCGGACCGGATGAGGGCGCCTCGGTCGGTGGTGGCGTAGACGGTGCTGGGGTCGGCCGGGTCCGCGGCGAGGTCGTACAGCGGCTGGGTGGTGATTGTCGTCCAGTTCTTCCGGTCGGTCGTCGTCAGGAGTGACCCGCTCGTTGAGTCGTAGGCGTAGATGCGGTCTCCGACCGGTTCAATAGCGTGCAGGTCTGCGTCCCCGAGCAGCGACACGGTGTCCCAGGTCTGGGCGCCGTCGGTGGACTCTATGAGGCCCAGGCTCGATGGCAAGCGCTCGCGTAGGTCGGGGTGGCCGGAGCCGAGGAAGTGCCCCGCACCGACGACGGCGAAGCCCATCGTGTCTTGCCACCGGTCGGCGACCCGCTCGTGAGTTCCGTCCTGGGCGACGCGGAAGACGCCGAAGTGCGAGGCGACGTACAGGGTGCCGTCACCGGGGTCGACTCCGAGGCCGTGCACATGGCCTAGCGCATTTTCCTCAGCCGCGTTCGGTGCCCCGGGCGGTGAGGGACTGTCACTGGCGCTGCAACCCGAGAGAAGGATCAGCGCCGTCCCTGCGGCGATGGCGGCGATGGTCGCACTTGTGACTTTGCGCTGAGGGCGTCGGAACATGATCACTCCGTGGGTCGGGCGGGGGTATCGGTCGGCCGGTCACCGAAGCTGCGGCGATCCTGCGTCAGGAGCCGAGCAGCGCCTTCATCTTGTCGATCTCGGCGGTCTGCGTCTCCACGACGGCTGCGGCGAGGTTGACGGCCGGCTTGTACTGGCCGTTGTCCTGCTCTCCCTGGGCCATCTCGACGGCTCCTTCGTGGTGGCCGACCATCCTCTCGAGCCACATGGTCTGGAACTCGGAGTCGGGGGCGTTCTCCAGCTCGTCAAAGTCGTCGCCGGACATCATGCCGGGCATGTCGGAGTCCAGACCGTCCATGGAGTCGCCCATCCCTTCCATGTCGTGACCGGCGTTGGAGTGGTCACGCATCGTCTCGGGGATCTCCTCGTCCCACTCCTGGAGCCAGTCACTCATCGTCTCGATCTCGGGGCCCTGGGCCTCACGGATGTCGTCGGCGAGCTGCTGTACCTCGGGGTCCAGGGTGCGGTCGACGGTCAGGTCGACCATCGAGAGGGCTTGGGCGTGGTGCTGGATCATGTCGGTCGCGAACGCGACATCGGCGTCGTTGTGATCCGTCTCGGACACCTTCGTGGAGCCGTCGTTGGCGGGCTCGTCGTTGCCGCAGGCCGTCAGGGTGAGGGCAAGTCCGAGGGTCAGCGTGCCGAGGATCCGTGCGGACCGGCGGAGGGGCGTGATGGGGCGGGGGAATCGCATGAGGTAGTTCTCCTGTTCGAGGTTACGAGCGGTCTGGCAGAGGAGGAGGCGCCGCTCTTCGGCAACGGTCCTTGCGGGCGCGCTGGCAGGTACCTAAGGCGTCGGCTGAAGACTGTCGGCCTGGACCGGTTCTGTACGGGCCGGCGTGGGCAAGGACAGCCGCTTGAGCATCAGGGCGTTGACGGCGACCAGGAAGCTCGACCCGGACATTGACAGTGCGGCGATCTCGGGTCGCAGCACCAGGCCGAATGCGGGTTCGAAGACGCCGGCCGCGATCGGTAGTGCGATCGCGTTGTAGCCCACGGCCCAGCCGAGGTTCTGCCGCATCTTGCGCAACGTGCCTCGTCCGATCGTCAGTGCCACTGGCACGTCCAGGGGGTCGGACCGCATGAGGACCACGTCGGCGGCCTCGATGGCGACGTCGGTGCCGGCGCCGACGGCGATGCCGACGTCGGCCTGCACCAGCGAGGGCGAGTCGTTGACGCCGTCGCCGACCATCGCGACGACGCGACCTTCGGCCTGGAGCTGCTGGACGTGGCGAGCCTTGTCCTCGGGCAGTACCTCGGCGATCACGGTGTCGATTCCCAGTTCCTCGGCGATCCGCTCGGCGGTCGCGTGGTTGTCGCCGGTGAGCATGACAACCCGGATGCCGGCCTTGTGCAGGGCCGTGACTGCCGCTGCGGAAGTCTCGCGGACCGCGTCGGCCATCCCGATCACGGCGACGACGATGCCGTCGAGGGCGACGAACACAGCGGTGCGTCCGCCGGAGGCGATTTCGTCGCGTCGCCCTCCGAGATCGCCGACCGTGATGCGCTCGGATTCCATAAGGCGTCGGTTGCCGATCGCGACCTGGTGGCCGTCGACCTCGGCGAGCGCCCCGATGCCGGTGACGTTGCGGAAACCGGTGGCGCGCAGGCGCGGGGCGTCCGTCGCGTCGACATGGCGCACGACTGCCTGGGCGAGCGGGTGCTCGGACTCGCGTTCGAGGGCGCCGGCCAACGCGAGTAGTCGTCGCTCGTCGACGCCGGGGGCGATGACGACGTCGGTGACTTCTGGTTCACCCTTGGTGAGGGTTCCGGTCTTGTCCATCACCACGGTGTCGATCCGAGCCGAGGTCTCGATCGCGGTGGCGTTCTTGAACAGGATGCCCCGCTTGGCGCCCAGTCCGGAGCCGACCATGATCGCGGTCGGCGTCGCCAGGCCGAGGGCGTCGGGGCAGGTGATGACGACGACGGTGATCGCGAACAGCAGAGCGGTCTGCACGCTCGCGCCTGCAGCCATCCAGACCAGGAATGTGCCGACCCCGCCGACCAGGGCGACCAGGACGAGCCAGAACGCGGCCTTGTCCGCGAGTCGCTGTCCGGGGGCCTTGGAGTTCTGTGCCTGCTGCACCAGCGCGACGATCTGGGCCAGGGCAGTGTCCGCGCCGACCTTGGTGGCACGGACCCGCAGGGTGCCGGTGGTGTTGACGGTGGCGCCGATGACCGGGTCGCCCGGTGACTTGTGAACCGGGAGGCTCTCGCCGGTGACCAGTGCCTCGTCGATATCGGAGTCGCCTTCCTCGACCACCCCGTCAGTGGCGATCTTTGCGCCGGGGCGGACCAGGAGGAGGTCGCCGACGACGACATCAGCCGTGGAGATCTCGACCGGTTCGCCGTTGCGGATGACGAGAGCCTGGGGCGGCGCCAGATCCAGGAGGGTTCGGATGGCGTCGTTGGCGCCGCCGCGGGCGCGCATCTCGAACCAGTGGCCGAGGAGCACGAACGCGGTCAGCACAGTAGCTGCCTCGTAGAACACCTCACCGCCACCGGTGAGGGTCACCCCTAGCGAGTACAACCAGCCTGCCCCGACGGCGACTGCCACCAGCACCATCATGTCGAGGGTCCGGGCGCGCAGTGCCCGCCAGGCCCCGTCGAAGAAGATCCAGGCGGAGTAGAACACCACCGGCAGTGACAGCAGCAGGCTGAACACGTCGTCACGGAGGCCGAACGGCGCGGCGGTGTCGAAGCCGAACACCTCCCGCCCGATCGGGGACCACAGCAGGATGGGGACCGAGAGCAGCGCGGCGACCAGGAACCGGTTGCGCATGTCGCGAACCATGTCGGCCATCGACATGGACCCGTGCCCGCCGTGGCCCATGGCGTCGTGGGGCGAGCTGACCGGAGACGCGGGCGCACTGGTGTGCCCCGCGTGCGGGTCATGGGCGACGTGACCGTCGTGTCCGGTCGCGGGCCGCGGCTCTGTCATTGGGTCGCACACGTGGTGCGGAACCGACTGGCCGGCGCAATGGAAGCCGCACTCACGCACCCAGTCCCGTAGCTCGGTCAGGTTGGTGCGGTTGCCGTCGTAGGTGACCGTGGCGGTCTGCGCGACCGGGTTAGCGTCCACGGACAGGACCCCGGGCCGCCGCGACAAGACGGCCTCGGCCACGTTCTTGCTGGTGGCCCACTGCACTCCGGAGACCTCCAGGATGGCGGTGGCGTGGCCGTTGCCGTCTTCCTGTCCGGGGTCAAAATGGCCGTCGGCGTGTGCGTGCGTGGTCATCGGGCTGCCTTCCTCAGGGGAACGCCGGTCACCGCGTGGTCGTGCGCCGCGTCCGGATGCGATGAGGCGGATGTGGAGACGGCCTGGAACCGGCGCAGGCGCAAGCTGTTGGACACCACGAACACCGAAGAGAACGCCATCGCGGCGCCGGCGATGAGCGGGTTGAGCAAACCCAGTGCGGCGAGCGGTAGGGCGGCGACGTTGTAGGCGAAGGCCCAGAACAGGTTCCCCTGAATGGTGCGCAGGGTTCGCCGGGAAAGCCGGATGGCGTCGACGGCTGCTCGGAGGTCGCCGCGGACCAGGGTCAGGTCGGAGGCTTCAATGGCCACGTCGGTGCCGGTACCCATGGCGATGCCGAGGTCGGAGGTGGCCAGCGCGGCGGCGTCGTTGACGCCGTCGCCGACCATGGCCACGGTGCGACCCTCGCGCTGGAGACGTTCAACCACGGCTACCTTGTCGGCCGGCAGCACCTCGGCGATCACCTCGTCGATGCCGACCTCGGCGGCGACAGCGCGAGCGGCGCGCTCGTTGTCGCCGGTGAGCAGCACGGGACGCAAACCGAGCTGCTTGAGCTCGGCGACGGCCTGGGCGCTGGTGGGCTTGATCGTGTCGGAGACGACCAGCACGCCGCGGGCTTCGCCGTCCCAGCCGGCGGCAATCACGGTGCGACCCTGCTGCTCCGCGACCTGCTCCGCGACCTGCACCGCCCCGGCGAGGCGCGCGTCGAGTGGCTGGCTCCACTGCGAGGCGAGCCAGCCGGGCCTTCCGGCCACGACCGCGTGACCCTCGACCACGCCCGCAACCCCAAGGCCCTGGGTGGATGTGAAGGCCTCGACCTCCGGTGGCCGCGTCCCGAGTCGTTGGCGGGCGCCGGTGGCGATGGCCTGACCGATCGGGTGCTCGGAGGCGTCCTCGACCGCCCCGACCAGTCGGAGCAGGTCGTCGGTGTCGACACCGTCGGCGGGGACGACGTCGACGAGCTCCATCCGACCCGTGGTCACGGTGCCGGTCTTGTCGAGGACGATGGTGTCCACCACCCGGGTGGACTCCAGCACCTCGGGGCCCTTGATCAAGATGCCGAGCTGGGCGCCGCGGCCGGTCCCGACCAGCAGCGCGGTGGGTGTGGCCAGGCCGAGGGCGCAGGGGCAGGCGATGATCAGGACCGCGACCGCGGCGGTGAAGGCCGCGGTGATGCTGTGTCCGGTCAGCAGCCAGCCGGCCAGTGTGGCCAGGGAGAGGGCGATGACGATGGGCACGAAGACCGCGGAGACCCGGTCGGCGAGCCGCTGGACCTGGGCCTTGCCGTTCTGGGCGTCTTCGACGAGTCGGGCCATCTGAGCCAGCTGGGTGTCGGCTCCAACCCGGGTCGCACGGACGACCAGGCGGCCGCCGGCGTTGACGGTGGCACCGACGACGGCGTCACCAGGACCGACCTCGACCGGGACGGGTTCCCCGGTGAGCATGGAGGCGTCGACCGCGGAGGTGCCGTCTTCGACGACTCCGTCGGTGGCGACCTTCTCCCCGGGGCGTACGAAGAACCGGTCGCCGACGGCGATCTGGTGCGCGGGGATGCGCACCTCTCCCCCGTCGCGAAGGACCGCGACGTCCTTGGCGCCCATGTCGAGCAGCGCCCGCAGCGCCGCACCTGACTGTCGCTTCGCGCGGGCCTCGAAGTAGCGACCGGCGATGATGAACGTGGTGACGGCGGCGGCGACTTCCAGATAGATGTGGACGCCCGCTTCCCCGTCGGGGAACGGGTCGAACGGCATTCGCATCCCGGTCATCCCGGCGTGGGTGAACAGCAGTGCCCACAGCGACCACAGCCAGGCCGCCGAGACCCCGACCGAGATCAGGGTGTCCATGGTCGCCGCCCGGTGACGGGCGTTGGTCACGGCCGCGCGATGGAACGGCCAGGCACCCCACACGACGACGGGCGAGGCGAGGGTCAGGGAGATCCACTGCCAGTTGTCGAACTGGAGTGCCGGGATCATCGACATGGCGAGGACCGGCACGGTCAGCACGGCTGAGACGACGAGGCGCTGCCGCCAGCCTGCGGCTTCGGTATCGCGGTCGTCGGGCTCGTTGTCAGTCGAGGTTTCCCCGCCGCCGGGCGTTGGAGTCGGCACCGTGGCGGTGTAGCCGGTGGTCTCGACCACGGTGACGAGGTCGCCGGTGGTGAGCGTCGTCGGGTAGGTGACCTTGGCCTTCTCGGTGGCGTAGTTGACCGTGGCGGTGACTCCGTCGAGCTTGTTCAGCTTCTTCTCGATGCGAGCCGCGCAGGAGGCACAGGTCATCCCACCGATGGTGAGCTCGACGTCCGTGGCTGCGCCGGGTTCGGTGGTTGTCTGCGTCATGGCTTTCGCCTCCATTGGGTCGGTGTTCTGAACTGGGAACCGTGTCGAGTCCCTCAGGCGAGCTGGTAGTCGCCGGCTTCGTCGAGTGCCGCGGCCACCTGGGCCTCGTCAAGCGGCGCGGAGCTGATGACGGTCACCGTCGAGGTGCCGCCGGCGACGAGCTCGACGTGCACGTCGGTGACACCGTCGAGGGACTTCAGCTCGCTCGTGACAGCTCCGGCGCAGTGGCCGCAGGTCATGCCGGAGACGGCGTAGCTGTGGGTGGTCATCGGATTCTCCTCTACGATCGAGTTGGTCGTCCCGGGCGTGGTTGCCGCACCCCCGTCGGCAGCACCGCACCCACATCCGCCGCACCCACATCCCCCGGAGTCGGTGGTCAGGTCTTCCAGCAGCGGGAGGCTGCGTGGCCTGTCGGTGGTCTCGGGCATCGGTGTTCCTTCGGTTGAGGTGCAGGGTCAGGAGCGGACGAGTCTTGCGATGGCCTCGGAGGCCTCAGTGAGCTTGCGTCGCTTGTCGTCGGGGCTGTCAGCGTGGGCGAGGCAGTGCTGCAGGTGCTGGTCGAGAAGAAGCAGTGCCACCTTCTCGAGCGCCTTCGTGGAGGCTGAGATCTGGGTGAGGATGTCGATGCAGTAGGTGTCCTCGTCGACCAGGCGCTGGAGCCCGCGGACTTGTCCCTCGACGCGTCGCAGTCGCGCCTGGATCGCCTGCTTCTCGGTGATGTAGCCGGGCTCCGTGTGCATCACCGGCCCTCCTCACTGTCATATCTGTCGACATTGTCGGTCGAGATCGACGATACCCCTCGGGGGTATCTGGGCAAGGGGTGCGGGGAAGGCTTCACTGAACCTTCATAAAGTCACACTCTTGTGAACTTCCCGGCCCCAGGCGTGGGCAGCGGGTCACCACAAGGCTCACGAGGCCCGGGGACGAAGAGACGTGGCTCGGCGTCACTCCCCCACGAGAATCCGCGCGCTCTCCCGTCGTTCCGCCAAGGGTTCGGTGAAGGTTCGGTGAAGGTGTGTGAGGACCGACGTTCCTCACCGGGAATCAGGCTGGCGGGAGACGAACCTTGAAGGTGCTGCCGTGTCCGGGTCCGGCGCTGGTGGCGGATATGCCGCCGCCGTGTGCCTCGATGAGGGCCTTGGCGATGGCCAGTCCGATGCCGGACCCGCCCTGGTGGCGGTCGCGGGCAGTGTCGACGCGGTAGAACCGGTCGAAGACGTGGGGCAGGTGCTCGGGGGCGATGCCTTCGCCGGTGTCGGCCACCGCGTACTGCACCCACCGTTCCACGCGCCGCCAGGACACGGTGACGCTGCCGCCCCTTGGGGTATGGCGCAGCGCGTTGTCGATGAGGTTGCCGAGCGCCTGACCGATCCGGTCCGCGTCGACGTCTACCAGGCCCGCTGGGTGCAGATCGGCGTTCAGCCGGACACCCTTGCTCTGGAAGCGGTCGCGGGCCGCGTCCACGGCAGTGGCGGCGACCGTGGCCGCATCCAAAGGCCGAGGATCGAGGGGCAGATTGCCTTCCTCTGCATGCGAGACGGCCCCGACGTCTTCGGCGAGCCGCCGCAGCCGGTGGGTCGAGGACCGCAGCACCGTAAGGGTTTCGGAGTCGAGATGGCGCACGCCGTCCTCGAGCGCCTCGAGGTGGGCGTCGATCGTCGCCAAGGGCGTGCGCATCTCGTGGGCGAGGTCGGCGAGCATCTGACGCCGCGTGGCTTCGGTGGCCTCGAGTCGATCGGCGAGACGGTTGTACGACCCGGCGAGGGTGGCGAACTCGACGCCGAGGCCGGGGTCGTCGACGTGAGTGTCATAGCGGCCGGCGGCGATCTGGGAGGAGGCCTCGGCGACGTGGCCGATGGAGCGTTGGATGCGGCGGCTGAAGTACCACGACACGGCCAGTGCGGCGGCCGCCGCGGCGACCAGGGCGACACTGATGGAGATGAGCAGGGCGGAGGCGAAGGCTTCCTCGACGTGCTGGGTCTCCTCCTCGCTGTGCGCGACTCCAGCCTGCTCCAGGTGGTCGTGGAAGATGCTTGGGCCGACCGCGGAGGCGACCAGCCAGATGGTCAGCGCGCCGGCCACCAGGACGAGGGATTGCGCCAGGAGCAGCCGAGTGGCGAACCGCGGGCCACGCCCCGCCGGGCCCCGGGTCATGCGCCGGAGCCCATCCGGTAGCCGATGCCGCGGACGGTGCGTACGAACCGGCCCTCGGTGGCGTCGTCGCCGAGCTTGCGGCGCAGGTGGCCGATGTGGACATCGACCAGGTGCTCGTCCCCAACCCACGTCTGGCCCCACACGTGGTCGATGAGCTGGCGGCGGCTGAACGCCATCCGGGGCCGTTCGGCGAGTGCCGCCAGCAGGTCGAACTCGGTGCGGGTCAGCGCCACCGGCTCACCGGCCAGCCACACGTCGCGGCCCTGCACATCAACCTTCAGGTCTCCGAACCTCAGGTCATGAGGCTGATCCTCCGCCTCCCTCGGCGTTCGGGGACGGCGCAACATGGCCTGGATGCGGGCCATCAGCTCGCGGGGGCTGAACGGTTTCGTGATGTAGTCGTCGGCGCCGACCGACAGGCCGATCAGGGTGTCCACCTCCTCGCTGCGGGCGGTCAACATCACGACGTAGGCGTCGCTGAAGGTGCGGATCTGCCGACACACCTCGACTCCGTCCAGGCTCGGCAGACCCAGGTCGAGGACGACCACGTCGGGGTCGACGTCACGGGCGGTGAGGACCGCCTGTAGCCCATCGTGGGCGAGCGTGGTCTCGAACCCCTGGCGCTCCAAGTAACTCCCCAGGACTCTGGCGAGGCTGGTCTCGTCCTCGACCACCAGAGCCCGCAGCCCAGAGGCCGGCTTGGGGGTGCCCGCGGCCGGGCCGGGGGCCGTGGGGTCGCCGACGTCACTGTCCATGCCGCCCATCGTGGCAGCCGGGAGCCCTCGAACCGCGCGAGCGGGCGGGTCCCGGCGACGTTCTTCAGCGAACCTTCATCGAATCCCGACCCGATGCCCCGGGTGCGCCGCCGACAGTGAAGGTCAAGTGCACACGAAGGAGCTGAGGACCATGATGGGCTGGTACCACGACGGGTTGGGTTGGGGCGGTTGGCTGGTCATGCTGCTCGGCATGGTCGCCTTCTGGGGTCTGGTGGTGTGGGCGGTCGTGGTGCTCTTCCGCGACACCCACTCGGAAGACGCCCGGCCAACACACCACGACCCGCTGGCCACCCTCGATGAGCGGTTCGCCCGCGGCGAGATCGACGAGACCGAGTACCAGGCGCGCGCCGACGTGCTCCGCGCAGCCCACCACTGACGCTGTGTCCGCTGACCCTTTCCGCCAGCCACCAGTCCCGCCGAGGAGGTCTGTCTTGCCGTCGATGTCGCGCCGCACCCTCTTCCAGGCCGCCGCTGGCGTGGCCGGCGTCGCTGCCGTGGGCAGCCTGTCCGCCTGCACTGGCAGCACGAGAGCGTTCACGTTGGTCGGGCCAGGCTCCCCCGCCGTCGCGGCGGCCGAACGAGCCCGACGCGTCCCCGGTCGTCGGGTCGTCTCGGCGCGGCTGACCCCCCGGCCGGTCACGGTCGACCTCGGTGGCCGGACCCTCGACACCTGGGCCTACGGCGAGCAGGTCCCGGGGCCGCTGCTTCGAGCACGCGCGGGCGACCTGCTACGGGTCACCGTGGACAACCAGCTTCCGGTCGCGACGAGCGTGCACTGGCACGGCCTCGCGTTACGCAACGACATGGACGGTGTCCCACACCTGACCCAGGACCCCATCCCGGCCGGCGGATCGTTCGACTACGCGTTCACCGCCCCCGACCCGGGCACGTACTTCTACCACCCGCACTCCGGCGTACAGCTGGACCGCGGCCTGTACGGCGTCCTGGTCGTCGACGACCCCGCAGAGCCCGGCAGCTACGACGACGAGTGGATCGTCGTCCTCGACGACTGGGTCGACGGCACCGGACGCACCCCCGACCAGGTCCTCGCCGCCTTCCAGAAGACCAGCGCCTCCTCCGGCGACCCGGGCGGCTCGATGGGCGGCATGGACCACGGCTCGAT
>ERZ761607.2410-NODE-2410-length-20335-cov-4.980966_pt1 | contig 20335 bp, 18 predicted proteins | sample MGYA00511164_ERZ761607 | MGnify/ENA primary metagenome ERZ761607 (study PRJEB28899, sample SAMN02445080) | bioreactor sludge metagenome | biome: EBPR sludge | place: Australia: Brisbane, Thorneside Wastewater Treatment Plant | collected 2011-06-22 ... | reverse complement strand
TCGCTACGGCCGCCCCTGCGCGCTGCTCTTCGGGGGCTTCGCCCCCTGGCCGCAGAGGGCCAGCCCCGGACGTGAGGTGCTGGTTTGTCATGCGCTTTGCGCACCATCGCCGGAAACGAGTCCGCGACGCCTGGCCAGAGCGAGCACAACCGTTTTGATTCGGCGCCCGGCGCTGCTAGACCCCGCGCGTGACCCGTTGGACCATCGCCGAAGCGCGCGCGATTCATGACCTTCCGCTGCTCGAGCTGCTCTTCCGAGCGCAGACCGTGCACCGCGAGAACCACCCGCCCGACGCGGTGCAGCTCTGCACGCTCCTGTCGGTGAAGACGGGCGCGTGCCCCGAGGACTGCGCGTACTGCCCGCAGAGCGGACGTCACGACACGAAGGTCGAGCCGGAGCGTCTGCTCCCGGTCGACGAGGTGCTCACGAAGGCGAAGAAGGCGCGCGCGGCCGGCGCGACGCGCTTCTGCATGGGCGCCGCGTGGCGCGACGCGCGCGAGGGCGAGCAGTTCGAACGTGTGCTCGAGATGGTGCGCGGCGTGCGTGGCCTCGGCATGGAGGCGTGCGTGACGCTCGGCATGCTCACCGACGAGCAGGCGCAGCGCCTCAAGGAGGCGGGCCTCTCCGCCTACAACCACAACCTCGACACCTCCAAAGAGTTCTACGGCTCGATCATCACGACGCGCACCTATCAGGAGCGCCTCGACACGATCGCGCGCGTGGCCGACGCGGGCATCCACGTCTGTAGCGGCGGCATCATCGGCATGGGCGAGACCAAGGGCGATCGCCTCGGCATGCTCGTGACCCTCGCCAACCTCGATCCGCAGCCCGAGAGCGTGCCCATCAACGCGCTCGTCGCCGTCGAAGGCACTCCGCTCCAGGATCGACCGCCCGTCGATCCCTTCGAGATGGTCCGCATGTGCGCGACCGCGCGCATCCTCCTGCCGCGCTCGATGGTGCGCCTGTCCGCGGGTCGCCAAGAGATGTCGCGCGAGGCGCAGACGCTCTGCTTCCTCGCGGGCGCCAACAGCATTTTCTACGGCGAGAAGCTCCTCACCACCGGCAACCCCGACGTCGAAGCGGACATGCAGCTCCTGCGTGAGCTCGGCATGCGCGCGCTGGTGCCGGCGGATCCGCAGAAGCAGAAGCCGGCCGAGATCGCGCCGCTCCCGCCGCCCGCGGAGTGAGAGCGACGCAGCGCCGACACGAGCCGCACCGTTCGACACGAGCGAGCCGCACCGACACGTGATCGCGCGTGGCGCTCGAGTCGCACGACGTGAACCCCAATCACGACGTACCGAGCTCGCGCGACGAAGCTGTCCGGTGTTCCCTCACGCGCGCAGCTCCCGTAGGCTCCGTTCGGGACACGATGAGACCGCTCGTCTTGGTGGCCGACTCCGATCCGTTCGCGCTCACCTTGCTCGAAGAGGCCTGTGCGGCCGAGGGGTGCGAGGTGATGACTGCGCTCGACGGCGCGGACGCGCTCGCGGCCATCGCGCGGGAGGCGCCTGCGTTGGTGATCGCGGCGCGTGAGCTCGGCGGGATCTCGGGGACGGAAATCCTGCGCATCGTGCGGCGAGATCCGGAGCTGCGCGTGATCGCGGTGCTGCTCGCAGGCGAACGCGCCGATGCGACCCGCGACTCCGCGCAGACGTCGCCCACGCGCCACGCGGACCACGTCGCCCGAGACGTCACGCACGAGGCGTCGGGCGAGATCGCAACGGATGCTTTCGAGGACGAGCACGACGACTCGGCTCCGAACGGCTGGCTCGCGCGCCCGTACCGCGTGGTCGAGGTGCAAGCACGCGTCCGCGAGCTGCTCGACACGCGGCTCGAACGACGACGGCGCGCACGCGAGTCCGAGACGGTGCGGCGCGTCGGCACCCGCGCGCAGTGGAAGCTCGCGCTCGAGCACGAAGCGGAGCGCGCGATCCGGCACCGCGCGCCGCTCGGCTGCGTGCTCGTGGACTCCACCGCACCCGAGCGCGACGCCCGCACGTTGGCTGAGCTCCTGCGGGTGGTGGACGAGGTCTTCGTGCTCGACGAGCGCCGCGTGGGCGTGCTCCTGCCCGAGACCCCCGCACACGCGCTGCCGGTGGTCGAAGCACGCATCCGCGAGGCGCTCCCGAGCGCGCGCCTGGCGATGGCGGCGCTGCCCGACGACGCGAGCGATCCCGAGGGCCTGGAGCGCCAGGCCACCCACCGGCTGATCGCGAGCTGACACGAAGCACATCACGTCGCGCGCATCGCGTCGCGCACATCACGCGCACACGTGACGTCGCGATCGGTCAGCTCCGCTCGCGGCCCACGTCGTCCAGCGCGTACGCCTGCACCTTGCGGATCAGGTTCCGGCGGCTGATCCCGAGCGCCTCCGCAGCGCGCGTCTTGTTGCCCTTCGCCGCGCGCAGTCCGTCCGTGATCATACGCCGCTCGAGCGCCTCCACCGCGTCCGGGAGCGACTTGTCGGTCAGCCCTTCGAGGGCCTCGTCCGTCGCAGCCGGCCGGCGCTCGCTGCTGCTCGTCACCGCGGGCACGAGCCCCCGACCGAGCGCAGGCGAGAGGTGCTCTTCGCCGATCAACCCGTCGTCGCCCGAGAGCACCCAGAGCCGCTCGATCTCGTTCTCGAGCTCGCGCACGTTGCCCGGCCAGCGGTGCGCGAGCAGCCGATCGAGAGCCGCACGCGAGAGCGCCTTGTGCCGTCCATCGCGCTGCGCGAGCCGACCGAGGAAGAACTCCGCCAGCAGCGGGATGTCGTCCTTGCGTTCGCGGAGCGCGGGCACGCGGATCTGCACCACGTTGAGGCGGTAGTAGAGGTCTTCGCGGAACGTGCCCTCGCGGACCATCGTCTGCAGATCGCGGTTGGTCGCCGCGACGATCCGCACGTCGACCTTCTTCGGCTCCGTCGCGCCGACCGGCATGAACACGCCTTCTTGCAGGACGCGCAGGAGCTTCACCTGCAGCGCCGGCGACATGTCGCCGACCTCGTCGAGGAAGAAGGTTCCGCCGTCCGCGACGCTGAACAAACCGGGTTTGTCTCCGACCGCGCCCGTGAACGAACCGCGCTTGTGCCCGAAGAGCTCGCTCTCGAGCAGGTTGTCGTTGAAGGCGCTGCAGTTCGTGGCGACGAAGCGTTTGTCGGAGCGCTTGCTCATCCGATGGATCGCGCGCGCGACCAGTTCCTTGCCGGTGCCGTTCTCGCCGAGCACCAACGCGGTCGCGTTCGAGCCGCGGATGCGATCGAGCACCCGGAAGAGCTCCTGCATCGGCGCGCTTCGTCCGACGATGCCCGCCTCCGCCGACAGGTCGCGCTCACGCTCGCGCCGCTTGGTCGTCGCCGCGAGGGCGCCCGAGGCAGCGTCGAGGGCGATGCGCGCGTAGCGGACCGCGTCGTCGCGTCCCGCGACCTCGACGCGGAGGAGGGTTCCGTCACTGAGCTGAGTCTCGGCGGTGCCGGTTTCGCTGGCCATGGATGGGGGCGCAAGATACGGGGCGATCCCGCACGGTGGCAAGCCCGAGCCCCGAAAAAGAATCGTATCGCCGAGGATTTAGCGCACCGTGCGCTCCCGCGCGGCCGCTGCGACGAGATCGCGCAGGTCGATCCGGACCAGCGGATCCCCCTCCCCCACGAACGCCCGGTTCAGGAGCGCGAGAGCCTCGTCGAGCCGACCGGCGTCGAGGAGGTCCGGTCCCGTCGGCGGGCGCGCGGTGAAGTTCAGCGGGCACCAGACGAGCGCCTTGTCGCCCGCGCGGGCACGAACCGCCTCGATCGGGACGACGTCATTCGGATACGCGAGCGGCAGGCCCTGTGAACGACACACCAGCGGGCGCGCGGCATAGACCGCACACCGTCCGTCGTCGCCGAGCATCACGCAGCGGACGTCGTCGACTTCGAGCTCGTCCCCGTTCGCGGAATGTTCGCCCTCGCCCGCACGCTCGACCGTCGATGGCCCGTTGAGCTCGAGCTCGACCCCGTCCACGGAACGTTCGTCCTCGCCCTCGGGCTCGAAGGTCGATGGCCCATCGAGCCTCGCGACCAGCTCGGCGAGCGCCCCGTCGTCGAGCGCACGCAGCGCCGCCGCGAGCTCGGCCGCCTCGAGGGGCGAGACCGCGAGCGACACGTGACAGCACGCCTCGCAGCCCGCACCGCAGCGAAGGTCTGCCCCGCGCGCGACCGCGGCCGCCTCGTGCTCGTCCACCCGCCCGCGGAGCGCCCGGTACGCGTCGATCGGATCCACGGCTCGACGCTGCGCGATCCCGATTGGCCTGGCCAGCCGACCGCGACCGGAGAACCCCGAGGAGCCCACGCGGACCCTTCGTTGACGCCACGCGTCGCGCTGCCGTACAAACGACCCGCGTCCACGCGTCTGCGTGGCGCCCTCGAGCAAGCCTCACGCTCCGCTCGCGGCGCTCCGTCGGTCCGGCGGCGCTCGACACGGTTGGATTCGTCCATTCAATGCAGGAATACGTCGGGATCGTCTGCGGCAGCTGCGACGCGCTCTCCCCCCTCGGGGCGCCGCGCTGTGTGCGCTGTGGCGAAGACCTGACCGCGTCACACGCGCCGCAGCTCGCGGGCCGCGCGATGACCGAGGAGGAGCTCATGGAGCAAGCGCGTAATTTCGTCTGCAAGGAGTGCTCGAGCGCGGTGCCGAGCGGTCACAAGTTCTGCGGTGCCTGCGGTGCCGTCGTTCCCGAAGAGATCCAGAACGCGCAGACGAAGTTCTTCGGCGCGATGCAGCAGCCCGGCAAGGCGCGGCTCATCCTCATCCGCGGCGACCAAGGCATCGACGGCCTCAGCTATCTCCTGCAGGGGCAGGAGCACGTCGCGGGTCGGAAGGACGCGCAGATCCTCTTCCCCGAGGACAGTTGGCTCAGCTCGAAGCACGCGAACTTCATCTACCGCGGCGAGAAGCTCGTCGTCCGCGACGAAGGCAGCTTCAACGGCGTCTACGTGCGTGTGCGGCAGCCGACGCCGCTCTCGGTCGGCGGACACTTCCTCTGCGGCGAGCAGGTCTTCCGCCTCGACGCGACGCCGAAGGACGACAGCGGCCCCGAGCCCGATCAAACGTACTTCTACTCGTCGCCCAAGCGCCCGAGCCCCTTCCGCATCGTCCAGATCCTCAAGGGCGGTCGCGACGGAATGGTGTTCTGCGCCCGCGAGTCGATCGCGCGCATCGGCCGCGAGGACGCGGACATGAACTTCCCCGAGGACATCTACATGTCCGGCAGCCACGCCCACGTGGAGTCGACGGGCTCGGGCTTCGTGCTGCACGACGACGCGTCGCGGAACGGCACCTACGTCCGCATCGAGGGCGAGCGCGAGCTCACCCACGGCGACTACCTCTTCCTCGGCAAGCAGCTCCTGCGCGTCGAGATGACGACCTGAGCCCAACCGCACGGCGTCGAGCAACCCGCTCGAACCACGAGGCCCTCGGAGCGATCCGGGGGCTTCGTCGTTCCGTCCGCCGTTCGACGACGACGGGACTCGACGGCGGGTCCACCCCGACGGTCGCCTCCCGAACGACAATCTCACGTCGTTACGAATACTTGGTCGCGCCTTCACGCCGGCGCTCGTCGCGATGACCGGGCTCTTGACTCCCCCGCGAACCGACGCTATTGAATACGAGTCAACAGCAGCTCGCCGCCTCGGTGGGGTGAGCCGCACCAGTCCAAAGGAGGACTCCCATGGTCGCCACGACCACGACGGCCCCCACGGCGAACGCTTCGAGCCAGTCCGCTCCCAGCCGCGCCGTGAAGACGCGGCCCGTCCGACTCCCCTTCGACGCCTCGATCCCGAAGCGTTGGCTCGCGGACAGCGCGACCGCCACGCACCTCTCGAACGGCGTCAACCTGCTCTTCCCCTTCGGCGAGCGCTTCTTCGTGCGCAGTGTCCGCCACTACCTCGAGCAACTCCAAGGCCAGGGCGAGCACGAGCTCGTCGCGCAGATCCGCGGCTTCTTCGGCCAAGAAGGCCGCCACGCCCGCGAGCACGAACGTTTCTTCGAGATCCTTCGCTCGCAGGGTTACGAGCTCGACGACTTCCTCGCGCGTTTCGAGGAGTCCTTCACGCGCCTCGAGCACATGTTCCCGCCCGTGTTCCGGCTCGCCGCGACCGCCGCGGGCGAGCACTTCACCGCATTGATGGCGGCCAACGCGTTCCGAGATCGTGCGTTCTTCGAGCACGCCCACCCGATCATGCGGGATCTGATGCTCTGGCACGCCGCCGAAGAGATCGAGCACAAAGCGGTCGCCTTCGACGTGCTCACCCGCGTCGTCCCGAACCCGGCTGCGCGCTACGCGGTGCGGACGTTCTCGATGGCGGTCGCGAGCGCCTTCCTCGTGTACTGGTGGATCGAGGGCACACGCACCCTCGCCAAGCAGGACGGCATCACCTGGAAGGAGTTCCGCGAGGACGGCGAGCGCGTGCAGGCGCTGCGTCGAAAGCTCGGCATCGGCGAGCGCCACATCGCGCGCGACGTGTTCCTGCGCGGCATCGTCAGCTACCTACGTCCGGGCTTCCACCCCTGGGACGAGGACGACTCGGCGCTCGCCGAGGCGTTCCTGAAGGACTTCGAAGCGCGACGGCTCGCCAAGACGCAAGCCTCGCCCGTTGCCGACGGCGCGGGCGTGTCGAGCGCGAGCGAGGAGGAGGCGTCATGAGCGCCGAGCTGATGATCTTCGCGTGGTCGCTCGCGCTCGCCGCGGCGCTCACGGCCGGCCTGCTGCTCTCGTCGATCGAGTGGGTCGCGCGAGGCGTACGCGCGGCGCGCGACGCACGCGCGAGTGCACGGCGGAGCGCGGAGCGAGCACGACCGGTCCACCACTCCGCGCGTCGTCCGACCCGACCCCTCGGGCGCCTCGTGCGTGGCTGGCTCACGGCGCTGCGCTGACACCACGCCCGGCCGGCTGCGCGTGAGCGCTCTCGCGGGCGCGACCACGCCGCCACGATCACCCCGTTCACGACGGCGTCGGCCGCCGCGTACGACGACGAATGCGGACCGCGAACCCTCGCTCAATGCGAGTAGGGCTCGCCGCGCAAGATCGAGAAGGCCCGGTAGATCTGCTCGGCCAGCAGGATGCGCGCGAGGCGGTGCGGCAGGGTCATCGCGCTGAGGCTGAGCAACACGTCGGCCGCCGCGCTCGTCGCCTTCGGCAGCCCGTAGCTGCCGCCGATCAAGAACACCACGTTCTGCGTGCCGACGTTCTCGTGCTCGCTCACGAAGTCCGCGAGGCGATGGCTGCTCCACGCCTTGCCGTCCACCTCGAGCGCGACGACCACGCTGCGATCGTTCGGGATCGCCTTGGCGAAACGCGCCGCGACCTCGGCCTCGTCGCCGTCCTTGAGCTCGATCTCCTCCACGCGCGCGTAGCGGGAGATGCGCTTGAGGTAGTCGTCGACGAGCTCGCGCGCGCCGCGCTCCTTCACCTTGCCGACCGCGACGATCAGGATGCGCACGACGGCTCCATCAGGTTGCCGAGCGCGAGGCTCGGAAGGACGGCATCGCCCCGAACCGAGGCGCGCGAACGCCGCACGGCGCCCAGCGTCGTCGGCCGCGCCCACGGACGGACGCCCACGACGCGCTCGTCAGTCGCGACGCGCTCGTCAGTCGCGCCGCGGATCGTCGTCCGCGGCCGCGCTCACGAACGTGACGCCCACGACACGCGACGTCGCTCGTCAGTCGCGCCACGGGTCGTCGTCGCGCCCGGAGTCCGGCGCGGACGCCTCGGGGACGTCCACGCGGGCCGCGTCCATCCACAGCGCCTCGAGGTCGTAGTAGCCGCGCGTGTCCTGATGGAAGACGTGGACGATCACGTCGCCGAAATCCATCAGCACCCACTGGCCCTGGGTCAGACCTTCGACGCCGAAGCAGCGCTGCTCGTGCTCGTGCTTGAGGGTCTCTTCGATGCCACGCGCGATCGCGCCGACCTGACGGTCGCTGCGACCCGACGCGATGACGACGAAGTCCGCGTAGTCGACCTTGCCGCGCACGTCGAGGATCTCGACGTCTTGCGCCTTCTTGTCGAGCGCCGCCGACGCGATCCACAGCGCCACTTGCTGTGCCTCGGGGGCACCCTTCTGGCGTGCGGGGCGCGGGGTCTTCACGGCCGCGTGCGGGCTCTTCTTCGGGGACGACGTCTTCACTTGCGGATCTGCCCTTCTCCATGGGCGACCCACCGAAGCGTGCAGAGCTCTTCGAGACCCATCGGTCCGTAGGCGTGCAGCTTGGAGGTCGAGATGCCCATCTCGGCACCGAGGCCGAGCTGATAACCATCGTTGAAACGAGTGGAAGCGTTCACGAGGACGAGGCTCGCGTCGACCTCCCGCACGAAACGGTCCCCCTTGGCGGGGTCACGCGTCACGATCGCTTCGGTGTGGAGCGAGCCGTGCGCGGCGATGTGCGCGAGCGCGTCGTCGAGGTCGTTCACGACGCGGACGTTGAGGACGAGCGCGAGGTGCTCGGTGTCCCAGTCTTCGTTCGTGGCCGGCTTCGCGCGCTCCACGAGCGCACACGTCACGTCGCAGCCGCGCAGCTCCACCTCCGGCAGGGCCTGCGCGAGCTTCGGCAAGAAGCTCTCCGCGAGCGCGCGATCGACGAGCACCGTCTCGGCCGCGTTGCACGCCGAGGGGCGCTGCACCTTCGCGTTGCGCACGATCGCGAGCGCCATCTCCGGGTCCGCGTCGTGCGCGACGTAGACGTGGCAGACGCCCTTGAAGTGCTGGATGACGGGGACCTTCGCGTTCTCCGTCACGAAGCGGATGAGGCCCTCGCCGCCGCGTGGGATCACGACGTCCACGAGCCCGCTCTGCCGGATGAGCGCGAGCGTCGCGCGACGATCCGTGGTGCCGAGCGTCGACACCGCGGCTTCCGGCAACCCCTCCGCGCGCAGCGCCTCGCCAACCACCTTCGCGAGCGCGGCGTTCGTCTCGAAGGCTTCCTTGCCGCCGCGCAGGATCACCGCGTTGCCGCTCTTGAGGCAGAGCGCGGCAGCGTCGATCGTCACGTTCGGTCGCGCTTCGTAGACGATCCCGATCACGCCGAGCGGAGCCCGCACGCGCTTCACGCGCAGCCCGTTGGGCAGCGTGCGGTCGTGCACCACGTCGCCCACCGGATCCGGCAGCTCGACGATCGCACGCACGCCATCCGCGACCGCCGCGAGGCGGTTCTCGTCGAGCCGCAGCCGATCGAGCATCGCGGGCGCGATCCCCGCCGCTTCGGCCGCCGCGAGATCGCGCGCGTTGGCGGCGAGGATCTCGAGCGCCGCCGGCCCGTCGAGCAGCGCCGCCACGCGCAGGAGCACGCCGTCTTTGCGAGCGGTCGTGGTCGACGCGAGCACCCGCGACGCCTCGCGGGCCCGAAGCGCGAGCGCGCGCACGTCCGCCTCGATCGTGTCGAGCTCGGGACCTTCGAGAGCAGCGGAGACGTCGGCCTGCATACGGATCGCCGACCTTAGCAGGGTCGCCCTGCCCCGCACGCCGGCGGGGTTCGGCGGCCGCGCATCCTGGCGGCCGCACGTTCCATCCCTGCGGCCGAGCGTCTACGCGCGCCCCTCGAGCGCGGGCGCTTCCTCGGCCCACCGCGCCTCGAAAGCTTCGCGATCGAGCACGAAGCTCCGCCGCGCTGCGTGCTGGCGCACCGCGCGTCGATGCTCGTCCGAGGTGACGTACTCCTCCAGCGTCGACGTCAACGCACGCACCTGCGCGTCGCCTTGCCAACGCACCACCTCGCCCGTCTCGTCGCGCACGAAGCCCCACTCCATCGCCCAGGACGCACGCGCGAGGCTCAAGCGCTCACGCCCGAGCAACGCGTCTTCGAGCGCGAGACAAACCCCGCCCGCTTCCGCATCGAAGAACGCGAGCTCACGCCGGTAGAGCACCGCGTTGTGGAAGTACTCCGCGACCGTGAGCAGCCCATCGAGCCGCAGTCGTTCCGTCGCGCGGTAGAGCAGCTCCAGCACCAGCTCGCCGAGCCCGAGCCCCGGCGCGTCTTGTCCCGGCAGACGAGGCCGCTCGACCGTGAAACGCGCGACGGGATGCCGCAGCGTGAGCCAGTCCACCGTGAGCACGTCGAAGGGCCGGTCGAGCCCACACCCGTCGTCGGGCACCAGACGATCTCGGCGCACCACGAGCTCGACCAGCGTCAGCCGATCGTCGAGCGTGGGATGCGTGCCGGTGATCCAGAGCGTGTGCCGATCGTCGTCGGCCTTCGTCACGACGTCGAAGTCGTCGTACCCACGCTCGCGCGTCGCGTCGAAGAGCCCGTAGACCTCGAACGCGCGCCGAAGCCCTTCGTCGCCGTAGTAGTCGAGGAAGCGCCGCGAAGTCCCGGCGTCGAAGAGCGTCCGCGGATCGCCGAGGTCGTCGAACGTGCTCATGGAGGTCTCCATGAGCTCGAGCCGGCTGAGCTTGCGGGCGATGCGACGGTACTTGCGGGCGTAGCGGGTCATCCGCGTGCGTCCTTTCCGGCCCCGGAGCGACGGTGATGCCAGGGGTGAATGGGAATCGCAAGCCACGGCCGCGTGGCGGTCTCGAATCGACCAACGGACCCGGTTGTTCGTCGTCGGCGGTTCTGCCATCCCACCGGAATGCGTGCACTCCAGTGCTGGGTCGTCGCCTGCGTCGTCTGCGTGGCGGGGTCGAGCTGTAGTTCGGTCCCGAGCGCTGAAGAGCTCTGTGCTCGCTTCGGACTCGTGCCCGACCCGGCACGAGACGCATGTCGGTGTCCGGACGGAACGACACGACGAGAGAGCGGCGACGGCTGCGACCTGCCTGATGGAGGCTTTCTCCCGTTCCCCGACGCCGGGGTTGCCGACGCCGCGTTGCCGGACGCAAGCGACGACGCAGACGTTCGTTGCGAGGTTGGAGCCTCCCGCGAGTGCAGCGTTCCCGGAGCCCGTGGCGCGTGCGCCAACGGTCGGCAGACGTGCAACGAAGGGGAGTGGTCCGCGTGCGAGAGCACCGTCCGTCCATCCACGGAGCAGTGCGATGGCATCGACAACGACTGCGACGACGTCATCGACGGCCCGAGCGCGGCCGCGAGCTGCAGCGCCACGCGCGTCGCGGAAGCCGCATGCTCTGCGGGTTCGTGCGTCGCGGTGACGTGCGCGGATTCCTGGCTCGATTGCGACGACCGCTTCGACAACGGTTGCGAGGCTCAGCTCGGAACGCTCGCTCACTGCTCGGAATGTGGCGAGGTGTGCGGCTGGGACTGTGAAGCGAGTGGATGCAATGACGCGGTGGGGGTGGGCGTCGGCGAACGCCACGCGTGCGCGATTCGGACGGACCAAACGGTCGTGTGTTGGGGCTTGAATCTGTACGGCGCCCTCGGGAACGGAACCGGCACAAACTCCGAGTCGCCGGTGGTCGTCGAAACACTTCGCAACGCTCGCGCCGTGGCAGGCGGCCTGGAGCACACGTGCGCTCTCGTCGGAGACGGCACCGTGCGATGCTGGGGTGCGAACGCCGTGCAGCAGTGCGACAGAGAACGGGACAACGCGATTCTCACGCCACACACCGTGCTGAGCGTCAACGACGCCGTGGCGCTCGCTACCGGCGCCGAACACACGTGCGTCGCGCGAGCGTCGGGACATGTCGATTGTTGGGGAAACAACGAGGCGGGTCAGCTCGGGCGCGGAACGGAGACCATTGGGCGAAACTCCCGGCAGCGCGTTATGGGAATCTCCAATGCAGTCGACGTTGCCGCCGGACATCTTCACACCTGCGCCGCGTTGAGCGACGGGACGGTCGCCTGCTGGGGAGCAAACTCTTACGGACAGTTGGGAGACGGCACGACGATGCCTCGTTCGACTCCGAGGGTCGTATCTGGTCTCGACGACGCGGTGGCGGTTGCCGCGGGCGACCGACACTCCTGCGCTCTCAAGTCGGATGGCAGCGTCTGGTGTTGGGGCGACAACGCGGTTGGCCAGCTCGGCAACGGCATGACTGGCCTCAGCACATCGCCTGTGCGCGTACGCGAGCTCTCGGACGTTGCAGACGTGGTGTCCGGCCCGGCCACCGGGCGACACTCGTGTGCGCTCCGCCGTGATGGAGAGCTGTGGTGCTGGGGGAACAACGCCAGCGGGCAGATTGGCGATGGCACGATGGACGTCCGACTCATTCCCGTGCGCGTGGCGTCGAATGTGGCGAGCGTCGCAGTCGGCGGGGGGTCGACCTGTGCAACTCGGACCGATGGGTCGCCAGTGTGCTGGGGACGCAACGACCAGGGACAACTTGGCGACGGCACCCTCGCGCCGCGCGCGGTTCCGACTCCCGTCCTGCCATTGTGAGCCCCTCCAAGCGCGACCGCGCAACGGGCGAAAGCTCTCGCATGCCCTCGTCCCGGTACGCTGCGGCTCATGCGTAACTTGGTGTGCTTTTGGTGTGTCTTGGCTTGGGGCTGTGGCGACGACGATCGTCCGCCCGGAACGGTCCGCGACGGCGGTGACGTGGTCGACGCGACCACCGACGCGCGTTCCCTCCCCGATGTGATGTTCCCCGACGTGCCGGGCGAGGTGTGCGAGTCCGTGAGCGCGGTGGCCGAGCCGCTTCCGCCGACGCTCGTGTTCCAGCTCGACATGAGCAGTTCCATGAACTGCGCCGTAACCAGCACCTCGTGTGCATCCGTTGGACCGACCCCTGATCCAAACGACTCCCGCTGGGACGTGTTTCGCCAAGTATTCCTGGCCTCACTCGACTCCCTCCCCAACGGCACGCGCCTCGGAGTCATGCGCTTCCCGCGCTCCGAAGGCGCCTGCGCGAACGACGCGCTCGAGGTGTCGATTGAAGACCTCGAATCGAATCGAGGCGCCGTCGAAAGCACGATTTCGGCACTCGTTCCAAACGGCGTTGGCACCCCTACCCACGACGCGGTGCTCTACGGCCTCGGCCAACTTCGCATGGACGCCGCAGAGCGCCCCTTCCTGGTGCTCGTCACGGACGGGGATGCGCGGGCGTGTGTCGGCTGTGACAATGCTTGCTCGCTGGACGAGCTCGAGGACGACAACGATGACCTCGTCGACGACGTCGGCACGGCAGCGACGACCGACGGCATCGGAACCTTCGTCATCGGCGTGCCCGGTGCGCAGACCTACCGCGGCGTCCTCTCCCGCATGGCGACCGCGGCCGGCACCGCGCGCGAAGGCTGCTCGGACGCGGGCCCCACCTACTGCCACTTCGATCTCACCGAGCCCGGCCTCGACTTCGCGACCGCGCTCGGCGACGCGCTCGCGGCGATCGGCGAGGCCGTGATCTCGTGCGAGTACGACATCCCCGAGAACCCCGACGGCGCGTTCGACGAGACGCGCGTCAACGTGCGCGTCACCACCGAGGCCGGCGCCGAAGAGGTCCTCCCGCGCGACACCTCGCGCACGAACGGTTGGGACTACGACGACGCCCGCGAGCGCGTCATCCTGCACGGCGACGCGTGCACCCGCGCGCAGGCGGCGGAGCGGGTGGACGTGTTGTTCGGGTGCCCGACGATCCTGATTTGAAGCGCGGGTCCGCGACGCGACGGCGATGGGTCCACGGCGTTCGGATCCGTCGGCGGCTGACCCCGCCGACGCGGTGGATCCGTAGGCTCTCGCTCGTGCGCGCCTCGTCGCCCGCCAGGCGCACGCGTCTCGTTCGCTCATCCGATCGACGGCATCGTGCCCGACGCACGCGCTTCGGCGTCGGCGCCCCGCAGCCCGCGGATCTCGTGCGGCGTCATCGGCCCCTTCAGGTAGCTCATCGCCCAACGCGGCCGCAGCATCGCTCCCACGACCCCGACGAGCCCATACTGCCACTCATCGTGTACGTCCTCGAACGTCGAGATGGGCATCTGATGGTGCTCGACAGCCAAACCGGAGAGCTGCCCGAGGGCGCGACCGTCCGACCGGCGAGCTCGGCTGCGCGCTAGCGGACCCAACACGACAAAAAGGTGCCCGAACGCGCCGACGCCCGTTCGTGACCTGCGGCGGGACTATGAACGCGCGCGTGGCCAAGAAATCCCCCAAAGAAGCTTTGGATTCCAGCTTGAAGCGCCTCAAGGCGGAACCCGCGAGCGGCTGGAGTCCGGACACCAGCAGCAAGCTGCATGAGAACGTTCAGCGACTGAGGAACAGCGGACTGACCGCCGCCGACGTCTTCGATGCGGAGGTCAAGGGCCTCGAATATGCCGGGGTGTTCGTGGTCGCCGAGAGCGCGCCAGTCGCGATGGCGGATTCCCGACCTTGGCTCGAGCTCTTTCGATGGATCGACGTCGAGACGACGCTCGGCGTGATCGACATCGAGAACGAAGACCCCGTGGTCATGCGCGCGGCGATGGACGAAGAGTGGGACGACCGAAAGAATTGCCCGAGGCCAACGGGCGTTCGACCGGTTTGCAAGCTCTCGGAGTTCGTTTCGAAGTTCAAGAGGCGAGCGGCGCCGAAGAAGGGGAAGTCGCGCTTCAGCTCGACCGAAGTCGCCGTGCGCGCTGGCGAAGGCTCGTATCGCTACAACCTGACGGTGTTCAGCCTTCGCGACGGAGCTCTTGCCCTGGGCTTCCAGGGCCAGGCGACGAAGCTGACGCAAGGCGTCGCCACGCCGATGGGCACGGTCGACGAGCGAGGACGCCGGGCGGTGCTCGAAGTCGACGGGCAGACGCAGGTCGCCGTGCTCGACGCATCGACCCTCCGCGTCCACTCGGGCGATCCGTTCACGCAGACCCAATCCCATGCGTTGGGTGAGGGCCTCTGGATGATCGGCTCGTGGCGGTCTCACGTCGTCATGTCCCGAACGAATCAGCTCGTGAGCCTGGACGTCGCGACCGGGCGTCACGTGCAGCTCGACTTGGAGTCGGAGCGGCCGCGCATGACCGACGACCTCGTCATCGCACTCGAGACGACCCCGGACGGTCGAAGCTTCCTCAGCTCGTTCACGCCGGGCCTGGAGCTCCGCGCGCGTGTCGAGCTGCCGGGTCGAGTGCGATGGGCTGACTATCACGCCGTCGCGTCGGACTCGACGATCGCGATTCCTGGCGAGAAGAGCGTCGCGATCGTTCGGGGAGACGAGGTGAAGCTCGTCGAGGTTCGCTGGGCGTACAAGCTCCTGCTCACGGACACGTTGCTGATCGCCCACGACGAGGGCGGACGCGATCGCTCGTTTCAGGCCTTCGACTTGGTGGACGGCCGTGAGCGATGGCGAGTCACCTCGAGCACGGCGGGGCCGACTTCGTACCGTGGGCGTGAGATGCGCTTGGTGGGCGACACCGCCCTCGCGATCTCGGAGGACGGCGTCATCGACGCGATCGACGTCGGAACGGGGACCCTGCGCTGGAGCATCGTGCTGCCCCTGACGAAAGCCGAGCACCTGCGCGAGGACGTGTCGCAACCCACGTTGGCGGTGGTGCCTGGTGGAGTCGTCGTCGTGCCCCAACGACACAACAGCCACGCGGCATGCGCGTTCTTCGTCGAGCTCGCGACCGGCACGGTGGAACGCGTGCCGCATCCGGAGGTCATCGGCGTGCTCGCCGACGGCGAAGCATTCCTGACCTGGGGCCCATCGGAAGCGGGGGGCACGACGACGGTGCGTCGCTGGACCCTGCGGTAGCCGATCGCGCTTCGTCGGGCGATACCGGCGATACCGCACGAGGCACGTGCGAACTGAGCACTTCTACCGTACGAGGTACGTGCGAACTGGCTCGGTTCCAGCCCGCGCGACTCCGGTCGGTCCGCGAGCCATCGTGACGGCGTCGTCGGCCCCTACTACCGGTCGTCGAGTTGCCAGCAACCGTCTTCCTTCAGCACCTGCACCGTGAGCGCGCCTTCGCCCGAGCCGGCGTGGAAGAAGGCGCGCACGCCAGCTTCGGTCTCGCGCTCCTGGTCGATCGTGAAGGCGCCCGACTCGAGCGCGGCGTGGTGCGCGCGCAGGGCGTGCACCCAGAGGCGGTGTCGCATCACGGCGCCGGGGACGGTCTCACCTTCGGGCACCCGCAGTGGCGCGGACTGGAGCGTGTTCCAGGCGCGCCACTCGGGCGTCCAGTCCACCGGCGCCGAGGGATCCTCGGCGCTCGGGGCCGGTACGTCCCCAGCCGCGATGGCGACGAGCGCGGCGCCAAACTCCGCGGCGTCGGCCGGACACGAGGTCGGGTCGGTGGCCGCGGTGGAGGGCGCGTCGGCACCGCGGGTGGCGGCGGAGGGCGCTTCGGCGCCGCTGGTCACGCTCGCGCCGCCTTCGGGCGCGGGCTCGTCGGCGTGGCAGCCGACCGACGTGATGCTGAGGGCGAGAAGGACCGCGAGGAGGTGGCGCATGGCGAGAGGCTCGCACGGCTCTCCTCGTTCGCGAGAGTCCTCGGCGATCGCGTCCGCCGTGGTCACTCGCGGCGACGCGTCCCGAGCTCGACGAACGTCAGCCGGTTCCACGCGGACCGCCCGTGGACGGCGAGGTTCGATCGTCGATGCACGACTCCGATCGCTTCCGACGTTGCCGTCGTCGAACACCTCGTCGAGCCACGAACGGTTGACGCGCTTCACCAAGTGAACGACGTCCGCGAATCTTGGCCGAATCTCTCGGGATTCTCGACCCAAGGATTCGAGCCGGGCGCCACTCTCCCACCGTCATGAAGCGCGCGCGTCTTCCTCTCGGCGTGGCCCTCCTCTTCTTCGAGGTCACGGCGTGCCCGAGCTCGCACGACCCCACGGAGCTCGAGCGAGAGGACGCGCTCGCGCAGCTCGCCGACGCGTACTGCGGCCGCATCGCCGACGAACCACGCGCGCTTTGGCCCGCGCGCGAGATCGATCGCGTGTCGCGCGAGGTCTGCGTCGTGGAGTCGGCGCGGTGGATGGCGAGGACGTTCGTCCGGTTCGGCAGCGACGACGTCGAGGCGTGTCGCCGAGCGATCGAGCGCGCGGACGTCGTCGACCTCGGGCTCATCGTCTCGGACTCGCGCACGTTCCCCGGCTGCGAGGGTCTGTACCGACGAGGCGTCGTCGCCGCGGGAGAGGAGTGCGCGTGGAGCCGCGAGTGCGCGCCGAACCACGCGTGCCGTCGTGCTCCGTCGAGCTGCGTCGACGGTCGGAAGGTCTGCGTCCCGGTCGCCGGGGAGTGCGCGCGCGACGACGACTGCGCTCCGGTCGACGGGGAGCCACGCTTCTGCCGACCGGGGGAGCCGAGCTGGTGCGCGCGCTTCGTTCGCGCGGCACCGGCGGGGCTCGGAGAGGCCTGCGGCCTCTGGCACGAGAGTGACCCCGAAGTCGATCGGCCGTGCGAAGAGGGCACCGTCTGCGCGCGGGACGGCGACGAGTTTCGCGGAGTCTGTCGGCGCCCTGCCCTCGTGGGGGAAACGTGTGGGCGTGCGGCTCCGTGCGACGAGGGAGCCTGGTGCGATCCCGTGACCGAGGTTTGTCTGCCGGTTCGGCTCGGGACGCGAGAAGGCGACCGTTGCTTCGTCGACTCGTGCGATCCCCGCGAGGGCCTCATCTGCCATCGCCCGGACTACGTGTGTCGTCGTTCTCTGGGCGACGAACGGAGCGCGTGCTCCACGCGCCATCCCACCATCGGATGTCGAGCAGGATTCGCCTGCGACTTGGACGTCTGCGTGCCGCTGCGCGCGCTCGGGGAGTCGTGCGGTGGCTTCTCGCGATGCGAGAGCGGCGCGTGCGCGGACGGGGTGTGCGTCGATCGGTGCGAGTGAGCGCGGGTCGAGAGCGGATCTTGCCCAGCGCTCGTCGACCATTCGAAGTGCGGGAAGGCGCAGCGTCGGTCACGCGTCGTTGGCGTGAAGACTCGTGTGAGCGCGGCACGGTGGCGCGCGTGGCGGTCAGGTCTCGGTCTCGGTCTCGGTCTCGGTCTCGGTCTCCGTCTCCGTCTCGGTCTCGGTCTCGGTCTCGGTCTCCGTCTCCGTCTCGGTCTCGGTCTCCGTCTCCGACTCCGTCGCCGACTCCGACTCCGTCTCGGACTCCGTCGCCGTCTCCAACTCGGTCTCCGTCTCCGCTTCACCACGCCCCATGCGGTACGTCACCGACAGCCCGAGGAAGAACGAGCTCACGTGGTACTCGCCCGCGCAGCCTCCGCCGGCGAGCAACGACGAGCTGCGACCCGGCGTGTAGCGCGGTCGTTCTTCTTCGTCGGGGTGCACCGACGTGCAGAGCACCGGATCGTTCGTCTCTCGCCGATACGCCGGCCCGCCGCCCCAGCCGAGCGCGAGATCCACGTCGAGCGGCCCAGCGCGCACGCCGAGCCCTGCGAACACCGAGATCTGAAGCCCGGGCGGCGGCGAGAACGCAGTCATCGTGCTGCCGTTCGACGCGCTGCGCGCGAGCGTGCCGCCGAAGCGGAGCGCCATGCGCGGGAGCGCCCAGACCTCGCCCCCGAGCGATCCGATGTAGACGTTCTTCCAACGAAACTGCGCGACGGTGTCGGGCACGAGCGCGGCGAGCACGCCGTCGGGTTGGAGATCGAAGACCTGCGTCTCGTTCGCGGTGCGGTGGAGCTGGATGCGCAGCTCGCTCGAGAGCGTGAGCCGGTCGCGCCACGTCGTGAGCGCCAGACCGAAACGCATCATGTGCGGGACGTACCAGCGCGTCGTGGTCGCGATCGCGATCGGATCGCCGCTCCCGAAAGGCACCTCCGTGATGCCCGACATGTTCACCCACACCTTCGACCGGTACACCGCCGCCAGCGCGAGCTCCGGGATCGGCCGATACGTCACGCCGATCAAGACCCCTGGGACACCGAAGCCGTCGAGGTCCTGCTCGGCCGGAGCCCACGATCCCGTGAGTGGCTCCTGCTGCACCGCGTTCACCGCTTGGCGTCCGTACGGGAGCCGGAACGTCACGCCGACGCTCAACACCTCCGGCACCACGGTCACCTGCAGCGGCACCGCGAGCTCGCCGACGAAGAGCGTGACGCTCTGCTCGATCGGCGTCTCGAGCGTGGTCGCGTCGGTTCGCGAAGGATCCCCACACGCGCTCGCGTCCCCGTAGCTGAAGCAGCTCACCGTGGGGAAGCCACCACCGAAGCCCGTGATCACGTACGCGCCGACCCCGAGCGCGAGGCGCCGATGCACACGTCCGACCACACCGAGGAAGGGCAGCGGCGCGTAGATCAACCCGCTGTCGACCTCACTGCCGAGCCCCGCGAAGGGGGCACGAAGATCGACGAGCAACGACGTCGCCGAGGCGGTGATCGCGAAGCGTTCGATGCGGTCGAGCTGCGCGGGGTTGTGCAGAAGCGCGGCGGGGCTGTCGACGGTCGCGATCGCGACGCCCGCCATGCCGACCACACGCGCGTCGGCCGAAGGAGGCTCCGGGTTCGCAGAAGCGCGGCTCGCGAGGAGCCACGCGAAGGCGACCAAGGCGCCGAGGCGAAGGGTACGTGCCGACACGGCCGCGGAAGGTACCCGCGCGTCACCGCGTTGCGTGGCGCCTCGATCGACGCCGATTGACGTTTTTGGAGCCGGCCGACAGGCCGTGCGACCCGACGTCACGTGAGCGTCGCCGTCAGGCGACCGAACCATCGAATCGCCCCGGGTCGCGAACCGTCGCCACATGGTCCTCAACCGTCTCGAACCGACCTCGAACCGGACTCACGCGCGAGAACGCGCACGCCCCCTTCGTGCTCGCGTCGGGCTCGCGTCGAGGGCTCGCGTCAACGGTCACGCACCCGAAACCCGGCGGTGAGCGCGCGCCGCAACACCCGCGGTGCGATCGCCGCGAGCGCCGTCGTCGCGTGGGCATCCCAACCGATCACCACCTCGCCTTCGTCGCGTTCGATCGCCCGCACGATGCGATCGGCGACGCGCGACGGCGGGGTCCCGTGCGCGAGCATCAGCTCGACCATCTTCTGCGACGCGGCGCCATCGTAGCTTCGTGCCCGTTCCAGCAGCCGCGTCGCGATCGCGCCCGGCAACACCGCGGTCACCCCGACCCCTCGCGGTGCGAGCTCCATCCGCAGCGACGCGCTCAGCCCGCGGACCGCGAACTTCGTCGCGCAGTACGTGGACTGATAAGGAAACGCCACGACCCCCGCGAGACTCGAGACGTTCACGAGGTGTCCTCGCCGCGCGACGAGCTGCGGCACGAACGCGTGGCAGCCGTAGATCACGCCGCGCAGGTTCACGTCGAGGACACGCTCCAGATCGCCGAGCGATTGATCCGCGAACGCGCCGAGCACGGTGATGCCCGCGTTGTTCACGAGCACGTCCGCGCCCCCTTCGCGCGCGAGCTCGTCGGCGAGCGCGTCCCAGTCCGCGCTCCGCGTCACGTCCATCGCGCGCGCGCGCGCCCGAGGCAGCTCACTCGCCAGCGCGTCGATCGCGTCGGCGCGGACGTCGGTCAGCACGACCCGCGCGCCCGCGGCGTTCATTCGGCGCGCCAGCGC
>ERZ761607.2409-NODE-2409-length-20338-cov-4.627225_pt1 | contig 20338 bp, 14 predicted proteins | sample MGYA00511164_ERZ761607 | MGnify/ENA primary metagenome ERZ761607 (study PRJEB28899, sample SAMN02445080) | bioreactor sludge metagenome | biome: EBPR sludge | place: Australia: Brisbane, Thorneside Wastewater Treatment Plant | collected 2011-06-22 ... | reverse complement strand
CGCCGACGGCGCGAGCTTCGTGGACAAACACCGCGGCCGGCTCGCGAAGGTCGAGCTCGCGGGGCGACCGGTTCAGCTCCTCGCGCCCCAGACCTTCATGAACCTCTCCGGCGAGTCGGTGCAGAAGGCGATGGCGTTCTTCTCCATCGCGCTCGACCAGGTGATCGTGGTGCACGACGAGCTCGATCTCCCGTTCGAGGAGGTCCGCATCAAGGCAGGCGGTGGCCTCGCCGGTCACAACGGGCTCCGCTCGATCGCCCAGCATTGCGGGGGCCCCGACTTCTTGCGCATCCGCGTCGGCATCGGCCGTCCGCCCGTCGGACCGGTCGATCGTTGGGTGCTCTCGGACTTCGGTGCCGACGAACGCGCGCGCCTCCCGGACGTGATCGATCGAGCGGCCACGATGGTGCGCGCGGTGGTCGAGCACGGCGCGGCCAAGGCCATGAACGACTTGCACGCGCGCTGACCCGCGGCTAAAGAGCGCGTCCCGCGGACGAACCCGTCCGTCCGGTCGACGTGCTCAGCCCCGTGGCGTTCGCTTCGAGACTGACCGTCGACCTCCTCGTTCCGGCCTTCGGGCCGGGGCAAACCCAGGAGGATTCATGGCAGAACAGACCCTCTCGCACGCCGCGAAGAAGTGGGCGCGCGAGTACGAGACCATCTACATCCTTCGTCCGAACGTCGACTCCGACGAAGCGGCGAAGGTGGCGGACCGTGTCCAAGACGTGATGACGCGCCTCGGCGCGAAGATCACGAAGGTGGACACCTGGGGCAAGCGCAAGCTCGCGTACCCCATCAAGCGCTTCGGGCGCGGCGTGTTCGTCTACGTGCGCTACGTCGGCATGAACGACGTGGTCGCCGAGCTCGAGCGCAACCTGCGCATCCTCGAGCCCGTCATTCGTTTCCAGACGATCGTGAACCGTGACTTCGTCGAGCTCGGCGACGTCGCGTCGGACGCGGAAGAGACGAAGTTCGAGCGCATCGAGGTCGCGGCCGACGAGGACGACATCGAGCCGACGACGGCCGAGCGTCTCGGCATGCTCGAGCGCGCGCCGCGGATGCGCGTCGAGGCGCCCGAGGACGATCTGGACGGCGAGGACGACATGGACGCGGGCGATCTCGCCGGCGAGGAGAGCGACAATGGCTGACCGTTACGACCGTTTCGACGACGACGACGACGACGATCGCGGGGGCCGGGATCGCAACGGAGTGGACTCCGATCCGCTCGGGTTGCGTCGCCGCCGCGGCAGCAAGAAGAAGGCGCCGACCTTCACGCAAGAAGAAGGCTTCGCCTTCGACTACAAGGATCCGCAGCAGCTCCGTTACTTCCTGACGGACCGCGGCAAGATCGTTCCGCGTCGCATCAGCGGCCTGAACGCCAAGCAGCAGCGCGAAGTCACGCTCGCCGTGAAGCGCGCGCGCAACGTCGCCCTCCTCCCCTACACCTCGACGAAGTGAACGCGTCATGGCGAAGCGAAACGTCCAGGTCGTCCTGAAGTCCGACATCGACACCCTCGGTCAATCCGGGAAGGTCGTGAAGGTCCGCCCGGGCTTTGCCCGGAACTACCTCATCCCGCGCGGTCTCGCGGTCATCGCGTCGCGCGTGAACGTGAAGCAGATCGAGCACGAGAAGAAGCTCGCCCTGCAGCGCCTCGAGCGCCTCAAGCAAGAGGCTCTGGAGCGCGCGAAGGTCTACGAGGGCATCGTGCTCCACGTGGCCAAGCAGGTCGCCGACCCGTCGACCGGCAAGCTCTTCGGCTCGATCTCCGTCTCGGACATCACCGACGCGCTCGAGGTCCGTGGCATCACGGGCGTCGACAAGCGCAACGTCGTGCTGCCCGACGAGGGCATCAAGATGACGGGCAGCTACGAGGTCCGCATCAAGGTCGGCGCCGGCGTCGACGTCCCCGTGAAGCTCGAGGTCAAGACGGCTTCCTGAGCCGCGACCGAACGGAACGAAAGAAGGCGCGAGCGATCGCGCCTTCTTTCGTTCCGTCGATCCGTGCGTGGGTTGCCGTGCGTGTTGCCGCGTGTGTGAGCGCGTGGGCTCGCGCATTCGCCTGACGACGTGCCGTCCGCCCTTGATCGCGGAGCCGCCAGCAGGCACAGATCCCGACCCGGATCGTCGCAGCGATCCCCGACACTCGAGAGGTGTCCGAGCGCATGGCCCGAGGCGGAAGAAGAGACGAGCACAAGCCCCCGCCGAACCTGGCGTCGTTCGGTGGCCGCGTGCCGCCCAACAGCTTGGAGGCGGAGCGCGCGGTGCTCGGCGGCATCTTGCTCGAGAACGACGCGATGAACGTCGTGCTCGAGCTGCTCTCGCGCGACGACTTCTACAGCGAAGCCAACGGCGTGATCTACGAGGCGATGAAGGAGCTCTTCGGCAAGAGCCAGCCCGTCGACCACGTCACGCTGCGCGAGTCGTTGCTGCACGGGCAGAAGCTGCAGGCGGTGGGTGGCGACGAGTACCTGCTCTCGCTCACCGACACCATCCCGACCGTCGCGAACATCAAGGCGCACGCGGAGATCGTGCGCGAGAAGAGCGTGGTGCGGCGGCTCATCGCGGCCTGCCACGAGGTCGCGGCCACCGGCTACGGCGACTACGGCGACATCGAGGCCTTCCTCGATCAAGCCGAGTCGAGCGTGTTCAGCGTCGCCAAGCAGCGCGCGAAGAGCCCGTACGAGCACGTCAAAGACGTGGTCATGCGGACCTTCGAAGAGATCTACGCGATGGGTCAGCGTGGCGACCACATCACGGGATGTCCGACTGGCTTCGACAAGCTCGACAAGATGACCGCGGGCATGCACCCCGGCGATCTCATCATCGTCGCGGGTCGCCCCGGCATGGGAAAGACCAGCTTCGCGCTGAACGTCGGCATCAACGCCGCCGTGGCCCGCAAGCGCGCGACGGCGGTCTTCTCGCTCGAGATGCCGAAAGAGCAGCTCGTCAAGCGCATGCTCTGCAGCGAGGCGCGCGTGGACGGCACGCGCATGCGCACCGGTCAGCTCACGCGCGACGACTGGCCGAAGCTCGCCGCGTCGGCCGGCATGCTCAGCGAGCTGCCGGTGTGGATCGACGACACGCCCGCGATCAGCGTGCTCGAGCTGCGCGCGAAGGCGCGGCGTCTGCAGAGCGAGGCTGGCCTCGGCGTCATCATCGTCGACTACCTCCAGCTCATGCGCTCGGGCTCCCGCAACGACAGCCGCGAGCAGGAGATCAGCGAGATCAGCCGAAACCTGAAGGCGCTCGCGAAAGAGCTGTCGATCCCGATCATCGCGCTCTCGCAGCTCAACCGCGGCGTCGAGAGCCGCACCGACAAGCGCCCGCAGCTCTCGGACTTGCGTGAGTCGGGCGCCATCGAGCAGGACGCGGACACCATCTGGTTCGTCTACCGCGACGAGGTCTACAACAAGGAGTCCGAGGATCGCGGCGTGGCCGAGATCATCGTCGGCAAGCAGCGCGCGGGCCCGACGGGCACCGTGCGCGTGCGCTTCTTCAACGACTACACGCGTTTCGACAACCTCGTGGAGGACGACTACTACGGGGGAGGCGCGGCGGAGTTCGCGGACGGCTGAGCGACCGCGCGCGAACGTGATCGTGAACGTGAACGTGAGCGCGAACGAGAGCGCGAACGGCGACCGCACGTGACTGGCGACGAGACCCGACGTGCCCGATGACGCGCGACGTGACCGGCGGACGACCGGTGCACGTGGTCACCCGAACACGTACCCCACGTCCTGCGACGTTCTCGCTTTCGAGCTGCGACACGTTTCGATATCCTCCGCGAGCTTTTTCGGTGTGCTCCGGGGAGGAGTGGGGTGCTCATGAAGGTTCGTGTCTTGCTGGCGCTCGTCGCCGGCGTCTTCTCGTTCGCGCTCGCGCCGACTCCGGCGCACGCGGGTGGCCTCGAGTTCGCGGCTCCCGGAACGGCGGCGCTCGGTCGTGGTGGCGCGGCCTACGCGCGCCCGGGCGATCCGATGGCGCTCTGGTTCAACCCCGCGAACCTCGCGGACCTGCAGGGCATCCAGCTCTCGCTGCAGACGCACCTCGTGCTCTACGAGGCGTGTCACGCCCGCGAAGGCACCTACGGGGCTTACTCGGGCGCGGCCGCGAACGATCCCGAGTGGGAGAGCGGGCGCCTCGGCTTCGCGGGCTCGCCGGGCGAAGGAACCGTCGACGGCACCTTTGCGGGCGGCGAGCTCTTCTCGGTCGACGGCGACAATCCGCTCCCGCGCGTCTGCAACTCCGCTCCGCCCGGGATCGTGCCCGAGCTCGTGCTCTCGTGGCGTCTGCACCGCCGCGTCGGCATCGGCATCGGCTTCGTGGCCCCCGCCGCGCCGTCCCACGTGGTCTACGGCAGCACCACGCGCATCGGCGATCGGCGCTACGTCGGCACCGCGAACGGCCTGCCCGCGCCCACCCGCTACAACCTCATCGAGCAGCAGCTCCTCGCGGGTTGGCCGACGATCGGCGTCGGCGTGAACATCCACAAACGCTTCCGCGTAGGCGGCGCGTTCGGCTGGGGCTTCGCGCTCGCGGAGTTCGACTCGATCGTGCGCGCGACGCGCGGTGAGAACTTCTCCGGCGACGTGCGCGCGCAGCTCTCGATGAAGGACACCTTCGTGCCGCGCATCACGGTGTCGGCGCACGCCGTCCCGCACGACAACCTCGACGTGTCGTTCACGTTCTCGTGGACGGACGACGTGAAGGCCTCGGGCGACGTGACGCTGACCTCGGGCTACTACCGCACCGAGCAGCTCGAACGCCTCCAGATCCGGAGCGGATCACTCACCGTGCCGCAGCCCTGGCAGATGGCGCTCGGCATCCGTTACGCGGACCGCATCGTGCCGCGCGCGGACGATCCGGATCAGGTCGCGCAGCTCAGCCGCCGCGTCGAAGATCCGATGGCGAACGAGCGCTTCGACGTCGAGCTCGCGGTCGTCTACGAGCGCAACTCGCGGGTCGACGAGTACAACGTGGCGATGGGCAACTGCGCCCCTGGGACGTACACGTCGACCGATCTCGGCGGCGGCGTGACGACCGACAACTGCGGCGCGGGTGGGACCTACGTCATCGAGGCGGACAACAACTTCTCTGCCACCCTCCCGCCGACCCTGGTCATTCCGCACAACTGGAAGGACTCTCTCTCGATTCGTCTCGGCGGTGACTACAACATCATGCCGGGTCTGGCCGCGGTTCGGCTCGGCTTCTCGTTCGAGACCAAGGGCATCGAGGACGGCTTCGAACAGCTCGACTTCCTGCCCTTCATGCGCCTCGGCGTGCACGCGGGTCTGACGATGCGGCTCGGGATGTTCGACGTGTCGCTCGCGTACGCGTACATCCACCAGTTCGACACGACGGTCAGCCTCGACGACGCCGGTCTCCAGCAGATCAACGCCGACGAGCGCCTCGCCGACCTCGCGGGGGAGACGCCCGCGTTCGGCCCCGGCACGATCATCAACGGCGGGCGCTTCTCGTCGCGCTTCAACGTCGTCTCGCTCGGCCTCACGTACCACTTCCGCTGATCGCGACCGCGCGTGTTTGCGCGCGTGTCTCCTCGAAGGCCTCGCTTCGGCGGGGCCCTCGTCATGGACGCGAGCCGCCCTGGACGGCGCGCAGCGAACGACTCCACGAGAGTGTCGGCCGTGCGCCATCAGGGCTTTGTCGCACCGCGCCTTCGCGCGGTCGCGAGGGTCTGGCGACAGACCCTCAGAGAAGGAGCTCGCTCAGCGCCCCGCAGCTAGACGCGCGAAGTGGTTCGCGAGCTCGGGGCGCGGCTTGAGCGCGCTCGCGATCGAGGTGCTGAGCACGACGAGCCGCTCTTCGAGCCGACCGCGCTCGTCGGTGTTCGCGCGGAGCTCTTCGCGTTCGCGCTCGTGCTGCGCGCGCGCGTCGGCTTCCAGCGCGTCGAGGCGGGTGCGGAGGGCGCCGAGCTGGAACTCCAAATCGGTGGCGCTCGTGTCGGCGCCGGCGCCGAGCCAGAGCGCGTACGCGGAATGCGCGGCCGCGAGCGCGTCGAGCAGATCCGCACGCGGCTCGTCGGGCGAACGCGCGTCGATCGCGAGCGCCGAACGCAACGCGCTCCGGTAGGCCTCGAGGTGCGAGTAGGCCGCGACCCGACGCTCGCGCTCGGCTTCGCGCGCGCGAGAGAGATCGCGCGCGAGGGTCTCGACCGCGTGACCGAGCCGCTCGCGATCCGAACGCAACGACTCCTCGCGGCGTGCGAGCGATTCGTCGAGCACGCGCGCGCGTGCGTCGAGCGCTCGGAGCCGCGCGATGGAGGCCTGGAGCTCCGCGAGCTCGTGCTCGACGGCGGAGGGAACCTGCGAGGCCGGCAGCTCGCGCAGCATGTCGTCGTAGGCGCGCGCGCGAGCTCCCCAGTGCGAGAGTCGCGCCGCCGCGCCGCCCGGGGCGTCGCGGAGCGAGACGAAGTGCGAGGCGCGTCGCACGCGTCGTGCGCTCGGGGTGCTCATGGCCGAGAGCGCGGCGACGACCGCGTGCGCGTCCACCGGACGGTGCGCGGGGAGCTTCGCCATGAGCTCGAAGAGCAGTCGATCGAGCGCCTCGGGCGCGTCGGGGGCGCGCTCGTGCAGACGAGGCGGCGGGGTCTCGAGGTGCGCGAGGATGAAGCCCGCCATCGACGACGACTCGAAGGGGAGGGCGCCCGTCGCGAGCTCGAAGAGCAGAATGCCGAGAGCGTAGAGATCCGAGCTCGGGATCACCTCCATGCGATCGCGGAAGCGCTCGGGCGCCATGTAGCGGGGGCTGCCGAGGAGCTGGCCGCTGAAGGTGAGGCGTGGATCCTGCGGCGAGAGCGCGATGCCGAAGTCGACCAGCTTCACGACGGGCGCGCCGTCGTCGGAGCGGCAGACGAACACGTTCTCGGGCTTCACGTCGCGGTGGACGACGCCGAGGTCGTGCGCGCGCCCGAGGCCACGCGCGATCTGCAGCCCGAGCGCGATCACCTCCGCGTAGGGGAGCTTTCCGCGGGCGGCGAGCACGCGATCGAGCGGCTCGCCTTCGAGCAGCTCCATCACGAGGTAGGGCGCGCCGGACTCCGTCTCTCCGACGTCGTGGATCTCCACCACGTTCGGGTGCGCGAGCGCGCGCGCGGCTTGAGCTTCGCGCGCGAGCCGCTGTCGGAGCGCTTCGTCTTCCGCGAAGCGGTCGTGGAGCACCTTCACCGCGAAGGCCTGATCGGTGAGCGTGTGGCGGGCGCGGTAGACGGTCGCCATGCCGCCTCGACCGAGCACGCTCTCGAGCGCGTAGCGACCGCCGAAGACGGTGCCGATGCGCGGATCGGAGAGGGTCTCGAGGCGCGCGTCGTCGACGAGGCAACGCTCGGCGGACTCGTCGTACCGGAGGTGGCAGACGGGGCAGAGCTTCACGAGAGCTGGTCCTCCGTGCCCACGCGCCGAAGGATATCCGGGAACGTGCGCGCGCCCCAAAACCCGCGAGCGCAACGCTCGGTGGCTCCTCGACCGCGCGACCGCGGCGGACTCTGGACCAGCCACGAGCGACGGCGACGGCGCGTCGGCGAACGTGGCCTCGGCGACCGAGCGTGTGCGCGGATCAGAACGGGAAGAACACCGGCGTCAGCAGGATCGAGACGATCGCGGACGTGACCGAGAGCAGGCCGCCGAGCACCACGTAGTCGCGCAGGCGGTAGCCGCCCGGCCCGTAGACCATGAGGTTCGTCTGGTAGCCGATGGGCGTCATGAACGCGGCCGAGGCGGCCATCATCACGACGACCACGAAGGGCACCGGGCTCGCGTGCAGACGGTCCGCGAGCTCGAGCGCGATGGGGAAGCCGAGCACCGCGGCGGCGTTGTTGGTGACGAGCTCGGTGAGCGCCGCGACGAGCACGAAGAGGATCGCGAGCGCGACGTGGGGGCTCGTGGCGCCCGCGTCGAGCGCGAGGCTCGCGAGGGTGGACGCGAGGCCGGAGCTCTGCATCGCGGCGCCAAGCGCGAAGGCGGCGGCGATCGCGAGCAGGAGCGAGCCCTGCACCGCGCGGCGCGCTTGGGAGATGTCGAGGCAGCCGAGGAGCAGCACCGCACCCGCACCGACGAGCGACGCGTGGAGCATGTCGACGCCGAGCCCGACGACGGAGACCACGAGCGCGACGAGCACCCCGATCGCGCGCGGCGCACGCGACAGGCGCGGAGGCTCGGCGCCGTCGACCGCGGACACGAGGTAGAAGTCGGAGCGCGGAAGGCGCTCGGCGTCGTGCACCGCTTCGAGCAGCAGCACGTCGCCCACGTCGAGCACGTGATCGCCGATGCGACCTTCGATGCGCTCGCCGTGACGCGCGATGGCGAGGATGACGGCGTCGTAGGTCGCGCGGAAGTTGCCGTCGCGGATCGCCTTGCCGAGCAGGGGATTTCCAGGGGCGACCACTGCCTCGACGATCCGTCGTGTCGCGCGTCCGCTGCTGCTCTCGAGCGGCGCGTCGAGGCCGTGGCTGCGCCGGAGATCGACGAGCGCTTCGAGGCGACCGACGAAGATCAGGTGATCGCCCGCCTCGATGCGATGCTCGGGGCCGACGCCCGCGATGCGCCGTCCGTCGCGCACGACGTCGGCGAGGTACACGCCTTCGAGACCTCGGAGGCCGGCGTCGGCGATGGTCTTGCCGACGATGGCGGCGCGATCGGGGACGCGCAGCTCGCCGGTGTAGCGATGCTCGGTGGAGCTGTCGCCGAGCGCGGCGCGCCGATCGGGCAAGAGGCGCGGCGCGAGGAAGACGAGCACGAGCACGCCGACGAGCGTGAGCGGTCCGCCGACCGGCGAGACGTCGAAGAGCCCGAACTCGGGGAGGTCGTCGCGAATCGCGCTCTGGACGAGACCTTGGACGACGAGGTTGGTGCTCGTGCCGATGAGCGTGAGGGTGCCGCCGAGGGTGGCCGCGTAGCTGAGCGGCAGCAGCAGACGCGAAGGCGCGACGCCGCGGGAGCGACACCACGAGAGCACGCCGGGGATGAGCCCGGCGACGAGCGGGGTGTTGTTGAGGAAGCCGGAGAGCGCCGCGGCGGGAAACACGAGCCGAGGCAGCGCGCGCTTCGCGGTCCCGTGCTCGCCGAGGATGGTGCGCGAGACCCGCGCGGTGACGCCGGTGTGATCGAGCGCGGCGGCGACGACGAAGAGCGCCGCGATGGTGATGAGGCCGGGGTTGGCGAAACCAGCGAAGGCCTGCGCGGGCTCGAGCACGCCGGTGACGAGCAGGATCACGAGGCCCGTGAAGACGACGACCTCGGTGGAGACGACGTTGATGGCCAGGCCGGCCAAGACCGCGAGCACGACCGCGGCGGTGATCCAGGCGTCGGTCGTCACGATGCGCTCGCGAGCGGTTCGTCGGTGCGAGACGGATGCGCGAGACGATGGCCGCGGTCACTGCGGGACCGGGTCGCTCCGTCGATGAAACGGCGCTCTCTCATGCGCGCGCCCCTTACCACGTTCCGTGCCCGGTGCGGGGATGCCTGCGCGGGTGCGGGGGACACCGCGTCGTTGGCATGCGAGCGTTCGTAAATATCTGAAACTGTTGCTGGTTTGACGTTGACGCAAAACGGGGCTCCGCGCGCGAGCCGCGACATTTCACGGCAAAGCCGTGTTCGAGCACGGCGAGCCGCGGAATGTCACGGGCGACAGGCGGCAGGTCACGGGCGGCTGGTCACGGGCGGCAGGTCACGGGCGGCCCGGGAGCATCACCAGCGCGTTCCGCGGTCGGCGCGGTTCCTCGACCACGGGCTCGAAGCGCGGCGCGACCACCGTCACGCGCGCGCGCCCCGCGAGGCTCGGGTCGGTGACCACGCCGAACGCGACGTCCGCGTCCGGGTGGGCGACGCGCTCGAGGGTCTGCGCGGCGGCTTCGACGTCGCGGAGCTTCAGCTCGGGCCCCGCGCTCACGTTCAGCAGCCACGAGCGCGCTCCGTCAATCGCGTCCGTCGTGAGCAGCGGGCTGCGCACGGCGCGTTGCACGGCCGCCACCACGCCGCCTTCGCGCGCGCTCGCTTCCCCGAGCCCGAGCACCGCGCGCCCACCGTTCGTCAGGGTCGCGCGGAGGTCCGCGAAGTCGAGGTTCACGATGCCGGGCTGCGTGACGAGGTCGGCGATGCCGCGCACGCCGTCGGAGAGCACGCGGTCGGCGCGGCGGAACGCTGCCGTGAGATCGAGATCGCCGCCGTCCGCTTCGAGCAGACGGTCGTTCGCGATCACGAGCAGCGCGTCGACGCGGGGTAGCAAGACCTCGAGGCCTTGCTCGGCGAGCTGGCGGCGCTTGCGACCCTCGAACGCGAACGGCGTCGTCACGACACCGATGGTGAGCGCACCCAGGTCGCGCGCGATCTCGGCGACCACGGGGGCCGCGCCGGTGCCGGTGCCGCCGCCCATGCCGGCCGTCACGAAGACGAGGTCGGCGCCTTCGAGCGCGCGTCGCAGCTCGCGGGTCGAGGCCTCGGCGGCGTCCGCGCCCACGCTCGGGCGGCCACCCGCGCCGAGCCCACGCGTCAGCGTCTCGCCGAGCCGCAGCGTCGGCGACGACGTGTGGTGGTGGAAATGTGCGAGCGCCTGCGCGTCGGTGTTCGCTGCCAACAAATCGACGCGCGTCAGACCGCTCCCGGCCATCGCGAGCACGGCGTTCCCACCGGCGCCACCGACACCGACCACGCGCAACACGGCTTCGAAACGTCTCACGGCTCCGCGGTAGCACGACGCCCGATCGAGACGCGAGAAAGCGGCGTGTCGCGACTCGGGTCGATCGCGGTGCATCGGGGACGAGCACGCGGCGTCGCGCGCGAGCTCGACCGTCGCGAAACGAAAGCCGTCAGTCGTCGCCGAGCAGGTCGTCGAACGCCGCGTCCACGTCGTCGAGCACGAGCGCCTCGGGCGCGGCCTGCCCGGGATCCCCGGGGTTCGTGAGGTTCGCGATGCGACGATCGACCTCGCGGAACTCCGGGTCGCGCTTGGCGACCTTCTGGAAGTAGTAGAGCGCTTCCTTCGGATCCTGGAGCAGCTCGTAGGCGTGACCGAGCTCGAAGTAGAGGCCGAGCTCCTCGCGATCCGTCTTCGCCTCCGCGTAGAGGCCGCGCTTGAAGCGCGAGATCGCGTCGGTGGTCTTGCCCTGCTCCATGTAGCAGAGGCCAATCATCGTCTGGCAGATGCACTCGCGCTGCGGGTTGCGCATCGCGAGCTCGAACTCCTTCATCGCGTCCTCGATCAGGCCCATCTCCTTGTAGGCGATGCCGAGATCGAAGTGCGTGTCGGTGTCCTCGAGGCCGATCTGTTGTTCGACGCCCTTCTTGAAGGCCTCGAAGACCTCGTCGACGTCGAGCACGTCGCTGCCGCTCAGATCCTCGACGTGCTCGTCGCCGAGCTCTTCGGCGAGCCGCTCCGCGAGCGCGAAGCTCTCGTCCTCGTCGGTCGCCGGCTGGCGGAACGACGCGCGCGACATGAGCTGCAGCTCGCTCACCTCTTCGAGCTTCTCCTCGAGGAGCGGGTGACCCGGATGCGCGGAGAGCGCGTCCTCGAGCGTGTTGCGCGCGGCGTCGAAGAGCCCCTGAGCCAAGAAGAAGTCGACCTCGTCGAGGGTCTCCTCGACCTCGCCGGGGGGCATCGAAGCGCGTACCTGCGCCTCGTGCACGTGGGCCGGCAGCGCGACCTCACCCGTCGTGAGCACGCCGGCTTCTTCGAGCTCTTCGCGCGAGAGACCCCCGAGGGTGTCGTCGTCGTTTGCGGGCGGGGTCGCGAGCTCGGGCGCGAGCGGCATCGCGTCGTGGGGCAGCCCGCCGAGGGTGTCGTCGTCGGATGGGCCCGTGACCTGCGCGAAGTCGGCGGCTGACCCCGCCGACCCAGTCGAGAAGTGCGAGGCGTCGGAGAACGCGGTCGCGTCGTCGAAGGGATCGGCGTCGAGCGCGAGCGGTGCGTCGAGCGGTGCGTCGCGCGGGGGACGTGGCGGCTCGAGGTCGAGCGCCGAGCTCGGGGTGAACGCCGTCGCGTCGTCGAACGCGTCCGGCTCGGGTGCGCTCGGCAGCTCCGGGATTCGATCGACGCCCGACTCGTCCAAGAAGAGCAGCTCGTCCGGATCCGCGGCCGCCGGATCTGCTGCGGGGGGCGCCGCGTGCTGCGCGGTGGGCGGTTCGACGTTCGCGCTCGACGTGACGACGGCGGCGGGCTCGTCGAAGATCAGCTCCGGGTCCGACGCGCGCGAAGCGACGTCGTCGAAGATGAGCTCGGGCTCCGAAGCACGCGCAGCGGGCGAGTCGTCGTAGATGAGCTCCGGATCCGACATCCGCGGCTCGTCGAGGAAGAGCAGGTCGGGCTCGGACTCGCGCTCCGGCGCGGGCGGAATCGGCGTCGGCGCCGGCATCACCTCCGGCTCGGACGCACGGTCGTCGAGGAAGAGCAGCTCGTCGCTCGGACGATCTCCGCTCCCCGCTTCGGGCGCCATCTCCGGCGGTCGCTCGGAACGCAGCTCGTCGCTCGGTCGGTACCCCGCCGCGATCGCGGCGGCCGGATCGAGCTCGGCGGCCTGGCGGAAGTAGAGCTGCGCGAGCTGCGGGCGATCGTCGTAGAGCTTCGCGAGGCGCACGAGCTCGCGCGCCGCGTCCGCGTTGCGGCCCGCGCCCACGTACGCGTCCTTGAGGCGCTCGCGGGCCTCGACGTTGTCGGGGGCGAGCTGGAGCACCTGCTCGAGCTGCGAGATCACCTTCTCGCGCAAGCCGTAGCGCTCGAAGACGTCGCACTCGGTGAGCAGTCGCGCGATCTGTGCTTCGCGCGCGACGTCGGGCGGGATGCTCGGGCGCGAGGGGGCGGGGACGGACTCGAACGACTCGTCCTCGTCGCCTTCGTCGAAGTCGACCTCGACTTCCTCTTCCATCACCACGACGTCGTCGTCGTCGTCGCCGCCTTCGAGCAGCTCGAGGTCGTCTTCGTCGTCGAGGGCGGCCGGCGGCGCGGAGCGGGGGCCGACGAGCGCGCCGGGAGGCATCGCGTCCACCGCGGCCGGCGCGGGCGCACGCACGGACGGAGGCGCGAAGCCCGCGAGCGCTTGGCGTGCTTCGGCGTCCGAGGGATCGATCTCCAGGATGCGCTTCAGCGCTTGGGCGCGCGCCTCGGGGCGATCCGACTCCTGGTGGATGCGCGCGATCTCTCGGTAGACGCTCACGGTCTTGGGCGTCTGTCCGAGCGCGAGGAACGCCTCTGCGAGCAGCTCGAGGGTTCGGACGTCGCGTGGATCCTGCTTGAAGCAGATCTGCAGCTTCGCGAGCGCGCGCTTGGCGTCGTCGCGCTCGAGGTACATGCCGGCGAGCTTCCGGGCGAGGTCCGCGTCCTCCGGGCGGTGGAAGAGGAGGCGCTCGGCGACCTTCAGGTAGTCGTCGATGCGGCCCTGCTCTTCGAGGAGCCGCGCGCCTTGCTCGAACTCGTCCGCCGCCTGCGACGTCCGCGAGGCCTTCGAGAGCGCCTCCGCGTACTTGATGCGGATCGGGACGTTCTCCGGATCCAGCTCGGTCATCTTCCCGAGCGTCGCGAGCGCGCGATCGACGTTGCCGTCGCGGGCGTAGGCGGCGGCGACCTGCTCGTAGGTCTGCAGCGCATCGCTCACGAGCTGCAGGTTCTCGTACATCTCCGCGAGGCGAACCGTGATGTCGAGACGCGTCGGCTGGAGCTTGAGGATCTGCTTGTAGACCGCGACCGCCTTCAGGAAGAAGCCCTGCTGCGCGTAGTGCTCGGCCACCTTGAAGTAGGTGTCGGTGGCTTCGCGGTTCGAGCCCTTGCGCGTGTACAGATCGCCGATCTTCAGCAGCGTCCTCACGTCGCGCGGATCGGCTTCGACGAGCTTCTGGTACTCGGCGATGGCGCGGTCGTAGGCGCCCTTGGCGAGGTGCTTCTGGGCTGCGGCGAGAACTTTGGTGCGGTCGACGGCCACCGGGGCGAGGATCCTTGCCGGCCCGAGCGCTCTCCCGTGTCGTCCCTCCGCGCGGAGGCGCGGCCCTTCAATCTCGAGAATCGTCCGGAAATGCGGGGACGAATTGCTTCAAATCACGCGTTGGGCTGGCGGGTCAGCATACGAGCCCTCCCCCAGGAGGGTCAACCGGCACGGCGGCTGCTTCGTCGGTTTCGGACGACCGGCCATCGTTCGATGGTCGACTCGCGGTCGATCGAGCCACGATCGTCGCGCGCATCCCCGCGACCCGCGCCCGGCACGCACCGACGCGCGCCTCCCCCACTTGTGTGAGGAGCGCCATGAATGGAAAACTCCCGTCACGCACCGATGTGGGTCGTGCAGGTCTGGAGTTGGTTTCGGGAGCGTTTCGGGGGACGGCGTGTGCCGCACTTCCCGGCGATGTTTCGTGTCCGCGACTCGGCGGGCGGGCTCGTCCCCCAGGTCGAGCTGGTCGGTACGTTCGAGCCGGGGCGAAGGCCGCTCCGCAAACGTCAGCTCACCGCGAGCGGGCTCTGCATGGTGCACTGGCCGGAGACGGCGGAGCGCCTGCGGCTCGAGATTCGAGCGGGCGGTGAGGTGCAGGTGGTCGAGGTCTCGACCCGTCGCCCCGAGCCCGACCGGGTGATCGAGGTGCAGCTCCTGCAGCAAGCGATCGCGTCCTGAGCTCGCGCAGCTCGCGCACGCTCAAGCGCGGCTACCGACGCGGGCCCACCGACCAGCCCGGTACGCGGTGTATCCGAGCGCTGCCTTGAGCACGAAGCTCGCGGGAAAGCCGAGCCAGACGCCCCACGGGCCGAGTCCGAGCGGGAAGCCGAGGAGCCAGCTCGTCGGCACCTGCACGACCGTGCCCACCAGGTTGATCCAGAGGCTCGAGCGCGTGTCGCCCGCGCCGCGCAGCGCGCCGACGTAGGCGATGTGGATGCCCACGATCGGCATGCCGTAGCCCAGCAGGCGCATCCACTCGACGGAGAGATCGTGCAGCGCCGTTCCTTCGGGCACGTCGAAGATCGCCACGATCGGGTGCGCGCCGAGCACGAGGAGCAGCGCGAGGGTGGTCGTGATCGCGACGTTCAAGCGGACGGACGCGCGTACGACGTGATGGGCGGCCGGCAGATCGCGCGCGCCGAGCGCGTTGCCCACCATCGCGCCCGTCGCTTGCGCGACGCTCAACGCGGGCACGAACGCGAGCGCTTGGATGCGCAGGCCGATCCCGTGCGCCGCGACCGCGGCTGGATCGAGGCGACCGAGCATGCCGACGATGCTCGCGAAGCTCGCGTTGATGATGACCATGTCGAGCGCGGCCGGGGTGCCGATGCGGAAGTAATCGCGGGCGAGCGCGAGATCGGGCTTGGCAGGCGCGACGCGCAGACGGAGCCCCGCGACCGATCCGCGTCGGAGCAGGAGCACGAGCGCGAGCACGCCCGCTGCTTGCGACGCTACCGTGCCGTACGCCGCGCCCGCCACGCCGAGCGCAGGAAAGCCGAGGTTGCCGAGGATGAAGGCGTAGTTGAAGAGGACGTTGAGCGCGTTGCTTCCGAGCGCGACCACGAAGGGCAGGCGCGTGTTGCCGACCGCGCGGAGCACCGCGGCGTAGAGCATCGCGAGATAGGGGAACACCGCGAAGCCGAGGCTCGGGCGCAGGTAGTCGAGTGCGAGTGGGAGCGCGTCGTCGGTCGCGCCGAGCACCCGCAAGATGGGCTCGGCGGTGAGGTTGCCGGAGACCGCGACGACCAGCGCGACGAAGACGGTGAACCAGGTCGACTGACGCAGCACGTGATCGACGCGCGAGGGATCTTTGGCGCCGTGGGCCCGCGCGACCATCGCGGTCACGCCCATCACGAGGCCCATCATCAGGACCATGAAGAGGAAGACGACCTGGGTGGCGAAGCCCAGCGCTTCGAGCGCGGCGGGCGCGTTCGGGAGGCGCCCACACATCGCGGTGTCGACCGCGAGCGAGAGGACGCCGAGCACGTTGAGCCCGATCACCGGCAGCGCGAGATCGAGGAGGCGTCGCGGGATGCTGACGTCGGAGATCGCGGGCGCGGACGGCGGCTCGGTCTCGTTCGTCGTCGGGGGCGACGCCATGCGGGGCCTCTCATAGCGACAGGGGAGGTGGTCGCCAAGCGGAAGTGCGAGGAGAGCTCGAGTGCGGTCGGAGCGATCCGAGCGAGCGCGACTTCGAGGTGCGGGGAGCGAGCCGGACCAGTGTGGCTTCGAGGCGCGGTCAGACGAGCGCCGCGAGCTGAGCGAGCGCGGCGAGCGCGGCGGTGTCGACCCGGAGCACGTGGGGGCCGAGCGTCACGCGCGCGAACCCGAGACGGTCGAATGCGTCGAGCTCCGCGTCGGAGAAGCCACCTTCGGGGCCCACTGCGATCCACACCTCTCGAACGGATGACTCGCCCAGCTCGCTCGGGCTCGCGTCGTTCGTGGGGGTCGCGTCGTTCGCATGGACACGCGCGTCGCGCAGCGCCTCCGCGATCGGTCGACCTCCGCGCGCCCACGCCACGAGGCGCCTCGCTTCGTTCGGCGCGCGCGCACAGACCTCGAGGAGCGGCGCGGGCGCATGCACCTCGGGCACGGTCGCGCGCTCGCATTGTCGCGCGGCTTCCTCGACGATTCGCTGCCAGCGCGAGGTCTTCTTCGAGCCGCGCGCGTCGTCGGGCCGCGCGACCGCGTGATCGCTGTGCGCGAAGTGGATCGCGTGCACGCCGAGCTCGGTGGCCATGCGGACGATGTCGTCCGACTTCGCGCCCTTCGGCATCGCTTGCACGAGCACGACGCGTGGGCGCTCGTCCGTCGCGGTCTCGATCGCGTCGACCGTCGCGACGTCGCCGTCGAGCCGTGCGCGCGCCTGACGGCCGCTTCCGTCGAAGAGCACGATCTCGTCACCCGCTTCGAGCCGCAGCACCGCCACGTGCCGGCGAACCGACGCGGGCAACGCGAGGTGTGCGCCGACCGCGCCGAGCTCGGGGACGAAGAAGCGGCGCATCGCCGAGCTCAGCTCCGCGCGACGATCACGCCGCGCCACTCGTTCTCGGAGGTGGTGCGCAGGTGGCGCAGCCCCACCGCCTCGAAGGCTTCGCGTACGCCTTCGTCTTGTCCGGAGAGGATGCCGCTGAGCACGAGCGCTCCGCCGGGCGCGAGGCGCGCGGCGAGGTGCGGCGCCATCTCGATCAGGATCGGCGCTTGGATGTTCGCGAGCACGATCGGCCACTCGCCTTCGACCTCCGACACGTCCGCGGTGTCGGCGCGGAACCGATCCGCGACGTGGTTGATCTGCGCGTTCTCGAGCGCGACCGGGATCGCGGTCGGATCGATGTCGGTGCCGTAGGCCTCGCTCGCGCCGAGCAGGAGGGCCGCGACGCCGAGGATGCCGCTGCCGCAGCCGACGTCGAGCACCCGCTCGCCGCCCTTCACGAGCGCGTCGACCTCCGCGAGCACGAGGCGGGTCGTCTCGTGGATGCCGCTGCCGAACGCGCCGCCGGGATCGATCGTGAGCACGACGTCGCCCGGCTCGGGGGTGACCTCGCGCCAGCTCGGACGGAGCAAGAGACGCGGCCCGACCTTGGTCGGATGGAAATACTCGCGCCACGCGTCACGCCACTCGTCGCCGACCACGTGCTCGATCTTCGCGGGGTGGGCGAGCTGGGCGAGCGCGCGGTGGGCGTCCTCGTCGGTCGCGAACGAAGCGACCAGCAGCACCTGCTCGTCGTGCTCGCTGCGGAGCATCGTGGTCGCGTCGCGCTCCTCGACGCCTTGGGCGCCGAGCGTCCAGAGCTGGTCGGAGACGAGCTCGGCATCGTCGGCGGGCACGGTGACGTGGACGTAGGGGTAGCGGGGCTCGCTCATGGGTGGGTCTCGGCGGAGGAGGAGAATCGAAGCGGACGTCGCAGCGGACGTGTCGAAGCGGGCGAAAGAGAACGCCGCACGTCGAAGAGACGACGCGCGGCGAGAGAGAGGACCGGCGCAGGATCACTCGACGAAGAGCGACTTCCAGACCGAGTCGTACTTCTCGAGCACGACGCGGCGCTTGAGGCTCATCTTCGGCGTGAGCATTCCGTTCGCGGTCGAGAAGTCGTCCGCGATCAGCGCGAATTTCTTGATCTTCTCGTACTGCTTGAACTCGGTGGACCAGTGGTCGAGCTCGCGCGCGATGAGCTCCTTCACTTTCGGATCCTCGCAGAGCTTCTTCTTGTCGTTGCCGAGGCCGTGCTGCTCGGCCCACGGGATCAGCGTGTCGAAGTCCGGGATCACGATGGCGGCGTTGAAGTTGTAGTTCGCGCCGTGGACCATCACGTTCGTGATGTAGGGCGAGAGCTTGAGGCGATCCTCGAGCGGGGTCGGGACGACGTACTTGCCGTTGAGGAGCTTGTACTGCTCCTTGATGCGGCCCGTGATGTAGAGGAAGCCGTCGCCGTCGACGTAGCCCATGTCGCCGGTGCGGAAGCCGCGCACGCCGTCCTTCTCGAGGAGGACCTTCTCGTTCTCTTCCGGCAGGCCGTGATAACCCTGCATGACGTTGTGTCCGAAGACGATGATCTCGCCTTGCTTCGGGTCGCCGGTCACGACGGTGTCGATCTCCACCGAGGTTCCGGGGATCGGGCGACCGACGCTGCCGATCTTGCGGCCGCTCGGGCAGTTCGCGGTCGCGATCGGCGAGGTCTCGGTGAGGCCGTATCCCTCGTAGACCATGATGCCGAGGTTGTCGACGAACTCCGCGACCTCACGGCTCAGCGCGGCGCCGCCGGAGAACGCGTACTTGAGACGGCCGCCGAAGCGCTCACGGACCTTCGAGAAGACGAGCTTGTCGAACATGCCGTTCTTGAAGTCCGCCCAGCCGCTGCGCTTGCGCTGCTCGGCGAGCTTCTTGCGGTACTCCGCGTTGCCCATCGCGGCCTCGAACATCTTTTGTTTCAGGCCGCCTTCTTCGGCCATCTTCTTGTGAAGACCGTCGTAGATGCGGTTGAAGATGCGCGGGACGCTGAAGAGCAGGGTGGGCTTCACCTCCGCGAGGTTCGCGACGATCTTGTCGACCGCCTCCGCGATGCCCATCGAGGCGCCCATCGAGAAGAGGGCGTGCAGCTCGCAGGTCTGACCGAAGCTGTGCGCCCACGGCAGGAAGGAGAGCGAACGGTCGTCCGGCGACATCGGGAAGATCTCGTGCACGGCCGAGACGTTCCACGCGAGGTTCTGGTGGCTCAGGAGCACGCCCTTGGGGTTGCCCGTGGTGCCGGAGGTGTAGATGAAGCCGGCGATGTCGCTCGGGACCACCTTCGCGAGCGGCGCGGGCGCGTGCGAGAGCAACGACGCGAACGTCGCGTCCGCCGAGCCGGGGGTCGACTCGAAGGTGATGACCTTCTGGAGATCCGGCAGCTCGCTCCGAACCTTCGCGATCTCCGCGGCGATGCGTTCGTTCGCGACGAGGAGCACCCGCGCGCCGCAGTCCTTCAGGATGTACGCCCACTCCTTGGGGAGCTGGCTCTCGTACATCGGCGCGTACGACGCGCAGAGGCCGTAGGTCGCGTAGGCGCCGACCGCCCACTCGGGGCGGTTGTCGGCGATCACCGCGACGCTCTGACCCTTCTCGATCCCCAGCGCCGCGAGCGCGCCGCGCATCGCGTCGACCTGCTTGCCGAACTCCGCGTAGGTCATCCAGACCCACGCGCCGTTCTGCTTGGTCCCGAAGAGCGGGCGGCTCCCGAAGGATCCGATGCTGTGCTCGTAGACCTCGACGAGGGTTCCGAACTTCGGCTCGAACGTGCTCATGGCTAACCCCTTGGTCCCTCACGGCGCCTTCGTCGGCGACCCTCGACGGGGCCGCGAACGCTGCCGATCCCGGTGGTGCGGGGCCCCTCGGCGCCCGCGAAGCGTCGTCGTGCACCCACCCGTGGCGCACGCGGCGCGCGAGCCTAGCACACCCGCGGGAGGGGGCCGCCGCTCGCGTCCGGGGCGACGACAACCCCTCGGAACGAGTCGGCGGCTGACCCCGCCGACCCGACCAAGAAGCCTGCTATGAACGGCTCGTGGACGCCGTGACCGCCCCGTCGATCGTCGCGCGCCTGGAGCGCGAAGAGGTCGGCGTCTTCAATCGACGTTTCGTCGTGCGCCTCGGGGACGGGGCCGCGGTCGAAGCGGTGCTCTACCGGGGCGACACCCTCTGCGTCTCCTCGCAGGTCGGCTGCGCGGTGGGGTGCCCGTTCTGTGCGAGCGGCGCGGGCGGGCTGCAGCGACCGCTCGGGCTGGACGAGCTGCGCGCGCAGGTCGAGCTGGTGCGTGAGCTCGCACCGTCGCTCGCGCGCGTGACGGTGAGCCCCGACTACCTGGAGGCGTCATTCGCGGCAATGACGGCCCACAGCGGGTCCGTGGACGGCTATCTCGAACGGGCGCTGGGCCTCGAT
>ERZ761607.2408-NODE-2408-length-20339-cov-12.669493_pt1 | contig 20339 bp, 15 predicted proteins | sample MGYA00511164_ERZ761607 | MGnify/ENA primary metagenome ERZ761607 (study PRJEB28899, sample SAMN02445080) | bioreactor sludge metagenome | biome: EBPR sludge | place: Australia: Brisbane, Thorneside Wastewater Treatment Plant | collected 2011-06-22 ... | reverse complement strand
ATTTCATCAAGGTGTCTCTGTCTGCTTTTCTTATCGCATTACTTGCTGCCAATACACTGTCATTCAAGATTACTAAAGTTGAATCACCGGCAACAGGAGGAGCTCCTGCACTTTCAACAGTAATCATATCAACACCGATGAAATCACTGTTTACTCCGTTAGGACCACCATTCACTACGTTATATCTGATTGCAAATCTTCCGTTTGCTGATGCTGTCGGAGCTCTGTATCCTCTACGCTCCCATGCACCTGCTGTGTTAACTTTGAATCTGCCTAATTCTGTCCATGTTCCTTCAGGCACTGAATCATTTGCTGAATACATTACTCTGATTGAATCAGGGAATGTTGATGCTGCAGGTCCTCTTGAATAGAAGTATAATGAATCACCTGCTTGTGTACCACCTGTTAATCTTGGTAATACTAACCAACTGTCTATATTATTTGCATTTGTTACTACGTTGTAGTTTGCTGCTACATAACCTGTTGCAGGTCCATTAAATGCATTGAATACTGTGCTGTTTCCCTGGAACCATGTTGCTGTTGTTCCCTGAGGACCACCACCTCTGTAATAAACTTTGTATCCTCTTGTTTTTAATGCGGTAGTATCGTTATTACCGTTTAAACTGTCAACATAAACTACAGTTCCTGCATTATCCAAATCAGGATTGATAACTGATGGATTCGGGGAATCAGTTTGTGTTTGTGGATTTCTGCTACCGAATGGATCGGAAACATTAAATCCGAGATAGAAGCCGGTTATTAAGATTAATAATACCGGTAAAATGTAATTTTTTTCTCTCATGAATATTTAATTTAAGATTAGAGAAACAAGATACCGAATAATAAATGTAGTATCAATAAAAAAAGCCGATTTCTTTCGAAACCGGCTTTTCATAAAATACTATAAATTATAGATTTATACTTATTTAATAAGCATCATTCTTTTCGTTTCAGCAAATCCATTTGACTGAATTGAATAGAAATATACACCACTTGTTAAGTTTGTTGCATTGAACTCATAAGCATAAGTTCCTGCAGCCAATTGATTACTTACAAGAGTTGCAACTTCTTTACCAAGAACATCATAAACTTTCAAAGTAGTAAATCCTGCTTGTGGAATTGAGAAGTTTATTTTTGTTGTTGGGTTAAATGGATTTGGATAGTTTTGAGCCAATTTATATTCAGAAGGAGCAGTTGTATTAATTGGTGTGATACCTGTAGTAGGACCATATTTTGATACAGCACCTGTAGCACCTACAGCATATAACATAAAGCCGTTTCTTGCTTTAACTATATGATTGAAAGCACCTGTTCCGGTATGTTGTTGAGCCCATGAAGTACCATTGTTTGAAGTATAATAGATAGCAGTAGTAGTTCTTAAACCCCACCAGTCGTTACCTAAACCGGTGATACCGCTCACGTTACCTGTTCCAGGATAAGTATTAGCACCCCATGTAGAACCACCGTTTGTAGTGACTCTCATATTTGTACCACCTGCTAAACCAACTGAAGAATTATTAAACCAAACAGCATAAGAGTTTAATTCACCTAAAGCTTGTGAAGTCCAGCTTGTACCGTTATTTGAAGAATAATAAATTTTTGAGTTATTAGTACCGAACCAAATGTTTGTTCCGATCATCATAGCTGAGTTATTCCATCCTGCTTCAGAACCTGCTTGTGGCAAGAACTGGCCTGTTGAATCCCATGTAGCACCACCGTTTGTAGTTCTCCATAAAGACCATCTTGCAGCGATAGGATCACCTTGCATCCAACCGTTGTTAGCATCAGACATTAAGATAACATTGATAAATCCACCTGTTTGTGAGAACACCTGAGTCCAAGTTGAACCACCGTTTACTGTTCTGTAAACGAATGTTCCTGTAGCAGAAGAACCTGTTGCTAAAGCAGTGTTAGCATCAATTGCCCAAATGTTATAGATTGGATGAGCACCGATACCTGTACCTGTAGCATTTGTCCAAGTACCACCGTTAGTTGTTCTAATTACAGTAGGAGCAGATGCAGAACCTCCTGCAGCCCAAACGATTTCATTTGTTGCTGCTGAAACTGTATATAAAGGATTTGTTGTACCTGATGTTTGGTTGAACCATGAAGATGGAGGAGGAGGAGCAGCTGTTCTTTCAACAGTAATCATATCAACACCGATGAAATCACTGTTAGTTCCGTTTGGACCACCATTAACTACATTATATCTGATTGCAAATCTTCCGTTTGCTGATGCTGTCGGAGCTCTGTAACCTCTACGCTCCCATGCACCTGCTGTGTTAACTTTGAATCTGCCTAATTCTGTCCATGTTCCTTCAGGCACTGAATCATTTGCTGAATACATTACTCTGATTGAATCAGGGAATGTTGATGCTGCAGGTCCTCTTGAATAGAAGTATAATGAATCACCTGCTTGTGTACCACCTGTTAATCTTGGTAATACTAACCAACTGTCTATATTATTTGCATTTGTTACTACGTTGTAGTTTGCTGCTACATAACCTGTTGCAGGTCCATTAAATGCATTGAATACTGTGCTGTTTCCCTGGAACCATGTTGCTGTTGTTCCCTGAGGACCACCACCTCTGTAATAAACTTTGTATCCTCTTGTTTTTAATGCGGTAGTATCGTTATTACCGTTTAAACTGTCAACATAAACTACAGTTCCTGCATTATCCAAATCAGGATTGATAACTGATGGATTCGGGGAATCAGTTTGTGTTTGTGGATTTCTGCTGCCGAATGGATCGGAAACATTAAATCCGAGATAGAAGCCTGTAACCACTAATAATAGCATTACAGATAGGTAGAAATATTTCTCTCTCATTTTCTTTCCTTTGTTTTATTTTTAGTAAAAAATCAGTTCTTTTTAGAAAAACTGTATTAATTATAGAGCAAAGTAGATAAAATTAATTTTAAATTCAAGAAAATTAATCGAATTAAGGAACCTATTTTTAGTAATTTTTAATAATAAAAATATAGTTCAAAATAAAGACATTATTTTGAAATGTATATTTAAATTAACTTATATATTAATTCACTCATATAATAAAGAAAATTATATACACTGATCAATTATATGAATTAAACAAATTTGACGATTTTTTCTCTAAAATGTAATACTCCAAGCCTTTACTTATTTAAAATGAATATTTTCGATAACTATGAAATTTTAGATTCCATTTTAAGGATATAAGTATTAAAAAAGTTATTGGAACTCATCATAAGAAAAGAGAGTTTTTATTTTAAATGCATCAATATTTTCATATAATATATTAACACAATTTTATAAATTACAATATGATAAAAACAATTTTATTTATACTTTCCCTTACGATTTTTACAACAAGTGTTAACGCTCAGATCCGAGAAGGAAACAATGATTACAGAAAAAGAAATAATAACACGAACAATTTAATATTAGGAATTTTTAATCCTAATAATTTTTCGATGCAGCATTCATTAAACTTTTCAATGGTTAATACCAGATATGGAAATATTGGGATTACTTCATATACAAATTCTATGAATTATAAGTTTAATGACGATCTTAATATACAAGCCGATATAACGATGTCTTATTCACCATTTACAAAAACATCTTTTGGATCATCATTTGACAATCAACTGCAGAATGATATAAATGGACTGGCTTTATCAAGATTAAAATTAATTTATAAAATCTCTGACAATGCATTTATAAATGTAGAATTCAGGAACGGAAATAATTACTTATATGAAGACAGATATTATGATCCATTCTACTGGCGTTAAAAATAAATTTTTAAAACTTTAAAAAAATTATTCCCCCGATAATAAGGGGGTTTTTCGTTTAATGAGGGAAGATTCAAAAAGGAACATACTAAATGATTTTCTGAACATTGCAATTATTGTGCTTTTTGTAGTGGTTGCATATCTGATATATTCGCTTGTAATGAAATCAATCAATGCACCAAAAGAAACTACTATACTTCCTGTCATAACTGATACAACAAATAAAAAAGAAAGCAGAACAAACCAGCCGAATTTAACAATTCAATTAGAAATTTTAAACGGAACCAGTCAAAGTGGAGTGGCAAGCATTTTCACAGATTTTCTAAGGAAACAAGGATTTGATGTTGTAGATTACGGTAACTATCAATCAACAGATGAGCCGAAAACTTTAATTATTGACCGTTCAGGAAACTCATCTAAATGTAAAAAAATTGCCGGTATATTAGGTATTAGTGAAAAACAGATTATACAACAGTTAAATTCCACTTTGTATGTGGATGCTACAGTCGTAATCGGAAAAGATTTTAAAGAATTAAAACCCTTCCAATAATAAAATAATTAATGACACCAAAAGAACTTTCCCAAAAAATCGCAAAATTAATGTCAGATAAAAAAGCAGAAGACATTATGATATTAGATTTGCGTAAGTTAACAACTATTACTGATTATTTTGTAATCTGTTCAGCAAGTTCAGATACACAAGTAAAAGCAATAGCAGATCATGTTTCTAAAGAGTTGAGCAAGATAAATGAAAAACCCTGGCACAATGAAGGTTATGGAAATCTAAGCTGGGTGTTGCTTGATTATGTTGATGTTGTGGCACACATCTTTTACGGTCAGACAAGAAAATTTTATAATCTTGAGGGCTTGTGGGGAGATGCTGAGACTGAATATTTTACTGATGAAGTAAATGGAAAAAAGTAAGTTAAATTTAATTTTAACTTGTGGCGATATTTCCGGAATCGCTCCTGAAATAATTATAAAAATTTTTCATACAACAGATTTATTTAAAAAATTTAATTTAAAAATTTGTGCTGATGAATGGATGTTTACCGAATATTATAAATTACTAAAATTTAAAAAAATTCCAACCGGATATTTTGAACCATTGGGAATTAAAGAATTTAAATTTTATCCGGGAAAGCCCTCAGTAAAAACTGCGAGAGTATCTGCAAAATCTTTTTTGAAATCTGTTGAATTATGTGTGTACAAAAAATACGATGCGATGGTTACTTTGCCGGTTTCTAAATTTGCTATAAATAATTCAGGAATTAAATTTACCGGGCATACTGAAATGTTGGGTAGTATGCTTAAAGAAACTCCGATTATGATTTTTCATTCAAAAAAATTTATAACATCACTAATTACATCACATATACCGATTAAAAAAGTCAGTTCAAGCATAACAAAAGAAAAGATAATTAATAAGATTAAATTATTAAATCAGATTTTAAAAAGAGATTTTAAAATTAAAAATCCGAAGATTGCATTGTTATCTTTAAATCCGCACAGTGGAGATAACGGAGTTATGGGAAATGAGGAAATTGAAAAAATTATTCCAGCAATGGAGGAACTAAAAAATTCGGGAATTAATGTTTCCGGAGTATTTGCATCTGATGGGTTTTTTGGCTTAAAAAAATTTAGTGAATACAATTTAACTGTCGGAATGTATCATGATCAAATTTTGAATCCCTTTAAATTATTATGTTTCGATGATGGTGTAAACTTTACAGGTGGATTAAGTATTGTCAGGACATCTCCCGATCACGGAACCGCTTTTGATATAGCCGGGAAAGGAATTGCTAAAATAGAAAGCACTGTTTCTGCAATAAGACTCGCCGCAAAAATAGCAAATAACAGGAGAAGTGCTGAATGTTAAAATTTGAAAATGTAAGTTTCGGTTATCCAAACAAAAATATTTTTTCAAAAGTAAATTTATTTGTAAACTATGGAGAGTTTCTTTTTTTAGTAGGTGAAAGCGGTATAGGAAAAACAACATTGTTAAAGTTAATTTACAGTGATTTAAAACCTACAGAAGGCGATATAACCTTTGAAGATTTTGATTCAAAAAAAATGGAAAACAGAGATATTCCGTATCTCAGAAGAAAAATAGGAATTGTTTTTCAAGACTTTAAATTATTAAACGACAGAAATATATTTGAGAATATTGCATTACCTCTATATATAAGCGGAGTGAAAGAAGATAAAATCAAAAAAAGAGTTTTTGATATATCATCAAAAATCGGAATCTTCGACAAATTAAATAATTATCCTTATGATTTATCCGGAGGGGAGCAACAAAGAGTGTCAATTGCAAGAGCAATGATTAATGAGCCGAAACTTCTACTTGCAGATGAACCGACAGGAAATTTAGATCCATTTATCTCATTAGAGATAGTAAAGTTAATTAATGAAATTAACACACTCGGAACAGCAGTGATATTCGCAACTCACAATTTTGATATAGTAAAAAAAATGCGGGACAAGAGGATATTACAGATAAAAGAAAATAAATTATTTGAAGTTAAACTGAAAATTTAAAACCGTCACTCATCTGTTATTCAAAAAATCAAGAATTTTTTTCCAGTCTTTTTTTAAATCGTATTCAAACCTCTCCTCGGGTTTCAGATTAAATCCTTTTTCCAGATTTTCCACACCTTTTTCTATTTCGCCGGTGATAAAATAAATTTTAGATTTTTCATAAAAAGGTTCAGACCAAATTGAATTAATCTTAGAAACATTTTCAAATGCCTGAATGGCTTCGTTGAATTTATTTGCTTCTACTAATGCACATCCATAATCAAACCAAGCATCATAATTTTTTGATTCAAGTTTGATAACGTTTTCATAACTTTTAATTGCTTCATTTATAAGACCGAGTGCAATTTCTGCATCTGCTTTGGAATACCAGATTTCAGAAAAATCTTTGCAAAGAATTAATGCTGAATTAAAATCTTCTAAAGCTTTTGAATATTCATCTCTGCAATAATAACAGTTTCCTCTTCCGTAAAATGATTCATAATTTTTGGGATCTAACTTAATTGATTTAGTAAAATATTCTATAGCAAGATTGTATTCACCTATTTCTTCATAAGCATTACCTATATTATGATAACAAAACGGATCTTCATTTTTAAGTTCAAGTGAATTTTTATAACAGTCAATCGCAGAATATAATCTACCAATTGCAGCATAAGCATTCCCTTTATTATACCAAGCCGGAGCAAATTTATCATTAATTGCGATTGCCATATCATAACATTCTATTGACTTAAGAAATCTTCCCATTCTGTTCAAAACAATACCCATATTATACCAAGCATTATAATTCATTGGAGACATTTCCAAATGTTTTTTATATGCGGCAAGTGACTCTTCAAACATATCAAGGAAATCATAACAATATCCAAGTTCATAATAAGCATCTCTATAATTAAAATCCAGACTTACAACTTTTCTGAAACACTCTGCAGCTTCATTATATTTCTCAAGTCTCTCATAAGCCAGACCTAAATTAAAAAGTGCTTCAAGATTATCCGGTTCCAGCTCAATCACTCTCATAAGAGTATTTATAGATTCATCATAAAATTCAAGATTATCGAGAGCAATTGCTTTGTTTAAATAAATTTCAATATCATTTGGGTTAAGTAAAATTGCTTTATCAAAATACTCAACCGCTTCTTCAAATTTTCCCAATGCATCACAGACTAATGCTTTTTTGTGCCATATGTCAACGGAATATGGATATAATTCAAGATACTTATTGATTAATGGAAGTGCATCATCATATTTTTTGGATTCGTAGAGGTCATTTATTTTATCTTCTAAAGATTCAGGATCGTAATAATTATATAAATCAGAGTTTAATTTATTTTTTGAGTTATCATTGTTTTTATCATCCTTATTATTGCCATCTTCGAGTTCATCCGAATCATTTTGATCGTGAATATCTTTCATTTGTTCTCCTTTAATAATTTAAATCAAATTATATAAAAGTGTATATTAAGTCAAGTAATTACTTGAAAGTGTAAAAATTTTTGGTGATAAATTTTTATACTTTAAAGAATTTTTAAATTAAAAGAATTAAATTATATTTGATTTTCCCGTTAAAATGAAAAAACTATTTTTATATCTGTATCCCCTTATATTTCTGGCTTCATGTTCATCTTTAAAAATTAAAGATAACATTTCTATTGATGAAAATTTCGACTGGTTGCAACGTGGAAGAACTTCTGAGAATATAAACTCCGGCTCAGGGCTAACCGGGATAAATTTAAAACAACTCTGGTCATTCAATGCAGATGCGGGATTTTCTAAAAATGCAATGATTTCAACTGACGGGATTTTGTTTGTTTCCACATTAAGAGGAGAAACATACGGGATAAATATATTGAACGGAAAGAGTTTAGGCAGATTTGGAAAAACAGGTGGCGGAGTAAATTGTCCGGCTTATTATAAAAATAATCTTATAATTACATTTGATGGCAATGAAGATGCTTCTGTATTAAGATATAATTTGAAGACAGGAGAAGTCATCTGGAAAATAAACTGTGGAATGATAAAATCTGCTCCATTGGTTGAGAATGAATTTATTTATGTTACTTCAAAAGATTCTTCAGTATATAAACTTAATATAGATGATGGTACTATTATTTGGAAAACAAAAAAAGGAAAAGAAAATATTTTTTTTGATCAGTTTGTTACAACTCCTGTGATTTCAAATGATTTATTATTTGCAGTTACATCAAAAGGAATATTAATCTGTTTAAACAAAAATACAGGAATATTAAACTGGCAAAAAAACCTATCGCAAAATGTTTTAAGTGATTTAACAGTCTCGGATAATAAAATTTTTATTAACACTGAAAATGGAAATAATATGTGTTACAATTTTTCCGGTGAGATAGTTTGGGAAAATAAATATAATACTTCATTCACTTCTTCTTTTTCTAAAAGCGGAAAAAATTTAATAACAGCAGGGATAGACGGAAACCTTTATTCTTTGAATCCTGAAACCGGCGGATTAAACTGGACGTTTAAGACAAATGGTGCTATATATTGCAATCCGGTAATTTTTAATGATAAAATATTTTTAAGTTCGTTTGATAAAAATTTATATATACTTGATTTGACATCGGGAGAAAAATTATGGAATATGAAATTTGAATCACGGTTGAGAACTTCACCTTTAGTTTGGAAAAATTATTTATTTATTGCCTGTGACAACAGAGAAATTTATTGTTTTGAATTTTTAAAATGAAATTATATTTAGTAATATTATTGTTTGTCTTTTCAGAATCATATTCTCAAAATGATTCTATGACATATAATCTCAAAATTTATTCTAATTTTGACAGTTCATTAGTTTATATTGATTCTGTTTTTAAAGGTTATACACCCTTTGAAACAAATGAAATACCTGAAGGAAATTATTTTATAGAAGTGAAACGCGGGATTGATAGCAGGGACTGGGATATACAAGAGATAGAATACAGTATGTCATTAGTTTCAGATACAATTTTAAATGCAAATTTCAGATATTATTATTTTATAAATTCATCACCGACTAACGCTTTAGTATTTTACAATAATATTTTATTAGGAGAAACACCTTTAAGATATTTTCCGGATAATAAATTGAACGGTAATTTGATATTAAAAAAAGAAATGTATGATGATTTAGTTTTAGATATTCCAAACGATAAATTTGAAATTTACGGCATATTAAAACAGAAACCGGGAGTTTCAGATTCTAAAGAAATTGTTTACAATAAAAATACAGGATTTAAAACACCCCGTAATTATGCTATAATCTCATTATTGTCAGCCGCAGTATTAGGAACAGGTTATTCATCTTACAGAACAAAAACTGTTTCAAACCAACTATACAGAAGTTATGAAGAAAATGGATTTCAAAATGACTTAGAAAGATCAGACCGTCAGAATATTTATTTTTATGTTTCACTTGCATTAATGCAGGCGGCTATAGGAGGATTGATTTATTTTTTATTTATAAAATAATTTAATCGGCAATTCTGAATTTATTTTTTCTAACCGAAATAATATTGTGAATAAAAATAGTTACAAAAATTATGACACCACCGAGAATAGCATAATCAGAAGGTCTCTCACCAACTCCAATAAAAACCCAAATGGGATTAAACACTGCTTCAAGCATGGCGATAATCATACTTTCTGTGGCACTTACATATTTTAACCCCGCATTAAAAATCATATAACTTACACCGATTTGAAATATTCCCAAGTATAACAAAGCAGAGAATTGTGATAAATCAAAATATAAATTGTTAAAAATAAACGGAAACATAATTAAACCTACAAGAAAATTTCCAATGATAACACTGCCTAAATCACTTTGATTATTCGATTTCATTTTTTTCCATTTAAGGAATAATGAAAACAATGCGAAACAAATACCGGAGCAAATCGCAAGTATATTACCTGTAATATCACCCATTTCTAACTTTCCGAAAAAAAACAACATCATACCGATAAAACAAAAAACAATTGTAATGAGATTTGAAAGTTTAAATTTAGTTTTGAGAAAAACAGGTTCTAAAAAGAGTAAATATATAGGAGCGGTAAACTGAAGAAAGATTGCATTGGCAGCAGTTGTTAATTTTGTTGCAATTACAAAAAGAATTAATATTCCGGAATATGAAATGGCACATAAATTAGAAATTAAGTCAAATTTAAAATTTACATTTTCTTTTTTGAATTTAACAATAAAAAAAATAGTTAGACCGGCGATGACAGAACGAAAAAAAGAAATTTGATATGCATCAAATTCAAGTATCTTAATAAATAATCCGCCGGTGCTCCACATTAAAGCGGCAAGAGAAATTAAAACTAATCCTTTAGTATGATTACTAAGAGAGTTAAACCTTTGACTCAAATTTTTTCTTAATTTCTTTTAACATAATATCAGTCATTTTATTTAAATCATATTCACTTTTCCAACCCCACTCATTTTTTGCTACTGAGTCATCAATGCTTTGAGGCCATGAATCTGCAATTTTCTGACGGAAATCCGGATTGTAAGTAATTTTAAATTCAGGAATGAATTTTTTTATTTCATTAGACAATTCTTCGGGATTAAAACTTATACCGGATAAATTATAAGATGATTTAACTTTAATTTTTGATTTCTCTGCTTCCATAAGTTCAGTTGTTCCTCTGATAGCATCAGGCATAAACATCATTGGTAAAGTAGTATCGGGTTTCAGAAAACATTCATAGGATTTTTTTTCAATTGCAGAATAAAAAATTTCAACTGCATAATCTGTTGTCCCACCCCCTGCTTCAGTTTTATAACTTATTAAACCCGGGTATCTTATGCTTCTAATATCTAAATTATACTTGTTATTATAATACTCACACCATCTTTCACCTGCAAGTTTGCTGATACCATAAACAGTATTTGGTTCCATAATTGTTAGCTGCGGTGTGTTAACTCTTGGGGTAGTGATACCAAATACCGCTATGGAACTGGGCCAGAAAATTTTTTTAATCCCGACTTCTCTTGACAAGTCTAAGATGTTCATTAATGATTTCATATTAATATCCCATGCTTGAAGGGGCAGTTTTTCAGCATTACCCGACAATACTGCGGCTAATAAATATATTTGAGTAATTTTATATCTTATTACAAAATGAATTAATCTTTTTTCATCAAGAACATCAAGTAAGTGAAAAGGACCTGATTGAGTTATCTCTTTAGATGATTCCCTTATATCAGTTGCAAAGACATTATCATTACCATAAATGTTTCTTAATGCTAATGTTAACTCAGAACCAATTTGTCCTGATGAACCGATAACTAATATATTTTCTTTCATTTAAATTTCTTCTACTGTAACTTTATAATTAACTGCTGTTTTTGGTATTAATGCGGGCCAATATGCAACAACCTCGGAAGGTTTAGGTCTTCCACCGGCAAATCCTGTTACTCCCGGAGGACCTGTTAAAATCAGTGGAGCAATTTCCATTCCGAATCTTTCTACAGATTTATAATCTTTTGATCTGACACCTATTCTCAACACTACTTCATTTGGTTCATCTATTTTATTTGCAATACCCTGGTGACAAGCATTGTAACCTTGAAATTCAGTTCTGATTTCTTCAAAATTTAAATTTAAATCTGATAATCGTGTTCTTAATATTTCATCCGCTGCTTTTGCTTTTTCCAATGCATCGGGCCAACAATATGTCAAAGAACCGAACGCAGAATATCCGTCGAGGTAAGACATTGAAACTTTATAAAATGGTGTTGAAGGCAAACCTTTAACTCCGAATACTTTTACTTTATTTTTACCTGCATCTTCAAGATGAATTGAAGTAAAATCAGCAATACAATCAGGAGTTATGTAATCTTTAGGATCTCCTATTTCATAGACTAACTGTTCGCTGACAGTTTCAACTGAAACAAGACCTCCGGTATTTTCATGTTTTGTAATAACTACGGTTCCATCAGGATATGCCTCAGCAATAGGAAAACCAATCCTTGCCAAGTCCGGAATTGATTTCCAATCCCCTAAAAAATTTCCACCACTTGCCTGCCCACCACATTCAAGAATATGCCCGGCAACTGTACCGGCAGCCATTAAATCCCAGTTATTCATATCCCAACCAAATTCATAAATCATCGGAGCAAGTGTTAAACCTGTATCAGTAACTCTACCTGTTAAAACAATATCTGCTCCTTGTTTTAATGCTTCCACAATTCCTGCTGCACCTAAATAAACATTTGCACTTAATAATTTACCCCTTACAGATGAAACAGACTCACCTGATTCCATATTATTCAGTTCAATTCCTTTTGAGATTAAATTATCTATATCATCTAAAATATCGTCACCTGAAACGACACCTATTTTTAAACCTGAAATTCCTAAAGATTTTGCAACTTCAAAAATTGCATTTTTACAAGCGATTGGATTTACACCTCCACCATTTGTAATAACTTTAAATCCTTTTTTCTTCATTAAAGGTAAAAGTCTTTTCATTAAAACAGGGATGTCTCTAGCGTAACCGAATTCAGGATTTTTCAATTTTTGTTTTTGCAAAATTGACATCGTTACCTCAGCAAGATAATCCATCATTATATAATCAACATCACCATTTTCTGCTTGTTTAACAGGTGCATCAATTAAATCACCCCAAAATCCTTGACCTGATGCAATTCTAATTTTTTCTTTCATTTATAAAGTGTATTATTTCAAAATACTTAATATATAAAAAAAAAACGGTGAAGAAAAAAATCTTCACCGTTTTATGTAAAAAAAATTTATTTATTTAATTTTATTTAATAAGCATCATTTTCTTAATATCAACAAATTCATCCGTTATTATTTTATAATAATAAATACCGCTTGCCAGTCCCCTACCGTTAAATGTAACTTCATATCTTCCCGGAGCTGCTAACTGGTTAGCGAGAATTTCGACTTCCTTACCGAGTAAATCATACACAATCACTTTCACATTTCCTGCACGAATTAAATCGAATTTAATTTTCGTTTCAGGATTGAAAGGATTAGGATAATTCTGATACATCTTATATTCAGTTGGTAATTCGGATGAAATATTAGAAATACTTGCAGGTGTAGTTGACCAACGAGCAGTTTCTACATATGGATTATTCATAGGCCAAACAGGCATTGTATCTCTACCTGAACTGTCTGCACTTGTATATGAATTTGGACCTGTTCCGTTCCATCCTCTGAAATAATAAAGTGTACCATTATTATTAAATATTCTTGGAGTTATAGACCAGGTAGCATTGCTTCCTGAATCATTGTAAGTATTATTTCCGGTTGTAGTTCCATAAGTTGAATTTACAACTAATCTGTATCCGACTTTATAATTGGCAACTAAATCAAGATTAGAATTTACAGTAATATTCTGAGAAATAGCACCACCATTTGACCAATTATTCCATGTATATCTTGTTGAACCTGTTGTTAATTCAGCAGGTGTTGAGATTTGAATTTGATTTCCGTTTGGTACAACAAACTCCTGAGGTTGATTATAATTTGTACCATTAACACTGAAATTAATAACTCCAGGTCTGTTAGTTCTTACTTTAACAACTGATGAGTTTACAAGTAAAGTAACAGATCTTCTATGTGCAGGAACTCCACTTGTACCTCTTCCAACTATTTCAATGGTATAAGCACCTGAAGGAACATCAGGAGTTGCTGAAATATTCAGAGTTGCATTTCCTGGAATAGTAGTAATTGTGTTATTCCCACCTGCCCAGGTTAAAGAAATGGTACCTGTTCCGGGAGGCGAAGCAAGACCTGCAGAAAGCACAACGTTACCGGTAAAATCTTTGGATGAAGGAATCTCAACCTGAACAGAAGTATTCCCTCCACTTGGAACACCAACCTGATTTGAAGATACTTTCATTGCATAATCAGGATAGTATAAAAAGAAAGAAGCAAAATTACCAAATCTGAAATCTGTGTATATAACACCCGCTGAACCACCAACTGACATTAACGCATCATAATCTCCTAAATATGCAGGAGTTCCTCCACCACCACAAGTAGTACAATTAATTCTGAATTTTTTACTTGATAATCTTTTGTTTGAAACCCAAGTTTGTCCGCCGTTGCTTGTATATGAACCATACACTAATGCACTATCTGAGGTTGGAGTATCTCTAGTATCTAACCATTTTACATATAATCTTCCATTAACTTTATCACACCATATCGAAGGGAACCATTGATTATGATTTTCTGAATTAGCATCATCATTAATTTTAACTTCATTTGACCAATTTGCACCTCCATCGTCTGACCATCTTACCCAGATGTCAGGTTTATTACCAGCGCCTGCAGGAAAATTGGATGCATAAACTACATAAAGTCTTCCTCGGTTTGGCCCATAAGAATTATCAGCTGCAATAAACGGATAAGGTCTTGTTCTCATATTGTGAACCGAATTTCTCCCGTTGACAGCATCACCTACGGCATTTCCATAGAATTGAGTTGATCTAAGTTCCCAGGTTGTACCACCATCAGTTGATCTGTAAAAAGTCCATTGAGGAGCAAAAGAATTACCGGTTGAAGCAACTACATAAACTGAACCACCTTGAGTTGCACCATTAGGACCAACTGCTACCATCATACCGGGTAATGTATTTGTATAAAAACCAACACTTTGAAAACTTTGACCTCTATTTGTTGACCTAACTATATTACCACCTGACATTACACCATAAATATAATTTGAGTAAGGACCTGCAGACTGATCAGCAGCTATCCAGTTTTTATCATAACCTACATTTGCGTCTACAATTGATAACCAATTATTTCCATTATTATCAGAATATGCAAGTTTAGTTCCAACAATACTTCCTCCAGGGGCATACATATTGTCGTAATATAATCTTCCCAGACTATCATATGCTGTCACAGGGTCACCCGCAGCACCAGGAATTGAAGGATTTACTACATCCCAGTCAAGACCATCCATTGTTCGCCAGGTTGCATTTGTATTATAAGCAACAAACATCTGTTTGCTGTCATTTGGATTCATAGAAATATGAGGTTCAGCAAATGCATTTCCAAGATAAAATTCATCGTAACCATCTGCATCGGTGATTACTTGAGTATTACCGGAATTATCAGTTTGTTGGGAAGCTGCATATTCCCTGTATTTTGCGGGGATTTGATCTACATTGGGATCATCATCCCAACCACCAAATTGATCTCTTAAGCCAATTGATAAAACACCAGCAATGAGAACAATTAAAAGTAATGTTTTCTTCATTTTTTAGTTATAGATTTGTTAAAAAAAATTTAGTTTTACTTATACAAGATAAGAAATTTATCCCTATTTAATCAATATCATTTTACGGACATCTATATATTCCAAAGTTTCTATTTTATAGTAGTAAATTCCGCTTGATAAATTAAATCCATCAAATGATACAGAATATTTCCCGGGGCTTTTAAATTCATTTACTAACAAAGATACTTCCCTCCCGGTAATATCAAAAATTGTAATCTTTACATTAGCTGTTTTAATAATATCAAATTTAATATTTGTAACAGGGTTAAAAGGATTTGGGAAGTTTTGATATAAGCTATATTTATCAGGAATTTCAGAACTTAATATTTGAATTCCTGCAGGTTCAGTTGACCATCTTGCAGTCTCAACATATGGATTATTAATCGGGTGATATACATTTGTGTCTCTACCAAGTGAATCAGCCGAAGTATAAGAACCGGGACCTCCTCCTGTCCAACCTCTGAAATAATAATTCGTGCCACTAACATTAATTACTCTCGAATTTACTCCAAAGTTTGCATTAGATGCAGAATCAAAGTATTGATTGTTTCCGAAAGTATTTCCATAAGTTGAGTTTACAACTAATCTATATTGAATCTTATAAGTAGCAGTTAAATTTATATTATTATTAATAGATATATTTTGATTTAGCATTCCTCCATTTGACCAGTTTACAAATATATAATTTGAAGAACCTGTTTGAAAAGATTGAGGTGCAGAAACTGAAACATTTGTTCCATTTGCAAAAATAAATTCCTGAGGTGAATTATAATTTAATCCGTTTACCTGATATGTAATTATATTTGGTCTATTTGTATTAATTGTTAGTCTTGATGAGTTCACTAAAACTTCAATTTTTCTTTTATGCACAGGTGTTCCATTTTTTCCTCTAGCAAAAACAGATATGTAATATGCCTTTGGCGGAACATTACCAGAAGTTGAAATATTTAACACAACAGAATCCGGAATTGTTAGTATTGAATCTCGATTGTTTAAAAATGATAAAGTAATATTTCCTGAAGCAGGTAAGGTATCAACAGTTGCAAAAAACTTAATCCGTTCACTGAACATTCCTTTTTTATCCGGAATTTTAATTCTTACAGATTTAGTTTCATTTAAAGCAATTGGAATCGAACTTTCACTCGTAGTCATGGCAAAATCAGGATAAAATCCTGTCATGCTTCCTAAATTTGAACCACGAGGTTCCATCCATACGGCGTAAGATGTATTTTGAATTGATGAAATTCCAAAATAATCACCGATGTATGCTTCACCTCCAGGTTGTGGTGACCTCATTTGATTTGGATTAAATGCCACATTTGAAATTGGTTCATTTGGTTGAAATGAAACTCCTCCGTTAGTAGAAACTGCACCATATACTTTTGTCATTAAATTACTATCAGGGTCAACTCTTGAATCATACCAACTTACATAAATATATCCATTTGACTTATCTACAGAAATTGCAGGTAACCACTGATCAGTTGTTGTATTGTCATCATTCACTCTTAAAGGTCCAATCCAACTTGCACCAAAATTTGTTGACCTGTATAAGTGAACATCTGCGATATCAGGTCCATCAGGATTTACTTCTGTAACCAAATAAACATTCCCACGATAAGCTCCATAACTATTATCAGCGGATAATTTTGGAAATGGATTTGTTCTTATACAGTTTTTAACTGTTTGTCTTCCGGCACAAACAACACCTGCTGGAGAAAATGAACCAGTAGCATTTACTGAGGAGCCAAAAGTTGCTCCACCGTCAGTAGATCTGTAAACAAGAATTGAGTTTCCACTTAAAGATGCAATATAAACTGAGCCACCTTGAATATTTCCGTTAGGACCAACAGTGACATAAGCACCTTGTCCACCTGTATAAGTAAACGCAGAAGACCAATTCAAGCCACCGTTTGTACTTCGGACAAATCTCATTCCGGAAGCTCCGAATTGTCTCCAGTTGAGATAAATGTTTCCTGAATAAGGACCGCCGGTATAGTCGGTTGCTATCCATTGTTTATCAGATAATCCTACTGTTGTAGAAAAAGCACTGACAGGCTGAATCCAGTTGACACCTTTATTTGTAGATTTCATTACAGCAACACCATAAGTATTTCCATTTTGATATAATTGAGTATAATAGAAAGTCCCTATTGAGTCAACAGCAAGAACCGGATCACCTAAAACTGAAAATCCTGAAAAAGGTGCTGAAGTTCTTATCCAATCACAGCCATTAAGAGTATAATAAATTGAGTTTATATTAAAAGCACACACACTATTTAATGGATCGCGAGGATTTGTCATTATATGTGGTTCGCCAAAATCTACCCCAAGAAAAAAATTATCAAATCCGTTTGTAGTAACAGGGTCGCTTAAGAAATCTGTCACTGATAAATCATAACCCGGAGGTAATTTCACTACTGATTCAAAATTAGAAAAATCAGAATATTGAGAGAATACTTTTCCTGATAAACCGATTATTAAGAAGAAAAAAAATAATTTTTTCATATAAATTTTTTTAAGAAATAAATAAAATTAAATTACAAGCTTGCTATAATACTTTTCAAAATATTCTTTTACCATTCTACCGGTATTATATACTTCAGCAAGATCTCTGATTGAATTTTTAATTTTCTGTACCCATTGCACAGGAATTTTCTGAGGATTTCTATAATAAAAGGTAGGTAACAATTCACTTTCAAGAACTGAATACATTGAGTTTACTTCAAACCAGTCACGTGCTTCAGTGCTCATTTCATCTTTGGAATCTACACTTTCAATTTTCCAACCATAATCGGGATTATAAGCTTCCGCCCACCATCCATCTAATATACTAAAGTTTAATCCACCGTTTACGATTACTTTCATTCCACTCGTTCCCGAAGCTTCAAGAGGACGTCGTGGATTATTCAACCATACATCACAACCGTGTACAAGTTTTTTAGCAACATCAAGCTCATAATTCTCAAGAAATATAATTTTGTTCTTTAATGCAGGATCTTCAGTGTATGATAAAATTTCTGAAATAAAATATTTACCTTCTTCATCTTTAGGATGTGCTTTCCCTGAAAATACAAACTGTACAGGCATCACAGGATTCGAAATCATTCTTTTTAATCTTTCAATATCTTTGAAAATAAAATTTCCTCTTTTGTATGTTGCAAATCTTCTTGCAAAACCGATAGTAAGTGTATCCTCATCAAGAATTTCTGATAAGTCTGTATTATATTTATCATACAATCCCTTTTTTACTAATTGGTCATACTTTTTATTTCTTACGTAATTAATTAATTCTTTCCTGTTTCTGTTTCGCATTTTCCATATATCCTCATCTGGAAGACTACATATTTTATTCCAAATATTCGGCGTATCAATCCAGTTTTCACCAAAGTATTTTTTATATAGCGTGTCTGAAGTTTTACTTATGTATGATAAAGTGTGAACACCATTAGTAATGCTTTCTATTTTAGAACGGCTTTCAGGTAAGTTCCACATTTTACGGGCAACTTCACCATGTAGTTTACTTACCCCATTGACATATTTCGAATTATTTATTGCCAGATACGCCATATTAAAATGGTTATTGTCTTTTTCATCACGTGTTAAATCTCCTTCATTAAACAATTCATCAAATGTTATATTAAGTTCCATCTCAGCATAATTTCTAAAATATTTTCCCATCATATCTTTTGTAAAAATATCAATACCCGCAGGAACAGGAGTATGTGTGGTAAATATATTTGAATCATAACATAATTTTTTTGCATCTGCGAAATCCAGTTTATGTAACTTCATTGTAGATGCAATTCTTTCAAAACATAAAAATGCAGAATGACCTTCATTCATATGATATGTAAGGATATTATAACCAAGATAATCCATTAGTCTTTTCCCGCCAATGCCAAGCAATATTTCCTGTTGAATTCTTTTTTCAATATTACCACCATATAATATATCTGTTATTCTTTTATCGTCAACTATATTTTCATCTACAAATGTATCTAATAAATAAAGTTTTATATTTCCGATTTTTACAACCCATACCTGTGCATTAACAGCTCTTCCCGGTAAATCAATTGAAATCTTAACCGGTTTATAAGTCTCATCCGTTAATAAAGTCATAGGTAACGATTCAAAATAACTTTTTTCATATAACTCTGATTGCTTACCTTCGGAATTTATATATTGGGTAAAATAACCGTATAGATATGCAAGTCCAACTCCAACCATAGGTAAACCTAAATCTGAAGAAGATTTCATATGATCACCTGATAAAACGCCAAGGCCTCCTGAATAAAGTTTCAAACATTTTGTGATTCCAAATTCTGCGGAGAGATAGCAAATCTGTGGCGTTACGGGTTTTTCTAATTTATTAAGATTTAGTATATCATCAAAATATTTCCTGTTTTGTAAATATTTTTTGTAATTCAGATAAATAGAAGTGATTTTTTCACGTAAGTTTTTTTTCTCAATCATTTCAAACAAATATTGCTTGTTTATCATTTCGAGAAACAGAATCGGATTTTTTTGAGACCATAACCAATAGTCAATATTTATTTCTTCAAAAACTTCAAAAAAGTCATTGCTCCAAGACCAAGACAAGTTGTATGAAAGTTCTCTTAACTGGTTAATAATTTCCTGCATCATTGAATAAAATGTATAGTATTAGATTTAAAAACAAACAAATTATAATTAATAATCCTCTTTTACTATTTAATAATTAAGTATATGCGACACTATAC
>ERZ761607.2407-NODE-2407-length-20343-cov-6.330195_pt1 | contig 20343 bp, 12 predicted proteins | sample MGYA00511164_ERZ761607 | MGnify/ENA primary metagenome ERZ761607 (study PRJEB28899, sample SAMN02445080) | bioreactor sludge metagenome | biome: EBPR sludge | place: Australia: Brisbane, Thorneside Wastewater Treatment Plant | collected 2011-06-22 ... | reverse complement strand
CACGCGCGGCGACGGCGAGGTCCTCGGGGAAGGTGACCTTGAGGTTGGTGGCGCCGCCGTGGACCGCGACGACAGGGAGGCCGGCGTAGCGCTGGAAGCAGGCCGCGGTGTCGGTGCTCTCGAAACCCTCGGCGGCGGCCTGCCGGTGCGCCTCCAGCAGGGGTACGGCGCGGAAGGCTTGCGGTGTCTGCACCCCGGCCAGCCGAGCCGCGACCGGACGCAGATCGCGGCGCAGGAGGCCCGGCAGCTCGAGGGTCGGGATCGCTCCGCCGTGCTCGCGGGCGGCGGCGAAGGTGGCGGCGTACAGCTCCGGGGTGGCCAGCGGGCGGGCGCCGTCGTGGACCGCCACCACGTCGACCTCGCCGGTCTCGACGTCGTCGGCCAGCGCCTGCAGGGCGGCCCACTCCGAGGCGTGCCGGGTCGCTCCGCCGAGGACCATCCGCACCTCGTGCGCACCGAGCAGCGGCGCGACGGCCGCGCGGACGGCGTCCTCGTCGCCGGCCCGGACGCCGAGGACCAGCCGGGTGACCTCGGCGACGTCGAGCACGGTGCGCACCGAGTGCCCGAGCACGGTCGTGTCGCCGAGCGGAAGCAGCACCTTGTTGGTCTCGGCTCCGACCCGGCTCCCCGACCCGGCGGCGAGGATCACGACGGCGGCGGCCACCGGCCCACCCTAGTGTCGCTGACAGGACACTAGGCCGGAGCGCGCAGGGGATTGTTAACACGACCGTTGCACGGGGACGGCCCGGAGAAACACGGCGTGCCTAGGTTCGACCGGGTGACACCTCGCCCCGACCCCGTCGAGTGGCAGCCGGTGTGCCGGCTCGCCGAGCTCGACGTCGAGCGCGGGGTGGCGGCCTTGGTGCACGGCCAGGCGGTGGCGATCTTCCGGGTCGATGACAGCACGGTCTACGCGCTGGCCAACCACGACCCCTTCGACCGCCACGCGGTGCTCGCGAAGGGGATCGTCGGCTGGCAGGGCGACGTCCCGTTCGTGGCCTCCCCGCAGCACCGGCACCGCTTCGACCTGCGCTCGGGTCAGTGCCTCGACGACCCGCTGGTCTCCGTCTCGGCGTACGACGTGGAGGTCGTCGACGGGATCGTGCTGGTCGGCCAGCGCCGGACCGCGGCGGAGTCCGGCTCCCGCGGGACGATCCGGCGGGCCGCCAACCAGGCGGCCATCGGCAGACCGATCGCGTAGAAGCCGACCAGCGAGCTGGCGTCCTGCCCCTCCTCGTGGGTGATCTCGAGCCAGTGCAGGATCACCACCGAGAGCAGCAGGTAGCCGACGAACAGCAACGGTCGCGCGCCCGCCGGTAGCCGGCGCGAACTCTCGGCCGCGAACGCCGAGCCGCTGGCCAGCGTGAGCACCACGCCGAAGACCACGACGACGATCCCCGGCAATCCGGCCAGCCCGCCGGCGAACGAGAGGTAGTCGCCCCGGCTGGTCACCAGCCAGGAGAAGACCACCAGCGTCGCGAGGGCGATGAGGTTCGGTCGCGTCAGCGAGCGCCAGCGCACGAGGAGCGCCAGGAGTACGCCGACCGTGACGACCAGGTCGACCGTGGGGTGGTCGAAGCCCAGCTCGAGCCCCATTGCGGCAGGGACGAAGATCATCAGGAACCACGCACCGACCACGATCAGCGCCGAGCCGAACTCGTCACCGTAGGCGCCCGGGTGCCTACGCATCAGGATCACGCCGGCCAGCACCGCCAGCCCGCCACCGAGTGCGAGCCCCTCGCCGCCGAGCCACGCGTAGGGGATCGCGTCGTCGATGCGACTGCCGAGGTCGCTGTGCAGTTGGCCGACCATGAAGAGCGACAGGCCGACGGCGACCATCCCCAGCAGCACGGGCGCGGCCAGGGCGAGGCTGGCGCCGTACATCGTGCGCTCCTTGGCCAACTGGTAGTCGTCCGAGGCTGGGAACCGGGTGACCAGGGCGGCCACGGCGCCGAGCGCGACCACGCAGATCACCGTGCGCCAGAACGCCACCGGCTGATAGGTGAGCGTGGCCCGCCACCGGTCGGCCTCGAGCACGACCTGAAGCACCAGCTTGACGACCAGCAGGCCGACGAGGACGGCGAGCAGCCACCGGCGCCGGAGCAGCCGGGCCGGCTCGGTGAGGCTGGCCGAGACGTCGAGGGCGAAGTCGATGACCGCGACCGCGGCGACGTAGACCAGCGGGAGGAGGTAGCCGTCGAGCTGGCCGATCGAGGCGTCGACGAGGCCAGGGACGAGCAGCGGCCGTCCCTGGCGTTCGGACTCCACATTCGCCCAGAGCAGCGTGCCGTACTGCAACGCCAGCGCGACCAGCACGGCGGCGCGCAGCCCGATCGTGACGGCGCGCTCGGCGCGCGGCCGGCTCCGCAGCAGCGGGTCGAGGACGGCGGAGAGCAGCAGGGCGGCCGCCACGCCGTACAGGCCCACGCGGACGACGGCCGAGCCGTGCGACAGGACCCAAGCAGACCCGACGTCGGCGCCACTGATCGTGAACGCCGACCCGGTCGTGAGGGCGAGGCCGGCGACGACGACCCGCACGAGCGGGCTGCTGCCGAGCGCACCCCACCCCAACAACCCCCAGCTCAGCGCGAGCCCGATCAGGGTCACCGGCAACGCCGCGCGGGGCAGGAAGCTCAGCTCGTTGTCGGTCCCGGAGAGCTGCAGGAGGGCTCCGGTGCGCCACTGATCCGAGAACAGCACCGAGACGAGCAGGAGGCCGAGCAGCACCAGGCCGAAGCGGGTCAGCTGACGTTCGGACAGCGAGAGCCGATCGAGTCGCAGGTGCCCATCGCGCACCGGGTCGCGGAAGGTGCGGACCCACAGCGGACCGAGGAGCACCACGAGGAGACGGCGGAGCCGGGTCACCCGACCACCTCCACGACCGTGAACCCCAGGGTCGGCACCAGCAGCCGTCCGTCGGGCGTGCTGGCGACCTGAGGTCGGGTGAGGATCGGTGCCCTGGGTGGCTGCCAGGCGCCCAGGAATCGCCCGGTGCGGGCGTCGTGCACCGTGAGCCGGTAGTCGCTGTCGTCGAGCTCGTAGCCGTTGCCGGACTGCACCAGCACGACCCGGCCGTCGGACACGGCGGGTACGCCGGCCGCCGGCCGGCGCAGCGGCAACGACCAGAGCTCCGAGCCGGTCGTCGCGTCGAAGGTCCGGGCGGTCTGGCCGTCCATCGTCACGACGATCCCGGCGCCGACGGCGGGGCCTTGGTAGAGCGCCGGGTCGGACACCGGTCTGGCCCAGAGCTGCGCGCCGGTCGTGGCGTCGTACGCCGCCAGCGTGGCGTCGTCCGAGGCGCGCGAGACGGTGAGCGCATAGACCACGCCGTCGGCGTACGCCGCGGGGCCGTAGAGGAGTGCGTCGCCGTCCCGCCACTCCTGCTCGCCCGTTGCGCCGTCATAGCGGCCCAGTCCGCCGCCGCCGTAGACCACGTCGCCGTCGGGCAGCACCAGCGGGGTCGTAGCTGTCTCCTGGTCGGGCACCGAGGTGGCCCAGCGGACCGCGCCGCTGTGTAGGTCGACGGCTGCCAGCCCAGCGCCCTCGATGCCGTAGAAGACCGTGGTGCCGTCGGTCGCGGGGACCGTGCCGAACGACGGCTCGCCGCCGGGCGCCTCCCACAGGACCTTTCCGTCCTCGAGGTGCAGCCCCTGGACCTGGTCGCCGGTGCGGGTCACGACCACGCCGTCAGCCACTACCGCGCCAGCGTGCGTCGCGTCGGGTGTCTCGGCGAGGACGGTGGTGCCGCCGTCCGGTGCGATCCGGAGCAGCTGGGTGGATGAGGCCGAGACGATGTCGTCGCCGACGAGCACGGGTGGCTCGGCCGGCGCGGCCAGGACGTCGCGATGCGCCAACTCCACGCGCACGCCCGGAGAGGTGGCGCCGTTCGTGGGGTAGGCGAACAGTCCCGAGCGGGTCTCGCCGTTGCCGGCCGCCACCAGCACCAGGTCGTCTCCGACCAGAGCCGGCGCGACGTCGTTGAACCAGCTGTCGCCCGACGCCGCCACCGGCAGGGCCCAGTGGTCCACGAGCCGACCGTCGCTCAACCCGAGCACCCGGACCTCGCCGTCGCGCATCCCGATCACGACCTGGTCACCCACGATGGCGGCCAGGCCGTGCCGGCCGGGCAGCTCCCGACGCCACAGCTCGCGGCCGTCGTCGGCGTCGTACGCCGTCGCCTCGTCGGCCTCGGTGGTGACGACCACGCCGTTGCCGGCGACCATCGGGGTGTCACCGGCTCCGCGGCCACGGCTCTGCCACTCGATGTCGCCGTCGGGGGAGAACGCGTGCACCACGCCGTCCGCGTCCAGCACCAGCACCCGCCCGTCGGCGATGACCGGCCCCTGCGCCAGCCCGGGGTCGAACGACGTCGACCAGTCGACCTCGCCGTCGCCCGGATCGAGTGCGGTGAGGGTCCCGGAGTCATCGCCGGCGACGAGCTGTTCGCCGTCGTAGGCGAGCGGCGTCCGGGCCGCACCGTCCAAGTCGTGCTCCCACGCGATCGCGCCGTCGGTCAGCTCCAGCGCGGTGACGCCGCCGTCGTCGGTCGGTACGGCGACCCGGTCCCCGGCCAGGACCGGTGCGGCCGACACGACGTCGTCGAGCTCGCGGACCCAGAGCGCGCGGCCGTCCTCCAGCGAGAGCGCCCATACCTGCTTGAGGCTGTCCGCCACCACGACGGCGTCCCCCGCGATCAGCGGCGCGGTGAGGATCGGCCCCCGGAGCTGCAGCCGCCAGCGCATCTCTCCGCTGCCGGTGGTGCGCAGCGAGACGGTGCCGTCCCGCTCCGCGTAGACCATGACCTCGCCGTCCGAGGCCGGCGGGTGCAGCGCGTGCTCCCGGCGCAGGTCGGTCCAGGCGAGCTCCCGGCCGAGCTTCCCGTCGGGTACGGCGAAGGAGCGGCCGGCGTCGAAGCCGAACGTCGCGCCGGCCACCGGTTCGGCCTCACCTGCTGGCGGCGGCCGGTGGCCGTCGGCGTACCAGTTCGTCTCGACGCCGTGGAACTCGACGAGCTCCTCGGTGATGTCCACGCCGGTCTCCTCGACCCGGTCGCGGCTCCGGACCGTGCCGATGCCCGGGCAGGTCCACTCGTCGAGGAGTTCGATCGCGTCGGGGTCGTTGGTCTCGTCGTCGTCGAGTTGGAGCGGGATCTCGTTGACGAAATGGGCGCAGCCCTCGAACGTGTGGCCGCCCACCTCCACGTCGGTGATCTCGGTCAGCTCGGTGCGCGAGGAGAAGTCGACATCGCCCACCAGCCCCGTGTAGCTCCAGGCCGCGCCGGTCCGCGCCGGAAGCCGATAGGCGGTGAGCCGCGGCACGATGTCGTACCACGTGCCCCGCTCGTCCTGGGCGTACTGGTACATCGTCTGGCCCTCCACGGCCAGGTAGGCGGTGTTGGTCCGCGGACCGGTCCCGGGGTAGTCGCTGTAGGAGCGCGTGACCTTGTGGACCGGCCGCAGCTCGCCGCTCTCGGAGTCGAGGAGCGAGCCGGTCCCCACCACCTGGCTGGTGCGGGTGCCGGACGGCTCGCCGTGGTCGAGGACGTCGTAGACCCAGGTCGTGCCGAGGTCGAGCGGTTGCTCCTCGCGCATCGCCGCGAGGTCGTCGTCGGGCTCGGTCACCGCCACCGCGGCCGCCAGTGTGGCCGGGACCAGCACGACCGCAGGCAGCCAGGCCGCGATCGCTCGTGTCCTGCTCACAGGCCTCCGGCGACGGTCGTGGTGAAGATGTCGTCGCCGCCGAACGCGGCGTCCATCCAGACCAGCCGGCGACCCGAGAGGGACGGGAACCCTTGCTGGGCGGGGACATCACGCAGGTCGTAGACCTTGCCGGTGCCGAGAGAGAGCAGGAAGAGATCGGTGTCGGGGTAGTTGGTGCGGCCGACCTTCGTCTCGGCACGGCCGACCGCTTCGGCCCACACGACGTACTCGTCGGACATCGTGGCGCCGAGTGGCGTGGCCTGCTTCGAGACCGGGTATTGCTGACCGCCAGTGACCAGTGCGGAGGCGGCACCGTCGTCGATGGCGAAGACCGGACCGCCGTACGTCGTGACGGCGACGACCGCCCCCGTCATCTTGCCGACCTGCTGGAACCCTCCCGAGCCGGGCGTCCAGGAGAAGATCCGGCCCTGGTCGGTGCCGACGGCGACGGCCCCGCCGCCCGCTCCGATCGAGGTGATCGAATCGCCCTGCAGTCCGGGCACCTCGGCCTTGGTGAGGGTGCCGTCGGCGGCGAGGTAGGAGATGGTCGAGGCATCGGCCAGCCAGGCCGCGCCGGCGTCGGAGCCACCCAGGCCCGCCAGCACCGCGGGTCGGACGGCCACGGTCTCGACCGCCGTACGCTGCGAGCCGGCGGTCCGGGTCACCCGACCGCGCACGTCGATGCTCACGACCGCGTCGCCGGCGAACCCGACCAGGACGACGTCCGGAGTCGGCGACAGGCTCGGCGCGGCACCGTCGACGCCGGTCGTCGCGACGTACCCGGCGAAGTCGCTGTTGGAGCTGAGGTCGAGCCACGCCACTCGGTCGCCCGAGACGCCCGGCTGCTGCTGACTCTGCGGAGCGGTGCTGATCGGGTCGCCGCCGAGCTTGATGTCCGCCGCGCAGCCGGCGCAGATCCGGCTCGCGTCGAAGACCTCGCGCGCGGTGCGCAGCACCACCGGATCGAGCTGGGAGTCGACGATCACCTGCTCCACGGCGGCCCGGGCGTCCAGGAATCCGCTCTGTGGCGTGAGCCGCGTGGTCAGGGCGCCGTACGCCGCGCGGTCGAAGGCCTGGGCCAGGGGCGAGGTGTTGCCGGGCTGGCCGTCGATCTGGGCCAGCCGGGTCCGGATCGTCCACATGGCGTTGTTCCAGATGGCCGAGTTGTAGTGGACGCCGCCCGAGTCCTGCTTGTACTGCATCAGCTGGATCAGCCGCAGACCGGGATCGAGCAGCCGCAGGTAGTCGTCGAAGGTGCTGCCGTTGAGCATGTAGCGCAGCGACAGGCTGCCGTCGGGGTTGGCCTTGCAGAACGGCGTCGCCGCCGGGATGTCCGCGCAGGAGTCCTCCGCGATCGTGGCGTTGTCCTCGCTGTCCACGAGGTTGCCGATCACGTTGCCGAAGTAGTCGGAGAAGCTCTCGTTGAGCGCACCCGACTGGCCGGTGTAAAGCAGGCCGGCCGAGGTGCCCGTGACGCCGTGGGTCACCTCGTGCGCCGCGATGTCAGGTTCGACGAGGGTCCCCGACATCTGCTGGCCCGAGACGATGCACGGGTTGCCGTAGACCATCTGCGGCTGGGCCAAGTAGTCGGTGAAGAAGGCGTTGCAGAAGCTGTCGGGCCCGAAGTTGACCGAGCTGAGCAGCGTGCCCCCGTCGCCATCCCACGAGTCGCGTCCGAGGCTCGCGTAGTAGTCGAGGATCCGGTGGCTGAAGGCCTGCGCGGCGATCACGTCGGGGTCGCTGATCGTGGTCGTCCGGCTGACCACCAGCTCGCCCGGGAGCTGGTTCTCGTTGGTCACCGCCGAGGCGTCGTAGGTCTGGACCGAGCCCGACTTGGTGCTCGGGTCCCACGACTCGGTGGTGGTGTCGGTCAGCTCCACGCCGCGCTTGACCTTGAGCCCGTACGCCGTCAGCGTGCGGCCGCCGGGATCGGTGCCGGTGACCTCGACGCTGTTCGTGTCCGGCGTCGCGCCGGGACGGAGCGAGGCCGGCGCGGGGGTCGCGACCTCGGCGGAGATCGGTCGTACGTCGAGCAGGTCGCCCGTGGTCGCGTCGATGTAGTAGGCGCCGGCGGTCAGCACGTCCGCGGCGTCCGCGACGATCGTCACCTCCCAGGCGAGCGCTCCGGTGCCCGTGGGCACGACCACCAGCCGCGGTGGGGCACCGCTGGCCGCGCCGCCCCCAGCGGCCGCGACCGCGGCAGCCGTGGCCTGCTCGGCCGTGAGCGCCGGGGTCGTCGAGGTGGTCAGTCCCGGGAAGACCCGTCCCCGGACGCCGGTGACCCGGAGGTCGGTGCCTGCGCCCCGGCCCGAGAAGACCAGGGTCGCGTCGAGGACGGGCACGTCGCCGACCGCCTGGGTGGCCCGGGTCGTGGTGACGTTCGGCACCGTGACGCTGTCGGGCTCGTCGAGGACCAGGGCGGCGGTGTCGACGCCGAACAGGTCGGCGCCGTACGCGTCCATGAAGCCGCGCGGCTCGCCGGGCCAACTGCCGCCGGAGAGGTCGGCGAGGTATCCCGTCACGTCGTCCTGGCGGCCGACCCAGCCGGTGTGGGTCTCATCGCGCAGCCGGTCGATGCTGTCCTGCAGCGCGGAGATCCGGGCCTGCGCCTCGCCCGGTGCCGCGCCGCCCACGCCACCCTGGTGACTCTGCAGCCAGCTCTCGGAGACCACGAGGACCACGGGGCGGGCATCGTCGTCGACGCCCTCGATCGCGGACTGGCACCCGGTCGCGACCAGCGCGACCACGGCCATCGTGGGGACGGCCCACCATCGGCGGCCGGAGCTGTGGTTGAACATCGCCGTGCGATGGTCTTGTCCCCGTTGTCCCGAAGTCAATGACCCGTCTGGGCGCGACGAAAGATAGTCCTCGACTGATGGCGGTGGGCGCTGGGACGATGCGCGGTGGCAGCGCGTCTCGTCGCGACGCGCGCGCGTGCCCGGACCCGACCCTTGAAGTGCTTGAGGAGTGATGCACGTGGCCTGCCCGACCTGTTCGTCCGACAACCCCGAGGTGGCGTCGTACTGCCACCGCTGCGGGACGTCGCTCCTGGTGGGTGACGCGAAGCGTGCGACGTCGTACGCCGTTCAGTCGGCCGAGGGGGTGACCCAGTTCGCGGTCATCTCCACGGTGATGCCGCACACCTCGCGGCACTCGGCCGACAACTACCGCTGGGCGATGATCATCTCGGGTGCCCTCATCCTCGCCGCTGCCGCGCTCGGCCTGCTGCCGATCGCGATCGCGGCCGCGGCGTTCCTGGTGCCGCTGGCCTACCTCGTCTACATCGACGACGTGAACCTCTGGGAGGAGGCGCCGGCGGCGGTCGTGGTCGGCCTGTTCGTGGCGACCGGCGCGCTCGCCGTGCTGATCTCCATGTTCTTCTTCCAGTGGGTCTTCGACGCGCAGTGGGCGAGCTTCGCCAGCGGCAGCCGGGCGCGCGGCGGCATCGAGGCGATGTCGTTCCCCGCTCTGCTGATCTTCGCGGTGCTGCTGCCGGTCGTCGCCGAGGTCGCCAAGAACGTCTTCGCGGTGCTGCTCGCCGCGCGGCCGCAGTTCGACGACATGATCGACGGCCTGACCTTCGGCGTCGCCGCGGGCACGGCGTACGCCGCGTTCGAGACCATCGTGGTCTTCTGGCCGGTCTTCACCGCCCAGGACTTCCGGACCACCACCGGGGTCGCGTCGTGGATGATCGTGGTGGCCAACGTGATGGTCGTGAAGTCGCTGATCTACGGCACCGCGACCGGCATCGCGGTCGCGGCGTTCTCGGGCAAGGGCGAGGGGTACGACGGCTTCACGCCGACCTACTTCGCCTACTTCGGTCTCGCGGTGGCTGCGAACGTCGCCTACTGGCTCGGCGTCCGGCTGATGGCGTACCTGCCGTTCGGCAACGGGCTCGGGCTGATCTGGGGCTTCCTGATCCTGGCCGCCCTGGTGGTGAAGATCCGGATGATGCTCCAGGTGGCGCTGCTCGAGGCCGCGGTCGAGGAGGCCGCGAAGGGTGACGGCTCCGACGACAAGCGCTCGACGTACGTCGAGACGTACTGCCCCGAGTGCGAGAATCTGCTGCTCACCAACGCCTCGTTCTGCATCGTGTGTGGCACCTCGGTGCGGTCGAGCTCGCGGCAGGCCCGCTCGGCGATGGGGATGAGGCCGGTGGGCGCCGCGACCGCGCCGGCCGCCGAGCCACCTGCCCCACCGCCGCCGACCGGGTCCACCGGCCCGTCGAGCGAAGGCGGTGCGGAGTGAGCACTTCCCAGCATCCGGCCCAGAGTCCTGCGCCGGTGAAGAGCAGCGACGACTACTTCAACAGCAGCCGGCTCCGGGTGATCGCGATGATCACCGCCGCCACCCTCGCGGTGGGCGCGCTGGGCGGTATCGCCGGCGTCGCGTTCGACCCCGACCCGGTCCCGAAGGACCACGTGATCCAGCCCGGTGGCACCGCGCGGGGCTTCCTGGGCTCGGTCGGCGGGCCGGGCAACGCTTCGCCGCGCTCGCACGGCGCGGCGACGCCGTTCGCGGCGCGGCTTCCGGCAGCCGACGCGACCGACAGCCCCAGCCCGCTCGGCACCATCGGCCCCGGCGACGGTTCCAGCCAGGAGCCGACAGATCAGGGCGACACCGGCGACAACGGTGACTCCGGAAGCTCTGGCGGGGGTGGCACCACGATCGAGGCCACCGACGTCGACATCTTCGTGCCGAACGGCTGGGACATCGACTTCCAGGACGAGAACCGCGTCTTCCAGAGCAACGGGCGCAACAGCTTCTCGTTCGCCTTCAGCTTCGTCGGCGACCCCACGCTCAGCTCCGGTGACGTCATCACCGACAACCTCACCAACATCCTGCCGGCGGAGAACTACACGCAGCTGCGTACCTCGGACGTGCAGACCCTGCAGCCGTTCGGCTCGGTGGTCTCGCTCTCCGGCCTCGAGTACGAAGCGCTGTGGGTCGACAACCAGGGCTCGATCAGCATCCACGGCCAGATCTACGTGGCGGTCCGGCAAGACGGCACGGTGCTCGGCATCGAGGTCGAGCACGCACCTGCTGAGGAGTTCACCGACGCCTTCGACGAGATGGTCCCGATCCTCGACAACTCCTACGCCAGGTTCGGTGGACTGGGATAAGTCACTGCGCCGACGTGAGGAGAGACCGCCGCCCCACCCCGGTGACGGGATGAGGTGAGGTGGGGCGGGCGGGGTTCAGCAGCCGGTGTCGCGGGCGGCGCGGGTGTCGGCTTTGGTGTTCTGGTATTCGGTGAGTCGGTCGCCGGTCAGGGGCGCGTACTTGGAGTCGCCGGCGGCGCTGTTCCAGGCGAGGCCGAACCAGACTTCGGGAGTGGAGAGGATGGCCTCGCCGGCGGCCTTGATGGCGGCGCCCGAGAAGCCGTTGTATTCGCCGATGCCGATCTTCTTGTCGGGGAAGCCCTGGTTGTCGAGCCAGGTGGCGAGCAGCGGGATGGCGCGGGCGGGGAGCCTGTTTCCGGGTTTGTCGGCGGTGCCGCTCTGGTAGGAGTCGACGGCGACGAAGTCCCATTGGGTGAGCAGGGATTTGTTGGTGAAGCTGGCGAAGTCGGCGACCTTGTTGTCGAGCAGCCAGCCGTTGAGGATCGGACCGACCTTGATGTTCGAGCTCTTCATCGCGTCCAGGAACAGCTGCGACGCGCCGCGGAAGTCGGCCGGGTCGACATCGCCGTACGGCTCGTGCCAGAAGGTCGCGGTCACCGGCACACCGAGCCGGTCGAGGTAGCTCCGGGTCGCCTTGAGCCAGGAGTCGTAGCCGCCGGACAGCATCGTGTCGATGCTCGGGACCTTGTAGGAGATGACCGGCATCATCCCGTTGGCGACGGCCTGCTCGATGATGCTCGACTGGGCCTTGCCGTTGGACTGGAGCGTCGCGAAGACGCGGCGGGCTTCGACGCCGCAGGAGCCGACCTCATTGATGCGTTCGCTCCAGAGCCTGGCAGGCGCGGACATGCCGACGATCTTCTGTGATGCCGGGACCCCGACGGGATCGCCGGTGGCCGCGGGCGGAACCGTGGGCGGATGGGTCGGGCGCGGCGCCGAGACGGCAGGGTTGGCGGTGAGGATGGCGGTGACGGCTGCGAGGCCGGCGATGGCGGAGATGTGGGCGCGCTTCATGGGGTCCTCCTCGGAAGGAAAATGGGGTCGACGCTCACCGGGCGGGCACCCGTGAGCAGGCATGGAGCAGCACAGTCCGAGCTGCGCCGCGGAGAGGCTGGCCTGGGTGCTCTGCCCACATCCCGCCGCGCGGCGGGGTTCGGATCTCAGGGCCCCGAGAGATGTCCAGCTTCTGGCGCCAACGCTAGGTAGCCGGACCTGCCGCGTGTGGTCCCTGAGGGAAGGTGACTTGACGCTGCGTGCAGTCGTCCTCGTGATCAGCGGTGGACCAGTCCGCAGCGGTGGGCGAAGACCACCGCCTGCGCGCGATCGCGCGCGCCGACCTTCGAGAGCACTCGCTTGACGTGCGTCTTGGCCGTCGACTCCGCGATGACCAGCAGGCTGGCGATCTCGTGGTTGGAGAGTCCTTCGCCGACCAGGCGGAGCACCTCGCGTTCGCGTTCGGTGAGTCGAGACAGCAGCCGATCGCCCTCGGCCGAGCCGCACCGCGCCGAGGCGGCACCACGCAGGACCCGTTCGACGATGGATTGGGTCACCGCCGAGTCGAGGAGCGCCTCGCCGGCGGCGACCGTGCGTACCGCCTCGACCAGCTGCTCGGGTGAGGAACGCTTCAACAGGAACCCGCTGGCGCCCGCGTGGAGTGCGTCCATCACCAGTTCGTCGTCGGCGACCGTGGTCAGCACCAGGACGCGTGGCCCGCCGGGCGATCCGGTGATCCGGCGGGTCGCCTCGATGCCGTCGATCCCCGGCATCCGGACGTCCATCAGCACCACGTGGGGGCGCGTCGTACGGCACAGGTCCACCACCGCAAGACCGTCCCCGACCTGGCCGACCAGTTCGAGGTCGGCAGCGTGCCCGAGTACGACGGCCAGCCCGGCACGCAGCAGGGCGTCGTCATCGGCGATCGCCACCCGGATCGTCATGCCAGGTCCAGCAGCGGGAGGCGGGCCGCGACCTGGAAGCCGCCGCCGGGGTGCGAGCCGTGCCGGACCTCGCCGCCGCAGCGCAGGGCGCGCTCGGTGATGCCGGCCAGACCACGTCCCGCCCGCCACGGCGCGACCTGGCCCGGCCCGTCGTCGATCACGTCCACCCACAGCTCGTCGGCACGTGCGCGGACCGAGACCTCGACGCGGCACGGGGCGGCGTACGTGACCGCGTTGGTGAGTGCTTCCTGGACGATTCGGTAAGCCGCCTTGTCGACCGTCCGAGGGATCGACCGCCCACGACCGGTGAGCGCCGGGTCGACGGTGAGATGAGCAGTGACGCCCGATGCCGACATCCGGTCAACGAGCTCAGGGAGGCTGGCCACGCCGAGGGTGGTAGGCACGGCGCGCGTCCCGCGTCCAGGCTTGGGCGAGAGAACGGCGAGCGCCTCGTCGAGCTCGCTCAGCGCGACCCGGCCTACCTGCTCGAGCTGCAGCAGCAGGCCGCGACTGGTGGCGGGGTCGTCACGGATCATCGTCCGCGCCGCGACGGCTTGGACGACCAGGACGTTGAGGGTGTGTCCGACGATGTCGTGGACGTCGGCCGCGAGCTCGGCCCGCTCCTGGGCGAGCAGCTGCTCGCGGACCGCGACGCGCGCTCGGTCGGCGGCCTCGAGTCGACGGGCCGCGCTGTAGCCGATCGCCCAGAACGTGGACCAGATCCCGGTGGTCGAAACGACGTCGTACACACCGTCCGGAGGGGTGCCGAGGAAGTAGCCGGCGATGCCCACCCAGATCACCAGCAGCCCCCATTGGGCCCGTCTGCGCGGAGCGCGCAGCGCCAGGGCGTAGCTGCACCACAGCGTGGCGACCGGCGCGATCGTGAGCGGCTCGGTCAACCACGACTCGAGCACCACCGCGGAGACGGCGACCACGAGGGAGGCCAGGGGGAACAGCCGCGAGGCCAGGATGCTGACGGTGAGCGCCAGGGTGGCGAACAGCGCCTGGGTCGATTCGATCGTCGGCCGGCTCGGGCCGAGGACGATTTCGACGTAGGCCAGGCAGGAGTACGCCGCCGCGATCGCGGGCTCCACGACGTCGGCGCGAGCCGCGGCGAGCTTGCGGACTGAGGGATGCATGGCGGACCTCGACGGCTGGGAGTGACGGAGCGGGCTGGCGTTGGCGAGTGCGGGGGAGACCCCCCGCGCGGCGTCGGCTCTCGGGAAGACCAATGCCGCGCGGGAGATCCGTGATGCGACCCGCGGAGCAACGACAGCGGCTGCGGGCCGCACGTGCTGGTGATGGTGACACCGGGCCTGCCTCGGGCACGGCTCCGACTGCTCCACCGAGCCTTCAGTCTTGTGCTTCGGAGGCGAGCTGTGTCGACTGACAGAGCAACGCCGTGGCTGCTCAGAGCGCTCTCGACTCTCCCCGCACGACGTGCACGCAGTTCCGGCGCCCTGTGCACGCTGCGTCGCCGACCCGCACACGCGTCCGTTTAGCGTCGTAGTCGCTCCGTTGCTCCCTCCGGCGACATCCGACCGGCGCGGTCGACGCGCCGGTCCGGCCACAGCTCGAGGAACTGTGCGGGGCTCGGGGCGGCCCGCTCTACCCCCTTGGAGCGGGCCGCTTCCTGGGACACGCCCTCGTGCGGTCGATCCGGGTGAGCGGCGCCGGGACCTCTGGCCCCGCCGTGCACGGCGCGTCGATCAGCCGTGCACTCTGCGTCGACCGCTGAGCCACGGGTCTGCGCACGATGGATCGAATGCCCACTCAGGCGGAGTGGCGAATGCGGAGGAGTCGATGGTGGGGCGACGACTGCTGGCCCGGGCCTGCCTTGCGGCGGGCGTCATCTCGGCGCTGGCCTTGGCGTCGACGCCGGCCGTGGCCGGCACCGGAAGGGTGGCTCCAGATGGGCTGCGTCCATCCGCCGTGGCGGCCATCGAGTCACAAGCGGGCGCCGGTCTCGGCGTGAGCGTCACGCTGACCAACAGCTCCGACCGCACCGCACCTGGCGCGCGCGCCTCGGTGTTCCTCACCTCGACGCGCGCGACGTACCAGTTGGGCAGGCCGCCGTTCCCGGCGATCGCAGCGGACACCTCGGCGGTCATCTTCCTGCCCAGTACGCCGCACCGCCGGATCCGCGATGGCCGCTACGCCGTCCGGGTCTGCCTTCCGCCCACACCCGGCGCCGCCGGCCGACACGGCTCCTGTGCGAGCACCGGCCGCGCCGTGGTGCAGGTGCGAGCCGGCGAGGTGCGGGTGCTCTCGACCGGCGACTGAGCCGGAGCCACGTCGCCGCGGGGCCGCAGTGTCCACGTCGGAGGCGCTGCCGTCCTTCATTGACTGGTTCGACACGCCCACGTCTGGGCCATGGCTAGACCTGCTAGGCGGGTTTCTAGGACGCGAACGCACCGTTGTGCCTTTTCCACACGCGAGTAACAACGCGGTTCCTACGGTTCCGGCATGTCTGGTCAGGAACGCCGTATCGGCGCCGTCTCGGTCCTGTTCGCCGCCCTCGTGTGGGTGGCCATGGTCCTCACCGCGCCGCAAGCCGTAGCACTCAAGGCCCCTGCCGAGTACGCCCAGCAGGCGGTCACCTCCACCAACCTCCAGCGCAGCGACAACGGGCTGCGCACCCTCGCCGATGACAAGTGTCTGGCCCGGGCCGCGGTCCGTCAGGCCAAGGCGATGGCCGCGCGTGAGGAGATGTTCCATCAAGACATCTACGCGGTGTTGCGCAAGTGCCGGCTGCGGGAGGCCGGTGAGAACGTCGCCTACGGCTTCGACACCGGTGCTTCGGTGGTCGCCGATGGGTGGATGAACTCACCAGAGCATCGGGCCAACATCTTGCGCAGTAGCTACAACCGGGTCGGGATCGGCGCGGTCCAGGCCGCGGACGGCACCTGGTACGCCGCCCAGGTCTTCGGCCGACGCTGATGCGACGCTGAACTGCCGGAGCCGAGCGCTAGTGGTCAACGGAGATGACCACTAGTTCGCGCTCGGACGACCACGATGCGTGACAGCCGGTCACGATGGTGTCGTCCCGCTGCGGATCCCGGGCCCTGCCTGCCCGGGATCAGGGTGCCGCACGATCGAGACACCTCACCCGGTCGCGCATCGTGATGGGGACAGGTGGGGCCGGGTCCGAAGAGGACCCGGCCCCGCTGTCGTCGTGGAGGGGCAATACCCCACTACCTCTCCAGGGGTACGCCGACCTACCCCCGCGAGATGACGCGAGTCGCACCCGGCGTCGACTTGGCTCGGACCTGCATCTGTTTCTGGGGGGAAACCGTGCGGTTGCTCGGTGACTCCTCTGTCCCCGAGGAGAGCCTTGACCGTCCGGAGATCCACCGCGTTCGTCAGTGTCCTGCTCGCGATGCTCGCCCCGGCACTCACCCCGCCGGCTGACGCCGCGACGACAGTGATCGGCAGCGGGACCACCGCCAGCACGGAGTCCAGCGACCTGTGGTCGGCCACCTCGCTGGGCGCGGACTCCGATGGAGGACAGCTCCGCACCGTGCACCCGTCCGAGTTCGAGGCATACACGTTGAACGACCAGGCGCTCGACGCCGTCCTCGACCAGGCGCCCCTCGAGGACACGGCCGCCGCCGCTCGCAACCTGCCGACCCTCGAGGTCCCCGCGCCGACCGGTGAGCTGGTCGAGTTCGCGCTGGTCGAGTCGCCGGTGATGGAGGACGGCCTGGCTGCCGCCCACCCGGACATCAAGACCTACGCCGGCACCTCGGTCACCGAGGGGTACGCCGCGAGCATCCGACTCGACGTGACGCCCAACGGCTTCCACGCCGCGGTCCGCACCGTCGACGGTGCCGGGTGGTACGTCGACCCGGCGTACGTCGATGACGAGGGCCCCTACCTCTCCTACCACGGCACCGCGCTCCCCGCGTCCGAACGCCCGCTGGCGGAGCCCGAGCTCGATGTGGAGACACAAGGCGCGGTCACGAGGTTGGCGGCCCGCGCGGCCAACGCTGGAAGTGTCGTGAGGCGGCGGACTTACCGATGGGCGCTACTCAACGACCCCACCTTCGCCACCAAGGTCGCACCAGGTCTCAACACCGGAGGCGATGACACCGCGTCGAACGCCGCGGTGCTGGCGGCCAAGGTCACCCTGGTGAACCGGGTCAACGAGATCTTCAACGACGACCTCGCCATCAAGCTGCTGCTGATCGACGGCACGGACAAGCTCAACCTCAACACCACGGCCAAGGCGACGGGCGCAAACGGGCCGTGCGGGACGGCGCCGTGCTTCACCAGCGACCAACTTGGCGACGGCTGCCAGGGCAGCCTGCTACTCCGGCAGCGGCACGTGCTCGGGCTGTTGGCAGGCGCTGACAACTTCGATGTCGGCCACCTGGTGGGCGGAATGGATGGCGGTGGCGTCGCCGCAATCGGCGTGGTGGGTGGCCGCGACAAGGCCATGGGCTGCAGCAGCGTCCTCTCCCCGGTTGGCGACTACATGGCGCTCGGGTTCCTCGCGCACGAGTTGGGCCACCAGTTCGGTGCCAACCACTCGTTCGCGTCGGCCGGTCCGTGTGGACCGTGGCGCAACGACGCCACATCGGTCGAGCCGGGAGGCGGCACGTCGATCATGTCCTACGCCGGAGGGTGCGAGGGTGACACGCTGCAGAGCGACCCCGATCCCTACTTCGCGGCTCGGAGCCAGGCCGAGATCAACGCCCTCGTGAACCTGACAGTTGCCAACACCGTAGAGGTGCAGGAGGTGGCACTCACGGGTCGCGGATCGGCCTCGTCGTTCCGATTGGACTACGACGGCACGTCGACGCTTCCGATCACCGGCGCCACCGACGTTCCAGGCGTCAGCTACGCCTACACCGCGGCCGGCGTGAAGGCCGCCATCCAGGCTGCCATCGGTGGCACGATCTCCGTGACTCCGTTCTTCGACGCGGCCACGTGGAACGACAACGGCTTCCAGGTCAGCTACGGCGGGACACTCGCCGGCCGTGACGTGAGGACGCCCGCGGTAGCGGACGCTGTGGGCGTCGCAGGGTACGCGGGCACGGTGGTGCAGGGCGGCTCGCACGGGATTGGTGGCAGCACGGGCACCGCGACCAGCAACCGTAGCCCCTCCGTGACCGCGCCATCGGCGAAGACGATCCCGGTCCGGACGCCGTTCGCGCTCACCGGCTCAGGGGAGGACGCCGACGGCGACGCCCTCGTCTACACCTGGGAGCAGGACGACCGAGCCGCCGCTGGCGGCACCGCGCTTCAATCCAATACCAAGCTCAGCGGCCCGTTGTTCCCACAGTTCGCCACGACAGCCACGGTTGCGAACAACACCGTCTTCCACGCCCAGGGTCACCACCATGCCGACGCGAGCCCGACACGCACGTTCCCGGATCTGGCGCAGGTGCTGCGTGGGGCAACCAACGCTGCCAGCGGTCGTTGCCCGGCCGTCGGCAACCCGAACGGCAGGTTGCCTGCGGGCGACGTACTCGACTGCTACGCCGAGTTCCTGCCCACCGCCGACTACGTCGGCGACGTGACGGCGGGCAACGCCTCTCCGCCGGCACTGAACTTCCGGCTCACCGCGCGCGACCTGTACCCGAGCGGCGGCGGCACGTCGTACGACGACGTGAAGCTCACCCTCGACCCGACCGCCGGCCCGTTCCTGGTGACCAGCCAGGCCGCGGCCACGACGTACGAGGGGGGCAGCACCCAGACCATCACCTGGGCCGTCAACGGCACCGACAAGCCCGCGCTGGCGCCGAACGTGAAGATCACGATGTCGACCGATGGTGGTCAGAGCTGGGGTGAGGTGCTCGCCGCCAACACCCCCAACGACGGCTCGGCCGAGGTGGTGATCCCGAACGTCGCGACCTCGACGGCGCGGATCAGGCTCGAAGCCGTCGACAACTACTTCTTCGACGTCAACGACGCCCCGATCACCATCGACCCGAGCGTGTCGACCCGCGGGCTCGAAGTCCAGCCGCCGACAGTCACCGAGGTGAGCGCGCCTTACGGCGGCGCAGTGGGTGCGGCGGACTCGACGTTCTCGGCGACGTCCGAACGCCCTGGCGCCCGGCTGAGGGCAACGGCGACCGGCCTCCCGGCCGGCCTCGAGCTGACCCGCGAGGGCACGGACGACGCAGCGACCTGGACAGTGATCGGAGCGGTCCAGGACGAGTCGGGCCGCTACGAGGCGACCATCCAGGTCACCGACGGGGGCGACATCGTGGAGGTGCCCCTGACCATTCGCGTCGTCGCCGCCGGAGCGGTCGCGAGCCTGGTGAAACAGACCTCGACCGGCACCGGCGTCCTGTCCTATCGCCAGGACGTCGCCCTGACCGCGAATCTCGTCGCGGCCGAGCTCGGGAACAGGGGTGATCTCGCGTTCGCCACCGTCGACTTCCTGGACGCGACCTCGGGGGAGACGCTCTGCCCCAAGGTCGCCGTGACCGCGGCTAACGGCGAGGGCACGGCTGTGTGCACCTACTCGGCGATCGCCAACCGCACCTACGACATCCGCCTCGCCGTCGGCGGGCGCTTCACCGGCGCGTCAACAGTCTCTCGCCCGTTTACGCTGCCGCAGACCCGGATCCTGTCCGCGCAGTGGTTCCCGACCGGACCCACGAACACCATCACGTTCGAATCCGACTCGGCCGCGGCGACGTTCACCTGCACCCTGGACGGCGGCCCCCCGACGCCGTGCAGCTCGCCGTACACCTGGACCCTGGCCGGCCAGGCGCCCGGGAAGCACCGGCTCCTGGTCTGGGCGACCGTGAACGGGCTGCGCGACTCCACCCCGGCCGGCCTGAACTACATCGTGACGACCGCACCATAGGCCGAACAGCTCCGTCGCGCGATCGGGCGGCTGCCGCAACTCGGGGCCGAAAACTCGCCGGGGTAGAAGACCAGCGCATGGTTACGGTCGCAGCGCGCACGATTGCGTTCGTTCCATGGCCGGGGGGCCGGCGACCTCCTACTGTCAGGGCCGCCCGCACGGCTAGGACTCGGACAAGCGCGGGGGAACGGAGCGCGCAGTGGGTGGCGGCTCAGAGGCTCAGATGTTGGTCGTCATGCGGGCGAACCTTGCCGGCGACCACCGTTACCTGGTCGTCGAACTGAGCCCGGAGGAGGCCGAGAGGCTTCTCGCCTCGGGGGGCAGCGGGCTCGCGAACATCCCGCTGCCGGCCTCGGCGCAGGCGGCCGGGCAGATCGAGGAGCACATCTCCGAGCGGCTGGCCAGACACGAGCCGATCCCGGCATCGCTCGACGAGACCCGTACGTCGAGGCGGCGCCGGAAGAATCTGCAGGCGGCCTGGGGCTACATCGACGACCACATCTCTGACATGGGGCTTACTCCGCTCAGCGTGGCGGGGGCGATCCACGTCTCGCCCCGCTACCTGCACTCGATCTTCCGCGAGACCGGTTCCAGCGTCGCCCAGTACATCCGGCGCCGGCGCCTCGAGGTGAGCCGGGAGCTGCTCGCCCAGCACACCCCACCCACCCTGCACATCTCCGACATCGCCCGGCGGGTCGGATTCTCCGATCCTTCGCACTTCGCGCGGGTCTTCCGGCTCGCCTACGGGCAGACCCCCCGGG
>ERZ761607.2406-NODE-2406-length-20348-cov-6.125018_pt1 | contig 20348 bp, 17 predicted proteins | sample MGYA00511164_ERZ761607 | MGnify/ENA primary metagenome ERZ761607 (study PRJEB28899, sample SAMN02445080) | bioreactor sludge metagenome | biome: EBPR sludge | place: Australia: Brisbane, Thorneside Wastewater Treatment Plant | collected 2011-06-22 ... | reverse complement strand
TTTCTGGAACCGCCCCGCCCTCACCACCATCCCCGGCCCTTCCTCCATCGAGGAGGAAGGGAGAAGGCTACCGCCGCAGCTTGGCCGCGTGCCAGGCCAGGTGGTCGGCGATGAAGGTCTGGACGAAGAAGTAGCCGTGGTCGTAGCCCTCCTGGCGGCGCACCGTCAGGCGCTGGGCGGACGCCTTGGCGCCGGCTTCCAGCAGTTCGGGCTTGAGCTGTTCGACCAGCCAGGGATCGGCCGTCCCCTGCTCGACCAGGATTTCGTCGAACCGGCCCTTGGCCACGCCCGCTTCCAGCAGCAGGGCCGCGTCGTGCTCGCGCCAAGTCTTCTCGTCATCGCCGAGGTAGCCGGCGAAGGCCTTGCGGCCCCACGGGCAGCGGGTCGGCGAGCTGATCGGCGCGAAGGCGCTGACCGAGCGGAACAGGTTGGGATGGCGCAACGCCAGGGTCAGGGCCCCGTGGCCGCCCATCGAGTGACCGCTGATCCCGCGCCGGGCCGGATCGATCGGGAACCGGGCGCCGACCGCCTCAAGCAGGTCGCGGACGACGTAGGTCTCCATCGTGAAGTGCGGCGCCCAGGGCCTCCGCGTCGCGTCGACGTAGAAGCCGGCCCCTTGGCCGAAGTCGAACGCCTCGTCGTCCGCCACCCCCTCGCCGCGCGGACTGGTATCGGGATTTAGGATGGCGATCTTCAGATCCGAGGCCGCGCCATAGGCTCCGCCCTTGGTGGTGAAGTTCTCCTCGGTGCAGGTCAGGCCCGACAGCCACAGCAGCAGCGGGAAGGGCCCCTCCCCGTCCGGCAGGAACAGGGTGAAACGCATCGGCGTGCCGGTCGCGGCGCTGGCATGGCGGCAGTAGTGCACCGATCCGGCGAACGTGCGGTGGCTGGAGAGGATTTCGACTGAGGACATCGGCCCTAGAACACCACCACGCTGCGGATGCTCTCGCCGGCATGCATCAGGTCGAAGGCCTTGTTGATGTCTTCCAGCGGCATGACGTGGGTGATCATCGGGTCGATCTCGATCTTTCCGTCCATGTACCAGTCGACGATGCCCGGCACGTCGGTGCGGCCCCGCGCGCCGCCGAAGGCCGTGCCCTTCCAGACCCGACCGGTGACCAGCTGGAAGGGCCGGGTGGCGATCTCCTTGCCGGCCTCGGCCACGCCGATGATGATGCTCTCGCCCCAGCCGCGATGGCAGGCTTCCAGCGCCTGGCGCATGACCGTGACGTTGCCGGTGGCGTCGAAGGTGTAGTCCGCGCCGCCGCCGGTCAACTCGACCAGATGCGGGACGATGTCGCCCTCGATGTCCTTCGGATTGACGAAATGGGTCATGCCGAACCGGCGGCCCCAGGCCTCGCGGTCAGGGTTGATGTCGACGCCGACGATCATGCCGGCCCCGACCAGCTTCAGGCCCTGAATCACGTTCAGCCCGATGCCGCCCAGGCCGAAGACGATGCAGTTGGCGCCGGGCTCGACCTTGGCGGTGTTGGTCACCGCGCCGACCCCGGTGGTGACGCCGCAGCCGATGTAGCAGGCCTTGTCGAACGGGGCGTCCTTGCGGATCTTCGCCACCGCGATCTCCGGCAGCACCGTGTGGTTGGCGAAGGTCGAGCAGCCCATGTAGTGGGCGATGGTCTGGCCCTTGTACGAAAAGCGGCTGGTGCCGTCGGGCATCAGGCCCTTGCCCTGGGTGCCCCGGATGGCCGTGCAGAGGTTGGTCTTGCGCGACAGGCAGCTTTTGCACTGCCGGCATTCGGGCGTGTAGAGCGGGATCACATGGTCGCCCGGCGCCACGCTGGTCACGCCCGGCCCGACCTCCAGCACCACGCCCGCGCCCTCGTGGCCCAGGATCGACGGGAAGATGCCCTCGCTGTCGAAGCCGTCCAGCGTATAGGCGTCGGTGTGGCAGACGCCGGTGGCCTTGATCTCGACCAGCACCTCGCCGGCCCGCGGCCCCTCCAGGTCGACTTCGACGATCTCCAGCGGCTGCTTGGCGGCGAAGGCGACGGCGGCGCGGGTCTTCATGGGATTCTCCAATCGATGGCCGGCAATATTCCCCGAGCGGGACGCGGGCGTCCACCGCCCTGGCCGCTATTCGCGACGCAACGCCTCGATCGGATCCAGGCGGGCCGCGCGGCGGGCGGGGACGTAGCCGAACACCACCCCGACCATCACCGCCACCGCGAAGGCCAGCAGATTGATGGCCGGGTCGAACAGGAAGGGCACCTGAATCACCTGAGCCAGCGCGGCCGAGGCGACGGCTGCGATCAGCACGCCCGCGAGCCCGCCGAACGCCGCCAGGACCACTGACTCCACGAGAAACTGAAGCAGCACGTCCTGCTCCAGCGCGCCGATCGCCAGCCGCACGCCGATCTCCTTGGTCCGCTCTGTCACCGAGACCAACATGATGTTCATGATGCCGATGCCGCCGACCAGGAGACTGACCGCCGCCACCGCCCCCAGCAACATGGTCATCACCCTGGTCGTCCCCGACAGGGTCTCTGCGATCTGCTTGGTGTCCATGACGCCGAAGTTGTCGTCCTCGCCCGGTCCAATGTTTCGCCGCTCGCGCAACACCGCCTCGACCTGCGTCCTGGCGCGGGCGGTGGAGGCTCCGTCGCGCACCGCGATGGTGATGCTGCCGACGTCCTGCCGACCGGTCAGCCGGCGCTGAACGGTGCGCAGCGGCAGGATCACGGTGTCGTCCTGGTCCTGTCCCATGGCCGCCTGGCCCTTGGCCCGCAGCACGCCGATGACCTCGCAGGAGAACTGCTTGACCCGGATGCGGGCGCCGACCGGGTCACGGCCCTGGAACAGTTCTCGCCGGATGGTGTCGCCGACCACGCAGACGGCCCGGCCCGATCGCTCCTCGGCCTCCGTGAACGCCCTGCCCCCGGCGAGGCTCCAGTCGCGCACCTCCAGATAGGCCGCGGTCGTGCCGACGATCGAGGTGTTCCAGTTCCTGGCGCCGTAGACGACCGTCGCCGAGGTGCTTTCGACCGCCGTGGCGGCCTTCACTGTCGGTACGTTCCGGATGATGGCCGCCACATCGCCCAGCCGGAAGCTCGGCGCCCGCTCGGCCGTCGGCCCCATGCGCTGACCCGGGCGGACGATCAGGAGATTGCTGCCGAGGCTGGAGATCTGGTCGGAAACCGCCCGTGTCGCCCCGTTGCCGAGGGTGACCATGGTGATCACCGCCGCCACGCCGATGACCACGCCCAGGACGGTCAGCGAGGCCCGGAGCAGGTTCCTGCGGATGGCGTCGAGCGCCAGCTTGAAAGCGTTGAACAGCATCAGGCCGCCGCCTCCGGACGGGCGGTGTCGGAGCGGATCGCGCCGTCGAAGAACATGACCGTGCGTCGAGCGTAGGCGGCCATGTCCGGCTCGTGCGTGACCATCAGGATGGTGATGCCCAGGTCCCGGTTGAGGGTGGTGAGCAACTCCATGATCTCGCGGCCCTTCTCGCTGTCGAGGTTGCCGGTCGGCTCGTCGGCCAGCAGGACGGTCGGGTGGGTCACGATGGCGCGGGCGATGGCCACGCGCTGCTGCTGGCCGCCCGAGAGCTTGGCCGGCGTATGATGTTCCCACGGCGTCAGGCCCACCTGAGCGAGCGCCGCGCGGGCCTTGACCAGCCGCTCGCTCCGCGAAACGCCCCGGTAGAGCAATGGCAGTTCGACGTTCTCCAGCGCCGATGTCCGCGGCAGGAGGTTGTAGCCCTGAAAGACGAAGCCAAGATGCCGGCGACGCAACAGCGCTCGCTGCCGGCGGTCGAGGCCGTCCACCGGCACGCCCATGAAGCGGTAGCGGCCGCTGGTTGGCACGTCGAGGCAGCCGAGGATGTTCATCGCCGTCGACTTGCCCGAACCGCTCGGGCCCATGATGGCCACGAACTCGCCCCGCTCCACGGTCAGATCGATGCCGCGCAGGGCCTGGAACGCCGCCTCTCCTTCGCCGAAGGTCTTGGTGACCCCCGAGAGCTGGATCAGCGGCGCGTTCACGCCGCCTCCTCCATCCCCGTGATGACCCTCAGGCCCGGGTTGAGGCCGTCGCCGGCGACTTCCGTCCACTGGCCGTCGGTGGCGCCGACGGTCACCGGCAGGGCGACTGGCTGACCGTCCCGGAGCACCCAGAGACGTTGGGCGCCGCCGCCGCCGTTGCGACTTCCGCGGCCGGCTCCGGGCATGCGCGGCATCAGGCTTGAGACGATGCCCCCGGTCCGACCGGCCGCCGACTCGATCGCCGGCGGCGTGAATCGCAGCGCCGCCGCGGGAACCAGCAAGACGCCGCTTCGCCGGTCGGCGACGATCTCGGCCGTGGCGGTCATTCCCGGACGAAGGCTCTCGTCGCTGTTGTCGACGCTCAGGACCCCCGTGTAGGTCACCACCCCTTCGGTGGTCCGCGAGCCAAGGCCCACGCGAGTCAGGCCGGCCCGGTAGACGCGCCCCGCGAACGCGTCGACGGAGAAGGTCGCCGTCTGTCCGGCCTTCACCTGGCCCACATCCGCCTCGTCGATGTCGACCTGAAGCTCCATGCGGGTCAGGTCCTCGGCCAGGGTGAACAGGACCGGAGCCTGCAGGCTGGCGGCGACGGTCTGGCCCGGTTCGACCGAGCGCGCCAGCACGACCCCGTCGATCGGCGAACGGATGGTCGCCTTGGCGAGATTGGTGCGGCTGGTCCGCAGATTGGCCTGGGCCTGTGTGATGAGGGCGCGCGCCGCGCCCAGGCTGGCCCGCGCGCGGTCGAGGGCCGCCTGCGAAGCGTCCAGCGTGGCAGGCGCCAGAAAGTCTCCGCCGGAGCTGGCCGCCAGCCTGACATTGCGGTCATGCGTCAGTTCGGCCTCGCGCAGCGTCGCCGCGGCCTGTCGCGCCGCAGCCTCGGCAGAGGCCAGGGCGGCGAGATTGAGGGCGATCTGGTCTTCCAGTCGGGCGGTGTCGAGCCGTGCGAGAATCTGGCCCTTGCGGACGCGATCATTGTCGTCGACCAGAACAGCCTCGATCGCGCCCGAGAGCTCGGAACCGACGGAAACGGTGTTGACCGGCTGCAGGGTCCCGGTCGCGGAAACGCCAATCACAAGGTCGCCACGCTTGAGGGCCTCGGTGATGTAGCCGGCGTCCTTCGGAGCGTTCATTCGGCCGAAGAACCAGACCCCGACGATCACGGCGACCAGGACCAGCCCCGCCGCCGCCAGGAGCCGAGGCGACCGCCACCAGGGGCGCGCGACGGGCTCGCCCAACAGTTCGGCCGGGTCCGCGCCCGAAGCCGAGGGGGTCCGAGATTCGGCTACGAGATTCATGATCGCACCGCCTTCCGCGACCGTTACTGCCCCCGGGCGGGAAGGTTGACCTTGACCTCCGTCAACCCGAGCAAGATTGCCGCAGCCCCCCCCGTGCGGAATTGCGGTCGCGGCGATTTGGCGCGACCATGGCGACCACCCCATCGTTGTCAGCACCGAGCCGGCGTCCCTAGATCGAACCATGGTCAATGATCCGCGCGCCGCACCGGGCTGGTATTGGACGAGCTACTGGCGGGGCGGCGCCGGGTTCTCGCTATCTCACGGCCAGCCGGGCCACCGCGGCGCAGAAGTCCTGAAGTCGCTCTGGAGCCAGACGTTCGCGCAAGCGCCACGCGGCGCGCGCGTGCTCGACCTCGCCACCGGCGCGGGCCAGGTCGCGGCGTGGGCCGCCCAGGCCGGTCGCGACTTCATCGTCACCGGCGTCGATCTCGCCGACATTCCGCCCTCGCGGCCGGAGGCGCCCGGGGTCGCCTTTGTCGGCAGGAGCCCGCTTGAGGCCCTGCCGTTCGAGGCCGGCGCCTTTGATCTGATCGTCTCGCAGTACGGCTACGAATACGGCGACCGGCAGAAGGCGGCGGCCGAGCTGGCCCGCGTGCTGGCGCCGGGCGGCCGAGCGAGACTGGTGATGCACCACCGCGACAGCGTCCTATCCTCCGACTACGACGCCCGCGCCGCCGTGTTCCGCGCAGCCCTGCGCGACATCGATCCCGTCCGGCCGGGCCGCAAGGTCTTCGAGATGCACCGCAAGGGCGCGCGAGGTCCGGCGCTGGCCGAAGCGGAAGCGCGGTTCGCGACCGCGGTGGCCAAGTCGCGCGCCAGGCTGGCGGACGGCCCGGCCCATGCCGAGGCCCGCACCTATGTCGACTATCTCGGCGCGCTCTCGGCCCAGCCCGCGCGCTTCGCGCCCTCGGACGCGCTGGCCAAGCTCGACCAGGTCGAGCAGCTGACCTCCGCCTGGCTGCTGCGCTATCAGGCCCAGGTTCGCGCCGTGCTGGACGCGCAGGGCGTCGAGAGCGTGCGCTACCGCCTGGCCCGCCAGGGCCTGGACGTCGGCGCCGCCGAACCGTTGTCCAGCGACACCGGAGCCCTGTTGGCCTGGACGGTGGCGCTGAGCAAGCCGGCCGCGAACCTCAATCCGCTTCCATGACCGCCGGCAGGCGGTAGCGGCCGTCGAGCAGTTCCGGCCGCGGCATGTAGCCGCGCATGAACAGGGCGAACGGCCCGGCGGGCGCGGGCAGCCAGTTCGACTCCCGCTCCAGCGACGGCCGCTCGTGGCCGATCCACAGGTCCAGCGAGCCGTCGGCGTTCCAGGTCAGGCCCGGCGTGCGGTCGCCGATGGCGTACCGACCGAGGGGGTTGTCCGTGAAGTAGAACTGCCCTTCCGGCGTGATCTCGTACATCGACAGCGACCAGAAACTGTCGACCGGAATCTGTCGATCGGCGGGAATGTGCAGCCGCCAGTTGCGGGTCCCATCGAAGGCCCCGCCGCCGCCGGGCGCGCCGGCGCGCAGATAGGTCGCCTCGGCCAGCGGCAGGGCCGCCAGGCCGCCGAGCGCGACCACGGCGCGGAACCGGTAGTCCTGCCCGAAATCGCCGAGCTTGCTGGCCGGATAGGCCCAGCCCTCGATGAAGTTGCTGCCCGACAGGCCGCCGCCGCCCCGCGCGGCCTTGCGCGCCTCCTCGACGCCGGCGGCGATCTCAAGGCGCTCGGCTTCGGAGAACCGTGTCGGATCGAAGGCCCCCTCGCCCAGGCCCAAAGGCGCGATCCGCTTGAGCATCGCGCCGTCCGTCGCCGGCGGCGGATTGAGCGCCATCAGGCGATCGGCGCTGGTGAAATACTCGGCCCAGTCGTCACGGCGTTTGGCGTACTCCGGCGCCGGCGCCGCCTGCGGTCCCTGGGCCGAGAAGCCGCCCTGGACCACGGCCGCGGCGTCAAGATCGTGCGGTCCCTCGACGAGAATCCGGGCCAGCGCCCAGACGTGGCGCGTGGGCGAGCGGACGACGTTCGGCCCCTCCGCCGCCTCGGTCGGCCCGACCAGTCGGTAGACGCCGCCGTCGTTGCCGGTGGTCCGAGTGCCCAGCACCGCGAAGCTGTTGGACCAGGCGTCCATCAGTTGCAGCGAGAGATAGCGGTCTCCGGACGGCGGGACAGTGAGGGTCACCGGGCCGTTCGTGAGATCGATCTGGCAGGTGGCGTAAAGGGTGTCGTTGTTGGGCGTGGTCACGGCCCGCGCCTTGTGATCGGCCAGCCGCCGCATCATGCCGAAGCTGTTGATCGGCGTGCCGACCGCCTGGCTGACGCTGCGCAGGGCGGCGATCTCGATGAGCGGCAGGGTGTAGAGCCAGGCTTCGCGGGCGGCGGTGCGCAGGTCGGTCATGATCAGGCTTTCACGATGGCGGGCAGGCGCCAGCGGCCGTCAAGGACCGCTGCCGTGGGCAGATAGAGACGCATGGTCATTCCGTAGGGACCGGTCTTGGGGGCGGGCAGCCAGTTGGCGCTTCGCTCGCCGCCCGGATCGGCGCGCCCGATCCAGACGTCCAGCGAGCCGTCGGCGTTGCGCTTGAGACCCTGGGTGCGATCGCCGATGGCGTAGCGGCCGATCGGATTCTCGGCGAAGAACCGCTGACCGTCCGGCATGTGTTCGTACATCGACAGAGACCAGAAGGCGTCGACCGGCATCTCCGCCGGAATGGCCAGGCGGTAGAGATCGTCGCTCCAGTAGGCGCCGTCGCGTTCGCCTTGTGAGCGCAGATAGGTGGCTTCCACGACCGGCAGGGCCGCCAGGCCGCTCAGAGCCACGAGCGCCCGATACAGGTAGTCCTGACCATAGAGGCCGAGATTGGGCTTGGTGTAGCTCCAGCCCTGGATGAACTGCTGTCGCTCGCCGGCCGTGCGCATGATCGTCCTGATGCGCTGGAGGGCGGCCGCGGCGCCCGGCGTGGCCGGATCGAAGGCCGCCAGCCGGGCCAGCATCCTGCCGTCGGTCGCCGGCGGCGGATCGGACTCCAGCAGCGCGCGGACGCTCGCGAAGAAGTCCGTCGGGGCAGCGTCCCGGTCGGCGTAGACCGGCGGCTGCGCTCCGGCCGGACCGACGAGCCGAAAGCCGTCCTGCACCGCATGGGTCGCCGGCAGGTCGTCCCCGCCGTCGGTGAGGATGCGGACCAGCAACCAGGCGTGCGGGGTCTCGCTGCGGATCACGTCGGGGCCGCTCCCCGTCTGGCCCGGTCCCACGATCGTATAGCGACCACCCGCATTGCCCGTCGTGCGAAGGCCGAGCACGGCGTTGTTGTTGGAGTACATGTCCATCAGCGCGGCCGACCAGTAGCGGTCGCCCGTCGGCGGCACGGTGAAGCTGACCGGTCCCTGGGTCAGATCCAGCCAGGCGATGGAGTAGAGGGTGTCGTTGTTCGGACTCGTGACCGACCGCGAGGTGTGGTCCGAGAGCGCGCGGGCGTGTTGAAGCCTGTTCTGCTTCAATCCGGCCTTGATCTGCCGGGCGCGCGCCTGGGCCATTTCGATGATCGGCAGGCCATAGAGGTAGAGGTCGCGCGCGTCGGTCGCGTCATCCGCCCGGGCGTCAAGCGGCGCGAGGCCCGGGCCGGCGATCCCCAAGGCCGCCAGGGCGGTGAACAGTTCGCGCCGGTTCATCGTGACCTCCCGCGGGGACTCTAAATGTTACCCCTTGGTCTCATATTGGGCCGGGATGTCGGCAGGGGCAAGGGTGGTGTTTGGGTCTGGAAGCCGCCACCGGTCAGAGGTCAGCGGCGCGAGCGCGTATGGCCGCCCGCGCGCGGGCCTCTCGTCCCCAGAAGGGGGGATGTGCGGAGGTAGGGAGACGGAGCGCCTGATCGGTTCAGATGACTCCATCCGAACCCATCTGGCTTTAGCGACCGCGAGTCTCGCGGCGACGCCCAGGACGGGATGTCACGACTGGACCGGAGCGCGCGCCAGCGCCGCGCTGGTGGTCGGCGGGGCGGCGCAGAGCGCGCGGAGATCTTCGGCCAGATCGTCGAGGGCGAGGGCGAAGACGGCGTTGGCGTGATCGTTGAACTCCTTGGTGGAGCCCCACATGTTCAAACCGGTCTTGTCGCCGCGATAGACCATCTCTGGTCCGGCGGGCGCGCCTGGAGCCGCCAATACGCCGCGCAGGGCGACGCTGCCGACCTTGTTCATCTGCTGGGCGCCGATCCAGATCACATGCATCCGGATGCGGGCCGTGACCAAGGCGGGGTCGAGTGGGCCGCCGGCCGGCGCGAAGCTAGGCGTAAATCCGCGTGCCTTGAGGCCGACGTCAAACACTGAGCGCAGCCAGGCCTCGCGATCATCCGGCGCACGGAGCGCGACGCCGAAGGATCCTACGATCTGGGGGTCGCGGCGGGGGTCGGTGAGCTCGATCTGGACAGCGCAGCCGCCGGCGGTGGACGGGCGCGCAGCGTCCGCGGCGGCGGCTGGCTCGACGTAGAGTGGTCCAAGGCGCTTGGCGTCTCCGACCGCGGCCGCGGCCGAGCTGACGGTCAGCAGGCTCGCGGCCAGGATGGCGGCCGCTAAGATGGGAGCGCTGCGCATGCCGCTAGTCCTGCAGGGTCTGAACATGGATGAGGCCCATGGGGAGAGGGTTGAACAGCAGGCTTCCACCGGCGCCCTCCTCCATCGGCTTTCCGCCGAGGGAGGCGATGGTCTTGCGTTCAGCGGCGTCAAGGCGAGTCACATCGGCGTCGGTGAGCGTCAGGGCGCGGGGAATGAGAGCGCCGACCTCGGTGAAGGCGAGGGCGAGCCCCTTCCTCGCCAAGGCGCTGTCGTTGGCCGCCCAGCGCTGAGCGTTCTCGACCGGAGTGGTGGGGTTGGCGAGGCGCACGACGCTGCTGACCCGCTGGCCGTAGACTAGATTCTTGTCGAGGAGGCGGGTGAAGGGCTGGCCCTTCTTGGCCTGCTCCTTGTTGGCGATGGCGATGCCGACGCTGACGTTCACCGACGAGAAATCGGGCGACATGTCGTAGACATAGGTGAAGTAGGCCACCTGGCTGGTGGGAGCGGCGGTGAGAAAGTCGCTCTTGCCAAATATCGTGGCGTCGCGAGTGAAGGCCGGCTCTTGGCCCTCGAACCACGGCATCGCGGCCAGTGCGGATTTCGTGCTGTCGATGGCCAGCTGGTCGGCGTCAAAGTCCATCAGGCCGCGGCGGATGGGGGTGATGCCGAGCTGGGCGCGCTGGGCGCGGTCGGCTCCGACCCCGGCCTCGATGATCACGCCGACCGCGCCGCCGGCCACCATGGCGAAGCCGAGGGTGGAGTTGATGTTCGACCCAAGCTCCGCCTGGCCGACGCTGACCTGGACGGCGCGGCCGCCGGCCACCGGGCGGGCTGCTTCCTGCAGGACGTACTTCAGAGGCTTCGGCGCGGCCTGCACGGGCAGCGCGGCGCACAACATCAAGGCTGCGGCGCATACGCCGCGCAGCTGCATCCGGATCATCGCCCCCCCAAGGCCCTGTGTTGAGAACCGATTTTCTACTGTTGCGATCTGACGCGCGCAATCGCCACGCGACGTCGATCGGCGTAGCGCGCGCCGGTCAGAAATCCAACCGAACCTCCTACTCGCCCTTCGCCGCCTTGTCCGACTTTTCCCGCGCAAGTCGCTCAAGCACCCGGCCCCGTCCTTTCGACAGGGCGGTGATCACCCCGCGCCAGGTGCGGACCTCCTGGTCGGTCAACCGGGCGCGGCCCAGCGCGACCCGCAGATTGCGCACCATTGACGGCTTCTTCTCCGGCGGATGGAAGAAGCCGGCCTCCTCCAGCTGACCCTCGAGCTGCTCGTAGAGGCCCACTAGGGTCTCCATGTCGGCCGGCTCGTCGATATTGTGGGCGAAGGCCGCGCGCGGCGCGTCGGCCACGCCCAGCCGCCATTCGTAGGCGTTCAGGGCCACGGCCTGGGCCAGGTTGAGCGACCGGAACCGCTCGTCGACAGGGATGGTCACGATGGCGTGGCAGAGAGCGATGTCGCCGGTTTCCAGGCCCGCCCGCTCCCCGCCGAACAGCATGCCGACCCGCTGACCGCGCGCGACCGCCGCGTGCAGGGTCTCGGCCGCGGCCCGGGGGGTGATGACCGGCAGCTGGGTCTCGCGCGGCCGCGCTGTCGTGGCGTAGACCAGTCGCAGGTCGGCCACCGCCGCCTCAAGCCGCTCATAGACCCTGGCGCCGTCCAGCGGCCAGGTCGCACCCGAAGCGCTGGCCCAGGCGCGGTCCTGAGGCCAGCCGTCGCGGGGCCGCACGAGGCGGAGCTCCGACAGGCCGAAGTTGGCCATCACCCGCGCCACCGCGCCGATGTTCTCCGCCAGTTGCGGCTCGTTGAGGATGATGACGGGTGGGGTGGTTTCCATGCCGGCTTGATAAGCCCTTCTCGCGCCGAGGTGAAAGGGCGGTATGTAGGGCCATGCGCCGTCGCACGCTCCTGACCCTAATCGCACTCGCTCCGGTCCCGGCGCTGGCCGCCTGCCAGCCGTCGACTCAGCGCAGCCGCGCCCGCTCCCCGGAACTCGACGCCGCCGTCCTCGACGCCGAGATCGCCGCCATCGCGGACCGCGCCCAGCCGGGCATTCTCGAGGTCGCCGTACAGAACCTCGAAGGCGGCGAGATGTGGGCCTGGAACGGCTCCAAGGCCTTCCCGATGCAGAGCGTGTTCAAGGCGCCGCTCGGGGCGGCGGTGCTGGCCGAGGTCGACGCCCGGCGGCTGGACCTGAACGAACAGATCACGCTCACCGAACAGGATATCTCACCCCCGCTAAGCCCGGTGGCCGACGCCTGGCCGGAGGTCACGGTCTACACGGTCGGCGACCTGTTGGTCCGCGCCGTGGGCGGCAGCGACAACACCGCGGCCGATGTTCTGCTGAAACGGATCGGCGGTCCTGGCGCCGTCACGGCCTGGCTCCGCGCGAAGTCCATCCGCGAGATCAGCATCGATCGCTACGAGCGTGAACTGCAGCCGGAGATCAACGGCATGGCCTCGTTCCGCATCGCCTGGAAGGACTGGCCGGCGTTCAGGGCGGCCCGGGACGCGGTCCCGGAGGCCGACCGCCGCGCCGCCATGGCCCGCTACCTGGCCGACCCTCGCGACACCGCCACGGCCGTCGGCATGCTGAACTTCCTCCGGAAGTTGGCGGTCGGCGAGCTGTTGTCGCGGGCTTCGACCCGCCGGCTGCTGGCCATCATGACCGCCACGACCACGGGGCCGAACCGCCTCAAGGCGGGACTGCCCGCCGGCGCGAGCCTGGCGCACAAGACCGGGACGTCGGCGACGGACCTGGGCCTGACCGCGGTCACCAACGACGTCGGGATCGTCACCCTCAAGGACGGCCGCCGCTACGCCGTCGTCGCCTTCCTCGCGGCCTCGCCGCAGGACGAGGACGCGCGGGAACGGACGATCGCGGACGCCATGCGGGTGATCGTCAAGGCCGCGGGCTAGGATCGACCGGCTCTAGCCGTTCGCGGCCAGCGCGTCGGACGTGCTGTCCACCGCCGCCGCGAGGGCGGCGACCAGCTGGGCCGGGCGCAACGGTTTGGCGATGTGCAGGTCGGCGCCGGCGGCGTGAGCGGCCTCGACATGCTCGTCCATGGCGTTGGCGGTCAGCATGACGATCAAGGCCCGGCGACGCCCCTCCGCCGCTTCCCGCTCGCGGATGGTCCGCGTCGCCGTCAGGCCGTCCATGACCGGCATCTGCATGTCCATCAGCACCGCGTCGAAGCGGCCGGCGGTCCAGGCGGCGACAGCCTCCTCGCCGTTGCCGACGATGGTCAGGTCGACGCCGAATGGATCGAGAATGATCTGCACGACCTTCTGGTTGGTCGGGTGGTCCTCGGCCATCAGGACCTTCATGCCCTTCAGCAGCTGGACGTCGGCGACGGGCGCCGGACGCTCCTCGCGGGCGGCCGCGGCCCGGGCCAGCGGCAGCAGGACGGTGAAGGTCGCCCCCTTGCCCGGCTCGCCGACGGCGGCGATCTGTCCGCCCATCATGTCGGTCAGCGCCGCGCAGATGGACAGGCCCAGTCCGGTGCCGCCGAAGCGGCGGGTGATCGAGTCATCGGCCTGCTCGAAGCGGCGGAACAGACGGTCGCGCACCGCCTCGTCGAAGCCGACTCCGGTGTCGCGGACCGAAAAGCGCAGCTTCCCGCCCGGGCGGTCGACGGTCAGCGTCACCGCGCCCGCCTCGGTGAACTTCACGGCGTTGCCCAGCAGGTTGGACAGGATCTGCGCGATCCGCCCCGCGTCGCCCAGCCAGACGCCCCGCGCGGCCGGCGCGATCGTCCAGTCGAGCGTGAGGCCCTTGGCCTCGGCGGTGGCCCGGTGCAGGTCGGCCATGGCGGCGACGGTCTCGGACAGGTCGAACGGCGCCGGCGACAGGCGGAACTCTCCGGCCTCGATCTTCGAGACGTCGAGCACGTCGCTGAGCACCTGCTCGAGCAGGCGGCCGGAGGAGGAGACGAGGTTGGCCAGCTCGCGGCGGCGCGCCTGGTCGTCGGTGTCCGCCAGCTGGTCGGTCAGGGCGATGACCCCGTTGAGCGGCGTGCGCAGCTCGTGGCTCATGTTGGCCAGGAAGGTCGACTTGGCGCGGTTGGCCCGCTCGAGTTCGGCGGTGCGCGCGGCGACCCGGTCCTCCAGCGAGCGCAGCAGCTCGTCGTTCCTGGCCCGCTGGTCGCCGAGGATCCGCGCCAGGGCGCCGATCTCGTCCCCGCGTTCGGCGACGCTCGAGGCGGCCGCGACGCTGCCGACCGAATGCGCCTCGGTCAGGGTCTCCAGGGGCTGGACCACCTCGCGACCGACGATGCGATAGAGCAGCGCCGCCTGCACCACGATGCCGAGCAGGCCGAACAGCAGCACCCAGGACGCCGTCCGGGCCGCCGTCCAGGCGATGTCGGACGAGGGCATGCTCATCACGAAGTACCAGTCCGGCTCCTTCAGGTGGCCGAAGGCGATCACCCGCCCGTCGCGCTCGAAGGCGCCGGCCTGACCGCCGTGGCGGCGGATGTCGCGCACCAGGCCGGCGATGTCCCGCCGGGCTTCCTGGGCCTTGAGCTCCCGCGGCGTGACCACGCCGCGCGTGCCCATGCCGGGCGCGGCGCTCAGCTCGCCATCCCCCGAGACGATGAGGTTTTCGCCGCCCTGGATCGACTCCTCGACCGCCTTCATCAGGTAGCTGTCGAGGGTGATGGTCGTGCCCCAGGCGCCGACATGCCGGCCGTCGATGTCCACCGGCGTCATGCAGGCCGTCGTCAGCGCCTTGCCGCTGGGGTCGCTGAGCAGCTTGCGCAGCTTGGTGCAGCGCATGGCCCGCGCGGGATTCGCCGCCGGCCGCGTGATCTCGGTCATCTCTTCCTTGCGGAAGTCGAAGGTGGCGGGGGCGTCGCGCCGATAATAGAGCAGCCTGTCGTCGCGATCGGGACCGAACATCACCAGGCGGTTGTTCGGCGTGAACAGGTAGAAGTTGTCGTAGCGCGAGTGCTGGGCCTCGCCGACCATGCCGGTCACCTGCATCGCGGCGACGAAGAAGGCCTTGTCCTCGGGGGTCACCGCCCGGCCGTCCGCCAGGAAGGCGCCCATGCCGTAGGTGTAGTCGCCGCCGGGCCTGACCTGGCCGTCGAAAAGGGCCTCGGCCGAGCGCCGCGTGCCGTCGGCTCGCAACGGATAGAGGCGGTCGAACTTGGCGTCCAGGCCCGGCCCCTTGACCAGGTCGATGCGCCGCATCAGCGCCTCGGTGGCGTCGGCGTGGACCTTGACCAGATCGGAAAACAGCCGGTCCTCGGCCGCCGTCCGCTCCTTGAGATAGATCTGCAGGCTGCTGACCTGGCGCTTCATCGACGCCCGCTGGACGAAGGCGAAGGTCGCGATGCTGGCCAGGCCGGTCACCACGATCGACACCGCCACGACGATGACCAGCAGCTTTCGCGCGAGCGGCTTTTCGACGGACGTCATGGTGTGGGCTGGGCCTCCCCTGGCCCATCAGGCTTAACGGCCATCCCTGAACAGGCCGTTGATATCGAGAAGCGGCCGCCCAGCGCGACGAAACCGCCTTCTCCCTCCGATCGTCAGAGGCTATAGCCCTCCCCGCCCCGCGCGCCCCGTACGGCCCTGTGCGCCGTGCGCCCGAGCGCGCTCCAACGGAGACTTCGCCCCCATGGCCAAGATCAAGGTCGCCAATCCCGTCGTCGACATGGACGGCGACGAGATGACCCGCATCATCTGGAAGCTCATCAAGGACAAGCTGATCTTCCCCTACCTCGACCTCGAGCTCGACTACTACGACCTGTCGGTCGAGAACCGCGACGCCACCAACGACCAGGTGACCATCGACGCGGCCGAGGCGACCAAGAAGCACGGCGTGGCCGTAAAGTGCGCGACCATCACGCCGGACGAGGCCCGGGTGGAGGAGTTCGGCCTCAAGAAGATGTGGAAGTCGCCGAACGGCACCATCCGCAACATCCTCGGCGGCGTGATCTTCCGTGAGCCGATCATCTGCCAGAACGTGCCCCGCCTGGTGCCCGGCTGGACCCAGCCGATCATCGTCGGCCGCCACGCCTTCGGCGACCAGTACAAGGCCACCGACTTCCTGTTCCCGGGCAAGGGCAAGCTGTCGATCAAGTTCGTCGGCGAGGACGGCAAGGTCATCGAGCACGAGGTGTTCGACGCCCCGTCCTCGGGCGTGGCCATGGGCATGTACAACCTCGATGAGTCGATCCGCGACTTCGCCCGCGCCTCGTTCGCCTACGGCCTGAGCCGCAAGTACCCGGTCTATCTGTCGACGAAGAACACCATCCTCAAGGCCTATGACGGGCGCTTCAAGGACATCTTCCAGGAGGTCTTCGACGCCGAATTCAAGGACCAGTTCGCCGCGTTCGGCGGCACCTACGAGCACCGTCTCATTGACGACATGGTCGCCTCGGCCCTGAAGTGGTCGGGCGGCTATGTCTGGGCCTGCAAGAACTACGACGGCGACGTGCAGAGCGACATCGTGGCCCAGGGCTTCGGCTCGCTGGGCCTGATGACCTCGGTGCTGATGACCCCGGACGGCAAGACGGTGGAGGCCGAGGCCGCCCACGGCACCGTCACTCGCCACTACCGCCAGCACCAGAAGGGCGAGTCGACCTCGACGAACTCGATCGCCTCGATCTTCGCCTGGACCCGCGGCCTGGCGCACCGCGCCAAGCTCGACGACAACGCCGACCTGGCCAGGTTCGCCGCCACCCTGGAGAAGGTCTGCATCGACACCGTCGAGGCCGGCTTCATGACCAAGGACCTGGCGCTGCTGGTCGGCGACCAGCAGGGCTGGCTGACCACCGAAGGCTTCCTCGACAAGATCGACGAGAACCTGAAGATCGCGATGGCGGCGTAAGCGAACGGGGACATGTTCCGGCGCAGCCGGTACGTGTCCCCTGCAGCCTGCAAACCGATCCTGACGCCGGCGCGGGCGGCGTCGGCCGGGCGCTGATCGAGGCGGTCTACGCCGCGGCCGATGCGGCCGGCGCGAGCCGCGTCTAGGGTTTATCCAGTACCGGCGGTAGAACCGGGGACATGTTCCGGCGAAGCCGGTACGTGTCCCCGCGAAGGGCGCCGGGTCACGCCCGATCCAGCGTCTTCACCCACTCGGCCGCCCCAGCGGCCGGCCGCTCCGGCAGGCCTTGCGCAGCCTGCGTTGCGCTTCCTCAGTCAGATCGACGTCGAAGAAATCCGGCCCCTCACACGCCAGCAGCCGCGACACCGGTTCCGGCGTCAGCAGAGGATCGGTCCCCCTGCCCAGGTGGGCCCGCACACTGGACCACGGCCAGTCGACGGCCCGCCCGACCAGCCCCGCCCGCACGGGGTTGAGCCCGACATAGCGCACGCACTGGCGCAGATAGTCCTCGTCCATCGGAAACGACGCGAACCGCCCCTGCCACAGGTAACCGGTCCAGCGCTCGCGCCCGTTGATCATCCGGGTGTAGCGCAGGTGGGTCAGCCCGACCGCCTTCGCCAGTCCGGCCTCGTCGTGCGGCGTGGCGATCAGGTGGACGTGGTTGGGCATCAGACACCAGCTCCACACCTGGACCCCGGCCTCGGCGAAGGCCTCGCCCGCCAGCGCCAGGTAGAAGAGGTAGTCCTCCGGACGCAGGAAGGTCGCCTGCCGCCGGTTGCCGCGCTGGGTCACGTGGTGCGGAAAGCCCGGCAGGACGAGGCGGGCTTTGCGGCCCATTGGGGCGCCCTCCGATGTCCTGTGCGCGCCACACATCGTTCCCGTACCGTTCTGATTGTGTCGACCCCCCGCCACATGCGGAAGTGGCTGGGCGGCTCGGGCGCATGGCGGGGACGTGGCGGGGACATGTTCCGGCGAAGCCGGTACGTGTCCCCGTCCCGAAGATGAAAAGTACGTGTCCCCGTTTCCTATACTGGGGCGCCGGCGACTGCGCCGGGCGGATTTCCGGGGATGTTGAACCGAGACACCATCTATGAATCAACATACACCTCCGGCTCGCAGACCAAGAATAAGAACTACTTTTTCGTAGAACGCAGAAAGATGCGGTAGATTTTCATGAAGCGAGAAATCTTAGGCTTTACTTTAGGCGTCTTCATTCTGTCGACTGCAGGATCGGGCCTAGCGGCAGATTTCCAGCTGACTTGCCGGGTCCAAAGAACTTTTGGGGAGTACATTTTTACGGGCACCCACCCCGAAGATACGGGCGCATTCAACGTAAAGCTTCGCCTCATTCCCAGTCGAATGGAATACGAAACAGACCTGGTCGGTGGAAAAATTGGAAGATTTCCAATTTTCAAGATGTCTCAGAACGACGTAACTTTAGAATCCACAGATATTCGGAAGACCGTTATAGATCTTGACGATATGAGCTATATTCAAATCGATACTCAAACAGACGGATCTCTAGTCCTTTTGCGGGGGACATGCTCTAAAGGCTAGGGTGGCGCGGCGCTGTCAGGTTGACGACGGCACCTACAACCACAACCGGTCAGGACTTTGCTCCAACCTGCTGGAGCAGCGATCGATGGCCCAGGCCGCAAAACAGCGCTAAGCCGGTCCTATGGATCCCGTTTCCAATGCCAACCGCATCGCCGAGATTCTGCGCCAGCGCCTGCTGGAGCGCGCGCGCGGAAGACCGGCCGCTGGCGGATCTGGAGCGAGCGCCGGCCGCGCCGATCCGCTTCGGGAGTTGGCGCAGAGCGAGGGCTTGCCAGAGAGGCAACTGAAGCGCGCACTGGTGCAGTCGATCCTCGATGACCAGTTCGGGTCGGACGTCACAGGCGAAGCCCGCTTCCAGCAGGTGATTGATCGCGTGACCGACGCGCTTGAGGCCGACCCTCAAGCCGGCCGGCTGCTGACACGCCTGCGAAACGGGGCTCCCCGTTTCGTGGTTCGACGGTTCCAGGCCGCGCACACGTAGCGGGCGCGGCTCCCGGGACACATACTTCCGGGACAAGGCGGGACAATCGGCCGCTTTCGGAGACATCCGGTCCGCCGCGCCGGCCCGATTCCGTCCCCCCTCGCGGGCGGTGTCAGACTCCCCGGATGACGCCCGTTCCAGCCGGCCACGACCGCTTGTTCCGCGCGACGACGCCCCTCGGGATTCCGGAGCCCGCCGCCGGGCTGTTCACGCAATCCGTTGACCGGGAACGGCTTCCGCCGCTCCGCGGCCACGCGATGAAGACAGTCGGGACAACCTGTTCGCGAAAAATGCGCGCGGCGGAATGAGAACATATTGCGAACCGGAACAAACCGTGCACATGATGCCTGCGTTCGGCGAGGGCGTGCTTCCGCAATCCGGCGGGGCTGACGCGGGCGGGACCAGAATCGTGGAATAAGGACGCGAATTCCCATGAACCAGGCGGCTTTGAGACTCGTGACACGCGACGAAGGTGACAAGCAGCGCGCGCTTGAGGCGGCGCTCTCCCAGATCGACCGCGCCTTCGGCAAGGGCTCGGTGATGAAGCTGGGCAGCAAGAGCAAGATCGAGGTCGAGGCGGTCTCGACCGGGTCGCTCGGCCTGGACATCGCGCTCGGGATCGGCGGCCTGCCTAAGGGCCGGATCGTCGAGGTCTATGGTCCGGAAAGCTCGGGCAAGACGACCCTGGCGCTGCATGTGGTGGCCGAGGTGCAGAAGGCCGGCGGCACGGCCGCCTTCGTCGACGCCGAGCACGCGCTCGATCCGCAGTACGCCCGCAAGCTGGGCGTCAACCTCGACGATCTGCTGGTCGCCCAGCCGGACACCGGCGAGCAGGCGCTGGAGATCACCGACACCCTGGTGCGGTCCAACGCCGTCGACATCATCGTCATCGACTCGGTCGCCGCCCTGACGCCGCGCGCCGAGATCGAGGGCGAGATGGGCGACAGCCTGCCGGGCCTGCAGGCGCGCCTGATGAGCCAGGCGCTGCGCAAGCTGACCGCCTCGATCTCAAAGGCCGGGACGCTGGTGATCTTCATCAACCAGATCCGCATGAAGATCGGCGTGATGTACGGCAGCCCGGAGACCACCACCGGCGGCAACGCGCTGAAGTTCTACGCCTCGGTCCGCCTCGACATCCGCCGCACCGGCTCGATCAAGGTCCGCGACGAGATCCTGGGCAACAACGTCCGGGTGAAGGTGGTCAAGAACAAGGTCGCCCCGCCGTTCCGCGAGGTCGAGTTCGACATCCTGTACGGCGAGGGCATCTCCAAGCTGGGCGAGATCATCGACCTGGGCGTGAAGGCTGGCGTCATCGACAAGTCCGGCTCCTGGTTCTCGTTCGGCGACCAGCGCATCGGCCAGGGCCGCGACAACGTCCGCGAGTTCCTCAAGAAGAACCCGGACATCGCGCAGGCCATCGAGGCGCAGGTGCGCGGCAAGTCGGAGAAGATCGAGGAAGAGCTGCTGGTCGGCGGCCCCGAGGGGGACGAAGGCGACGAGGGCGAACCCTAGCCCCGGGCCGGGGACATGATCCGCGCGGCGGTTCGTGTCGCCTCCCCACGAGACCCGTCGGGACGCCGCCTCGCGCGGCCTCACCCGCCCACACCGAGATCGCGCGAACCCCGCGCGGCGCCCCGA
>ERZ761607.2405-NODE-2405-length-20351-cov-41.309174_pt1 | contig 20351 bp, 16 predicted proteins | sample MGYA00511164_ERZ761607 | MGnify/ENA primary metagenome ERZ761607 (study PRJEB28899, sample SAMN02445080) | bioreactor sludge metagenome | biome: EBPR sludge | place: Australia: Brisbane, Thorneside Wastewater Treatment Plant | collected 2011-06-22 ... | reverse complement strand
GGAAGCACCGAGACTAAACCGCCTCACACACAAAAAATCGGACACGCCCTCCAGCGCACCTACATCACCGAAGGCATGCGTCTGTTGCTGGACTCAGTGGTACGCCGTCTGGCCGGCAAGGGCGGCGACCCGGTCATCCAGCTGCAAACCGCCTTTGGTGGTGGCAAGACGCACACCATGCTCGCCGTGCTGCATCTGGCGGAGGGAAAGGCAGCGGCGCGCGACCTGGCCGGTATCCCAGCCATCCTCGATACCGCGGGGGTTCTCACCGTGCCCAAGGCGCGCGTCGCCGTGCTCGATGGCACGCGACTGGCGCCGAACCAGTCTCGCAAGGTGGATGGCCACGTCATCCGCACCTTGTGGGGCGAACTGGCCTGGCAGCTGGGTGGAGCATCCGGTTACGCACGGGTAGCAGAGTCGGACGCCGCAGGCACGTCGCCCGGCAAGGATGTTCTCACGCAGTTGATAGCCGATGCGTCGCCATGCGTCGTGCTGCTGGACGAGATGGTGGCCTACATCCGCCAGTTCGAGGACGGGAAAGGACTGTCGGGCGGCACGTTCGGATCGAACCTGTCGTTCATCCAGGCGCTGACCGAGGCGATGAAGGCGGTGCCGAATGCGGTGCTGCTGGGTTCGCTACCCGAGTCGCATCGCGAGACCGTCGACCAGCAAGGCACCAAGGCGCTGGAGTCCTTGGAGCACTACTTCGCGCGTGTGCAGGCGATCTGGAAGCCTGTCGCCACCGAGGAGGCGTTCGAGATCGTGCGACGCCGGCTGTTCACCCAGATCGCCGATCGCAGCGCCGCGGACGCGACCTGCCGGGCATTTGCCGACCACTACGTGACGCATGCTGCCGACCTGCCCGGCGAGACGCAGGAGGGCGCCTACCTGCGTCGCATGCAGGCGGCCTACCCGATTCATCCGGAAGTGTTCGAGCGCCTGTACACGGACTGGTCGACCCTGCCCAACTTCCAGCGCACGCGCGGCGTGCTGAAGCTGATGGCGAAGGTCATCCATCGGCTGTGGCAGGACGGCAACCAGGACCTGATGCTGCTGCCGGGAAGCCTGCCGCTTTACGACGGGCCGGTGCGCACGGAGCTGACTAACTACCTGCCGCCGGGCTGGGACCCGGTGATGGAACATGACGTGGATGGCGAGCGCGCCGAGCCCACGGAGCTCGACCAGCGCGAGCCACGCTTCGGCGCGGTGCAGGCCTGCCGGCGCGTGACTCGCTGCATCTTTCTTGGCAGCGCGCCTACGGGTAGCAACACGGTGGCGCGTGGGCTCGAAACCGAGCGCGTTGTGTTGGGAGCTTTGCAGCCCGGGCAGGCACCGCATCTGTACCGCGACGCGCTGGGCCGGCTCGAGTCTCGGCTGACCTTTCTCAACAAGGGCAACAACCGCTGGTGGCTGGACGTCCGGCCCAACCTTCGCCGGGAGATGGAGGATCGCAAGCGCCGCTTTGGCGACGCCGAAGTGATCGACGCGATCCGCGATGCACTTCAGCGCGTCATGGGCCCGCTATCGATGGAGGCTACCCACTACTTCACTCCTGCCGCTGACGTGCCGGATGACTGGTCCTTGCGGCTCGTCGTGCTGAGTCCCAACACGGCGTGGACACGATCGGGCCCGAACCCGGCGCGCGATGCCGCCGCCAGCATGCTGCGCGACCGCGGTGGGCAGCCCCGTCAGAAGCAGAACCGACTGCTGTTCCTCGCCGCCGACTCCGACCAGATCATGCATCTGAAGGACACAGTGCGGGCGTTGCTTGCCTGGCAGAGCATCGAGTCGGACATCCGCGAACTTCGCCTCAACCTCGATGCGCTGCAGACCCGGCAGGCCACCCAGAACCGTGAGCAGACTCGCGAGACCGTGCTGCGCCTCGTGCGCGACACGTTCAAGTGGCTGGTTGCCCCAACCCAATCCACCAAACGCGACGGCACCGTCGGCGACGTGGAGTGGGAGGCCATAGCGCTCAACACCGCATCGCAGGGGCTCGGGAGAGAGATCGATCGGGCGCTGGCGGAGAACGAGCTGGTGATCACCGAGTGGGCGCCGGTGCACCTGCACAACCTGCTCAAGAGCTGGTTCTGGAAAGGCGGCGCCAACGACGTGTCGGCGCTCGATGTCTGGCAGAAGATGTGCTGCTATCTCTACTTCCCGCGCCTGGCCAAGTCCACGGTGATGCAGTCCACCATTGGCGCCGGCGCAATGAGCCGCGATTTCTTCGGACTCGCGAGCGACAAACAGGACGGCGCCTACCGCGGCTTCGTGCTGGGCAAGGCCACCACGCCCTTCATGGATGCGCTGCTGCTGATCGAGCCCAAGCACGCGGCAGCCTACGAGGAAGCCACGCGCCCGGCGGCCCCGATTGCGCCACCACCCGCCGATCGGCCACCTGGCGCTGGCCCCACGCCTCCCAGCCCCGGACCGGATGTCGACCTACTAGCCCCGACAGTGGCTGCACCCACCCGCTTCTACGCCACTGCCGAGCTGGATGCCGTTACGGCCTCCCTCAGGTTCTCGACCATCGTCTCCGAACTGGTGGAGCTCTTCAGCGCAACGCACGGCACCAAGGTACGCATCCGCGTAGACATCGAGGCCGAAGACTCGCGCGGGTTCGGCGAAAGCGTGGTGCGCGCAGTCAGGGAGAACAGCGGGACGCTTGGGATGAAGTCGGCAGAATTCGAATAGTTTCGGTTCGGGCATTGCGCGCTGCGATCCAGCGCGTATGGGTGACCCGGGCACCCACTGTCGAGGGTGCCCGGGTCACGGATGCGGCGCCCTCAGGGCGCCGGATGCCCGATCACCACCGGCCGCACCGGCGAGCCGCCGCCGCCCTGGATGCGGATCGGCAGGATGAAGGCGGCGCCTTCCCAGACCCTGGCCTCGGCGATCTCGCTCAGGTACAGGTTCTGGATCTGCAGGACGCCGGCCTGGGTGAGGTTGTGGTGGTGGACGCCGAACGGGATCCAGCCCTCCGGATCGGCCCAGGTCTCCGGCGGCGGCACCGGGCCGGTGCCCGGCACCCACTGCGCGGCGTCGGTGAACGGGTTGTCCAGGCCGAGCAGGGCGATGCCCTGGTCGGCCAGCCAGACCGCCGCGTCATGGGCCAGGCCCGGGCCCTCGCGGTAGTAGTCGGCCGGCGCCGACTGCCACCGCCGGCCCCAGCCGGTGTGGATGAACACCACGTCGCCCTCGAGGATGCCGCGGCCGGCCAGGCCCTGGGCGTGCAGCATGGCCTGCACCTGGGCGCGCGAGATCGCGTAGCCGGCGGGCAGCGGCTGGCCGTTGCCGATGTGGCGCTCGGCGTCCAGCAGCACCATGGTGGTGAGCAGCGGCTCGGCGGTCTCCATGCCCAGGCGCAGCAGGCCGTCCGGGCCGACCACCTCGTCCTGGCCCAGGCCGCCGTAGTACTGCGGTTGCGCGTCCGGGGCGCTGCGCCAGCCGAAGTGGCCGATGGCGTCGAGCTGGGTGCCCTGCTGGCCGATGTCGCCGCAGATGTAGTCGCCGTTGAAGGCGTGGCCGGCCAGGTACTGGGTGCCCGAGGGCACCAGGGTGAACGGCGCCGAGAACGGCGACTGCGGCATGGTCGGCGACATCACGTGGCCGACCTCGAACTTGCGCGGCTGCACCCAGCGCGGCGGGCCGGGACGGACGTGCACGCGGCGCGCGACCATGTGGCTGGCGGCGCGCGCCCAGGTGGCCGGGCCCTGGCTGGCGGTGGCGCCGCGGTCGTCGACCTGCGCCTGCGCCGGGGCGCCGGCGGCAAGGCTCAGCGCGGCCAGCAGCAGGCCGGACGGGATGGATCGGATCATCGTGTTTCCCCTCTTGATGGATGGCCGGCGCGGTCGGTGCCGGGCCGGGACCGGGGCGATGCGACGCCCCGGGTCCTGGTCTGCAGCGCAATCCGCGGCGGGGAGACGACACGAAACCCGGTCGCGGGCACCGACCGTGCGGTCGTGCACGTGCCGGCAGCGATGGCGATCACTTTTCCAGGTGTCGAACCGGTACGTTCCGGCACGACCACAGGATGCGGACCGGCGGACCTCCCCGCCGGTCGCCCGATCCAGGAGGACACGATGCAAGGCAAACCCGTGGTGTGGTTCGAGCTGTACGTGAAGGACATGGCGCGCGCCCAGGCCTTCTACGAGCAGCTGCTGGACGTGACGCTGGAGCCACTGGACAGCCCCGATCCGGGCTACCGGATGATGGTGTTCCCGGGCGCCATGGAACAAGGTGGGCAGGGCGTTTCCGGCGCCCTGGTCGAGCAGGCCGACGGGCCGTCGCCCGGCGCCGGCGGCACGATGGTGTATTTCGGCGGCGAGGACTGCGCCGTGCCGGCCGGCCGGGCCGCGGCGCTGGGCGGGCGCCTGGTCGAGGGCAAGATGTCGATCGGGCCGTACGGCTTCTGCGCCGTGGTCGAGGACCCGGACGGCAACCGCATCGGCCTGCACTCGATGGCCTGAGCGCCGACGCGCGAGGACTTGGGCCGGCGGTGCCGCGGCCGGCGGGCCGACGGTGCGGCGATCCTTCGGCACGGGCAACGGGAGGCCGGCCGCTGCCGGCCTCCCGTCTGTCGCCGCTTACCGCGAGTACAGCAGGCGGTTCGGCGAACCGCTGCCGATGCCGCTCAGGCGGCCGGTGGTCGCCTTGTTGTAGATGGCGTTGCGCACCGTCGCCGGCGAGGCCGACGGATTGCCGGCCAGCACCAGGGCGGCGGCCCCGGCCACGTGCGGCGCCGCCATCGAGGTGCCGCTGATGGTGTTGGTGGCGGTGTTGCTGGTGTACCAGGCCGACCGGATCGAGCTGCCCGGCGCGAAGATGTTCACGCAGCTCCCGAAGTTGGAGAACGAGCTGCGCGCGTCGGTGCTGGTGGTCGAGCCCACCGTGATCGCGTTGGCGACCCGCGCCGGCGAGTAGTTGCAGGCGTTGGCGCCGGAGTTGCCGGCCGCCACCACCACGGTCACGCCGCGGTTGATCAGGTTGTTGGTGGCGGCGTCGGTGGCGCTGGAGGCGCCGCCGCCCAGGCTCATGTTGGCCACCGCCGGCAGCACCCGGTTCGCCGCCACCCAGTCGATGCCGGCGATGATGGTCGAGTTGCTGCTGCCGCCGGTGCAGCCGAACACCCGCACCGGGACCAGGCGCGCGGCCTTGGCGACGCCCCAGGTGGCGCCCGCCACCGTGCCGGCGACGTGGGTGCCGTGGCCGTTGCAGTCGCTGGTGCCGCGGCCGTCGCTGATCGCCGTGGCGCCGGCCAGCACGCGGCCGCCGAAATCGCTGTGGCTGGCCAGGATGCCCGAGTCGATCACGTACACCCGCACGTTGCTGGCGGTGGCGTCGTAGATGTAGCTGCCGTTGAGCGGACGGTCGCGCTGGTCGATGCGGTCCAGGCCCCAGGTGGCGTTGGTCTGGGTGGCGTCCAGGTGCACCTCGCCGTCCTCCTCGATCCAGGCGACCCGCTTGTCGGCCAGCAGGCCTGCCAGCGACTCGCGCGAGGCGGCGGCCGAGAAGCCCTGGAGGGCGTGGGTGTAGACGTGTTCGACGCCCAGGTCGTAGCGGGCGGCCAGCTCGACCGTGGTTTCCGGCACCCAGGTTTCGGGGTCCGCGACGGCGCCGCGGGCGCCGTTGGCGGGCTCGTTCAGGACCACGATGTAGCGGCCCTCGATGGGCCGCTCGACCTGGCGGTAGTCGGCGGCGGTCGCCGGAATGGCCAGGGACAGCAGGGCCGCCAGGGCGGCGGTTCGGATGTGCATGCGTGCGATCTCCCTCTTCGTTGACGAGACAGCGGATGTCCGTCGCCGACCCCTCCAGGTCGCGCCACGGCCCCCGGGCTCCGCCCGCCTCGCGGCAGGGCCCACCCGGAAGACTTGTGCCCGGCAAAGGTCCCGCCAGGACACAAGTGTGTCAAAGCGTTTTGGCGCATCTGGAAAACGTTCTGGCGCACGAATTCTTTCGTTTCACGCGCGAATGTGATCCGGATCGCATCCGCAGTCCGCCGAGCTGCTCCGAGCTCCTCCGGGCTCCGCCGACGCGCCAGGGCGGGGTCGGCGCCCGCCGCCACGCGGGTCGACGCCGGCGCCCGTCATCTGCTATCGGTGTGCCGGATCCGAGCGGGGAGCCCGATGACGCCGAACGCCCAGCAGGCCGCGGAAGCGGGATTCGTCTTTCCCGGTGCCCTGGCCGGCCGGCGGGTCGTCCTGGACCCGGTGGCGGCCGTCGATCGCGCGCTGTTCGACGCCCTGTACGGCGACCCCGCGGTGATGGCCCACGTTTCCGAACCGCTGGGCGGCGTGCGCCTGGTGCGTGCCTTCGACTCGGCGCTGGCCGACACCGCCGATGCCCGTGGACGCCGGCGCCTCTGGCGGATCCGGTGCGGCGGGGACGGCGCCGCCGTGGGGCTACTGGGGCTGACCCGTGGTGGCCCCGGACTCGAAGTGGGCGTCCTGCTGCGCGTCGGCGTCCAGGGTCGCGGCCTGGCCGCCGATGCGATCGCCGCGGTGGCGCGTGCGGTGTTCGCCGCGCCCGGCGTGGAGTCCCTGTGGGCGCGGCACCGCCAGGACCACCGCGCCGCCGCCGGGCTCATGCGCGCCCTGGATTTCCGTCCGGCCGCCGCCTCCGCCAGCGGCGCCGGATGGGCCGTCTGGATTCTGCCGCGCCCGGCCTATCCTGGCCGGGACGGATCGGATACTGTGACCGCTCGCACGGGGAGGGACGCTGGCCCATGGCCAGGCAAGGCAGCCTGAGTTGTGTCGGCGTGGGCATGGTTCTTGGCGCCCACCTGGCGCCGCGCGCCCGCAGCCTGATCGAACAGGCCGACGTGGTGTTCTGCGTGGTCTCCGATCCCCTGGTCGAGCAATGGCTGGCCGGCATGAACGCCGACGTCCGCAGCCTCCAGGACTGCTACGCGCCGGGCCGCCCCCGCCTCGACACCTACCGCGAGATGCAGGAGCGCGTGCTCGCGCAGGTGCGCGCCGGCCGCCGCGTCTGCCTGGCCCTGTACGGCCATCCCGGGGTGTTCGCCCGGATGCCGCACGAGGCGGTCGCCGCGGCCCGCGCGGAGGGCCATCCGGCCCACATGGAGCCGGCGATCTCGGCCGAGGACTGCCTGTACGCCGACCTCGGGATCGATCCCGGGCGGGTCGGCTGCCAGCACCACGAGGCCACCCAGCTGCTGCTCAACCAGCGCCGTCTCGATCCCAGCGCCTGGCTGGTGGTCTGGCAGGTGGCGCTGGCCGGCGACCGCCGCAACCTGACCCGCGGCACCACGCCCGCGCACCGGGCCCTGCTCGTCGAGCGCCTGCAGCGCGACTACCCGCGCGACCACGAAGTCGTCGTCTACGAGGCGGCGACCCTGGCGATCGCCGCGCCGCGCATCGAGCGCCTGCCGCTGTCGGCGCTGCCGGAGGCGCGCCTGGAACTCCAGTCCACCCTGGTCGTGCCGCCGGCGATGCCGCTGCGGGCCGACCCCGTCATGCACGCCCGGCTCGCGGCGCTCGAGGCCGGGGCGTGTGCCATGCATACCGTCACGGCGCCGCTCTAGTCCGCGGCGCCCGGCCGCGCCGGGCGCCAGGATCCCTTCCGTTGCCCAAGGAGTACCGCATGTCCAATCTCGTTGCCTTCCTCGAAAGCCTGGGCGCCGATGGCCGCCTGGACGGCCTGACCGGCGCGGACTACGCCGCCGCCGTGGACCAGCTCGACCTGCCGGCGCCGGTGCGCGAGGCGCTGCGCCGCCGCGACGTCGCCGCGCTGCACGCCCTGGTCGCCGATGCGCCGATGATGCTGGTGCTGGTGCCCGGTGACGAGACGCCCGACGACGAGGACGACGACGGCAAGGACGGCGACGCCCCCGCCGCCTGAACGGTCCGGCGGCGCCGCACGGCGCCGCCGCGGCCCACGCCCCCGCCGCCATGCGCGCCCTGGTCGCCGCGATCGTGCTGCTGTTCTGCTGCGGCCCGCTGCCGGCCGCGGAGGACTTCGGCCGCCTGCTCGACCGGGCCGACGCCATCCGCAGCGGCGACCGGGCCCGTTTCGAGGCGGCGCTCGCGGCGCTGCGCGAGCATCCCGGGCCCGCGAGCCCGGCGCAGCGCGAGCGGCTGGATTTCCTGGAGGCCTTCGCGGAGGCGCGCCAGGGCGACTTCCCGGCGGCCATCGTCCGCCTGCGCGCCCTGTCGGCCAGCAGCGGCGATCCGGCCATGCGCTTCCGGGCCGGCGCCTTCCTGGTCAACACCCTGGCCGGCACCCGGGAGTTCGCCGAGGGCCTGCGGGTGCTGGACGCCACCCTGGCCCTGGCCGACCAGGTCGACGACCCGGAGGTCCGCAACGGCGGCCTGCTGGCCGGCGCCGTGCTCTACAACCAGGTCGGCCAGTACGTCCTGGGACGCGAGCTCGCGCATCGCGTCGCGGCTTCGTCCCGCGAACCGCGAACCCTGTGCGTGGCCCGGACCGTCGGGCTGGAAGCGGAGCTGGAGCTGTCCGAAGTGCCCCTGCGCAGCCTGCCCTTCGAGGAGACCATCGGCCTGTGCCGTGCCCAGGGCGAGCTGATCGTCGCCGGGTTCGCCAGCGGCTACCTGGCACGACGGTACGCGGCCGAGGGCGATCCGGCGCGCGCCGCGGACGTCCTGCGCGGGGTGCTGGACAGCGTCGAGGCCACCGGCTACCCGCGCCTGGTCGGGGAGATCCACGGTCTGCTCGCCAGCTACAGCCTGGCCACCGGCGACCGCGCGGCCGCCGAGCGCCATGCCCGCCGCGCGGTCGAGCAGGGCGCCGGCATCTCCTACGCCCAGCCGGTGGTCGATGCCCACCACACCCTGCACGAGCTGGCCCTGGCCCGCGGCGACATCGGCGCGGCGCTGGGGCACTACCGGCGCTACGCCCAGGCCGACAAGGCCTTCCTGGACGACGTCAAGGCCCGCGAGCTGGCCTTCCAGATGGTCCGCCACGAGACCCTGCAGAAGAACCAGACCATCGAGCTGCTCAACCAGCGCAACGACGTGCTGGAACTGGAGCAGCGCCTGGCCCGGCAGGCTGCCGCCAACAGCCGGCTGGCCCTGGTCCTGTTGCTGGTCCTGCTCGCCTCGATCGGCTTCTGGGCTTACAAGATCAAGCGGCTGCAGATGGCGTTCCGGCGCCTGGCCCAGGTCGATGGCCTCACCGGCATCGCCAACCGCCACCATTTCACCGGCCAGGCCGCCGAGCTGCTGGCGCGGGCGGCGCGCGAGGGCATGCCGGCGACCCTGCTGATGTTCGACCTCGACCTCTTCAAGGCCATCAACGACCGGCACGGCCACGCCGCCGGCGACTGGGCGCTGCGCCAGGTGGCACGGAGCTGCGCCCGCGACCTGCGCGAGGGCGACCTGTTCGGCCGGCTGGGCGGCGAGGAGTTCGCGGTGCTGCTGCCCGGCCTGGACGCCGCGGCCGCCCTGGCGATGGCCGAACGTCTCCGGGCCGGCATCGAGGAGATCGACACCACGCCCGCGGGCGCCCGCTTCCCGATCACCGCCAGCTTCGGCCTGGCCGAGGGCCGGGGCGCCTCGGCCGACCTGGACGCCCTGCTGGTGCGTGCCGACCGCGCCCTTTACCGGGCCAAGCGGGCCGGCCGCAACCGCGTCGAAGTCGAACGAAGCCCGACCCCGGACGCGGGTCCGGGGGACATTCCCGGCGACTCCAGCCTGGCGGTGTCCTGAGCGGGACCCCGCCAGGCTGGGCGCGTCCGGCTCAGGCCAGGACCGGCACGCCCGTCTTGCCGCGCACCTCGTCGAGGGTGACGCCGGGCGCCAGCTCGACCAGGCGCAGGCCGTCGTCGGCGACGTCCAGCACGCACAGTTCCGTGATGATGCGGTGCACGCAGCGCACGCCGGTCAGCGGCAGGGTGCACTCGGGAAGGATCTTGTGCTCGCCGCTCTTCGAGGTGTGCTCCATCAGCACCACCACGCGTTTGACGCCGGCGACCAGGTCCATGGCGCCGCCCATGCCCTTGACCATCTTGCCCGGGATCATCCAGTTGGCCAGGTCGCCGCGGCCGGACACCTGCATGGCGCCCAGGATCGACAGGTTGATGTGGCCGCCGCGGATCATCGCGAACGAGTCGGCGCTGGAGAAGAACGCCGCGCCCTTGCGTGCGGTGATGGTCTGTTTGCCGGCATTGATCAGGTCGGCGTCGACCTCGTCCTCGTACGGGAAGCGGTCGATGCCGAGCAGGCCGTTCTCGCTCTGCAGCCACACGTCCATGCCTTCGGGGATGTAGTTGGCGACCAGGGTCGGCAGGCCGATGCCCAGGTTCACGTAGAAGCCGTCGCGCAGTTCGCGGGCGGCGCGCTGCGCCATCTCGTCTCGGTTCCAGGCCATGGTCACTTGCTCACGGTGCGTTGTTCGATGCGCTTCTCGGGATGCGCGTTCAGGACGATGCGGTCGACGTAGATGCCCGGCAGGTGCACCTGGTCGGGATCGATCTCGCCGACCTCGACGATCCGCTCGACCTCGGCCACGCAGACCCGGCCGGCGGTCGCCGCCATCGGGTTGAAGTTGCGCGCGGTCTTGCGGAACACCAGGTTGCCCGCCTTGTCGGCCTTCCAGGCCTTGACCAGGGAGAGGTCGGCACGGATGCCGCGCTCCATGACGTACCACTCGCCGTCGAACTGGCGGGTCTCCTTGCCCTCGGCGACCACCGTGCCGTAGCCGGTCTTGGTGAAGAACGCCGGGATGCCGGCGCCGCCGGCGCGCAGGCGTTCGGCCAGGGTGCCCTGCGGGGTGAATTCCAGCTCCAGTTCGCCGGCCAGGAACTGCCGTTCGAACTCCTTGTTCTCGCCGACGTAGGAGGAAATCATCTTGCGGATCTGCCGGGTCTGAAGCAGCAGGCCCAGGCCGAAGCCGTCGACGCCGGCGTTGTTGGAGACCACGGTCAGGTCCCTCGCGCCGGAGTCGCGCAGGGCGGCGATCAGCGCCTCGGGGATGCCGCACAGGCCGAAGCCGCCGACCGCCAGGGTCTGGCCGTCCGCGACCAGGCCGGCCAGGGCGGCGTGGGCGTCGGGGTAGATCTTCTCGCTCATGGAAGTCCTCGCAGGGGGTGGCCTGGGGCGCGGTCCCGGTCGGGCAGCGCCATGCGGCCGCCATTCTCGCACGGCCCCCGCGGCCGGCCGATCGGACCAATGGGCGGGTTGGCCGCGGCTGTTGGCAGCCGCCGCCGGCGAGTGCTGACTTGCCAATTGCCGGCCGCCCGCGGCACAACAGGTGCCGGATCCACCACAGGAGTCGGCGATGCCCGAAGCGGTGAGGACCGGAACCCCGACCCAGCTCTGGCAGGGCCTGCTGGCCCAGGCCCAGGCGCAGGTCCGGGCGCGGCTGCCGGAGTCGCAGGAGAGCTATCTGGTGTTCACCCTGGTCCGGCATTGCCGGGACGGCCTGCTGCCGGGGCGGACCATGGCGCTGGAGCTGCTGGACGGGCTCTCCCAGGCCGGCGTGGTGCGCGGCGAGCGCCTGCGCGACGTCGGCGACCGCTGCCTGCTGCTGGCCGGCCTGTTCCCCGGCCAGGCGGCGCGGCGGCAGGTCGATCCCGGCTACTTCCTGGCCCTGGGCCGCAGCGCCTACGGCGAACTGGGCCAGGTCCGGGGCGAGCCGCTGGCCGGGCTGTATGCGGAACTGTCGAACGCCTTCGCCGGACTGGTGCGGGTGCTGGCCGGCATCCGCGGCGGCGTTGCGGTTGCCTCCGTTCCGGCGATAGTCCGGCACTGAAGGCGCCCGTCTGCGACCGTCCGGATCGTGGCGCTGGTCGCCACGGCAGAGGCCGGGCGACCCGCGGACGACGGCGGCCGGGCCGGTCGCGGCCGGTTGCTTGACCCGGCCTGGCCCGGCCGCCAGCATGGCCGGCCATGCCCGAACTGCCCGAGGTCGAGACCACGCGCCGCGGCATCGCCCCGCACGTCACCGGCGCGCGCGTCACGCGCGTGCTGCTGCGAGTCCCGGCGCTGCGCTGGCCGATCCCGGCGGCGCTGGCGGATGGGTTGCCGGGCCAGCGCATCCATGGCGTGCGCAGGCGCGCGAAGTACCTGTTGTTGGATGCCGACCGCGGCAGCGTGCTGCTGCACCTGGGCATGAGCGGCGTGCTGCGGGTGCTGCCCGCCGGCCTGCCGGCGGCGCGCCACGACCACGCCGACATCGAGCTGGCCGGCGGCCGCATGCTGCGCCTGACCGACCCGCGCCGGTTCGGCTGCCTGCTCTGGCAGCCGGCCGGACAGACCCACCCGCTGCTGGCCGCGCTCGGCCCCGAGCCCCTGTCCGGCGACTTCGACGGCGACCACCTGTGGCGGGCCTCGCGCGGGCGCAGCGTGGCCGTGAAGTCGTTCGTCATGGACCAGGCGGTGGTGGTCGGCGTCGGCAACATCTACGCGGCCGAGGCGCTGTTCCGCGCCGGCATCCATCCGCTGCGCGCGGCCGGCCGCGTCAGCCGCGACCGCTACGCGGCGCTGGCCGATGCGATCCGCGACATCCTGGCGCATGCCATCGAACGCGGCGGCACCACCCTGCGCGACTTCCTGGACCCGGATGGCGCACCCGGCTATTTCGAACAGGAGCTGGCGGTCTACGGCCGCGGCGGCGCGCCCTGCCGGCGCTGCCGTCGACCGCTGCGCGAGGTGCGGCTGGGCAACCGCGCCTCCTGCTACTGCCCGTCCTGCCAGCGTTGACGGCGGCCGGGAGCCGTCCGTCGCCGGCCCGGCGGCGCCCGCGGCCAGGGTGCTATCCGGCGAAACTTCCGGGCTAGACTGCGCCAACAGACGGCTGGAGGAACAGGTGGAACCGGGCCAGGACATCACCGTGCTGCTGGCGCGCGCGCGCGCCGGCGACGCTGCCGCGCTCGAGGTCATGCTGCCCCGCGTCTACCACGAGCTGCGCGCCCTGGCCCGCCGGCATCTGGCACGCGAGGCCGCCGGGCATACGCTGTGCACCACCGCGCTGGTGCACGAGGCCTACCTCAAGCTGGCCGGCGGGGCCGGCGACTGGCGCGACCGCGCGCACTTCTTCGGGTATGCCGCGGCGGTGATGCGCAACATCCTTGTCGACCACGCCCGGCGGCGCGGCGCGGTCAAGCGCGGCGGCGACCGGATCCCGGTCGACTGGTCGCTCGCGGAGCCCAGCACCGAGGCGGTCGCCGAGGAGGTTCTGGCCCTGGACGAGGCGCTCGGCCGGCTGGCCGCGCTGGACCCGGACCTCGCGCGGGTGGTCGAACTGCGCTTCTTCGCCGGCCTGTCCCTGGAGGAGACCGCCGAGGTCACCGGCCGCTCGCCGCGCACGGTCGACCGCGACTGGGCCAAGGCACGCGCCTTCCTGCACCAGGCCATGGCCTGAGCCTGCCATGGCCGGCGGCGCGCCCGATCCCGAGCTGCTGATCCGCCACTGGCCGGTGCTGTCGCCGCTGCTGGACGAGGCCCTGGCGCTGCCGCCCGGGCAGCGCGCCGCCTGGCTGGCCGCCCGGGACCTCGAACCCGGGCTGCGCGCCGTTCTGGCCGGCCTGGTCGACGCCGCCGATGCCGCCGGCCCGCTGGACCGGGGCGCCGACGCGCTGGCGCGGGTGCTGGTCGAGGCCGGGCCCGACCCGGCCGAACACGGCGCCGACTGGACCGGCCGCCAGCTCGGCCCCTGGCGCATCGTGCGGCTGATCGGCGAGGGCGGCAGCGCCAGCGTCTTCCTTGGCGAGCGCGAGGACGCCGGGTTCGCCCAGCAGGCGGCGATCAAGGTGCTCCGCCACGGCATGCTCGATCCGGTCGAGCAGCAGCGGTTCGCGCGCGAGCGCCGGATCCTGGCCGGACTCGAGCACCCGGGCATCGCCCGGCTGATCGACGGCGGCATCACCCCGGCCGGGGTGCCCTGGTTCGCCATGGAGCATGTCGACGGCGAGCCGCTGACCGCGTCCTGCGACCGCCGCAGGTTGTCCGTCGATGCCCGGCTGGGCCTGTTCCTGGACGTCTGCGCGGCGGTCGCGCACGCGCACCGGGCCCTGGTCGTGCACCGGGACATCAAGCCGGGCAACATCCTGGTCGACCGACACGGCCGCGTGCGGCTGCTGGATTTCGGCATCGCCCGGTTGCTGGACGACGCCGAAGGCGACGGCGCGGACACCGCGACCGTCACGGTGGTCGGGCAACGCCGCCTGACCCCGGCCTATGCCGCGCCGGAACAGTGGCAGGGGCGGCCGGTGACCACCGCCGCCGATGTCTATGCGCTCGGCGTGCTGCTGCATGAGCTGCTCGCCGGCGTCCGGCCTGCGGGTCCGGGCGACACCACGACACGGCCGGCCTCGCAGCGCCTGGCCGCCGCTGCCGATGCCGCGGCCATCGCCGAGCGCCGCTCCAGCGCGCTGGCGCCGCTGCGCCGGCGCCTGGCCGGCGACCTCGACCGGATCATCGCCATGGCGCTGCGCGAGGAGCCGGAGCGGCGCTATGCCACGGTGGAGGCGATGGCCGACGATGTGCGCAACCACCTTGCGCGGCGCCCGGTGCGGGCGCGACCGGACGGCCTCGCCTACCGGAGCCGCCGGTTCCTGCGCCGCAACCGGGTGGCGGTGGTGGCGGCCGTCCTGGTGGCGGCGAGCGTCGCCGCCGGGGTCGCCTCGACCCTGCGCCAGGCCGCTCAGGCGCGGCTCGCCGCCGCGCACGCCCAGGAGCAGGCGCAGCGGGCCGGGGCGGTGAAGGAATTCCTGGTCGGCCTGTTCGCGGGAGCCGCGCCGGACCAGGCGCGCGGCCAGGAGGTCACGGCGCTGGCCCTGCTCGACCGCGGCGCCGAGCGGATCGGCGAGGAGATGGCGGCGCTGCCCGCGCTGCGCGCCGAGATGCTGGTGGTGCTGGCCGGCATCTACCGCGAGCTCGGCCAGTACCGGCAGGCGGGCGGGCTGCTCGACCAGGCGTCCGCCGGCCCCGGGGTCGATCCGGTCCAGGCGGGCCTGGAGATGGGCCGGCTGGCCCTGGCCGAGGGCCGTTACGACCAGGCCGCGGGCGCCGTCGAGGCGGTCCTGGCGATCGTGCCGGCGACCGAAGGCCGGCTGGCCGAACGCGTCGACGCCCTGCTGCTGCTCGCCGAGATCGACGCCGCCCGCGACCGTCGCGAACAGGCGCTGGCGCACGCCCGCGAGGCGATCGCCCTGCACGGCGCCGTCGCCGAGGCCGACTCGCTCGACGAGGCCCGGGGCCAGGCCGTGCTCGGCCAGATCGCCTTCGGCGAAGGCGACCTGGAGGCGGCGGAGACGGCGATGCGCCGCGCGCTGGCGCTGCGCCGGCAGCGGCTGGGCGAGCTGCACACCGTGGTCGCCACCACCGAACACGACCTCGGCGTGATCACCCTGCAGCGCGGCCAGGCCGACGCGGCCGCGGACCTGCTCGGCGCGGCGCTGGTGACGCGCACCAGGCTGCTCGGCGAGGCGCACGTGGACACCGCCTCCAGCCTGCTCAACCTGGGCATCGCCGAGCGCCGCAGGGGCAACCGCGAGGCCGCCGAGCGCCTGCACGGACGGGCCGCCGAAGTGCTCGCCGGCCTGTTCCCGGAGGGCCATCCGGAACAGGTCGCGGCGCTCAACGCCCTGGCCGTGATGGCCCAGGAGCGCGGCGACCTGGAGGTCGCGGCGGCGCGCATGGACGAAGCGGCGGTGGTGGCGGCAGCGGTGCTCGGCCAGGGCCATCCGACCGTCGCCACCCTGCTCAACAACCAGGCCTCCCTGTTGCGCCAGCGGGGCGAGCTGGCGGCTGCCGAGCGGGTGCAGCGGCGGGCGTTGGACCTGTTGCTGGACAGCGTCGGCGAAGGCCACCACCTGCATGCCGTGGCGCTGACCGGCCTGGCCTTCATCGAGCTCGAGCGGGGGCGGGCCGGGGCCGCGGCGGACGGCTTCGAGCGGGCCGCCGGCATCATCGTCGCCGCGCTCGGCGCCGATCATCCCGACCATGCCGCGGTGCTGGCCGGGCGAGCCGACGCCGAGCGCGCGCTCGGCCGCCACGATGCCGCCGTGGCGCATGCACGGCAATCGGTGGCGATCGCCGCCGCCGCGCTGCCCGCGGACCATCCCCGGCGGCGGCGCTCGCAGTGGTCGCTGGTCGAGGCGCTGGCGGGCGCCGGGGACTGCCCCGGCGCGCGGGCGGCCGCGGCGGACCTGGCCAGCCCGGATTCCCCCGGCGAGGACGCGCGACGGCAGGCGCTGGCCGTGCGCTGCCCCGCCTGAGGCGAGGAGGCCGGGGGTCCGTGGCTGCCTCCGCCGGCGGCTCCGGCCCCCGCCGGGCGCCGGACCGGATCCGTCCGGGCGCGGTCAGCCGCCGGGGGCGGGGGCCTCCAGGGGCAGGCTGGGCTGCCCGGCCGGCACCGTCGCCTCGCCCCGGACCAGGCGCTTGAACTCGGCCCGGCTGACCGACACGTAGCGCTCGTTGCCGCCGATCTCGACCTGGGCGCCCTCGGTGGTGGCGCGACCGGCGGCGTCGACCCGGACCACCATGGTCGCCTTGCTGCCGGTGTGGCAGATGGTCTTGATCTCGCTCAGCTCGTCGGCCCAGGCGAGCAGGTGCCGGCTGCCCTCGAACAGCTCGCCGCGGAAGTCGGTGCGCAGGCCGTACGCCAGCACCGGCACGCGCAGGCGGTCGACCACCTCGGTGAGCTGCCAGACCTGGTCGCGGCGCAGGAACTGCGCCTCGTCGACCAGCACGCAGTGCAGGTCGCCGTGCCCCGCGATGTCGTCGGCGACCAGGCGCTCGAGGTCGTCGTCGACGGCGAACGCCAGCGCCGGGGCGCGCAGGCCGATGCGCGAGCTGACCACGCCGACGCCGGCACGATCGTCCAGGCGCGGCGTCAGGATCAGGGTGCGCATGCCGCGCTCGCGGTAGTTGTGCGCGCTCTGCAGCAGGGTGGTGCTCTTGCCGGCGTTCATCGCCGAGAAGTAGAAGTACAGCTTGGCCATGGCGCGGAGTATAGGCGCGCCGCCACGGCCGTTCCGCCGCGTCCGCCGGCGCCGACCCGGCATCCGGGGCCGGCGCGGGCGGCGATCCGGACCGGCCGCCCGCCCAGGGCGGTGGCGATCAGTCGCCGGGTCCGGTATCGGGTTGCAGCGGCAGCACCTCGATCTCCGCCACCGGCGCCTTGCCCCAGCGCTCGTCCTGCAGCGCCCAGTACCGGTCGGGCTGCCACCAGCGCTCGTCGAAGCCGTCGACCCGGGCGCTGCCCGCGGAGGCGCCCAGGCTGCCGTCGGCACCGGGCTGGGCCAGCTTCACGCCGCTGTCGTAGCCGGTGCGGCTGCCGGTCACGCTGCGCCGCAGGCCGGCACGGAGGCTGCGTTCCAGCCGCGGCTTGGCGACCTCGTCGCCGTATTCCGCGTAGAGGCGCTGGCCGACCTCGATCGCCCGCTGCTGTTCCTGCTCGGAGAGCGCCGCCCACATCCGCTCGCGCTCCAGCAACAGCGGCCGGTAGCCGCGTTCGGCGGCGAGGTCCATCCAGGCATAGGCCGTGGCGCGGTCCGTCGGGGTGCCCTGGCCGTGCCAGTGCATGCTGGCCAGCATCGCCTGGGAGAACTTGTCGGCGTGCCGGGCAGCCTGCTCGAAGGCGCCGATCGCCTGGGCGTGACTGCCGCGCCGGGCGCGCTTCAGGCCCTCCAGCTGCCAGCGCACGTCGGGATGGTTGCCCAGGAAGCCGGGCGAATCCAGGACCGACTGCGGAATCTCCGCCGGTGCCGCCGCTGCCAGGTCGGTACCGCGGGCGGGATTGCCGGTGGCCAGTGCCACGAGGACGAGGGCAAGCGCGGCGGCGCCCGATCGGAAGGGGGAAGCAATGCGCATGGTCACGCTCCTGGGCGGCTGGAGGTGCAGGGTGCGCCAGCAGGCGGGTCGCCGGCATGTGCCGAAGGCCATGCGGCGACCGCCCATTGCCGGGCAGCCCCGTGGGCCGCCCGGTGGCGCTCAGTCGCGGTGCGCCACCGCGGCGCCGGCCCAGCGTTCGTCCTGGAGCCGCCAGTAGGCGTCCGGATCCCACCAGCGCGGATCCAGGGTGTCGATCCGGGCGGTGGCGCCGCGCCGCAGGTCGAGGAAGCCGTCCATGTTCGGCTCCAGCTGCCTGACACCGGCCGACCAGCCGGTCCGGCTCCCGGTCAGGCTGCGCCGCAGGCCGGCGCGCAGCGCCTGGTCCATGCGCGGTCGGGCGACCTCGTCGCCATATTCGGCGTAGAGGGCCTGTCCGATCTCGATGGCACGGCCCTGCTGGTCGGCATCCAGGGCCGCCCACATGGCCTCGCGTTCGGCCAGCAGCGGCGGATAGCCGCGTTCGGCGGCAAGGTCCATCCAGGCATAGGCGGAGGCCTGGTCGGCGCGCACGCCGACGCCCTGCCAGTACATGCGGGCGATCATCGCCTGCGACAGCTTGTCGGCGTGGCGCGCGGCCCGCAGGAAGGACTCCATCGCCGCCGAGTTGCGCCCGCGCTGCAGCCGCGCAAGACCTTCCTGCTGGTTGCGGATGTCGGGGTGGTGGGCGAGGAAACCCGGGCTGTCGAGCACGGCCTGGGGGATCGGCGCGGGGGCCGCGGGGGCGGAAACCTGGGCCAGCGCCGGGACGGCGAAGGCCAGGGCGAGCGCGAGCGCCGGCCACAGCGGCCGGCGCGACGGGGGCGGGTGAGCGTGCATGGCGGATCTCCGTAAGCCTGGAGGGTGCCCGCGCGTGGCCGTGCGGACACCGCTTCGACCCCGGCCGGACCGCGTCGGTTCCCCGCCCGCCCCGGCAGGCGATCGCGCCCGGGCGGCCGCGGGAAGGCCCGCAAGGGCCCGCCGGGCCCGGCGATGGCCCGCGGCCCGGGGGAGGGCAAGGAGGGAGGCGCGCCACGGTACCGGCGCCGGGCGCCCGGTACCACCGCCGGCCCGCCCGCGGACCCCGGCGCCGGAGTCCGCGGGCGCGCGGCGGATGCCGTTAGAGCAGCGGCACGAGGAGCAGGGCGACGATGTTGGTGACCTTGATCAGCGGGTTCACCGCCGGGCCGGCGGTGTCCTTGTACGGGTCGCCGACGGTGTCGCCGGTCACCGCGGCCTTGTGGGCCTCGCTGCCCTTGCCGCCATGGTGGCCCTCCTCGATGTACTTCTTGGCGTTGTCCCAGGCGCCGCCGCCGGTGCACATCGAGATCGCCAGGAACAGGCCGGTGACGATGGTGCCCATCAGCAGGCCGCCGAGGGCCGCCGGGCCCAGGATCAGGCCGACCAGGATCGGGATCGCCAGCGGCAGCATCGAGGGGATGATCATCTCCTTGATCGCCGCGCGGGTCAGCAGGTCGACCGCCTTGTCGTACTCCGGCTTGCCGGTGCCTTCCATGATGCCCTTGATCTCGCGGAACTGGCGGCGCACCTCGGTGACCACGGCGCCGGCGGCGCGACCCACGGCCTGCATGGCCAGCGCGCCGAACAGGTAGGGGATCATGCCGCCGATCAGCAGGCCGATCACCACCAGCGGGTTGTCGATCGAGAAGTTGGTGGTGGTGCCGGTCTCCGACAGCTTGTGCGCGTAGTCGGCGAACAGCACCAGCGCGGCCAGGCCGGCCGAACCGATCGCGTAGCCCTTGGTGACCGCCTTGGTGGTGTTGCCGACCGCGTCCAGGGCATCGGTGGTCTTGCGGATCTCCGGGTCCAGTCCGCTCATCTCGGCGATGCCGCCGGCGTTGTCGGTGATCGGGCCGTAGGCGTCGAGGGCGACGATCATGCCGGCCATCGACAGCATCGAGGTCGCGGCGATCGCCAGGCCGTACAGGCCGGCCAGCTCGTAGCAGCCCCAGATCGAGGCGGCCACCGCGATCACCGGCGCCGCGGTCGACTTCATCGACACCGCCAGGCCGGCGATCACGTTGGTGCCGTGGCCGGTCTCCGACGCCAGCGCGACGTCCTGCACCGGCCTGTACTCGGTGGCGGTGTAGTACTCGGTGATCACCACCAGCGCCGCCGTCAGCACCAGGCCGATCACCGCGCACCAGAACAGCGCCATCGCCTGCGCGGCCGGGAACATCTCCCGCGCGATGAAGAAGAAGGCGATGCCGGCCAGAACGCCGGACACGGCCAGTCCGCGGTACAGGGCGTTCATGATCTTGCCGCCCGGACGCACCTTCACGAAGAAGGTGCCGATCACCGAGGCGACGATGGCCGCGGCGCCCAGCACCAGCGGGAACATCACGCCGGCCCAGCCGTAGCCGGCGCCGGTGGCCGACTCGGTGAAGTAGATGCCGGCGATCAGCATCGAGGCGATGATGGTGACCGCGTAGGTCTCGAACAGGTCGGCGGCCATGCCCGCGCAGTCGCCGACGTTGTCGCCGACGTTGTCGGCGATCACCGCCGGGTTGCGCGGGTCGTCCTCGGGGATGCCGGCCT
>ERZ761607.2404-NODE-2404-length-20361-cov-5.150399_pt1 | contig 20361 bp, 18 predicted proteins | sample MGYA00511164_ERZ761607 | MGnify/ENA primary metagenome ERZ761607 (study PRJEB28899, sample SAMN02445080) | bioreactor sludge metagenome | biome: EBPR sludge | place: Australia: Brisbane, Thorneside Wastewater Treatment Plant | collected 2011-06-22 ... | reverse complement strand
GGCGTCGGACGTGAGCGGCGCGTCGATCTACGTCGACGGGACGCCGCGTGGCACCACGCCGACGGTGATCGACGGGCTCACCGAGGGTGACCACGTGGTCGAGGTCCGCTCGAACGACTCGACGCAGCAGCCGCACCGCGAGACCGTCCGGATCGTCGCGGGGCAGCGCTCGACCGTGAACGCGACTCTGCGCGCGGCGCCGGCTCAGAACGGGACGCTTCGCGTGATCGCGAACGTGCCGGGGGCGGTGATCAGCGTCGACGGCGAGGTGGTCGGGAACGCGCCCGCGACGGCGTCGAACCTCGCGCCGGGCGAGCACATCGTCGAGGCACGCGCGGAAGGGCACCAGCCGCTGCAGCAGCCGGTCACGATCGAGCCGGGTCGCCAGCGCGTGATCTCGCTCGAGCTGCGGCCGCTCGATCGCGCGCCGGGTCGCCTGATCGTCAACGCGAACGTGGGCGGCGCGACGGTGATGGTGAACAACGAAGAGCGCGGTCAGGTGCCGGTCGTGCTCGAGGGGCTCCCGGCGGGGACGTATGCGGTCGTGGTGCGAGCGCCGGGTCACGAGGAGCATCGCGAGACCTGTCAGACGGGGCCGGGACGTGACTGTCAGGTCACCGCGCGTCTCGCGCCGGTCGGCACGCTGGTGCGTGTCGAAGCGAGCGCGCCGGGCGCGGTCTTCGTCGTGGACGGCGAGGTCCGCGGCCCGGTGCCGTGGGAAGGCAACGTCGCGGTCGGTGAGCACACGATCGAGGTGCGCGCGCCCGGCTATCGCTCGCACGTGGAGCGCATCTCGCTCCGCCCGAGCAACGAAGTTCGCCTGATCAACGTGGGCCTGGTCGGCGAGGGCGAGCTCTCGCCGGAGGAGCGCCAAGCCCGCGAGGCCACGCGTCGGGACCGCCATCGCCAAGCGGTCGCGCGCAGCGGCGCGACCTTGCCGGACGACCTCGCGGTGCTCGATTTCTCGTTCGGCTGGCCTCACCTCTTCGAGTTCCGCCTCGGCATCGGCGTGCTCGAGTGGCTCGAGGCCGGCATCGGCCTGCGCACGACCTTCTACCGGCTCACGGAGTTCGAAGGTCGCGTCAAGATCGGGTACCGCCCGGTGCGGCAGGTCTCGCTCGGGTTGAACACCCGTCTCGGCGGCGGTCTCGGGCCGGGCCGCGCGATCACGGACGAGGAGTTCGACGATCGTGTCGACGCGGGCGAGCTCGAGGCGGACGACCCGCGCCCGGAGCTGTCGACCAACTCGTTCTTCATGAGCTTCGAGGCGCTCTTCTCGTTGCACTTCCTCAACGCGGGCAACTTCACGCTCTGGGGCGCGCTCGACTACCACTCGGACAGTTGGCAGTGGAACCGGTCGAACTCGGACTGCCGCTACTCGGTGCCCTGCGAGCGCGGCATGGATGTGCCGCGTGACACGACGGGGGATCCGGAGCGCATCTCGGGTCGACAGTCGCTCGCGCGTTTCCGCCTCGGTGGCTCGCTCGAGCTCATCCTGAGCCGCCGCCTGAACATCTGGGGCTCGTTCGAGGGCATCCTCGCGGGCAAGCAGCGCCGGATCCTCGGCGACATGTGGGGCTTCGGTCGCGACGACGTGATGCTCTACGCGCGCCTCGGCTTCACCTACAAGTTCGGGTACGCGGAGCGAGCCGAGGAGCTGCCCGCGGAAGAGGCGCCCGCGCCCGAGCTGGAACCGGCGCCGTGATCGGGGGCGGCTGAACGGGGCCCTCCCGCGAAACCGGCGCTTCAGAAAAAGAAACCGGGCCGATTTCGCAAGCCGCCCTACCGGACGGCGCGCAGCGAACGAAGTGAGCGAGTGCGGGAGGGTCTGGCGACAGACCCTCGGAAAAGCTGAAAAGATCGCTCGACCGATTGGAAACGAGCCCGCGGTCGAGCGACTCTGGATCGTGGTGGACCGCGGAGGTGTCGGATGAGGGCGTGGCCGGTCGCGATCGTCGTGACGTGCTCCGCCCTCGCGGTGGCCCCGGTGGCCGCACAGCGCGCGGAGCCTCGCGCCGACGGACGCACGGCGCGTCGCGCGGGGACCCGCGACTCGCTCGTGCCGCCGCCATCCTCGGCCGAGCACGAGCTCGAGCTGCACGACGTCTCGTTCGATTCCCCGCCCGTGGTGCTGCGCCCGAGTGACGAGCTCCGACCGCTCGCGGTCGCGGTGCAGGTGCAGCTTCGTCGTCAGGGCCACGAGCTCGTGCTGGGGCCTCCGCCACCAGCGATCGCGGAGGCGGTGGGGCGCGGTGAGATCGCGCTCGTGCCGCGCGACGGACACCTCTGGCTCGGCGTAGGCGCCCACGGCGGCGCGACCCACGGGGCCTCGCTCGCGCTCGCTCCAGCGCCGACGTCGGAGACGATTCGTGCGCTCGCGCTCGCCGTCGAGTCGCTGCTCGACCAGGCCGAGTCGGCGTCGTGGAGCACGCGCGCGTCCACGAACGCGCCACGGTCCAACGAGGTCGTCTACCTCGACTACGACGACACCCCGCCCCCGCGGGAGGGCGCCAAGCCCACGGTGTTCCTCAAGATGCTGCTGGGCTGGTCGCCGTCGCGTGACCGGATCTTGCTCGGCCCTGGCGCGGGCTTCGGGCTCTGCGTCGGGTTGCACTGCGTGGTGCTCGAGGCCGAGCTGCCGCTCTTGCCCGACGAACGTCCCGTCGCCGGCGGGACGCTCCGCTACCGCGCGCTCTCTGCGAGCGTGCGTGGGCAAGCCCGCGTCGCGCTGCCGCGTGCGTTGACGGTCGCGCTCGGCCTGGGTCTCGTGAGCCGCATCGGCACCGCGAGCCTCGTCGGCCACGATCTGCGTCGCACGACGAGCGCCTTCGGGGCGCGCACGAGCCTGGAGCTCGCCTGGCGGGTCCGAGGTCCCTTCGAGCTCGTCGCGGAGGGCGGCCTCGATGCGATGCTCTCCGACCAGCGCGGCCGCTACCGGCTGCCCACGGGCCAGGAGGAGATCCTCGAGGACCGCTGGACGCCCTGGTTGATGTTGTCGTTGCGCCTTCGGCCCGCGGCCGCCGGGGAGCGCACGTGAAGATTGGAAACGGCGACGCCCTGGAACGACGAGACGTCGTGATGAGCTCACGGATGAAGCTCGTGCGGCTCCCCGCACCCGACCCCGAGGAGCCCGAGACCTTGCTCTCGGCCGCCGCGGGAGACGACGCGTGCGTGCGCGCGATCTACCGGGCCCACGTCGACCGCGTGCACCGCCACGTCGCGCGGGTGCTCGGGCGTCACGACCCCGAGGTCGAGGACGTGGTCCAGAAGGTGTTCCTCGCCGCCTTCGAGGGAGCCGAGAGCTTCGGCGGGCGCTCGAAGGTGAGCACGTGGATCCTCGGGATCGCGACGCGCCGTGCGCTGGACGAGGCGCGCGCGCGTTGGCGTCGCGATCGTTGGCAGCGGCTCTCGGCCTGGGTCGGTCTCGGTCGCGCACCGAGCGCGCCGGACGAGAGCCATGCGATGCGCGACCAGGCGGAGGCGCTCTTGCAGGTGCTCACGCCCGACCAGCGCACGGTGTTCGTTCTCAAGGAGGTCGAGGGGCACACGCTCCAAGAGATTGCGGACCTCACGGGCGTCGGCATCTCCACCTTGCACGCCCGTCTACAGGCCGCGCGCAAGCGCCTCGACGCGGAGCTCGGCCAGAGCGATGTCCGCATGGAAGAAGAAGGAGGTCACCGTGGCGCGTGACTCCCGACAGCTCGCGGACGCGCTCCGCGACCAGCCGCCCGTCCTCGACGACGTGGCGCGCGCGCGCCTCGAGAAGGCGATCCTCCAAGCTCCTCGGGCAGTGGCGCCCGCGAAGCCTCGCTCACGACGTCCGTTCGTGGCGGGCGTGAGCGCCGGGCTCGCGGTGGCGGCGCTCGCGTTGCTCACGTGGTTCGCGTTCGCGCCGACACCGACCGAGCCCGAGGTCGCGACCTTCGAAGCGTTCACTTCGACCCGCGACGGCGAGCGTCCGCTTCGGGCGGGCGCGTTCGTCGAAGGCGAGGTCGTGACGACCGACGACGATCAGCACGTGCGTGCCCACTTCGCGGAGCGCCGCGTCGAGGTCGAGGTCGCGCCGAGCTCGCGCGCTCGTTTCCTCCGCCTCGGCGGCGCCGATCTCGCGGTGGGGCTCGACCGCGGCTCGGTGCGCGTGAGCTTCCACCCCGAGCGTCGGGGCGAGCGTTCACTGGCGATCGAGACCCCGCTCGCGCGGGTCGAGGTGGTCGGCACCGTGTTCGAGGTCGACGTGGATGCGGACGGAACGCGGGTGCACGTCGAAGAAGGCATCGTGCGCGTGGTGCCGCGCGAGGGCGACGAGCGTTTCGTGCACGCGGGAGAGTCGGTGCGCGTGCGTCAGACACGGACCGCGCTGGCGGGCGGAGCGGACGAGCGGATCGCTGCGGCCGACTCGGTGAGCGAGGTGGATTCGGCGCGCTCGAACGACGGGGTTTCGAACGCCGCAAACGATGGGGCTTCCATCGACCCAGATTCCGTCGACGGGGTGCCGAACGATTCGGCTCGGGCCGAGCGCGATTCGTCGAGCGGCCCGTTGCGCACGGTGGTGGAGGCTTGGGACGACGGATCCGCACGGCAGCGCCGAGCGATCGACGAGGGCGCCATCGTGGTCGAAGCGAACCACGGAGCGGAAGGCAGTGAACCAGGCGCGAACGAAGCGGGCGCGAACGAAGCGGGCGCGGACGAAGCGGGCGCGGCATCCAGCGTGCTCGCGACCCCATCGACGTCACCCGAGGTCGCGTCCGAGCTCGCGGCTCCCCGCGGCACACCGGGGCGTGCTCTCCCCGAGGACGCCCGCTTCGAGCTCGCGATGCGACACCTCGACGCGGACCGCTTCGACGCGGCCCGGCACGAGCTCCGCGCGATCGCGCGCACGAGCTCGGTTCGATCGCATCGCGCACGCGCGTGGGCCGACATCGCGCTCACCTACGCTCGCCAAGGTGACGCCCGCCAAGCCACCGAGGCCTACCGCCGCGCCGCGCAGATCGGTCGTGGCACCGAGGCGGGGGCCAACGCGCTCTTCGCGCTCGGGCAGATGCGCCTGCGCCTCGGGGAGGACGAGCTCGCGCGCGCGGCGTTCCGCGAGTACCTGAACGCGGCGCCCGAAGGGCCCTTGGCCGATCGTGCGCGTCGAACCCTCTGCCAGCGGCTCCGTGAGTGGGAGGAATGCGGCGAGTGACCGCGACCGTGGTACGGTCCGCGCCATGATCGAGGGGTTGTTCATCGTCCTCGAAGGCGTCGACGGCGCCGGCACGACGACGCACACGAAGCTGCTCTTGGACGGGCTGCGCCAGCGCGGCTTGCCCGTGCACACCACGCGGGAACCGAGCGACGGTCCGATCGGCAACATGCTCCGCCAGATCCTCGCGGGTCGGGTGGTGGTCCCGGGCATCCGCGGGCCCCGGCCGCCGAGCTGGAGCACGATGGCGCTCTTGTTCGCGGCGGACCGGCTCGACCACGTAGAGGCCGAGATCGTCCCGAACCTGCTCGACGGGGTCACGGTGCTCTCCGATCGCTACGATCACTCGTCGGTCGCGTACCAATCGGTGACCGGTGGTGGGGATCCCGACGCGGTCGCGTGGGTGAAGGAGCTCAACCGCCACGCGCGCCGTCCGGATCTGACGATCGTGCTCGACGTGCCGCCCGAGATCGCAGCCCAGCGGCGCATCCAGCGTGGCCGCGGTCGCGAGATCTACGACGACGACGAGCTCCAGGTGCAGCTCGCGGCCTTCTACCTCGACATCGAGCGCCACTTCCCCGGCGATCGCATCGTGCACGTGGACGGCAGCCGCTCGGTCCAAGAGGTCGCGGCGGACGTGATGAAGCACGTGCGCATCCTGCGCGGAGAGCCGGTCTGATGGGGGAAGCTCGGAGGCTCCGACCGCAGTCGGGCCGCTCGATCGTGCTCCTCTCTGCGCTGTGGGTGCTCGGCTGCGAAGAGCCGCCGCTGCCCGAAGCGGGGGAGTGGACGGCCGCAGATCATGCGCAGCCCGATCGCGGCGCGGCGACCACCAACCAACAGCGCGCGCCTCGGGCCGAGCGGGCCAGCGATCCGCTCGCCGCCGCCGCCGCGCTCTGGAACGTCACCTGCGCGTCCTGCCACGGGCGAACCGGCGCCGGAGACGGGCCGTCCGCGCTTGGTCCGATGGTGAGCTTCGCGAGCGCGGAGTGGCAGAACGGCCGAAGCGACGTGGAGATCGCCCAGGTAATCGTCGACGGGCGCAACATGATGCCCGCCTTCGGAGACACGATCGCTCCCGCTGGGATCGAGGCGCTCGTGGCCTTGATTCGCCGTTTCGGGGGGGCCACGGGCCCGGTGCCGGCCGGAGGGTCACCCGCGGCACCGGGAGAGGCGCCGTCGCCGGCTCCCTCTCCCGATCCCTCGCCTCCGTCGGGCGCGGCTTCGCCAACTCCCCCGGCGTCCCCCACGCCGTCGCCCTAGAGCGCAGCTCGAGGCGTCGATCGGGGCGTGAACCCGCGTGATCGTCGCGATCGTGAGCGACGATCACGGCGGGCCTCCACGGGCGCCCGCGGGACGACCTCGCCAAACACGCTGGTTTGGCGTCAATTCTTCATTGATTTCGATGCGTTGGGGCCTGAGGGGGGCGAGGTTTGACTCGCCTTCTAGCGGGTGCTACGCCCGCGCCCGCTGACGACGACACGACGGTCTGTCGCAGCACGGGTCCCCTGTAACTCCAGAGGACCCTACGTCTCCCGAGGACTACCTCCCTCGAGGACCACGCCGGTCCTCCCCGCGAGCCCCCGCTCGACGGCTCTCTCCGAGTCGACGGAGTCGACGCACGACTCCGCTCCATCGCCTCGGCCGCCCCACGACGTGGCGCGCGGCCGCCACGAGGACACCGATGAACCTCCTCAGCGCCCTCCTCTCGGAAGGCTCGATCATCGACCTGGATGGGTCGTTCTTCCTCCAGCTCGCGATCTTCTGGGTCGCGTACTTCCTGCTCAAGGCCACCGTCTTCAAGCCGATCCTCGCGGTCCTCGAGGCCCGCGAAGAGACGATCGAGGGCAGCAAGCGCGAGGCGAAGGAAGTCGAGCACGAGGCGAAGGCCAAGCAGAAGGAGTTCGAGGACCAGCTCTCGGTCGTGCGCACGCGCGGCAACGAAGAGCGCGAGAAGCTCCGCGGCGAGGCCAAGCACCTCGAGTCGACGCTCCTCGACAAGGTCCGCGCCGAGACTCAGGCGCAGCTCCGCGAAGCCGACGAGACGCTCCTCCACGAGGGCCGCAAGGCGCGCGAAGAGATTCAGGCCCAGACTCCGGTGCTCGCGCGCGAGATCGCGTCGAAGCTCCTTGCCCGCGAGGTCGCGTGATGCGTCTGAACCGAGCCCTCTCCGCCGCCTTCGTGGCGGCCTCGTTGTACGCCCTCCCGGTCGTCGCGCAGGATCACGACCACGACCACGATCACTCCGGCGAGACCGCCGAAGAGCACGCGGCGCACGCCGACGGTGCCGAAGCGCACGCCGCGCACGACGACCACCACGGTCACGTGAGCGCGTCGGCGATCTTCGCGGACGGGAAGTTCCGCGCGAGCCTCGTGAGCTTCGGTCTGCTCGTGGCGCTCGGCGTGTACTTCCTGCGTCAGAAGATCCGTGCTGGCCTCGCCGCTCGCAAGCGCGAGATCGAAGAGGCGGTCGCCGAGGCCAACCGCGTGCGTGCGGAAGCCGAAGCGAAGAAGGCCGAGCTCGAGCAGCGCCTCGCGCGCCTCGACGACGAGCTCGCGCTGGTGCGCACGGAGCTGCAGAAGGCAGCCGAGGCGGAGCGCGATCGCATCGTGCAGGACGCCGAGACGAAGGCCGCGCTCCTGCGCAAGGACACGAAGTTCCAGATCGAGCAGCGCATGAAGCAGCTGCGCGAGGATTTGACCCGCGAGACCGTGCTCGCCGCCGTTCGCGCGGCCGAGAAGGTGCTCGCCGACAAGGCGACCGCCGCCGACCAGCAGCGGCTCGCCGACGCGTACCTCGCGGAGCTCGCGAAGGTCGCGCAGCCGGAGGTTCGCTCGTGAAGGGTTCCACCGTCGGGCGTCGTTACGCCAGAGCGCTCCTCGAGGTCGCCGAGGAGCAGAAGCAGGTCCCGAAGGTCCAGAAGGACCTCGAAGATCTCCTCGCGAGCTGGCAGGGGAGCCGCGAGCTCCGCAACACCTTCGAGAATCCCGCGTTCGGCGCGGACATTCGCGCGAAGATCCTCGACCAGCTCGTGCAGCGGATGGGCCTCTCGACGCTCGTCGCCAGCACCTTGAAGCTGCTCTCGGAGCGTCAGCGGCTTCGCCATCTGCCGGACATCGCGGCCGCCTTCTTCGCCTTGGCGCAAGAGGGCGCGGGCGCGGTCGTGGCCGAGGTCACCACGGCCACGGATCTCCCGGACGCGTATTACACGAAGCTCCAGGCGACCCTCGAGAAGAGCCTCGGCAAGAAGGTCTCGCTCGTGAAGAAGACCGACCCGAGCTTGGTCGCGGGCGTCGTCACGCGCATCGGCGACAAGGTGTTCGACGGAAGCGTCCGCTCGAGCCTCCGCCAGCTCGAGGATCGGCTCCTCGCGCGTTGAGCCCGGAGCGCCCACGAGGGCGCTCGTTTCGTCGGTCGAACCACGACCGAATCCCGATTGAATCCGTTCGAACCCCACCGACTTTCCGGCTCGTGAGCGAGCCGAATCGAAGAAAACGAGCCGCGCCGACAGGGCGGTTCCCGCCGCCGCCCGCGCGGCCACGGAGCAGACGATGCAGCTTCGCGCCGAAGAGATCTCCAACATCATCAAGCAACAGATCGCCGGATACGACAAGGCGGTCGACGTCACCGAGACCGGCACCGTGCTCACCGTCGGTGACGGCATCGCGCGCGTGTACGGCCTCGAGAGCGCCATGGCCGGTGAGCTCGTCGAGCTGCACGGCGGCGTGATGGGCATGGTCCTCAACCTCGAAGAGGACAACGTCGGTATCGCGATCTTCGGCTCCGACACCGGCATCCGCGAAGGCCAGAGCGTCAAGCGCACGGGCCGCATCGTGGAGGTCCCCGTCGGCGAGGCGCTCGTCGGTCGCGTGGTGAACGCGCTCGGTCAGCCCATCGACGGCAAGGGCCCGATCGACACGAAGCACACGCGCCGCGTCGAGCTGAAGGCGCCTGGCATCATCGGTCGTCAGCCGGTCAAGGAGCCGCTCCAGACAGGCGTCAAGGCGATCGACGCCATGATCCCGATCGGCCGTGGTCAGCGCGAGCTCATCATCGGTGACCGTCAGACCGGAAAGACGGCCGTCGCGATCGACACGATCATCAACCAGAAGGGGCAGAACATGTTCTGCTTCTACGTGGCGATCGGTCAGAAGCAGTCGACGGTCGCGTCGGTGGTGCAGAAGCTCACCGAGCACGGCGCGATGGAGTACACGACCGTGGTCGTCGCCTCCGCGTCCGAGCCCGCGCCGCTCCAGTTCATCGCGCCCTACACGGGCTGCACGATGACCTCTCGAAGCAGGCCGTCGCGTACCGCCAGCTCTCCCTGCTCCTCCGCCGCCCGCCGGGCCGCGAGGCGTACCCGGGCGACGTCTTCTATCTCCACAGCCGCCTGCTCGAGCGCGCCGCGAAGATGGCCGAGGAGTGGGTCGTCTGTAAGAAGGACGAAGAGCCCAAGCGCGACGGTCGCGAGATCTTCCTCGGCGAGGAAGCCAAGCACCTCGCGGAGGACGCGGCGAAGGCCAAGGGCGGCGATCACGTCGCCAAGAAGCTCCCCGACTCGGGTGGCTCGCTCACCGCGCTCCCGGTCATCGAGACCCAGGCCGGCGACGTCTCGGCGTACATTCCGACGAACGTCATCTCGATCACCGACGGTCAGATCTTCCTCGAAGCGGACCTCTTCTACTCGGGTGTCCGCCCGGCCATCAACGTCGGTATCTCCGTCTCGCGCGTCGGCGGCAACGCCCAGATCGGCGCGATGAAGGAGGTCGCCGGCACCCTCCGCCTCGAGCTCGCGCAGTTCCGCGCGATGCAGGCCTTCGCGCAGTTCGCGTCCGACCTCGACAAGGCGACGCAGCAGCAGCTCTCGCGCGGTCAGCGCCTCGTCGAGATCCTCAAGCAGGGCCAGTACAAGCCCTCGCCGGTCGAGGAGCAGATCGCGATCATCTACGCGGCGACCAAGGGCTTCGTGGACTCGCTGCCGGTCGAGGACGTGCGCCGCTACGAGACCGAGTTCCTCGCGTTCCTCAAGGCGAACAAGCCGAACCTGCTGCCCGAGATCGTGAAGCAGAAGACCTTGAAGAAGGGTCTCGCGGACGAGCTCAAGACGGCTTGCGAAGAGTTCGCCAAGACCTTCCAGCCCTCGAAGAAGAAGTGAGGGGTCGGCGATGCCGAACCTGAAGACCATCCGCAAGCGGATCGGAAGCGTCAAGAACACGCAGAAGATCACGCGCGCGATGAAGCTCGTCGCGGCGGCGCGTCTGCGTCGCGCGCAGCAGAACATCCTCGAGCTGCGTCCCTACGCGATCAAGACGCTCGAGGTGCTCTCGTCGGTGGCGGCGCGCGTCACCGACGAGCCCGAGACCATCCACCCGCTGCTCCGCGTGCGCGAGCCCGAGCACGTGATGCTCGTCGTGCTCACCTCCGACCGTGGCCTCGCGGGCGCGTTCAACGCCAACATCTGCAAGGCGGCGTTCACGCGTTGGAAGGAGCTCGAGGCCGAAGGCGCGAAGGTCTGCTTCACGGTGATCGGCCGCAAGGGCCGTGACTACCTGCGTCGTCGCAACGCGGACATCCGCCACGACTTCACGGGCATCTTCGAGGGCCTCTCGGTGGAGAAGGCGGGCGAGATCGCGCGTACGATCATCCACGAGTACGTCCAGGACGATCAGGATCTCGACGCCTGCTACCTCGTCTACAACGAGTTCAAGAGCGCCATCAGCCAGGAAGTGGTCATCGAGCCGCTCCTGCCGATCACGCCGATGGAGCTCGCGGAAGACGCGATGGGGGACTTCCTCTACGAGCCGTCGAAGGACGCGCTCCTCGAGAAGCTCCTGCCGATGTACGTGGAGGTCGAGATCTACCGCGCGCTCCTCGAGAGCGTCGCGTCCGAGCACGGCGCGCGCATGACCGCGATGGACGCCGCGACGGGCAACGCCTCCGACATGATCGGAAAGCTGACGCTCGTCTACAACCGCGCACGTCAGGCCGCGATCACCAAGGAGCTCATGGAGATCATCGGCGGGGCCGAGGCCCTCAAGGGCTGAGCGATTCGGTCGAGTCCGCGAAGAAGCCGCCTTTCGGGGCGGCTTCTTTCGTGTCTGGCGGTCGTCGTCGAGGTCGACGAGGCTCGCTTCCCACGGTGCGCGCTCGCGGAGGCGCGGGGCGAGGTCGAAAGGCTCGCTCTGCGGATCGTCGCGAACCTTCGGAGAAGAAAAGGAAAGCCGCCTCTCGGGCGGCTTTCTCTCTCTCGACCCTCGGACCGTGGTCTCACGGCCCCGACATCCGGATCGTCAGTACGGGTTGTCGCGGTAGTTGTTCGGCGTCACGCCGAACTCCGGCTCCGACATCGACGACGTCGTGGTGGTCATCTGGGACGTCATGCCCATGTGGACGATGACGCGGCGCTCGCGCTCGAGCGACGCGGAGACGGCGAGCGTCGGACCTTCGACGGTCTGCGTCACCGTCATCGATTCGTGCCCGGCCAGCTCGAAGCGGAACTGCACCTCGCGTCCGGGCTCGGCCGCGGTCCCCGCCCAGACCACGCTCGCGGGGGTGGTGCCGTAGCTGCGGTCGCCGATGAACACCTCGGCCCCGGACGGATTCGAGGTGATCGTGACCTCCACGCGGTGCATCGGTGCCGGAGTCGTCGACTCGGCCTCCATCGTGGTGGTGTCGGGCTCCTCCGTCGGTTGCTCCGTGGGGGTCCCCGCCGCCGTGGGGTCGGGCTCCGTCGGTGTCGGGGTCGGTGTGGTGTCGGCCGAGGCCACCGGGGTCGTCTCCGACGTACGCGTGAGGAAGAACGCGGCGCCACCGATACCGAGCAACACCACGGCCGCGATCGCGATCAGCTTCCCGTTGCCCTTCTTCTCCTCGACGGTGATCTCGGGGACGCCCACCTCGGGCACCGCGCTCACGCCCGAGTGCGGGGTGCCCGTGATGCGCACGCCGCCGCTCGGGGTGCCCGGCATGTGGCGCACGCCGGAGAGGTCGAACTCACCCGACATGCTCACCGACTGCGAGCTCCCGTACCCCGCGCCGATCGCGCCGCCCGCCTGCTTGAGCGCGAGGATCACGTCGTTCATCGACGAGAAGCGATCGTTGGCATCCTTCTTCAGGCACTTCAGGATGACGTGCTGGATCTCCTGCGGGATCGGCACGCCGTCCTCGCGCACCATGTCCGGCACCTCTTGCTTGAGGTGGGCCATGAGCGTCTGCACCTGCGTCGTGCCCTCGAAGGGGACGCGGCCGGTGAGCATCAGGTAGAGGATGCATCCGAGCGAGTAGACGTCGGTGCGCGCGTCGATCGCGCCGCCCTGGATCTGCTCGGGAGACATGTACTTCGGCGAGCCCATGAACAGACCTTGTTGGGTCAGCTCCTGGTTCTCTTTCATGTTCTTCACGAGACCGAAGTCGAGGACTTTCACGAAGTCGTCTTCGTCGGCGTGCTTCGTGATGAGAACGTTCGCGGGCTTCAGGTCGCGATGGATGACGCCGAGGCCGTGCGCTTCTCGCACGGAGCGGGCGATCTGGATGGCGATGTGGATGGCGCGGTGCGAATCGAGCGGGCCCGTCTGCTTGAGCATCGCCGACAGAGTTCGCCCCTCCACGAACTCCATGACGATGAAGTAGATGTCGTCGCTGGTCTTTCCGTAGTCGAAGACCGTGACCGTGTTCGGGTGCGAGAGCTTCGCGGCGGTGGCGGCTTCGAGGAAGAATCGCGCTTGGAACTCGGTGTCTTCTTCGTTCTGTGCGGTCTTCGGATCGAGGACCTTCAGCGCGACCGTCCGGCCGAGCGGCGCCTGCTGGGCGCGGTACACGCGCCCCATGCCGCCACGCGCGACCATCTCCAGGACCTTGAAGCGGTCGTTGATGGTTCTTCCAACCAGAGCGTCTTCTTGAACTTCTGCTGAAGCTTCAGCCATCACATCCCCCACCCACGCGGTCGAGCCCCAAAGACCCGATCGCGAGGACACACCTTGGACGCATCCGATGAAAGTTTCCCCGCTGGGCCGCGGTCGCGCAAGACCCCAGGCCCGTGCGGGAGGAAAAGCCGGACTCGACCGTGATCCCTCGTTTGCGGTCGAATCGAACGGTGGCTCGCGAAATTCCGTTTTATTACGGACGCTTGAAGCAAGTCGTGCCCGCCTCGTCACCCCTCTTTGACCGCCTCCATACCCCGTGCTAAGCGACGCGCGCTTCGCGGCCGGGGATGCCTGAACGGCGTTCACTTCGCGCGGAAATCTGCGATCTCACGCTCGTTCTGGGGCCTACGAGGCCTCACGCCGCCGACACCGCTACACCGTCTCGGCGACCGAGCGTTCCTTCAACCCGACACACCCCCTCCAACCGATCCGCCCGGCGCGGCACGCGCCCGAGAGCCCAGGGCTCCGACGGCGGGGATGGTTGGCCACAGACCTCCGAGAGCACGAGGACGTATGGCAGAGCTTCAGAACGGTCGCGTAACGCAGGTCATCGGTCCCGTCGTCGACGTGGAGTTCCCCGCGGGCGCGCTGCCGCAGATCCTCACCGCGCTGCGCGTGAGCAACCCGAGCATCGACAAGCGCGAGTGGAACCTCGTGCTCGAGGTCGCTTCGCACCTCGGTGAAGGCATGGTCCGCGCGATCGCGATGGACAGCACCGACGGCCTCGTCCGCGGCATGGCGGTGAAGAACACCGGCGCGCCGATCACGGTGCCGGTCGGCGAGGCGTGCCTCGGCCGTATCCTCAACGTCGTCGGCGAGCCGGTCGACGAGGCGGGTCCGGTCGTGACCGACCACTACTCGCCGATCCACAAGCCGGCGCCGCTCTACGTCGACCAGAACCCGAACGTCGAGGTCTTCGAGACGGGCATCAAGGTCATCGACCTGCTCGCGCCCTACAAGAAGGGCGGCAAGATCGGCCTCTTCGGCGGCGCCGGCGTCGGCAAGACCGTGCTCATCCAGGAGCTCATCAACAACGTCGCCAAGTCGCACGGTGGCGTGTCGTGCTTCGCGGGCGTTGGTGAGCGCACCCGCGAGGGCAACGACTTGATGATGGAGATGAAGGAGTCGAAGCTCGAGACCGGCGAGCCCGTGTTCTCGAAGGCGGCCCTCGTCTTCGGTCAGATGAACGAGCCGCCCGGCGCACGCGCTCGCGTGGCGCTCACCGCGCTCACGGTCGCGGAGTACTTCCGCGACGAGAAGAACCAGGACGTGCTCCTCTTCGTCGACAACATCTTCCGCTTCACGCAGGCGGGCTCCGAGGTGTCGGCGCTTCTCGGTCGTATCCCGAGCGCCGTCGGTTACCAGCCGACGCTCTCCACCGAGATGGGCGCGCTCCAGGAGCGCATCACCTCGACGATGAAGGGCTCCATCACGTCGGTGCAGGCCGTGTACGTGCCGGCCGACGACCTCACCGACCCCGCGCCCGCGACGACCTTCGCGCACTTGGACGCGACGACCGTGCTCTCGCGCGAGATCGCGTCGCTCGGCATCTACCCGGCCGTCGATCCGCTCGACTCGAGCTCGACGATGCTCGACCCGGGCGTCATCGGCGAGCGTCACTACAAGGTCGCGCGTGGCGTGCAGGAGACTCTGCAGCGCTACAAGGACCTGCAGGACATCATCGCGATCCTCGGCATGGACGAGCTCTCGGAGGACGACCGCAAGGTCGTCGACCGCGCGCGCAAGATGCAGAAGTTCCTGAGCCAGCCGTTCTTCGTCGCGCAGCAGTTCACGGGCGCGGCGGGCAAGTACGTCAAGCTCGAGGACACCATCGCGAGCTTCGAGAAGATCCTCAGCGGCGAGTGCGACCACATCCCCGAGCAGGACTTCCAGTACAAGGGCGGCATCGACGAGGTGTTCGCGGCGTACGAGAAGCGCCAGAAGGGCTGAGTCCCATGGCGACCATTCTCACGCTCGAGGTCACGACGCCGCGCGGGCTCGCGCTGCGGACCGAGGCCGACTACGTGCAGGCGCCGAGCGTCCAGGGCGAGCTCGGCGTGCTGCCGAACCACCTTCCGGTCCTCGCCGCGATCCAGTGCGGTCTCATCAAGTACAAGAGCGGCGGCAAGGTCCAGGTCGCCGCGGTGGGTCCCGGCTTCCTGGAGGCCGAGCCCGATCGAGTGGTCGTGCTGAGCGACCTCTTCGCGACGCCCGAGAAGATCGACGTCGACGCGACCAAGCAGGAGCTGGCGACGGCCAACGAGGCGCTCAAGAAGTTCGGTGAGCGCCACGAGGGCGCGGAGTACGACGAGCTCAAGCGCAACATCGACTGGGCGCAGGCGAAGCTCGACGCGGTGGCCGAAGCCGCGAAGCTCTGAGCTTCTCGCTCGCTTCCTTCACGAAAGAGCCGCCCTTCGAGGCGGCTTTTTCGTCGACTCCGCGCTCGCGCGCGGCCCGATAGTTTCGCGGAATCGTGCAGCTTCGCGGACTGCGTCCGCTTCCCCTCGCACGATTCCGCTTCAACTCGTGCGCGGCTCGTCCGTCGCGCCCGAATCGGGCTTCGCGGCTTCGTCGGCTGCGCCCGCGACCACGGTCTTCGACGGCTTCGTCAGGTCGTTCGTAGCCGCGGAGCCGCGGCTCAGCGCGACTGTTCGAGCAGCCAGCCCCAGACGTCGTGCCCCGCGCTTCCGTCGTAGGTGCGCGACCACGAGTCGTGACCGACGCCGGGGTAGATCGTGAGGATCTGCTCTTCGCGCGTAGGGCATTCGAGCAGGTGTCCCATCGGGACGGTCGTGCCGCTCGGCACCACGACGTCGTCCGCGTCGCCGTGGAGGCCCCAGATCGCGACGCGCGTGAGGTCGCAGCCTTGGTTGCTCCACGCGCCCGAGCCGTTGCCGGCGATGAGCACCGCGGCGACGACGGGGGTGTCGTCGACGTAGCGGCCGAGGTAGTTCCAGCTCCCGATCGCGCCGCACGAGAGGCCCGTGAGGTAGACGCGCGAGGGGTCGACGCGGTAGGTCGAGAGCGCGTGGGCGAGGAAGTCGCGGATGTCGTCCGGAGCGGGACAGCCGCCACCCGGATGTTGCGCGGAGAGCACGATGAAGGGACGCGCGTTGTCCCATTGATCGCGCTCGATGAGGCGAGGAGGACCGCCGCGGAGCACGCGGTCGAGCTCGGAGTCGCCGTTCCCGTTCTCGCCGATGCCGTGCCAGAAGACCACGAGCGGGTGGGGCTCGCCGTTGCCGTAGGTGGGCGGGAGGTACTCGTAGTAGCCGCTCGGCGAGCCGTCGGTGCCCACGGGGATCGGCGTGTGGCGCGCGGAGCTCGGGCGGTCGTCGGGCACGAAGGGAGGACCGGCGTCGACGGGAGGGGGGCCGGCGTCGAGGCGATCGTGGCCCACGTCCGGTGGGACGACGTCGGCGTCGCGCGCCAGCGCTGCGTCGTCGGTCGCGGCGTCGTCGACGAAGCCTACATCGGTGGCGGCGTCCGTCGGCGCGAAGCCAGCGTCGACGTCCGTGCTGCTCATCGAGCCTTCGCACGCGACGAGCAGGAGCAGCGTTCCGAACGACTGCGTCGCGAGCGACGCGCGGCGGGAATGCGAGCGGCTCACGTCAGACCTCCGAGGGGACCGGTGCAGTACTCGGGCGCGCCGACGTAGTCGACGTCGACGCCCATCAGGTTCACGAGCGCGAGCAGCAGATCGTTGTGGGACGCGTCTTCGAGCTGCAGGTAGCGCCCGGTGCGGAGCCCGCCGCCGCCCGCGAGGACGAAGGGCATGTTCTGGTGCGTGTGGTAGACGCCGTCCGCCATCTCGTTCGCCCAGAAGACGATCGTGTTGTCGAGGACGGTGCGGCCGTCGACGTCGGGGATGGCCGCGAGACGGTCGAGGAAACCCGACAGACGCTCGGCGTGCCACGCGCCGATCTGGGCGAGCTTGTCGACCGACTCCGGCGAGTTGTCGTGAGAGAGCGCGTGGTGCCATTCCTCGGTTCCGGTGAGGAAGGGGTAACGCGCGTTGCTCGCGGCTTCGGTGATCTGCACCGTGGCGACCCGCGTTTGATCGCAGGCGAAGGCGAGCGCCAGGAGATCGCATTGGGCTTCGATCAGATCCGGGAGGTCCGTGTAGTCGTCCCAACGACGTGGCGCGATGTCGGGGCGACCCGGGACCTCGCACGCGTTCAGCGGCGCGGTGAGGCGACCTTCGACCTCGCGGAGCGCGGTGACGTGCGCGTCGAGGGTGGCGCGGTCGCCCACGTCGAGGCGGGTGCGGAGGCTCGCGTAGCGACCGTGGAGGAAGTCGACCACGCCGCGCCGGCGGGCGAGATCGCGCTCGCGTTCGTCGGGGGATCCGACGAGCGAGGCGAAGACTCGGTCCCAGACCTGTTCGGGGCGATCGACGGCGGGGATCCACTGCCCGGCGTCCCGGTAGACGAGGCGTTTTCCTTGGCCTTCGTTGCCGCCGACGCGCGCGCCGAGCTCGAGCGAAGGGAATCGCGTCTGGTCGCCGATCGCGCGGGCGACGAGCTGATCGATGCTCGGGGCGGAGCCGAGCTCGACGCCGTCGTAGGTCGCCATCGGCGCGCCGGTGAGGAGCATGCCGAGCTGGTGTCCGCCGCTCGGGGTGTCGGGGACACATTTGATCGAGATCCCGCGCTCGTTGCGGACGTAGCGGGGATCCCACTCGCGTGCGCCGAGCACGAGGAGGCGCTCGCGGTGGCGCTCCAGGGGCGAGAGCATCTCACTCAGCGTGAAGTCGCGTTCGGTCGCGCCCGCGGTGGGGAACCAGCGATCGAAGGGGACGCCGTTGGGGGTGAACCAGATCACGAGCCGCTTCGGGGCGGTCATCGGCTGCGCGGAGAGCGAGCGTGGGAGCCCGCTCAATGCGGGAAGCGCGAGGGCCGCGGTGCCGAGGGTGCGGAAGAAGTTTCGACGGTGGAGCATGGTGTCTCAGGGTTTTCGTCGGAGGAGCGGCGTTCGTCGGAGCGGTGTTCGTCGGAATGCGGGCCTGGAGACGGCGAGGGCTCAGGGGGTGGGCACGCGGCGGTGACGGAAGGCGTCGCTCGTCGCGATCGCGATCACGAGCTCGCGCAGATCGCCACCCGCGGCGGCGAAGCGCGCGTCGACGTCGTCGATCGAGCACGCGTCGGCGGCGCTCTCTTCGCGGCCAAGGGCGAAGCGCATCCACTGCGTCGCGACGCAGCGGCGCACGGTCTCGCTTCGGGCGAGCTGCTCGGCGAGCTCGGGCTGACCGTCGAAGGTGCCGCTCGCGTCCTCCGCGCCGAGGACCTCGCCCGTGGTGTCGACCGCGACGCCTTCGTCGGTGGTGCGGAATCGGCCGATTCCATCGAAGGATTCGAAGCCGAAGCCGATCGGATCGATGAGCCGGTGGCAGACCGCGCACGCCTCGGACGCGGTGTGCTCGGCGAAACGATCGCGGGTGCTCGCGCCGGGCTCGGGCGGGCGGATCGTGAGATCGACGTCGTTCGGCGGCATCGGCAGCGTCTGGCAGAGCAGGCGCTCGCGCACGAAGAGGCCGCGGTGGATGGGATCGCTCTGATCGGGCTTGCCGAGGCGCGCGAGCAATCCGGGCTGACCGAGCAGGCCGCGGCGGTTCGGATCGCGGGTGGCGACGAGCGTCGCGCTCTCGGTGGGTAGCCCGTAGAGCGCGCCGAGCCGCGCGTTCACGAAGACGGTGTCGTCGGTGAGGAGCGCGTCGAGGGTGGCGTCGTTCGCGTAGACGTGCGCCACGAAGGCTTCGAGTGAGGCGCGGAGATCGCGCGCGACGCTGGCGTCGAAGTCGGCGTAGGTCTCGCCTTTGACCAGGTTCTCGATCGCCTCGAGGCCGAGCCACTGACGGTGGAAGTCGCGCACCGCGCGCTCGAAGCGTGGATCGGCGACCAGACGGTGCGCGTGGGACTCGAGCGTGTCGTGGAGCACGCCGGCCTCCGCGTCGGCGAGGAGCGTGTCGTCGGGCAGGCTGCGCCAGAGGAAGAACGCGAGGCGGCTGGCGAGCGCGTGATCGTCGAGGCGGGCGACGTCGCCAGGCGCGGCGTCGGCCGAGGCTTCGACGTGGAAGAGGAAGTCGGGAGAGGCGACGACGGCCTCGATCACGAGGCGCGCGCTCGCGTCGGGCGTGTCGCCGAGCGCGTGCAGGGTCGCCAGCGCGTCGAGCTCTTCGGGAGTCGGCGTTCGTCGCCACGCACGGCGCGCGAGGCGGCGCGCGAAGTCGATCGGTGTGTCGTCGCCCACGAGGCGCGCGACGTCCGCGAGCGCAGCGATGGATGCGGCGGCGTCGAGGTAGCGCTCGAGGTGCACGGCGCTGACGCCGCGGCCCACGTCGAAGCCACCCGCGCGGGCGTCGTCGACGAGCGTTGCGGCGACCTCGTTCGCGTCGAGGTCGAGGAGCGCCGCGACGGCCTCGCTCCACTGCGTGCGGTTCAGGCGCGTCAGCGGCGTGCTCGCGGTGGTCGGGCCCTCGTCGCACGCGAGCTCGCGCGGGGTCGGCTCGGGGCTCGGGGTGCCGGTCGGGTCGTCGATCGAGGCGGAGCAAGCGACGAGGAAGAGCAGCAGCGGGGCGCGCATGCGCTTCGCATGAGCAACGGTCGTACCGCCCGGAGATCACGGGAGATTCGGGGTGCCGTGGGCGTGGAGGCGTCGGCGCGTCGGCGACAGGTGTCGGCTCCGGAGCGACACTGCTGGAGGACTCATTCGGGATGTGGGCGGCGGCCGATCGCTCCGAGGTGGGTGCGACCGAAGCTCGTCGGGTACTTGAGGCCGTAGCCGAGCGCGCGGTCGAAGCCGAGGTGGGCGGACCAGATCGCGACCAGCCAGAGGACGTCGAGACCCGAGAGCGCGCCGAAGAGCGCGAGGGCGGCGGGGCCGAGCCAGGTGTGGGTCGTGTCGTAGGCGACGGCGCCGACGCGCGGGCCCGCGAGGTAGCCGAGGAACGCGAGGTCGGGCAGGAGGAAGAGCCCCGCGAACGTGCTCCAGGTTCCGCCGAGGTGGTGGTAGGCGAGGAGCGCGGTGACGAAGGCCGCGAGCGCTTCGAGGCGGAGCAGGGCGCGGACCGCCCCGGTCACGGCACCGGTGTCGCGTGACGTGGAGCCGGCCGAGCCAGCGTTCGTCGATGCGTCGGCGATCTCCGTGTCCTGCGTCGCGGTGGTGGGCGTCGCGGTGATGGGCGTCGCGGTGGTGGGCGTCGCGGTGGTGGGCGTCGCGGTGGTGGGTGTCGTGGCGGTGGCGGCGGAGTGGTGGGA
>ERZ761607.2402-NODE-2402-length-20371-cov-4.939604_pt1 | contig 20371 bp, 16 predicted proteins | sample MGYA00511164_ERZ761607 | MGnify/ENA primary metagenome ERZ761607 (study PRJEB28899, sample SAMN02445080) | bioreactor sludge metagenome | biome: EBPR sludge | place: Australia: Brisbane, Thorneside Wastewater Treatment Plant | collected 2011-06-22 ... | reverse complement strand
CTGCCTGCCCGTGCGACGGCGCAGCAGCTTCAGTCTGGCGGGCTGCGGGCGTGGCCTGCCACGGGCGAGCTGCGTGCCCTGCTGGCCGAGCCGCCGGCCGCGCGCGCGACGGTGATCGTCTTCCACGGCAATGCGGGCCATGCCGGCGACCGCGGCTACTTCGTGCAGGCCCTGGTGCCGCTGGGCCTGCGCGTGCTGCTCGCCGAGTACCCGGGCTACGGGCCGCGGGCCGGTTCGCCGGGCGAGCAGGTCCTCGTCGAGGACGCGCGGCGCACGATCGCGCTGGCGCGCGAGCAGTTCGGCGGCCCGCTGATCCTGGTCGGCGAATCGCTCGGGGCCGGCGTCGCTGCGGCCGCCGCCGCCCGTCTGCCGAGCGACGTCGACGGGTTGCTGCTGATCACCCCCTGGGACCGCCTGGTCCACGTCGCGCAGCATCATCACCCGTGGCTGCCGGTGCGCCGGCTGCTGCGCGATCGCTACGACAGCGCGGCGCACCTGGCCGCGACGCCGTTGCCGGTCGTCGTGGTCGTCGCCGAGCGGGACCGCATCGTCCCACCGGACTTCGGTCGGGCGCTGCACGCCGCGGCCGCCGGGCCGAAGCGGCTGGTGGTCATCGCGGACGCGGACCACAACGACTGGATCGTGCGGGTCGATGCGCGCTGGTGGCGCGACGTGACGGCCGCGCTGATGGGCAGCGCCCTCCGGCCCGCCGTTGTCCCGTGAGCCCGGCGGCGCGCTCCGCGTCGCCTGCCCTCGAGCGGGCGTAAGCTCGACGGCTCGCGTCCCCGTCTCTTCCTCCAGACTGCCTGCCGTGCCCAAGCCTTCGTCTCCCCTGCCACCGGCGGTCGCCGGCGAGCGCCGTCAGCTCGCCGGAAAGGCCGGACCCCTGGTCTGCCACGTCGGCGGTCCGCCGGGCGGCGCGCCGCTGTTGCTCGTGCACAGCGTCAATGCCGCCGCCTCGGCCTACGAGATGAAGCCGATCTATGACTGGGCTGTCGCACAGGGCCGGCGGGTCTACGCGCCCGACCTGCCGGGATTCGGCGCTTCCGACCGCAGCGCGCGCGACTACGGCATCCGCCTGTACACCGACGCGGTGCACGACGTCCTCGGTCTGATCGGCTCCGACAGCGGCGCAGCGGTCGACGCGGCCGCGCTCTCGCTCGGCAGCGAGTTCGTCGCGCGCGCGGCCAGCGAGGCGCCCCAGTGTTTCCGCACCCTCACGCTGATCACGCCGACCGGCTTCTCGCGCGGCAGCGATCGCCTGCGGGCAGCGCCCGGCACGAGCCGCGAGGTACCCGGGGTCCACGCGGCGCTCAACGGCGCATGGGCTGGCCCGCTGTGGGGCCAGCGGCTGTTCGACCTGCTGGTGACGCGGGCCAGCATCGGCTTCTTCCTGCGCAAGACCAATGGCAGCGCCGAGGTCGATCCGGGGCTTTGGGACTACGCCTACCTGACGACGCACCAGCCGGGTGCCCGGCATGCACCGTTTGCCTTCCTGTCGGCCCGGCTTTTCGCGCGCGACATCCGTGCCGTCTACGAGAAGCTGGCGCTGCCGGTGTGGGTGCCGCATGCCACACGCGGCGACTTCGCCGACTTCAGCGACGCCGCCTGGGCGAAGGCGCGCGGGAACTGGCGCTTCACGCCGATGCCCACCGGGGCGATGCCGCACTTCGAGCAACCGGCGCAATTCATGGCGGCGTTCGCCGCCTTCCTCGCGGAGCCATGACCGGCCGACTGCCTGGCGTCCCGATGTCCCTGCTTCGATTCCTGCAGCGTGCCACCGCCTGCTGGGCGTTGGTCGCTGCCGCGGGTGTCGCGGTTGCCCAGGGCCTGCCGGTGGCGGGCGATGCACCGGCTCGTGCGGCCCTGGCCGCGAGCACCGCGCTGCCAGGCGGTGGCATCCCGCCGCGGACCGCCGGCGACGCCGACCCGGCCTTGCCCGCGGCCAGCGCAGCCTGGCCGGGCGGCGTGGCGCTTCCCCCGCATGCCGTCGAGGCGGGCGTGGTCGCGGTCTTCGCGATCGTCTACCTCGGGATGTTCCTCGGCGGCCTGCCGCACCTCAAGCTGGACCGTGCCGGCGTCGCGCTGCTCGGCGCGATCGCGGTGATCGCCATCACCGGCATGACGCTCGAACAGGCCGCGCAAGCGATCGACCTGTCCACGCTGGTGCTGCTGTTCGCGTTCATGGTGGTCTCCGCGCAGATGCGGCTGGGCGGCTTCTACACGGCCGTGACATGGCGCGTGGGCACGCTGCCGCTGCCCCGCGACGCCCTGCTGGCCGCGGTGCTCGCGGTGGCGGCGGCGCTGTCGGCGGTCTTCTCGAACGATGTGGTCTGCCTGGCCATGACGCCGGTTGTCGCGCAACTGTGCCTGCGGCGGCGGCTCGATCCGCTGCCCTTCCTGGTCGGCCTGGCCTGCGCCGCCAACATCGGATCGGCGGCCACGCTGATCGGCAACCCGCAGAACATGCTGATCGGCTCGATGCTGCGCCTGCCGTTTGCGCCCTACGTCGCAGCGGCCTGGGTGCCGGTGGCCGCGAGCCTGGTGCTGCTGTGGGCCTGGTTGGCGCTGCTGCCTCGGCTGCGCGGTCGCCTGAGCCCGGCGCCCGCGGGTCACGCCCCTGCAACGGCGCCCGAGCTCACGCGGCCGCTGCGCGGCCCGGGCGGCACGCCACCGTCCGCCGGGCCGGCCGACCCGCCGGGCGCCCCGGCGGACGATCCGCCGTTCGACCCGCTGCAGTCCGCCAAGGGCCTGCTGGTGTCGGCCGCGCTGCTGGTGGTCTTCCTGTTCACCGACTGGCCGCGCGAAGTCGCCGCGCTCATCGGGGCTGGCGTGCTGTTGCTCAGCCGGCGCCTGCACTCCGCGCAGGTGATGGGATATGTGGATTGGCAGTTGCTGCTGCTGTTCGCCGGCTTGTTCATCGTCAACCACGCGTTCCAGGCGACAGGACTGTCGGCGCACGCGGTCGGCTGGCTGGCCGGGCAGGGGGTTCACCTGGACCAGCCGGCCACGCTGCTGGTCGCTGGCGCCGCGCTGTCCAACCTCGTCTCGAACGTGCCGGCGGTGATGCTGCTGCTGCCGTACGTGGGTGCGGCCGGGCCCGACGCCGGCGTGCTGCTCGCGCTGGCCAGCACCTTCGCCGGCAACCTGCTGCTGGTGGGCAGCATCGCGAACCTGATCGTCGTCGATCTCGCCGAGAAGGCCGGCATCAGGATCGACTGGAAGCGCCACGCGGCGATCGGCGTGCCCGTGACGCTGCTGTCGCTCGCCGTGCTGTGGGCCTACTGGACCGGCGCGCGCGTGGCCGGCTGATCGCGTACGCAACGCCAGCCGATGTAGACCACCGCCGTGTCGGCGGACTTGGACTGCCGGTGCCCGGCGCGCATCGGCCCCTGCCCGTACCACCACGAGCCGCCGCGCGTGCCGCGCTGGGCCGATGCGGCGCCGGGGCCTGGCGGATCGTCGACCCACTCCCAGACATTGCCGCCCATGTCGTGCAACCCGTTGACGCCGGGCGGCGTGTCGCCGGCGCGCGCATGGCCCGGGCCGCGCGCCAGCGCCGCGCCATGCCGAACGGCGCGCTGGTGCGCCGCCGGGCCGCACTCGTCGAGGCACTGGGCGCCCTCGGGGTGCTCGCCGGTCGGATACGGGTAGGTGCGGCCCGCGGTGAACGGTGCAGGGGGCCGCGCGCGGCGCTCGGTGTACGCGGCCTCGACCCACTCGGCATCGGTGGGCAGCCGCCCGCCCGCCCAGCGGCAGAAGGCCTGCGCCTCGTCGAACGCCACGTGGACCGCCGGTTCGCGCTCGTCGGGCACGTGAGCTGCGCCGTAGGGCCGCTGCCAGGTCCAGCCCGGCTTGCGCACCCAGCCGGCCTCGTAGACCTCGCCGCCGCCGCGGCGCTCGGCCAGCGTCACGAGCCCCGTGGCCTGGACGAAGCGGCGGAACTGGCCGATCGTCGTCTCCGTGCGGGCGATCGCGAAGCGCCCGAGCGGCTGCCAGTCGATCGACGGCGCAGACGGCTGGGCGACGGCGCTCGTGGTGGCGAGCAGCACGAGCAGCCAGCCCTGGTGCAGCAGAAGCCTCATGCCGCGAGTGTCGCCGCCGAGGCGATCACGCGTCGCGCGGCATGTCTTGCCCCCGGCGTCGGCTTCGCGCCTGTGCCAGGCGGCCCGGGAACTTCGCCGGAGGCCCGGGGCCGCCCGCCGAGACGGCATCCACGGGTGCCCGGACCGGCTTCGCCGCGCGCCTCACACGCCGGAGGACCGGCGCAACGCGTCCTCGACGCGCGCGACAGTGTCCAGCAGGATCGGCCCGAGCTGAGGGGCACGGCGTTCCAGCGGCTCGGCGGTGGAGACGCTGACGTTGAGGACCAGCGGCATGCTGCTGCAGTCCAGCGGCGCGGCCAGCGCGACGACCTCGGGCAGCCAGGCCGCCGCGCACCAGCCCTTCGTGTGCACCTGCTCCATCGCGTCGTCGATCTCGCGCTGCAGGGCCGGCCACTGTGCACCCCGTCGGCGACGGAAGATCGACAGCAGCGCGCTGCGCCGCCGGGGAGGCGCGACGGCCAGGTAGGCCCTGCCGAGCGAGGTGAGCTCCATCGGCACGCGCTGGCCTGACACGACCTGGCGCAGTGCCACGCGGCGGTTGTACCGGATGGACTCGAGGTAGACCATCTCGTCGCGGTCGGGTGCCGCCAGCCCAACGTTGATCGCGTGCGTCTCGGCGACCTCCCGCATGACGGGCGCGGCCACCTGCAACTCGGGACATCCCGAGCGCATGGCGTGCGCCAGGCTGAGCACCGCCGGGGCCAGCCGGTAAGCCCGGCCGCGGCCGGCTTGCTGCAGCAGGCCGGCACCGACGAGCGTCTGCGTCAGCCGCGTCACCGTCGCGGGCGACAGGCCGGATCGCTCGGCCAGTTCGGCGTTGCCGAGCACCTCCGTGCCGGGGCGGAACGCGCGCAACAGCTCGACACCCCTGTACAGCGAGCGGTTGACCGGCGAGCGGCCGGGCTTCGGCGGCTCGAGCGTGAGCGGTGAGGGCACGGCCCGACTGTACGACTGGAATTCCATTCCTTGGAATTCGAGGGGTGCCAAGCGGCCCGCGGCTGCCTAAGCTGCGGACCAGCCCGACAAGGTGTGTCCCGCATGAGTTCATCCCTGATCGATCTCGAGGTGCAGGACGGCGTCGCCCTCCTGACCTTCAACCGGCCCGACAAGCGCAACGCGATGAGCGACGAGATGCGCAGCGGCTTCATCGAGGTGCTGGAGCGCGTGTCCGTGGACGGCGCGATCCGCGCGCTGGTGCTCACCGGATCGGGCAAGGCCTTCTGCGCCGGGGGCGACATCGAGGGCATGCAACGCCGCATGAACGCGCCAGCCGGCGAGGTCGCGATCAACGGCTGGCGCAGGCAGCAGCGCGTGCATCGTGCGCAGAGCCTCCTGCACACCATGCCCAAGCCGGTCATCGCCGCGGTGAACGGCGCCGCCTCGGGCCTCGGTGCCGACACCGCGCTCGCGTGCGACTTCATCATCGCCAGCGACGCAGCCAGCTTCGCCTGGTCCTACATCCTGCGCGGCATCGTCCCGGATGGCGGCGGCATGTACTTCCTGCCCCGGCGCGTGGGCCTGGTCAGGGCCAAGGAGCTGATCTTCACGGGCCGCAAGGTGGACGCCGAGGAGGCGCTGGCGCTCGGGATCGTCGACCGCCGGACGACGCCCGAGCGGCTGCTGGCCGACGCGCGCGCCTGGGCCACCGAACTCGGCAGCGCGTCCGGCACGGCGCTGGCCTTGGCCAAGACCATCCTGAACCAGAGCTTCGAGCTGCCGGCGCAGCAGGTGTTCATGCAGGGCAGCCAGGCTCAGGGCATCTGCTACACGAGCACCGAGCACCGCGAGGCGGTCATGGCCTTCCTGGCCCGGTCCGCGAGGAGCTGACGGTGGCAAGTCCCGGCGTGTCCCGGCTGTTGGAGCCCCGCAGCGTCGCCGTGGTCGGCGCCTCGGGTGACGCGGCCAAGACGGCCGGGCGCCCCGTCGCGTACCTGCGCAAGCACGGCTTCGCGGGCGAGATCTACCCGGTCAACCCGAAGCTCGACCGCATCGGCGAGCTCCCGTGTTTCCCCGATGTCGCCTCCGTCCCCGGCGTGCCGGATGTCGGCATCGTGCTGCTCGGCATCGAGCGCGCGCACCACGCGGTGCGCGAGCTCGCGGCGCGGGGCTGCGGCGCGGCGATCGTGCTGGCCAGTGGTTATGCCGAGGCCGGTCCGCAGGGTGAACAGCGGCAGGCCCAGCTGCTCGAGGCCGCAGGCTCGATGCGCCTGCTGGGGCCGAACACGATCGGTCTGGTGAACCTCTCCGCGAACATCGTCCTGTCCGCCTCGGGGGCGCTCGAGACCGATCACCTGCCCGCCGGTGCGATCGGGGTGGTCTCGCAAAGCGGCGGCATCCTCGGGTCGCTGCTGTCGCGCGCCGCGGCACGCGGCATCGGATTGTCCAAGCTCGTGTCCACGAGCAACGAGGCCGATCTGGAGCTGTCCGACTTCGTCGACGCGCTTGCCGACGACGAAGCGACACGCGTGATCGCGCTGTACATCGAGACGATCCGGCACCCGGCGAAGTTCCGCGACGCGGCGCTGAAGGCGCTGCGGGCGGGCAAGCCCGTCGTGGCATTCAAGGTCGGGCGTTCGGAGGCGGGTGCGCGTGCCACCGTGTCGCACACGGGCGCGCTGGCCGGCACGGACCGGATGTACGACGCGCTCTTCCGGCAGCTGGGCGTGATCCGGGCGCAATCCTTCGCGGAGCTGCTCGACATCCCCGCGGCACTGGCGACGGGTCGCGTGCTGCGTGGTCGACGGGTGGCGATCCTGACCTCCACCGGTGGTGCCGGGGCCCTGCTGTCCGACAGCCTGGGCGTGGGCGGGTTCGAGACCCCGCCACCCGACGCCGCGACGGTCTCGTCCCTGTGCGCGCTCGAGACGGTGGGACACGCGGCGCTGGACGCCAACCCGATCGACGTCACGCTCGCCGGGCTGCAACCGGACTTCCTGCGGGGCGTCATCCGGGCGCTGCTGGCCAGCGCCCGCTACGACGCGCTGGCCATCGTCGTCGGCTCCTCCAGCCTGGCTCGGCCCGAGCTGATGGCCGGCGCGATCCAGGACTGCCTGGCCCTGTCGGACAAGCCGGTGATCGCCTATGTCAGCCCGCACGCCCCGGACGTGGCGGCCCTGCTCACGCGACGCGGCGTGCCCGCGTTCTCCGCGGTGGAGGGTTGCACGGCTGCGCTGGCCGGACTGCTGCGCGCCAGCCAATGGCGCCCGGGCCCGGTGTCCGACGCGGGCGCGCCGGTGCTCGTCGACGACCTGCTGGCCGGCATGCTCGACGAGGTGCAGTCGAAACACCTGTTCGCCCGCTTCGGCGTGCCGGCCGCCCGCGAGACGGAGGTCCGCACGCCGCGGGATGCCGAGCGCGCCGCGCGAGAGCTTGGCGGGCACGTCGTGCTGAAGATCCTGGGTACCGAGTTCGCGCACAAGAGCGACGTGGGCGGCGTGGCCGTCGACGTCGCGCCCGAGGAGATCGGCCTTCGCCTGCGCGCCATGGCCGACGAGGTGCAGGCTCGCGCGGGCGTCCGCCCGTCGCGTTTCGTCGTCCAGGAACGGATCCGGGGCGGCATCGAGCTCATCCTCGGCTTGCGGCGAGACCGGCTGGGGGCGGCGGTGATGCTCGGCATGGGCGGCGTGGCTGCCGAGCTGCTCGACGACACCGCCCTGCGCCTGCTGCCCCCGGCGGGCGGCCTCGGTCGCGAGGACGCTGTCGCCATGGCCCGCGAGCTGAAGACCTGGCCGCTGCTCGACGGATTCCGGGGCAGGCCCGCCGCCGACGTCGAGGCCCTGGCCGACGCGATCGTCGCGTTCTCGCGCATGGCCGCACAGCTCGGGGACCGCCTGCTCGAGGCGGAGATCAACCCCGTCCTCGTGCTGCCCCGCGGCCAGGGTGTGCGCGCCGTCGACGGCCTGGTCGTGCTGGCCGACGCGCCGCCGGCCGCGCAGGCCGTGGCCGACGAGACCGGAGGGCTGGCATGCACGTGACCGAGCAGTTCGCGCGCTATGCAGTGGGCTCGCGCGGCAGCGTGCTCGCGCCGGAGGTCGTGCACCACGCGAAGCGTGCGGTCATCGACTGGCACGCGGCCGTGTTTCCCGGCCTGCAGACTGAACCGGTGCTCGCGCTGACGAGTGCCCTCGCCGAGGACCTGGATCGCGGTGATGCCTGCCTGCCCACCGGCCGCGCGGCCACCGTGCGAGCCGCGGCGTTGATCCAGGGGGCCGCAGCCCACGCGGCCGAGGTCGACGACAGCTACCGCGACGCGATGTACCACCCCGGTGCGGCCACCATCGCTGCCGCGCTCGCCCTGGCGCAGTCGGTCGGAGCGAGCGGCGAACGCTTCCTGCGCGCCGTCGTGGTGGGCTATGAGATCTCCACCCGCATCGGCGAGGTGATGGGGCGTGCGCACTACCGCTACTGGCACAACACCGGCACGGTCGGCACCTTCGGCGCGGCCGCGGCGGCGGCCGAGCTGCTGCGACTCGACGTGGCGGCCTTCGCGCACGCGCTGGCCACGGCCGCCACGTTCGCCGCGGGTCTGCAGCAGGCCTTCCGCCTGGACTCGATGTCCAAGCCCTTGCACCCGGGTCGCGCGGCCGAGGGCGGCGTGCTCGCCGCCCGCTTCGCCGCAACCGGCGCGACCGGCGCGCTCGACATCCTCGAGGGTGAGGTCGGCTTCGGCCGGGCCCTCGGCGACGGGCCGGACTGGTCGCGAGTGGCCGAGACGCTGGGGCGCGACTTCCATGTCACGCGCCTGACCTTCAAGAACCACGTCGGATGCGGGCACGCCTTTCCCGCCATCGACGGCGCGCTCGCGCTGCAGCGGCGCGAGAACATCGCGGCCGATCGGATCGAGCGCGTGCGGGTGTCCACCTACCGGCCGGCGCTCGACATCGCCTGCTACCCGCGGCCGCAGACGGCCAACGAGGCCCGCTTCAGCATCCCGTACGTCGTGGCCACTGCCCTCGTGCACGGCAGCGTGCGCATGGCGGCCTACGAGCCGCCACGACTGCACGACGAGCGCACGCGGGCGCTGATGGAGCGCGTGGACGTCGGCGTGGATGCCGAGCTCGACGCCCGCTTTCCCGGCATGCGTGCCGCACGCGTCGAGATCACGCTGCGCGACGGCCGTCGGTTCAGCCACCTGCAGCCCAACCGCAAGGGCGATCCCGAGGAGCCGCTGGACGACCACGAGGTGGACGGCAAGTTGCTCGAGCTGGCCTCACCCGTGATCGGCGAGCTTCGCGCTCGAGCGCTGCTCGCGCAGATCCGCTCGCTGGAGACCCGCCAGGACGTGCGCTTCGCCACCGCCGACGCGCCCCACACCCGCCACACGACATGACACGCTACCGGCTCTTCATCGACAACGACTGGGTGGACCCGCACTCGGGTCTGTGGTTCGACACGCTGGACCCGTTCTCCGGCGAGGCGTGGGCCGAGATCCCGCGTGCCGACGCCGTCGACGCCGATCGGGCAGTGGCGGCCGCGGCGAGGGCCTTCGAGGGCCCCTGGGCACGGATGTCGGCGAGCGACCGCGGCATGCTGCTGCACCGGCTGGGCACGCTGATCGAACGCGACGCGCAGCAGCTCGCGCGCATCGAGAGCCGCGACAACGGCAAGCTGTACGCCGACGTGCTGGGTCAGGTGCGGTACATGGCCCGGTACTTCTACTACTACGGCGGCCTCGCGGACAAGATCCAGGGGCATGTCGTGCCGATCGACAAGCCCCGGGTCTTCAACTACATCCGCTACGAACCGATGGGCGTGGTGGTCAGCATCACCGCGTGGAACTCGTCGCTGTCCCTGACCACCTGGAAGGTGGCCCCGGCGCTGTGCGCCGGCAACACGGTGGTGTGCAAGCCCTCGGAGTTCACGTCCGCGTCGCTGCTGGAGTTCGCGAAGCTGGTCGTCGAGGCGGGCTTCCCGCCCGGCGTCTTCAATGTGGTCACCGGTCTCGGGAACGAGGTGGGCGAACCACTGGTGCGCCACCCGCAGGTGCAGCGCGTCGCCTTCACCGGCGGCGACGAGGCGGGGCGGCGGGTCTATGCGATGGCTGCCGAGGGGCTCAAGCGGGTGTCGCTGGAACTCGGCGGGAAGTCGCCCAACATCGTGTTCGACGACGCCGACATGGACCAGGCCGTGCACGGCGCGCTCAGCGGCATCTTCTCGGCCACCGGCCAGACCTGCGTCGCGGGCTCGCGGCTGCTGCTGCAGGAGGGCATCCACGACGCGTTCGTCGAGCGCATCGTGCGCCTCACGAGGGGCGCACGCATCGGCGATCCGGCCGACCCGGCGACCCGCATCGGCCCGATCACCACGCGGCCGCAGTACGAGAAGGTCGTGCGCTACCTCGAGATCGCGCGCAGCGAAGGCGCGCGCTGCGTCGCCGGGGGGCGCACCCTGTCCGGGGAGGGCTACGGCTGCGGACAGTTCGTCGAGCCGACGATCTTCGTGGACGTGACCAACGACATGCGCATCGCGCAGGAAGAGGTGTTCGGCCCGGTGCTGGCGGTCATCCGCTTCAAGGACGAGCAGGACGCCGTGCGCATCGCCAACGACATCCGCTTCGGCCTGGCGGCGGGCGTGTGGACACGCAGCCTGCACCGCGCGATGGTGATGACCGAGCGGCTGCGCGCCGGCACGGTCTGGGTCAACAACTACCGGTCCAGCAGCTACACCACGCCCTTCGGCGGCTTCAAGCACAGCGGCATCGGGCGCGAGGGCGGCATCGAGGCGGTGCGCGAGTACATGGAAGCCAAGAGCGTTTGGATCTCCAGCGACCTGCCGATGGCCAACCCTTTCGGGACGACGTGAATGGCGGGTGAACTGATCGGCCTGGGCGGGATCGTCGCTGCGGCGGAGCTCGGGCGCGCGCCGGCAGACGAGCGGCTCGCGATCGACCAGGCGATGCGGGCCTCGCTGCTGTGCTCGCTGCTGGGCGTCGAGCGTGAGGGCTGGGTCTGGCCGTACCGCCGGGACGCTGGCGGCGCGCGCGCCAGGCTGCTGTCCGGCGTGTTCGAGCCGCTGGACGGCATCGGGCACCTCGCCACGCTGGCCGCCGCCGCCGACCTGGATCCGATGGATCCCGGCCCGTCGCACACGGTGCTGCCGGCCACGCTCTCCGCCTGTGTCGTCGGCGCCAGCGAGGACGACGTGGGCTCGGGCGTGCTCGCAGGGGTGGAGGCGGCGTGGCGGCTGCGCCGCAGCGTGACGGGGGCGCGCCCCGGCGTCGGCTTCCACAGCGCCGGCGTCTACGGTGCGGTCGCCGCCGCGGCGGCTGGTGCCCGCGCGATGCGGCTCGACGCCCCGGGCTGCGCGAATGCCATGGCCATCGCGCTGACCCGGGCGGCCGGCCTGGCCATCAACAGCGCGGCCTCGATGATCGGCATGACGCACTTCGGCTGGGGCGCGGCGCACGGGCTCGAGGCCGCACTGCTCGCCGCCGAGGGCTGGGATGCCGCGCACGACCTGGACAAGGCGCTGTCGTCCCTCTCGGGCGGCGGCACGGTCGATGCAAGCTCCATCGCCGGTCCGGGGGGCCTGGGTGCCGCCGCCGGGCTGGTGTTCAAGCGTTATCCGTGCAACATCTACCTGAACGCCCTGGTGAGCCTGTTGGAGCAGGTGCCCGAGCGTCCGGTGGAGCGCATCGAGATCCGCATGCCGTGGATCCCGCATCTCGACTGCCCGGCCCCGCGCGACATCCGGCAGGCGCGCAACAGCGCGCAAGCCGTGGCGGCGATCGCCGGAGCGGGCGACACCTCCTATGCAGCCTTCTCGGGCCCGCGCGGGCGGTGGATCGCGAAGCCGGAGGTGGCCGCCTTGCTGCCCCGCGTGCAGCTCGTGGCCGATCCGGCGGCGCCCACGCGCCTGGACCAGGCCACGGTCGCCGTGCGGGCCTGGCGCGGCGGCCGGCAGGTCCTCGACGAGCGGCGGGCGATGCGCGAGCTCGGCGGCTGGGGCGTCGAGCATGCCCGGCGGCTGAGCGGCGCGCCGGCGCAGAGCCGCGGACTGGATGTGCTGTATTCCGGAACGATCACCGGGGCGTACCGGTACGTGAACGACCAGCGGCTGCGCGGCGCCCCGCAGCCGGTGGCTGCGACGACAGGAGATACCGATGGCAGCGGCGGCTGAAGGCTTCGACATCCTGGTGGTCGGATGCGGGGTCGCGGGCCTGAGTGCCGCCGTGGCCGCGGCGGAAGGCGGGGCGACGGTGGGCCTGCTCGAGCGCAGCACCCGCGACGAGCGCGGGGGCAACACGCGCTACACCGAGGCGTACCTGCGCATGAAGAGCGAGACCGAGCTCAGCCACGACTTCGAGTCCCTGCTCCTGGACAACAGCGGCTACTACATCGAGCCGGATCTCGTCGCCAGCACCGTGCTCGACTACGAGAACTGGTCGCCCGTCGTCAGGACCCGGGCCTTCACCGACCCGGAACTGATCGCCGCGTTCGTCGACGCGGTACCGGATGCCGTGGCCTGGCTCAAGGCGCACGGCATCAGCTTCGGCGAGGCCGGCTTCTACGGGTTGACCCCCCGCCCCTCGCCGCGCATCGCGATCAACGGCGGCGGCCTGCAGCTGGTCGAGACGATGAGCGACTGCGCCGAGCGGCTCGGCGTGCGCTTCTTCTACGAGACCACGGCGCGCGACCTGGTGCAGTCCGAGGACGGCCGCATCCGCGGCCTCGTGGCCAAGCCGCGCAACGGCACAGCCCTGACCTTGCGGGCCGACGCCGTGATCCTGGCCAGCGGCGGCTTCCAGGGCAACCCGGAGATGGTGGTTCGCTACATCGGCCCGAAGGGACGCTACCTGAGGCCCGTGGCGCGCGGCGGCTACTACAACAAGGGCGAAGGCATCGAGATGGCGCTGCGCGCCGGCGCCACGGGATCGGGTGACTTCGCCGAGTACCACGGGCAGCCCGTGGACCCGCGCTCCAGCGCTTCGGAGGCGCTGGTCATGGTCTACCCCTACGGCGTGCTGATCAACCGCGAGGGCAGGCGCTTCATCAACGAGGCCCCGGGGACGATCGACGCCCACTACGAGGAGACCGTGCGGACCATCGCCGACCAGAGGAAGGGCATCGCGTTCGCCCTGCTGGACGACAAGATCAACCGCATCCCCAACTGGAAGCGCACGCTGCGAACCGACCAGCCGCCCGAGTCCGCGCCCGACATCCGTGAACTGGGACGCCGGCTGGGATTCGACGGCGAGGCAGCCGAGCGCACCGTGCGGGACTACAACGCCGCCTGCCGCGAAGGGCGCTTCGATCCCTTCACGCTCGACGGCCTCTCGACCGTCGGCCTGCATCCGGCCAAGTCCCACTACGCGGTGCCCATCGACACGCCGCCGTTCCATGCCTACCCGATCATCTCCGCCAACACCTTCACCCTGGGCGGGTTGAAGGTCGACGCGAACGCCAGGGTCGTCGACCGCGACGGCTGCTTCATTCCCGGCCTCTACGCCGCCGGGGAGACGATGGGCTTCTACTACGGCCGCTATGCGGGTGCCACCTCGGTGCTGCGCGGTGCCGTCTTCGGCCGCAAGGCCGGTGAACACGCGGCCATGCTCACTGCCGGGCGCCAGCGCCCTTGATCCCGACCTTCACACCACAGGAGACCGCCATGAGCCAATTCCTCTTCCGCCGCGCCTGTCTGGCCGCAGCCCTCGGCCTGGCTGCGCTCGGCGCCGCGGCACAACAGGCCTACCCCACGCGCACGATCACGCTGATCGTGCCCTACACCGCCGGCGGTCCCACGGACGTCGCCGGGCGCATCATGGCGCAGCGCCTGGGCGAGCGCCTCGGGCAGACCGTGGTCGTCTCCAACGTGCTCGGCGCCGGCGGCATCGTCGGCACCGAGCAGGCCAGCCGCGCACGGCCGGACGGCTACACCCTGTACTTCGCCGTGAACTCGATGGCGATCTTCCCGCACGCGCGACCGGCTAGCAACCCGCTGCCGTTCAACCCGCTCGACTTCGTCCCTGTGGGCGGCGTCGCGGAGTCGGCTCACGTGGTCGTGGCCGGGCGCAACGCGGGCTTCCGGACCATCGCCGAGATGGTCGCCGCGGCGAAGAAGGATCCGGGTGGCGTGAGCTTCGGGTCGGCGGGTGTCGGTGGCACCACGCACCTGCCGTTGGCGCTCTTCGCGCACCAGGCGGACATCAAGCTGCTGCACGTGCCGTACAAGGGTGCCGCCCCTGCGATGCAGGACACCATCGCGGGCCGCGTGTCGATGGCCGCTCCGGGCTACTCGGGCGCGATCACCGAGGCGGTCAAGGCCGGCACGCTGGTCCCGATGGCGGTCACCTCGGCGAAGCGCCTGCCGTTCCTGCCGGAGGTGCCCACGCTGGCCGAGCTCGGCTATCCCGACATGGTGTTCCCGATCTGGTACGCGCTGTTCGCACCGAAGGGCACGCCGCCCGAGCTCGTCGGCAAGCTCACGGCCGAACTGCGCGCGATGGCCGACGAGCCCGAGTACCAGAAGAAGCTCTACGTCCAGGGCAACGTCCCGTGGAACGTCACGCCGGCGCAACTGGGCAAGGTCCTGGCCGACGACATCCGGCGCCTGGGCGACCGGCTGAAGGCGTCCGGCATCAGCCTGGCCGAGTGAGCGGCCGATGACGCAGGCCGGGGCGGACGGTGCGGGCCTCACGGAAACCCTCGTCCGGGAGTCCCTCGCCTTGTCCTGGCCCGATGTGCCGCCCGATGTGCGGCGCGTCGCGCGCGACTGCCTGGCCGACTGGCTCGGCTGCACGCTGGCCGGGCTTGGGGAGCCGGCGGCCGTGGCGGTCGCCGCGGCCGCCGACGAGGAGGGTGGCCATGCCCGGGCGAGCTTCGTGGGACGAGCGAGCAGGGGCAGCGTGCTGCAGGCCGCCGTCGTCAACGGCACGGCCTCGCATGCCCTGGACTACGACGACGTCAACCTCAGCGTGCCGGGGCACCTCTCGGTGGCCATCCTGCCGGCGGTCCTGGCCCTGGCCGAGCAGCGTGGCGAGCGCGGCACGGCGGCTCTGGCCGCCTTCACGGCGGGCTACGAGTTCGCCTGCCGCGTGGGGCGGCTCGTCGAACCCGCTCACTACGCCAACGGCTTTCACGCGACGGCGACGATCGGTTCCCTGGGCGCCGCGGTGGCCTGTGCCCGCCTGCTGGCCCTCGACGCGTCGACCGCGTGCCATGCGGTCGGCCTAGCGGCCACGCAGGCCGCCGGCATGAAGGCCATGTTCGGCACGATGACCAAGCCGCTGCACGCCGGGCTCGCGGCGCAGGCCGGCGTGCGTGCGGCGCTCCTGGCGGCCAGGGGCTTCACCTCGCGCACGGACGCCATCGAGTGCCGGCAGGGCTTCGCGGCCTTGCACGGGCGGGACTTCCGTGTCGACGAGGCCCTGGCTCCGCCCGCCGACGGTTTCCACATCCTGGCCAACCTGTTCAAGTTCCACGCGGCCTGCTACAGCACCCACGCGACCATCGAGGCGCTGGCCACGCTGCGCCGGACGGAGGATCTGCGGCCCGATGACGTGGAGAGCATCCGCGTCACGGCCGGCGAGGGCTGCACGATCTGCAACATCTCCACGCCGTCCACCGCGCTGGAAGCCAAGTTCAGCTTGCGTGCCGTGGCGGCTTTCGCGCTGCTGGGCATCGACACGAGCGGGCTGCGGACCTGGGACCGCGTCACCGACCCCGAGGTCATGGCCGTTCGCGACAAGGTCACGGTGGAACTCGTGCCGGGTATGGGACTCAGCGACGCGGAGGTGCTCGTCCAGCTGCGCGATGGCACACGGCTGAGCCGCCACCACGACTGCGGCGTGCCGCTGGCCGACAAGCGCGAGCAGTCGGCGCGGGTCTTCGGCAAGTTCCGGGCGTTGGCGTTCCCGGTGATCGGCACTGCGCGCGGCGAGGCGGTGCTGGCCATGCTGGACCTGCTGGAGCCGGCTGGACGCCCGGATGACGGGTGGGACACGGCCGCGCTGGTCGGTCTGTGCACGCCGGCTCCCGCTGACTGAGCGCGCGCGGCGGCGACACGCGGCGCCGCGCGCATGGCGCTGTCAGCCGCGGTCACCGCGGCACGCCGAGTGCGTCGCCGGCACCGTTCAGGACACGGCGGCGCGCACGACCAGGCTGGCGCCGCTGGCGAGCAGCAGCAGCCAGATTGCCCGCCGCACGCGATCCTGCGGGACGCGCGCCGACCAGCGGCTGCCCACCGCATAACCGATCGCCGCGCAGGGCAGCATCGCCAGGGCCAGCGGCAGCACGCCGCGCTGGGCGAAGAACCCTCCTCCCACGAGCAGCACCGCGCGCAAGGCCGCGCTGAGCAGGATCAGCGTGCCGATCGTGGCCCGCAGGCGCACCGTGTCGTGGATGCGTCGCGCCAGGAAGAGGGTGTAGACCGGCCCCCCGGTGCCGAACATCGCGGAGAACGTGCCCCCGACCAAGCCCGCCGGCACGGCCCAGCCGGGCGCGACCGGCTGCGCAGCGAGGCGGCCGACCAGGCTCCAGGCGGCATTCGCCGCCACGAAGACGCCGAGGGTGGCGAGCAACCAGGTCTCGTGGGCGCGGGCGAGCACGACGATGCCCACGCCCATGCCCGCCAGCAGCCAAGGGACGAGCCGCAGCAGTTCGCGCCGGTCGACCAGGCCGCGCGACTGCAGGCCCAGCGTCAGGGACGTGGCGATGTCGAGCACGAGCATCATCGGCACGGCCTCGCGCAACGGCAACACATGGGCCACCAGCGGCAGCACCACGATGCCGGCGCCGAAGCCGCAGAAGCCGAAGACGGTGTAGCCGAGCGTGACCGCGGCGGCGACGGCCGCCAGCGCCGGCCAGGGCAGATCGATCACGTGGCGTCGGGCAGCAACCGCTGCCTGGGTGCGAGGCCCATGACGAGAACCGGCGCGCGCGATGCGCCCAGCACGGCGCGCCGGGTCACGGTTCGAAGGGGCATGTCGGTCTCCGCGGATTCTCGGGTGGACAGGGGACGCATCAGCCGCTCGGCGCGCGGGCCGGGCGCTGCCGTCGATTCGCGGCTGCCGAGCAACGCGGCTTCCGTTCGCGACGCTGCGGCGATCGGCATGGCGACTTGTGCCGACGACCGGGTCGGCAACGATCCGCCGGCGCAACTCCGGAGCGGACCCGGATTGGCCGCCGGGCGCATGGCGCTCAGGGGCGGACACGGTGACCGCATGGCGGTGCGCGGTGGCGCCGCCATGCTAGCCTGCCCGCGCGGCCGGACGACCTATGGGCAACCCGGGACGGACCGCGGACGCGCGCCGCAGCCGCGCCATTCGCGGCCGGCGCCGCGTCGAAGCACCGAGGCGGCCGGGTCGCATCGATCGGCGCCTCCTGGCCGCTTGCGCGCGTGCCGCGTCAGCGCAGGACGAGCCGCTGCCCGAAGGGCACGGACGCACCGGCATGCTCGGGCGGCACGGCCCACAGCACCGGACAGGCGGGACGCTCGCGCGCAGGGCCGTCGAGGTCGGTGAGCACGACCACCAGGTCGGGCCGATGGCGCACGGCCTCGGCCAGGAGCGGCGTGAAGTCCGTGCCGCCGCCGCCCTCGAAGCGCAGGGCGTTCGCGTCGAGCCGGCCGTCGAAGGCCAGGCCCCCGGGCTCGAAGCGGCGCACGTCGCGCACGCGGTCGTCGCCGACCACGAGGACCAGCGCGGCCTCCAGTCGCCGCAGCAACGCCGCCAGCTCCCGTCCGAAGCGGGCCAGCAGCGCCCCGTCGATCGAGCCGGAGACGTCGATCACGAGCACGACGCGCGGCACGGCGCACGCCGCGCTGCGGCCGGGCTCCCAGGGCAGGCGGCCGTGCGCGCCGACGCGGCCGCGGTTCGCGAGCCAGCCGCGGGCAGGGCGGCTCCACGACAGCCCGGGCCGGAGCGACAGCGCGCGCGCGAGGCGGCAGCGCAGCACCTGCTCCCAGGGGGTGTGCGTGCGCGGCAGGTCGGCCAGCAGCGTGCGCAGCAACGAGAACGTCCCGTCGCCCGCGTGCGCACGCAGCAGCCGCTCGCCCCACTCGCGGGCGCGCTCGGCTTCCTGCTCGGGGGCGTCGTCGCCGTCGGCCGATGGCGACGGCACGAGGTCCAGCGGCTGCCCGCCGGCCAGCGCGCGCAGGCGGTCGGCGCGTGTTCCCTCGGCACGTCCGCTCGGCTGCGATCCGCCCGTCGCAGCCGGGCGCGGACGGCCGCCGTCGTGCGCGTCGTGGCCGCTGGCGTGTCGTGCGCCGCGGGCGCTGCGCGACGAGACACGTGCCGGCGTGGACTCGGATGGCGGGGTGTCGACGACGGCCAGGTACAGGCGCTCGACGTCCCATTGCTGCAGTGCGGCCTGCGGTTCGAGGTCCCGTCCGAGCACCCGTTCGAGCACCGTCTCCAGGCGCAGCCCGCCAGCCGGCAACGCCAGCCAGCCGAGGTGGGCCAGGGCGCTGTTGACGATCGCGTCGGCACAGCGGTTCCACAGCGCGAGGTCGAGGCTGCCGCGCCGCAGCTGCATCGCCAGGGCTCGCTGGGCATGGCGCAGCGCGACATGCAGGATCACGTGCGCCACCCAGCCGGCCTGCTGCTCGAGCCGCAGGGACTCGAAGGCGGGCCCGTAGAACAGGCAGCGGCCGTCGGTCCAGACCGGCGCGCGCTCGTCCGGGTCGCCTGCCGGCCGGTCGGCGTGCCGGGCCCACAGCGCGAGCGCCCCGCCGTGCGGAGCATGCTCGAGCAGGTGCTGCACGGCCCGCTGGCCGCGGTGGCGCAGCTGCGAGCCCATCGGCGCCGTGGCCGGTTCAGCGGGCGCGGCGCTCGGCATACCGACGATAGGCCGGGCTGGCGAGCACGGCACTCTCCAGCCCGCTGGCCAGCGCCTTGTGCAGCAGCAGCTCCATCACCAGCGTCTGCACCTCGGCCAGCGGCAGCGGCACGGGCGCCCGCAGCTCGGGCAGCTGCTCGACGATCTCCAGGGCGCGCAGCAGGCGCGGCTCGTCCTCCACGGCGCCAAGCAGCCCGTAGGCCAGGGCGGTCAGGCCGTCGAGCGTGCGCGGCAGCAGCGCCAGGGTGTCCGGCCCCGGCCGGGCGGCCAGCAGTGCCAGCACGTCGGCGCCGGCGCGCAATTCGCGCAGCACGCCGAAGAACTCGGCCGCGTTGGCCGCGCCGATGCGGCCCTGCACGTAGACGCGCCGGGCCTCCTCCGACAGGGCGGACTGCAGCACCTGCGACACGTCCTCCCAGCCGCGCGGGCTGGCGCCCACGAGGTGGTCGTTGGCCAGCTGGGCCTGCGTGTCGTCGAGCCTGTCGGGCCGCAGCCGCAGGTAGGCCATGACCTCGGGTGCGAAGCCCCGCTCGACGCCGTGCGCGAGGAACGCGTCGATCGAGGCGACGACGTGGAAGTGGAACATGCGGTCGGCCAGCGCCGTGCCCATGTCGTGGCTGACCGCCCCGTGGAAGCTCGCGTTGCCTGCCGCCACCACCATCCAGCCGTCGGGCAGCACGTAGTGCCCGACGCGGCGGTCCAGGATCAGCGAGTACGCCGAGATCTGCAGCCGCTGGTCGGCCGCGGTCAGCTCGTCGAGGAACAGGATGCCCTCGGGCCGCTCGGCACCCGGCAGGAACTCGGGCGGAAACCACACCGTGCGCTGCTGCCGCTCGTCGGCGAAGATCGCACCGCGGATGTCCACCGGCTCGATCGTCGTCAGCCGCAGGTCGACGAGCGGCACGCCGTATTGCGCGGCGACCTGGGCCACGATGCTCGACTTGCCGACACCGCGGGCACCCCAGAGCATGGTCGCGCGCTGGCGCAAGCGGGGGCTGGCGTACTGCTCGGCCAGCGCGGCCTTCGCGGTGGCGATCGACACCGGCGGCAGGTTCAACGGGTCGGACGGCATCGTTCGGGAGGGATCACCGTGCCGGGGGGCGGTTGCCGGGAGGCGACGACCTCGGCCGCAGCCCAGGCCTCGGGCCGCAGCGGCCGGGGCGGACGCGGCAGGCCGAGGCGCGGCATCTCGCGCCGCATGAAGAACAGGCCCATCAGCAGCGGTGGCGCGAGGTTCGCCAGCAGGCCGAGCAGCGACACCAGCTCACCACCCTGACGCTGCAGGACCAGGGCCAGCGCCACCAGCGCGGCGCCGACGGCGATCGGCCCGCTGCCGCGCAGTGCGACGCGCCAGCGGGCGCCGCGGTGCCGCTCGTGGAAGCGCTGCGGCGGTTCGGCCAGCGTCTGCGACAGGTGCTCCAGCAGCTGCCCCAGCGCCGCGCGCGCGCCGTCGCTGCGCGCCGGCTCGGAGCCCGGCACGTCGACCTGGCC